>Ga0099827_10001684_pt1 | contig 11724 bp, 12 predicted proteins | sample CZO8metaG_FD_79339 | JGI IMG/M metagenome (GOLD analysis project Ga0099827, IMG submission 79339) | Vadose zone soil microbial communities from the Eel River Critical Zone Observatory, Northern California, USA - CZOApr15con1.8 metaG | ecosystem: Environmental > Terrestrial > Soil > Vadose zone ...
AACATGGGCCAGCTCATCGGCAAGCGCGAATGGGAGACCCTGTACCACGGCTGGAACTGGGCCGACGTGGTGTCCGACATGGGTTACGTGCGCGACGACGGCAAGACGCTGACGGCGCAGCCGCACCTGGACCTGGACCCGAAGAAGATGTGGACGCTCGATCACCTGCGCCGGATGGGCCCGGTGCTGAGCCCGAACGTGCTGCTCAACGAGATGACCGACGAGCAGCGGGCAGCCTTCCACGCCGACTACATCCGGCAGGGCCCGGGCGGCCGCCCGGCTCCGGCGGCTAGCTAACCGATCGACCAGGCAGGAGGGCTCAGGGGCTGACCCCTGGGTCCTCCGGCGAGGGAGCCATGTCCGACAAGCATGTGGTGCGGTTCGAGCCGGTCGGCATCGAGATCGAGGTCGACGAGGGCCAGACGATCCTGCGCGCTGCCGCCGAGCAGGGCATCATGCTCATGCACGGCTGCAAGGAAGGCCAGTGTGCCGCCTGCAAGTCGTTCGTTCTCGACGGCGAGGACATCGAGCTCGACCGGTATTCGACGTTCGCGCTGCCCGACTTCGAGAAGGAGGAGGGCTACACCCTCCTGTGCCGGGCGCACGCCTACGAAGACGTCACGATCGAGCTGCTCAACTACGACGAGGACATGATCCGCTCGGGGCTGCCGATCATCGAGGCGACGGCCGAAGTCGAAGCCATCCACCAGGTCACCCACGACCTGCGGCACCTGATCCTGAAGCTGATCGAGCCGAAGGAACTGCGGTTCTTCCCCGGCCAGTACGTCGACATCACGATCCCGGGCACCGAGGCGTCCAGGTCGTTCTCCATGGCCAACACCTCTAGCCGGGAGACGGGCCAGCTCGAGTTCGTCATCAAGGTCTACCCGGACGGCCTGTTCTCGCACTTCCTCGACGCCAAGCTCGCGGTCGGCGACCAGTTGCGGCTCACCGGTCCGTTTGGCGTCTTCACGCTCAGGGAGGGCTACGACAGCGACCTGATCTTCGTCGGCGGCGGGGCCGGAATGGCGCCGATCTTGTCGCTGCTGCGGTCCATGGCGGACAAGGGCATCACGCGCCGGGCGACGTTCTACTACGGCGCGCGCGCCAGCCGCGACCTCTGTTTCGAGGCCGAATTGCGGGCGCTGGAGTTCGCACTGCCGAACTTCAGGTACGTGCCGGCGCTGTCCGAGCCGGCCGCCGGCGATGACTGGGACGGCGAAGCCGGGCTGATCACCGACGTCGTGCGGCGGCACGAGACCGACCTGAAGGGCACGCACGCCTATCTGTGCGGCCCGCCGCCGATGGTCGAGGCGGCGATGCCGCTGCTCAGCTCCCTCGGGGTCGAAGAAAAGCGCATCTATTACGACAAATTTACGACGACCGGCGATGCAGGAAACCAGTGAATGAGGAGCACCCATGACGACCACAAGCACCGAACGCAGCTTGCCGAAACCTGTCTTCACCGATGCCGAAGCGGGTGCCAAGGAATTTCCTGACTCGACTGCCCGCCGGTTCAACTACTTCACCCCGGCCAAGCGCAAGCAAACCCACTACGAGGACGTGACGGTCGAGGTCCAGCCGGACCCGAGGCACTACCTGAGCCAGGGATGGCTGTACGGCTTCTCGGACGGCCGGGGCGGTTACCCGCTGGACTGGACGGTGCTCAAGGCCTGGGGCTCTGACAAGCCGGAGCCAGCGCGCTTCCCTGGCTCGGGCGGCAAGGGCTACGACTGGCCGGCGCACGGCTGGCACGAGTTCCGTGATCCCAACGAGGAGTGGGAGCTCACCCTTTACCGCTACAACGCCAACGTCGTGCGGCAGCTCAACCAGAACATCGACGCCGCCCGTCAGTCCAAGGCGTTCGAGCAGTGGAACACGAACTGGGTCAGGTTCGTCGAGCAGCATGTCGGCGCCTGGATGCACGTCGATCACGGCCTCGGGCTCTACCTGTTCGCCAACGCCAACCGGCGCGCGCCGACGAACATGCACAACAACGCGATCTCGGTGAACAGCATGCACCGGATCAGGGCCGCCCAGGACCTGGCGCTGTACAACCTCACGCTGAGCGAGGAGATCGAGGGCTTCAACGGCGCCGCCCACATCGAGGCCTGGAACGAGGACCCGACGTGGCAGCCGGTCAGGAAGACCGCCGAGCAGCTCACCGCGATCGACGACTGGTGCGAGGCGATCTTCGCCGCGAACGTGATCTTCGAGCCGCTGGTCGGCGAATTGTTCCGCAGCCACCTGGTGCAGCAGGCGGCCCCGCGCAACGGCGACTTCGTCACGCCGACGCTGATCGGCGCCGAGGAGTATGACTTCGCCGAGCGGGACCTTCGCTACACCAGGGCCATGTTCGAGCTGCTGACCGCCGATCGCGAGTTCGCCGAGCACAACAAGGCGATCTTGCAGCAATGGCTATCGGCCTGGGTGCCGCGCGCCCTGTCCGCGGCCCGCGCGCTGCAGCCGCTGTGGTCGCTGCCCGATCTCAAGCCGCCCAGGTTCGAGGACGGCCTGGACCGGGCCAAGCACAGGTTCACCGGCATCCTGGCCGACCTCGGCCTCGACACACCGAAGGAGCTAGCGCAGTGACCACGTTCAAGATGGCGGAAAGCCCGTTCAAGGCCGACAACACCGCGTCTAACCAGTGCGGCGTCACCCTGATGAACAACCAGGTCGGCGTCGTGGTCGCGGAAGTAATGAAGGCCAAGCCGAACGTCACCGTGCGCCCGCTGCCCTCGATGATCAGGGTCGACGCGATCGGCCGGATGGACTTCGTCTACGACGAGATCTCCGAGGCGCTCGGCGAGGAACCCGGCTTCTTCGATGCGGCCGAGTTCGAGGAGAACATGTCCACCCACTACGGCCGGATGATCCACGAGGACGACCGGACGATCATGTTCGCCAACCCCGAGGACGCGGCCGAGTACATCGGCTTCGACCTGGTCGCCGAGTAGCCGGGAAAGGAGCCTACGTGTACGAGAAAGACGGCGAGAAGTACTTCATCGTCGACAGCCATATGCACTACTGGAACGCGGCACCCGACAACTGGGTACCCGGCGCCGAGCAGTACGCCAAGGGCTGGATCGACTGCTTCCACGCTTACCAGGGACTTGGCCCACCGGAAACGCACTGGAGCATCGAGCACTTCCAGAAGTACTCAGAAGACGACCTGATGAAGGACGTCTTCGAGGACGGTCACGTGGACGTCGCGGTCTTCCAGCCGACCTACCTGAAGGAGTGGTACAAGGAGGGCTTCAACACCACCGAGCGCAACGCCGAGATGGGCAAGCGCCACCCAGGCAAGTTCATCTACAACACCCGCTGGGACCCGCGCGACGGTGACGAGGGCCTGAAGGCGTTGCGCCGCAACGTCGAGCTCTACGGCTCCAAGGGCGTCAAGCTCTACACCGCTGAATGGAACAACGGCTCGCGCGGCTGGAAGCTATCCGACCCGAGCGCGTACCGGTACCTGGAGGCGTGCCAGGAGCTGGGCATCAAGAACATCCACGTCCACAAGGGCCCGACGATCTGGCCGCTGGACAAGGACGCGTTCGACGTGTCCGACGTCGACCACGCGGCGACCGATTTCCCGGCGCTGAATTTCATTGTGGAACATGTCGGGCTGCCCAGGATCGAAGATTTCTGCTTCATGGCGACGCAGGAGCCGAATGTCTACGCGGGCCTTTCCGTAGTCATCGGCGGGCTGATGTACGCCAGGCCCAGGTTCTTCGCCAAGGTCATCGGCGAGCTGCTGTTCTGGGTTGGCGAAGACAAGATGACCTTCGGCAGCGACTACGGCATCTGGGAGCCGAAGTGGCAGGTGGAGGGATTTGTCGACTGGGAATCTCCGGGTACCGAAGAACTCTCCGACTATCCAAAACTTACAACTGTCGGGAAGAAAAAAATCCTCGGGTTGAATGCCGCCAGGCTTTATGACATCGAGGTGCCAGTGGAATGCCAGATTAACGCCGCACCTGGTGCTCTGGTGCCGGGGGCATGACCACACAGCTCACCGCTGGGCTGCGCAGCGCCGTTCTGGCGGCGCTGCGCACGGTGCGCGACCCTGAGCTGGACGAGTCCATTACCTCGCTCGGCTTCGTCGCCGCCTGCGCGGTCTCGGCGGACGGGGATGCGCAGGTCAGGCTAAGGCTGCCGACGTACTTCTGCGCGCCCAATTTCGCGTTCCTGATGGTCGCGGACGCCCACGACGCCGTGTCCGCCCTTGACGGCATCCGCAGCGCCGAGATCGTGCTTGAAGACCACTTCGCGGCCGAGGTGATCAATGGCGGAGTCGCGGCCGGAGCGGGTTTTGTGAGGTCCTTCGACGGCGAGGCGATCGGGGAGCTGCACCAGCTCCGGCAAAATTTTCTCCGAAAAGCAGTTATGGCGGGTACGGATCAAGTCTGCCGGCCTCTGGTCGCGGCCGGCGCCGATCCGGGGGCGCTTGCCCGCCTGAGGTTGGCCGAAGTGCCGCCATCCGGGGCGCTTGACCGGCTCCGGCAGCGGCGGGCCGATCTGGGGCTCCCGGCGGGTGACGATGCGCCGCTGCTGATCGACCCGATCACCGGGTCGGGCCTGCCCGATGACGCGGTGCCATTGCATCTGCGGCGGGCGCGCACGACCCGGGTGAACATCGAAGCCAATTCCGGAATCTGCCGCGGGATGCTCAGGCACCGGTATGACACGCCTGGACAGGGCGAGGAGGACGCATGAAGGCAGTCAGGCTGCACGCGTTTCACAGTGAGCCGGTGATCGACGAGGTACCCGAGCCACACGTCACGGGCCCGCTCGACGTCATCGTCAAGGTCGGCGGGGCCGGAGTCTGCCGCACTGACCTGCACATCATCGAGGGCCAGTGGGACGCCGCCATGGGCACTCCGCTGCCGTACATCCTCGGCCACGAGAACGCCGGCTGGGTGCACGCCATCGGCTCGGGCGTCACCAATGTGGCCGTCGGCGACACCGTGATCCTGCATCCCACTCCCACCTGCGGGCTGTGCCGGGCCTGCCGGGCGGGGCAGGACATGCACTGCGTGGCCAGTTCCTTCCCCGGCCTGTCCCGTGACGGCGGCATGGCCGAGTACCTGCTGACCTCGGCTCGGGCCTGCGTCAAGCTCGACCCGAGTACCCGCCCGCAGGACGTGGCGGCGCTGGCCGACGCCGGCATCACCGCCTACCACGCGGTGCGCAAGGCCATACCGCTCCTACATCCCGGTACGACCTGCGTCGTCACCGGCGCGGGCGGCCTCGGCCACATCGGCATCCAGTGCCTGGCCGCCCTGACCGCGACCACGATCATCGTGGTCGACCGCAATCCCGAGGCACTCAAGCTGGCCGAGCAACTCGGCGCGCGTCACACGGTGGTCGCCGACGGCGGCCAGGTCGGGGCCGTGCGGGAGCTGACGGAGGGGGCAGGCGCCGACGTGGTGCTCGACTTCGTTGCCGAGCAGGGCGCCGAGCAGGATGGTTTCGCGATGACTCGAAGAGCCGGCTCGTACTACGTGATCGGCTACGGCGGCGAGCTGCGCGTCCCGACCCTGGACATCATCTCGACCGAGCGCAACATCATCGGCAACATCGTCGGCACCTATAACGAGCTGGCCGAGCTAATGGTGCTGGCGCAGGCTGGACGGGTGACCTTGCACACCAGGGCCTACCCGCTGGAAGCCGCAGCCGAGGCCTTCACCGATCTCGACGCCGGGCGCGTGCGCGGCCGGGCAATCCTCGTTCCCTGAATTTGCTCCCCGCCCCCGCCCGCCCTACCCGACCCCCGCAGGAGGGACCCGATGGCTAAGGAACTGCGTTTCGGCGATGAAGCCCGTGACCTGCTCATGGCTGGCGTTGACAAGCTGGCCGAGGCGGTCAAGTCGACGCTGGGGCCCAAGGGCCGCAACGTCATCCTTGAGAAGATCACGGGCTCGCCGGTGGTAACCAATGACGGCGTGACGATCGCCAGGGAGATCCACCTGAGCAACCAGTTCGAGAACATGGGTGCCCAGCTGGTCAAGGAAGCCGCCATCAGGACCAACGACATCGTGGGTGATGGCACGACCACGGCGACCGTGATCGCCCAGGCCATCGTGCGGGAGGGCAATAAGGCGATCGGCCAGGGTGCCAATCCGGTGCTGGTCAAGCGCGGCATCGACCTGGCCGTGGGCAGGCTAGTCGCCCACCTGCAGAGCGTGGCCTGCCCGGTGACGACGCGGGAGGACTACCACCGGGTGGCCGCGATCTCCGCGAATGATGATGACACGGTCGGCGCGGTGATCGCCGAGGCTCTGCATACGGTGGGCGACAGCGGCATCGTGACCGTGGATGAATCGGCGTCGCACGGGATCGGCGTCGAGTTCGTCGAGGGATTTGAGTTCGACAACGGCTACCTCTCGCCGTACCTGGTGACCAATCCGGCCAGCCTGGAAGCAATCGTCGACGATCCGTACATATTGCTGTGCTCGGAGAAGATCACCAAGGTCCAGCAGCTCATGCCGATACTCGACAAGGTCATGCGGGCTCCCCGGCCGCTGGTCATCATCGCCGAGAACGTCGAGGGCTCGGCGCTGAGCATGCTGGTGCACAATCACGTCAACCGGATCTTCCAGTGCGTGGCCGTCCGGGCACCCGGCTTCGGTGACCGTCGGCTGCACAAGCTTGAGGACATAGCGGCCATCACCGGCGGCGCCGTCTACAGCAGGCATTCCGGGTTCACGCTGGAGACGATGACGATCGAGCAGCTTGGCCGGGCCAGGCAGGTGCAGGTCACCGCCGACCAGACCGCGATCGTGGGCGGCGCCGGCGAGGCCGCCGCCGTGGACTTCCGGGTGGCGCAGTTGCGGGCCGAGCTTGAGCGGGCCACGTTCGGGGTGGACGAGGACGTGCTGTCCGAGCGGATCGGGGCGCTGACCGGGAAGGTCGCGGTGATCAAGGTCGGCGCGCCGACCAACGCGGAGCTGAAGGAGTTGCAGCACCGGGTGGAGGACGCGCTGTCGGCCACCAGGGCCGCGATGGCCGAGGGGATAGTCGCCGGCGGCGGCGCGGCGCTGCTGCACGCCGAGCCGGCCCTGGATGACCTGGAAGTCAAGGATGACTACGCGACCGGGGTCGAGATAGTTCGCCGGGTGCTGGCCGAGCCGGCTTACCTGATCGCCAGCAACGCGGGCTATTCAGGCCAGGAAGTAGTGGCCAGAATGACGGCTATGGGCAAAGACGAGGGCTTCGACGCGCTGGCTGGCCGGTTCGGCAACATGATCGAGATGGGCATAGTGGACCCGCTGCGGGTAGCCCGCTCCGCCCTGCAGAACGGCGCCTCGGTCGCCGGCCTGCTGCTCACGACAAACACGCTGATCGCCGAGGAGCAGACGCCGTGGGGCGGCAGCCGCGCGCTGATGACTGAGTTCGGCCCGCTGGACGAGGGACTCAACCAGCCGTCTCCTGACTCAAGCACGCCGCAATCCCTCGGGCTCGGCCCTTCGATTGGCTGAGGGCCGGCGTATGGCCGCGGACCAGGGCTTGCGGCATGTGAATGTGACAGTGCTACAGCTATTGCCGTAGTAATGCCGCATTCACACGCGACCTTTTCGCTACCCGAGTGCCCAGAGTTGGTTGTCGTAAGCGGCTTCATTGCCGGGGTCGTTGAACTGGCACCATCCCGAGGTCACCGGCTGCTGGTTGGTCTCGGCCAGCGTCCAATCCAGGCCCATGCAGAAGCCTGGGTTGTCGACATTCTGAAGCTGGACATAATCCGGCAGTCCGACGCTCTGAATGAATGTCCATTGCTGACTGCGAAGCCCATTACAGGGATTCTGGACAACCTGCGCGCCAGCGCCACCGTAGTCGATGCACTTACCGCTGTGGCTGTTGATTATCTCGTAGCCGCTGTCAAACCAAAGCAACTCCCACCGCTGGCCGGCGCCATTGCTGGCGTAGCCGTGGCAGTGGTAGATCTGTAGGCCGACGATTGCGGTGGTTTCCCCGGGCACATCCAGGCACTCAGAGTAAGAGCCGTTCCAGGAGTACGGCATGAAGAGCTCGGAGTAGACACCAGGTATCGGATTCACCGATGCTTGCGCCATAGGCGACATGCCTATGAAGAGGCCGACTGCGAGCAAACCAGCGGACAAGGAGCCCGCCGCTTTGCGCGTCCAGCGTTTCATTTTTTCTCCTTTGCCAGTGGGAACTCCGTAGACCTGAATGATGGCTGCTAGCGCTGAAACGACCCTGATGCGAGCCTGAAACCCGGGCGAGCCTCTGTTTGGCGATACGTCCGGTGCGTGATGCTGGAGTCATGGAACCTCTACCGCGTGTCTACGGACCTCACGGCAGCAGCCTTCGCGATCTGCCCAGGCTGCGCGGAGCGCGGCGACGGCGGGCGTCGAGCTGGGATCGAACCGGCGGCAACGACGACCGGCTGCTCATCGAGCCGGGCAGCACCGCGGTATTGGCCGAGCTGACCGGACCAGGTTCGATCACCCACATCTGGTGCACCGCCGCCGTCGCCCGCGATCCCAATCTCGATACGAGCGAGGAAGCCGAGCTGCTGCGCCGCCTGGTCCTGCGGGTTACCTGGGATGACGCCGAGCACCCGAGCGTGCTGGTACCGCTCGGCGACTTCTTCGGCATCGGCTTCGGCCGGACGAGGACGTTCGCCTCGCTGCCGCTGCAGATGAGCCCTCGCGACGGCAAGGGCTTCAACTGCTTCTTCCACATGCCGTTCGCGACCAGGGCCAGATTCGAGCTGATCAGCGAGATGACCGCAGAGGCGGTGTTCTTCTACTACTACATCGACTGGGAGGCCTACGACGCGCTCGAGGCCGATCTTGGCCGGTTCCACGCGCAATGGCGGCGGGAGAACCCCACCGGCGGCATCGACCCGGCCGGGATGGACAACAACACCTTCCTCCAGGGCGGTACCAACTCCGACGGCGCCGGCAACTACGTGATCCTCCAAGCACGCGGACGCGGTCACTACGTGGGCTGCGTGCTGAACGTCGAGAACCTCCGCGACACCGCCGAGTTCAACTGGTACGGCGAAGGCGACGACATGATCTTCATCGACGGTGAGCCGTTCCCGCCGGCGCTGCACGGCACAGGAACCGAGGACTACTTCAATACCGCCTGGTGCCCGGACGAGCCATTCAGCGCTCTGTATCACGGGATGCCCCTGACCGGCGGGCCGAACTTCGCCGGGCAGTGGTCGATGTATCGCTTCCACATCGAGGACCCGGTGACCTTCGACGAGTCGTTGCTGGTCACGATCGAGCACGGACACGCCAACCGGCGCAGCGATGACCTGTCATCGGTGGCCTATTGGTATCAGACCTTGCCCCAGCTGCCATTCGAGCTCGCGCCGGTCGACCAGCGCCTGCCCGGACCCGGCTAGCAGCATCGGTGCCCCTGTGATGCGGTAGCTTCCCCGGACGGAACCACCTCAGATCGGCACCGATGTCGCCAGAACAACACCAGAGAGGCACCGATGCTGTTGCTTCCCGGGAAGGAACAGCACCGGAGGGCCACCGATGCGGCTACCCGGCGAGCCGGACCGGACTGCTGGCGCCAGGCGCTGGTCATCGCCCGCAAGCTGGAACTGCCTCTGGCCGCGAGGAATAATACCCGCGCAATTCTTTCTTTATATAGAAAGAATTTCGGTGGTTTTGGACGCCTTTAGTGAGGCTGCGTCGCTCAGGCCGGACTCGTGACGTGCAGGCGGGGTTTGCGGGTGAATGCAGCATTGCTGGTGCTATCGCTGCACCACTGTCACGGGCTAGCTCTCGGGTTCGATGGTGACGCTGATGGGGCCGCCTTCAAGATCGCCGGCGGTGAGCCACGAGGCGTGCAAGTGCAGGGGACGGCCGGGAATGGCGCGCAGCGGCCGTGACCTAGCCAGGACCCTGCCGGCCTGTCGGACTGCGAGCCGGGCTGGAGGTCGAAATTCACCGGTCCGGAGTACGAACCGGTCGCGTGGCGGTGTCGTGCCGCTGGCGGTCACGTTGTTCGGCGAGATCCACTGCAGCGGCGGTTCCGCGACTATCGGGATGCGTGCGGGAGCGACGGGAGTCGCCGGAACCCGCCGTCCGGTCAGGAAGGAATGGATCTGCCGCGCCGCGTGCCGGCCGGACAATGCCGCCGGGGCTTTCTGGGGCTGGTGTTGCGGTTGGGGTCGGAGGTGGGGTTGTGGCGGCGCTGCCTGCCGGGCCGACCAGATGAAGAAGCGCATTCATCCCCTGGATTCCGTATGAATGTGCTGATTCATCTGGAATGCAATGGTGATCATGGAAGCGGCCCGGTGGCTGGTGGTGCTACTGGGGATTGCGTGACTAAAGTGACGAAGCCATTCGCTGGATCGTCATTCCCCCGAGCCTAAGTGCAGAACCGGCGCTGGTCGGCTCCGGGCGGGGGCCGCTGCGCCGGGTCGAGGAGGTAGACCATCCGGGACTCCGGCGCGATCCGCTGAGCCACTTGGTGCGTGTTGTCCGCGGCTGGAAGGCCGGCGCCGACGTCGAGGAACTGGCGGATTCCCGCTTCGCCGGCTAGGTATCCGATCGCCCGGATCTGATAAGCGCGGGAGACTTTGGCCGTTTCACGAATGTGCGGGCAGTCAATTTCGCGACCTGAATCTAACCTATACGCCATTCCGGGATTCAAGTATGGCCAAGTCGCGGACCGCGTAGCGGTAGTGCTCGATTTCCTCCTCCATCACGACGCTGATGCACTCAATTGCGGTGCGTTCTTCGTCCGGGTATCCCGGGGCGGGCGAGCGCCGGCATGGTCGTCCGAGATTGTCATCGGTCAGGTCAGCCGCGATGCCGCGCATCACGGCCATCCGGTCGGCGCGGGCGGCCAGGATCTCGGCATAGCTGGGCTCGGCGGCCAGGTCGATACCGAGCGCGGCCGCGTCGGCCGGCGGATACCAGCTTTGGGGCAGGCCGAGCCGATGGTAGGGCATCTCCTCGTCCAGTACCGTCCGGCGGGCCCAGGCGTCGGTGATGAAGACGAGGTGGCGCAGTGTCTGCGCGAATGACCACTCCTCGTTGACCTGCTGATTCAGCGCGGCCGCGGGCAGGCGCCCGGCTCGTTCGACGGCTTGCGTCCACAGTCGCTCGATGGTGTCCCACATCGCTCGGACGTCATCGGCGCTCTCGCCTTCGCGGAGCTGCACTCGCTCGGGGTGCCGGCGATCCAGTTCGGCGCTGACGAAGTCGGTCACGTCGACGCCGTTGACCGTGACGTTGCTGAGATAGCCAGAGATGCTGACGTCCACCAGCCAGCCGTCGCTGATCGTGACGCCGGTCAGATCACAGTCGGTGAAGCGGGCTCCGCGCAGGTCCGCGACATCGAACCTGGCTCCGCGAAACTCCGTACCGCCGCCGCCCTCGCCGGCGTAGAACCGGTGCGGCCCGAACTGCGCGCTGGATGCTCTCATGGACGGCATGGTAATTCTGGTTCCGGACGACCCGCTTCCGGAATCAGCAGGAAACCAGCGCGAAACCACAACCCGACTGGCCGCGCGTCTAGCGCAGTGCGAGGCTATTGGCAGTGAAAACGGTGCTCGCCGGCGACATCCCTTTGATTTCGCTAGCCATGAAATATCGAGTCAAAAAGATTGACTATCTGAGTCCTGTTCCAGACCGGGGGGCGCGAGAAGGCGCCCGGCCTGACCCGGCCAAATTCAGCTAGGCGCACGAGCTGCGGCAGGGAGACATAGCTCGGTCCTGCCGACTGTACTCA
>Ga0099827_10001685_pt1 | contig 11716 bp, 13 predicted proteins | sample CZO8metaG_FD_79339 | JGI IMG/M metagenome (GOLD analysis project Ga0099827, IMG submission 79339) | Vadose zone soil microbial communities from the Eel River Critical Zone Observatory, Northern California, USA - CZOApr15con1.8 metaG | ecosystem: Environmental > Terrestrial > Soil > Vadose zone ...
CAAAAACTGGCGGATCTCAACAAGCAACTGACCGACGCGCAAGCGGACCGAATCAATAAAGAGGCCGTCTACCAACTCGCGCAAGCGGGGAATTATGACGCGATCTCAGCGGTTCGCGAGAGCAGCGTCATTCAGGATATTCTCAAACAGGAGAGCACATTAAGCGCTCAGTACACCGATGCGGTCAATCAGTATGGCCCCAAGTATCCCAAGGTTCTCCGGTTGCAAGCGCAGTTGAAGGATCTCGATCAACTCGTGACGCGTGAAAAGACTAATATCGCCAACCAAATGGAGGCTGAGTATCACGGTTCGCGGCAGCGGGAGCTTCTGCTGAAAAATGCGTTGGACGAGCAGAAGGCCGAAACGAACCAAATGGCCGAGAAGCTGGTTCAATACAATATCCTGAAGCGAGAGGCCGAGGCGAACAAGCAGTTGTACGACGGGATGCTTCAGAAATTGAAGGAGGCGGGTATCACCGCTGGTTTGCGGTCCTCGAATATCCGGGTTGTGGATCCGGCCCTGATCCCCACCGGCCCTTCCCGTCCGAACAAGACCCGAAACGTCATGTTGAGCATTCTGGTTGGGCTGATCGGGGGAATCGGCCTTGCCCTTCTGCGCGAATACCTGGATAACACAGTAAAAACGCCGGACGATATCGAAACACTGGCCCGGCTGCCCTCCCTGGCGGTTGTTCCCGCCCTTTCCAATTCCAATGGCAAACGCAACGGGCGTTTCGCGAAGTTGTTGAAGGCCCCGGTGATTGCCGGTAAGGAAGGCCGGGCGGAGCTCATGTCGCACAACATGCCGCAGTCGCAAATGTCGGAAGCATTTCGCGCGCTGCGGACATCGTTGCTGCTGTCCCAGGCCGACCATCCGCCGCAGGTCATTCTGATGACGAGTGCGCTGCCGCGCGAAGGCAAGACGACCGCCGCGGTCAACTTGGCGGTAACGCTCGCGCAGCTTGGTGACAAGACGCTCCTGGTGGACGCCGACTTGCGCAAGCCCGGCATCAATCGCGCTTTGAGTCTTGTCGACGGAAAGCACGCCGGTTTGAGTTCCTATCTGGCCGGCGTCTCTTCACTGGACCTGATCACCGTCCCGCATCCGGCGATCACGAACCTCGCGGCGATTCCCACGGGACCCATTCCGCCAAATCCGGCCGACCTATTGTCGTCGCGCAGGCTGACCGAACTCATCTCCGAACTCCGTACTCGGTACAAGTTTGTGGTCATCGACTCCCCGCCGATCATGGCCGCGACCGACGCCGTGATTCTCTCGGTGCTGGTCGACGGCGTGTTGCTGGTCGTGCGCAGCGGTGAGACTCCCAAGGAAGCTTTTACGCGCACTCGCGATCTTCTGGCCGGGGTGAAATGCCGCATGCTCGGTGTGGTGCTGAACGCCGTGGATGCTAGTTCGCCTGACTATTATTACTCGTATCGTTACTACCCGTATTCTTACGGCTCCTACGGCGGCTATGGCCGGGAAGAAGAGGGCAAGAAGTCACGCAAATCCCGCCGAGCCGAAAGTTCAGATTCCCAATTGGGCCAAGATTAGACGGCCAGGAGCGTACGGCTTGGTTTATTTGATTACTGGTGGTGCAGGGTTTATAGGTTCACATCTTGCCGAGCGTTTGCTCGAACGCGGCGATGAAGTCCTGCTCATGGACAATCTGTCGACGGGCAGCATGGAAAATATTCGCCATCTCAAGAAATACGACCGGATGCACTATTTTCTGGAGCCGCTGGATAACCGCCAGTTGCTGGCGGAGCTCGTGGACGAAGCCGACGTCATTTTCCACTTGGCGGCGGCAGTGGGCGTCAAGCTAATCGTGGAAAGCCCGGTGCGAACGATCGAAACGAATGTCAACGGCACGCAAATGGTGCTGGAAGCAGCCTGCCGGAAACGTAAGCTCGTCTTTACAGCGTCCACTTCCGAGGTATATGGAAAGAGCACGAACTTCCCCTTCCACGAGGACGCCGATCTTGTGCTGGGTCCCACTACCAAGGGCCGCTGGAGTTACGCCGCATCGAAGGCGCTGGATGAATTCCTGGCTCTTTCCTACTGGAAAGAAAAGGGGCAGCCGGTTGTGGTGGCGCGATTGTTCAATACGGTCGGACCCCGGCAGACGGGGCGTTACGGCATGGTGCTTCCGAATTTTGTGGCCCAAGCTCTGGAAGGAGCGCCCATCACCGTGTATGGCACGGGCCAGCAGTCGCGCTGTTTCTGCGACGTGCGTGACTCGGTCGAGGCGATCCTGCGGTTGGTGGCCACGGACAAGGCCGTCGGAGAAGTGATCAATGTGGGTAATGACTCTGAAGTTACTATCGAGGACCTGGCTCGCAGGGTCAAGAAACAGACCGGCAGCTCTTCGCCCATCGAATTTGTTCCCTATGACCAGGCGTATGAGCCCGGATTCGAGGACATGTTCCGGCGGGTGCCTTGCCTCGATAAACTGGAAAATTTGACGGGTTTCCGCCCCAAAACCACATTGCCGGAAATCATAGATCGAGTTGTCGCGTACCACGGAAGAAGGAAGGATCTTGTAGCCGCGCCGCGAGAAGCTGCAAGCAGCAGAGTTTGAGTATTAAGGCCCGGTTCCGCCGATGACATTCCAGTCATGGTTGATGGACGAGCCGGCAGCCCGGGCCGCCAGACGAATGAACGCATTATTTCCTATTTCGTTGCTGTAGAATATGTCTTGGCGCGTTGCCTAACCGCGGATTCAGGCCGAATCTATCGTGTCGCGTCCGGCGGCGCGCCTTGCCGGTGTGGAATCGTTGCCGGCACGCGGGATCGAATGTGCGGCGCCGAATCTTTGTATGGGTGGAAAAATGAACGGCGCGCGGACCTATGACGCGCTCGACGGCGACCGCGCTGCCGCGGGAGTTCTTCTCCGGAATGAGGCGCTTTTGGCCAACGCGGCCTCCTCGTTGCACGCAAGGTTGCTGTTCCTCTTGTTCCTTTTAACCCTCCCGTTCGTCAATCCCTGGGTCCGCGGCGATGGAGTTGGTTACTACGCCTATTTGCGCTCCGCGTTGATAGACCACGACTTGAATTTCGAAAACGACTATCTTGCGGGGAACCAGACTTTCGTCATGGCGCGGGTCGATGCACAGGGACATCTGCTGCGCGAAATGTATACGAAGACGGGACACATCGAAAATCATTTCAGCGTGGGCCCCGCGATTCTGTGGGCTCCCGTCCTGGTTCCAGTTCACCTAGCCGTTCTCTTCCTCGATCGGTTTGGTGCCCACATTCCCGCGGATGGATATTCGCGTCCTTACGTGCTTGCGATGGGTCTTACGACGGCTTTTTACGGTTTTTTATCGTTGTTCCTGGCGTTTCGAATGGCGGGGAAATACTTCGAACCGCAGTGGGCTATCCTTGCCACCATCGGAATCTGGCTGGCCAGCTCTTTGCCGGTTTACATGTATTTCAACCCTTCCTGGTCGCACGCATTTTCCGCATTTTCGGTTTCCCTCTTTCTTTGGTATTGGGATCGCACAAAGTTGCAGCGGACGCCCGCGCAATGGGCGGCTTTGGGAGTGTTCGCGGGCCTGATGGGGAACGTCTATTATCCGAATGTTATTTTGCTGATTTTTCCCGGGCTCGAAATACTTTACCTTGTTCGAGCAGGGTCACACGCCCCCAATCAAACGATCGCGCCACTTGCAAAATTGGCGTCATGTTCCGCTCTGTTTGGAGCGATGTTCGTGCTATCGCTGCTCCCTACCTTCGTCACTCGTCAGATTATTTACGGAAGCCCGTTTGAAACGGGGTACCCGCGAATTTGGACCTGGAATTGGACCTCTCCCGCATTTTTGCGCGTTCTTTTCTCCGCGGATCATGGAATGTTGAGCTGGACTCCGATTCTGTCCCTGGCGATCATCGGCCTGTTTTTCCTCGCCAAGCGGAACCTGCTTCTGGGGACCGGATCGATTCTGACGTTTCTGGCCTACTACTATTTCATCGCCAGCTATCCGGATTGGGACGGGTTGTCGAGTTACGGCAATCGCTTCTTTCTATCGCTGACGCCGGTGTTCATCCTCGGGCTTGCTGCGTTGCTCGGCGCCTTTTCCGAATGGGTGGGAAAAGCCTCGAGGGCGGCGGCGCTCTCCGGGACGGTGATCGCAATGTTCGTGCTATGGAATGCCGGATTCATTTTCCAATGGGGTACGCATCTGGTTCCCGCGCGCGGAGAGATTTCCTGGCGCGAGATGGCGCACAATCAGTTTGTGGCAGTGCCCTCGCGGCTGACGCACAGCCTGGAGACCTACTTCTTGCACCGCCAGGAGATGATGCGCCACATTGAGCAGGAAGACATCGAACAGCACAGGATCCGCCAGATTCCGGAGGAACGATTAAATTAATGGCTGTCCCTCAGACCCCTGTGGTGATGATCGAAGACCTGGACGAGTTTCCCTCCGTGCATATTGCCGCGCGGGGCCGGTGGCTCGCACTGGACCTCGTCGAGTTATGGGCTTACCGGGAGCTGCTCTATTTCTTTGTCTGGCGCGACATCAAGGTTCGATACAAGCAGACCGTAATTGGCGCCGCCTGGGCGGTTCTTCAGCCCGTACTGACGATGCTTGTTTTCAGCTTGTTTTTCGGCACGCTCGCGAAGATTCCTTCCCAGGGGCTGCCGTACCCGGTTTTTTACTATTGCGCTCTCCTGCCCTGGATGTATTTCTCCACCGCGATGCAGGGTGCAACGAACATCGTCGTCGACCAGCAAAGAGTCATCACCAAGATCTATTTCCCGCGCGTTGTATTGCCCATTGCCGCGGTCCTATCGGGGCTCCTGGATTTTGCCATCTCCTTCGCCGTCTTCCTGGGAATGATGGTCTATTACCGCATGGTTCCCACCAAAGCCGTCATCTGGCTGCCTGCCTTCACTCTGCTCGCCATCCTGACCGCTCTGGGCGTCGGCTTGTGGCTTTCCGCGCTCAACGCCCTATACCGGGACGTTCGCTACGTACTGCCATTCCTGGTGCAGTTTTGGATGTTCGCTTCCCCGGTGGCCTATGCGAGTTCTTTGGTGCCTGCAAAATGGCGCTGGCTTTACGGTTTGAATCCCATGGCGGGCGTCATCGAAGGGTTTCGCTGGGCGCTGACGGGGCACGGCCAGCCGCCGGGGATACTGCTGGCAGCCTCCTCGGCGGCTGTTGTTTTGCTGGTTTTTAGCGGGCTGGTGTACTACCACGCTGTAGAGGGCACGATGGCGGACGTGGTCTGACCCATGAGTCATGTCGCCATCCACGTGGAGTCGTTAGGCAAACGCTACCGGATCGGCGGGCGCGAGCGCTACCTCACCATGCGCGACCGCCTTGCGAACGCGTTGAAATCCCCCGCGCGCTGGTTCCGTTCGAACGGCGCCGGAAACTCGGGCGGCGGCCCGCGCCACATCTGGGCCCTGCGCAATGTTTCCTTCGATTTGCAAGAGGGAGAAGTGCTCGGACTGATTGGCCGCAATGGCGCGGGCAAAACAACCTTGCTGAAGATTCTCTCGCGCGTCACTCAACCCACGGAAGGCTCGGCGGAAATCCGCGGCCGCGTGGGCAGCCTGCTCGAAGTCGGCACGGGGTTTCATCCGGAGCTGACAGGCCGCGAGAATACCTATCTGAACGGCGCGATTCTCGGCATGGGGAAGAAGGAAATCGAACGCAAGTTCGATGACATCGTCGATTTTGCCGAGGTGGCCGATTTCATTGATACGCCACTGAAACATTACAGCACGGGAATGCAAATGCGGCTGGCGTTTGCCGTCGCCGCCCATTTTGAGCCGCAGATCCTTTTGGTGGATGAAGTGCTAGCTGTTGGCGATCTCGCATTTCAGAGGAAATGTCTCGCAAAAATGGGCGAAGTTGCTCATGCGGGCCGCACGATCGTCTTCGTTAGCCACAATTTGAGTGCGATAAATACGCTGTGCCCGAGGTCCATTCTTATGGAGCACGGCGGAGTTGTTATGGATGGAGATACGTCGGATGTTCTTACCGCTTACCATGCTGGCGCGGCGGGGTTAGAGGACACTGGGACCGACCTCGCCAATAGAATTAGAACGGGGACCGGTAGAGCAATGTTTCGGTCCATCGCCCTGCAACCGCTTGGGCCCGATGGAGACAGCATTCCCGTGTTCCGCCCGGGTGACGACTTGCTTATCGATATCGAAATCGAGTCGCGCGGCGACCTTAGGGATTCCTATGTCGCCGCTATCATCTACGATGGAGGCGGGTATCGGCTGGTCGACATTAACACGGCAAAGAAAGCCGAATTTGTAAGCTTACGAGCAGGTGAGCGGGCGCGCATTCGATTTGTGATTCGTGAGCTGTTATTGAAACCGGGAACCTATTTCGTCGGGCTGTGGCTCGGGCGGGACTCGATCGAAGAAGTTGATAACCTCTCCTGTGCCGCAACCCTGGAGGTCGCGCCGTCTTCAGGCAGTTCAAATTCAGTAATCGTGTGGCCGGGCCCGTACGTTTGCCGGTTCGAAAGTTCCATTTCATCCTTGCAAGAGAGCGTCGTGGAATGAAGATCTCTGAATTTCCTCCCAATGCTTTGCGCGAGCGACGCCTTTCAACTTTCGTTCAGCCTCACACGTTTGTCTGCGGGGAATGGACTGGCCGGCACGCCAAGTACGAGCGTAAAAAATGGCGTTTCTGGAACTACTCATGGCCAGGGCTGTGAAACGCGGCATCCACAAATTTCTGCGGACTTTCGGGTACGACATTGTGAGGTTTTCGCCGAATCCAGTGAACGCACCCTCTCAAGACTTCCCTCCTGATTTCGATGAACCAACTAGACAACTCATTAAGTATGTGAAGCCATACACGATGACAAGCATGGAGCGCTTGTTCTCTCTACGCCAAAGCGTGGAATACATCGTGAGAAATAATATTCCGGGCGACATTGTTGAGTGTGGTGTTTGGAAAGGCGGCAGCATGATGGCAGTCGCCCGCATTTTAACCGAACTCGGCGCCGCGGAGAGAAGCCTCTATTTATTTGACACTTTTGATGGAATGTCCGCGCCGACCGCTGCTGATAAGCAGTTTTCAGGTGAGGGCGCGGCTGATCTATTGCGGCAAGAGCCCAGAGAAACTAGTCTGATTTGGGCATACAGCCCACTCGACGATGTCAGGCGAGCGATGCGAGACACAGGCTATCGGGAGGACAAGATCATTTTTGTTAAGGGGAAAGTTGAAGAAACGCTTCCCAAGGATGCGCCCAAGGAGATTTCCATTCTACGTCTCGACACTGACTGGTACGAATCTACTTACCATGAGCTCATCCATCTGTATCCCCGCTTGAGCGTCGGTGGAGTTCTGATTATTGATGATTACGGCCATTGGGAAGGGGCTCGGCGGGCCGTTGATGACTATGTTAGGCAGCAGAAGCTGCCACTCTTGCTGAACCGGATTGATTACAGTGGGCGAATTTGCGTGAAGCCAGGATGAATTTGATCTCGATAGCAAGCAGCACGTCTGATAGACCGAATGTGCTTTCGATGGAAACGATAGGTCCATGAAGATTGTGCATGTGAGCACGCATGATGTTTGGGGCGGCGCCGCAATTGCCGCTCATCGCCTCCACACCGGACTGCGTGCAATCGGCGAGGAATCCACGATGTTCGTGGCGAACCGTACCGGAGATGGCCGGGGCGTGCTGGCGTTTGATCCACCCAGGGACTTCGGAAGCCGTCTGGTCCGCACACTGCGCCGTAAATCTTTGGCTCGCGAGTTGAGTCGCTATGCGAAATCACGCCCGGCTGACTCGGAATTGTTCAGCGACGATCGCAGCCAACACGCCCGGGCCCCGCTTCGCCAAATGCCGCCTTGCGATATCCTCAATCTGCATTGGATTTCGGAATTTCTGGATTGCCGATCGTTGTTTGAGTGGCTCCCCGGCCGCATCCCGGTTGTCTGGACACTGCACGACATGAATGCGTTTACCGGGGGATGCCATTACGATTCTGGGTGTGAGAAGCATCGCAACAGTTGCGGCGCGTGTCCACAACTCGGCTCGACAGAGGAAGATGACTTGTCCCGCCAGGTCTGGAATCGGAGACAAACCGCCTATAGCCCGATGTCATCGACACAGTTGCAATTGGTAGCTCCGAGCCGTTGGATGGCCGAAGAAGTCCGGCAAAGCGCTTTGCTCGGGCGGTTTCCTGTGACAGTAATACCAAACGGATTGGACGTTGAGGCTTTCGCCCCACGGGACCGGGCTTTTGCACGGGATGCCCTTGGCCTCCCGCAGGAGGCCAGGGTGCTTCTTTTTGCCGCGCACACCGTCAGCGAGCGGCGCAAAGGCTACTCTCTCCTGGTCGAGGCCCTAGCCGGTCTCCGGGATGATCCAAACTTGTTTCTGCTGGCAGTCGGCGGATACTCTGGTGTGGAGCAGATTGGAATACCGTGTCGTCCTTTGGGATACATCTCGAACGAACGGCTTCTCTCGATTGTATACAGCTCCGCCGATCTCTGTGTGGTTCCCACGCTCCAGGACAATTTGCCGAACATCGCAATTGAATCGCTCGCGTGCGGAACTCCTGTGGTTGGTTTTCGCGTCGGCGGCATGCCGGATATTGTGCGCGGCGACCTTACAGGGCTACTGGTTCCTTTAGGGGATTCGCAGGCACTTCGTGAAGGCATCCGGGGCATGCTGGCCTGTCCCGAGGCTCTTGCAGAAATGAGAATCAATTGCCGGCGAATCGCAGTTGAGGAGTACTCGATGTGCCGGCAGGCACGCGAGCACAGGAAGCTTTATGAAAATCTTGGCGCCCAATCGCACCCCTGAAAGTGGACTAATTGAGCCAATGCAACAATCTCGGGCATCGGCAGAATTGAACTCAAAAAGTTTGGAAGAGATAACTTATGGCAAGCATTGAAGAGAACAAGCGGCTTTGGGAGTCACAATATGAATGGTCCGAAGCTGGAGACGAGTGGTCAGTGCCATGGGGAGGAACGCAGAATCTGTGGGAATATGTCATTTATCCTCGGATTCAATCGTACCTGCCTGCCCGGACGATTCTGGAAATTGCTCCTGGCTTTGGCCGGTGGACACAATTCCTTCAACAATATTGTGAACGGTTGATTGCCATAGATGTCACATCCAAGTGCGTTGAGCATTGCCTGCGGCGCTTTGCCGGTTCTCCCCACGTGCAGGTCATCCAGAATGACGGTCGAACGATTCCGATCTCAGGAAATTCCTCGATTGATTTCATTTTCAGTTTTGATTCTCTGGTCCACGTGGAATCCGACGTATTGCAGGCGTATCTGCGGGAGATGTCTAGGGTGCTGAACCCAAATGGGACTGCATTCATTCACCATTCAAATATGGGGAAGTACAGCTTGCTATTGAAAGTCGGGAGAAGACTTCCAGGGTTTGCCAATAGGGCAGCCGCAAGAGCTCATTTGCTGCCCATCGAACATTGGCGTGGTGAGAGTGTCAGCGCCGAATGGTTGGCATCTGCCAGCCGCCAATACGGCCTGTATGCTGTAAAACAGGAGCTAGTGAATTGGCTAAATCCCCGCCATCTAATTGACTGTTTTACTATTCTCAAGTTTGCTCCCGCAGGCCCCAAACAAGTCTTGCGCAATTACCATTTCATGGAGGAAGCAGAACGAATACGTCTAGCCCATGCATGCGCGTAGAGGTCTGCCAAGGCCCAATAGCAAGGAAACCACTACGGCGGGACTTTGAAACGGGACCACAGGACACGATTTAGATGTACGCGAATCGAATGGATAGTGAAAGTATTTTGTTGAGATCAGCGGATTGCGCGAAGGAGCAGGAAGTTGGAGGTTCGATAGATGCCCTGGAGAACGTCGGCGAGCAGTGGGCGGAGTCTGCTCGCGATGGGAATCAGTCTGCGCTTGATCGTATTTCCCTTTCTGTCGCCACTGGATGCCGATTATGAGCATTTTGACTTGGTAAAGTACGTCGCTGAACGCCACGTCCCCCCGCCGCTTTCAGTGAATCCAATGGCATTTCACCCGCCGCTCTATTACGTGCTAGGGGCTCCTTTCTATGCTTTCACGGGAAGCGCGAAAGGCGTGCAATTGTTGTCGCTCTTACTTTCGATCTTAACGCTGCTGCTGTTCTATCGTCTTTTGTACGTGGAGAATCTGATTAGCGATGAGAAGCCTCGCAGGTACGCTTTCGTGCTGCCCTGCTTCTTGCCGGAATTTGTCTTGAACAGCTTGACTGTTTCAAACGACACGCTAGCTACTTTCTTCGGCGCGCTAATCGTCCTGCAAGTCGTGCGGTTCATTGCAGCGCCGAGCAACACTCAACTGCTTTTGCTGGGCCTGTGGGAAGGCTTGGCGCTGCTCAGCAAGGCTACATTTCTGGCTTTTCTTCCCGTGTTATTTGTTCTGGTGCTTTTCGTGCGGATTCGTCTGGGCCGCTCGGCTTGGAACGCTTCGATGGCTGCGCTGGCGTTACTGTTGCTGTCATTGGGGCTGGGAAGCTATAAGTTTGTCCAGAACTATCGAGAAGCGAAAAACCCGTTTATCTCGAACCTCGATCTGCCCTTGCCCTGGGTTGCTGAACAACAAGCTCCGTACCGCGGAGCCATTTCTTTCTTTGATGTGGACGTCTTGAAACTGCTGAAATCTCCTTCGGCTTCTCCGGCTACCGAAGGCGCATACCCGCTCGTGCTCTTCGGCACCTTTTGGTATCAGTACATCCCTGATTCCAACTTTACCGGCGCCAGGCATGCCCCTTTCTACTATCTCGGATCGCTAATATATTGTTTCGCGCTTGTCCCCGTGGGAGTTTTCATTCTGGGATTGTTTCGCCTGCTGAAAAACGCGCCACGACTCATTGCGCGTTTTCTGCCGTCGCGAAACGGCGACGAGCGTGCGCTTGTGTCCCTCGTATGCGTCTTCTTCATGCTAGGAAACCTGGCCTTGATTCTGTCGGTTGCTGCGAAATATCACGTGTGGAGCGTAATGGCTGGGCGGTTGCTATTCCCGTCTTTTTGCGGCTTGGTGGTAGCATTTGGTAGCGGCGCGGACGCGCTTACTGGAAAAAACATTGTCGATACAACGCTTAAGGTTGCGATGATTTCCCTAGTCGCCTGCTTTGGCTTATATTTCTCCAGCGAAATCATGTACCAGATCCTGCATGCTTTGGTTCCCGGCGCCGCTTCGCTATTCAGATAGCTTTTTCGGCCGCTGGAATGAATGATGGAACTGCCGCGTTGGGGGAATTGGCATTCGAGACGTTGGCCGTTGACGGGATACGGCCAACCGCCGGGCATCTTGCTGGCGGGTTGCTCGGTGGCTTTCATTTTGCTAGTTTTTTGCGGATTAGTGTACTACCACGGCGTAGAGGGTACGGTGGCGGACGTGGTCTGACGCATGAGTTATGTCGCCATCCACATTGTTTCGATCGTAGGAGACCGCTTCGCGAACGCATTGAAATCGCCACCGTGCTGGTTCCGTTCAAACGGCGCCGGAAACTCCGACGGCGGCCCGCGCCACGTCTGGATGCTTCGTAATGTTTCATTTTTGCCGCGGCGGAGTGGAGAAAAGCGATGGTAATGTCATGAGTGCAGGTGAAATCTTGCCCGTACCAGTTTCATTAGGCCCTCGAAGGCTCAAGGACGCCGACACTCACCCCTGGCCGCGGATTACTTTGGTGACCGTTGTTTACAATGGGGAGCGCTATCTTGAAGAGACAATTCTCTCGATAATTCATCAGGGATATCCCAACC
>Ga0099827_10001686_pt1 | contig 11711 bp, 13 predicted proteins | sample CZO8metaG_FD_79339 | JGI IMG/M metagenome (GOLD analysis project Ga0099827, IMG submission 79339) | Vadose zone soil microbial communities from the Eel River Critical Zone Observatory, Northern California, USA - CZOApr15con1.8 metaG | ecosystem: Environmental > Terrestrial > Soil > Vadose zone ...
CCCGGTGCCATCGGGGTACTGGAAGCAAACGCTAAACAACGTGGGCCGCCCCGTGACCCTTTGAACGAAACGAGTGTCAATGCCGGCATCGGCCAGTTCTCTTAGCACAAACTGGCCGGCGGCGTCGTTTCCGATCTTACCTATTGGAAACACGCGAAAGGAGTAGTTTCCAAGCAATTTCGCGACATAATGACTCACAATTTGCAGCTTGCAATAGTCCCTTACGTCTAATAGTCTGCCTGGCCGGCTTTCGCTTCTCCCGAGGGCGTGCTCTCCCTCGAGAGCGAAAAAGATTCCTGTGCCCAAACCGCCGACTCCTACGAGCTGCTGGTAGGAAGCCGTCTCGTCAACCTGCAGTACCTGCATCAGCGTCCTTATCTACAAGAGTTCCCAGTCGGGATTTTCACTGATCGGATGACTCGCTGTTTCCTCAGTCGCGGTAATGATTACGTCTTGATGCCGTTGCAGAAGGGTCATCGGATATTCGGGCGTAGGCTCCGAAAATAGCGCAACTCGCAGTGCGGTCTGTTTCCAGGCGCCGGTGTCGCTGTAAACTCGCACTTTCCTGGCGGCGAGACACTCCCTTATCCCTAACGTGATCGACATAGGGGGAACAAACTGATAGGCACCGCCAAACGTGCGCTGCGCCAAAGCCAGCACGGTATCGAAATTGTTTTCTTGAATACGGATGCTTGAGTTCCCGAGCTCTTCAATCGAGACGGGGCTATACGGATGGCGCCGGGCCTGGTTGTACGCCACATGCCCATCCTGGCCCCAACCGCCTACGGTCATGTCAATCGGGGCAGCATCAATAGCGGCTCGTACTTGCTCGGCCGTCGAGGGAAGCAACCAGAATCTCCGTTCTTGGGGAATGGCGAGATCGGGTCTGATCCCATCGTAAAAGTATTTCTCCATAAAGCTGCGGAAATTGTAAGGGTGATTTGCCGGTAACGGACGAGCTTGCCAGTCCAGACACTCATCCATATGGAATACAAAGAAATTGCGCAGGGATATGTTTCGCGAGCTCACCAGTTCTGTGAACGGGGCATACCAGCACTTGGGCCCGCAGGGGGCAATCGCCCGCGTGGCCAGATTCTGCTTATTATTGGCTTCGATTACCTCCACTAATTCCTGCGCCATAAGCAAGCCCATTTCGGCGGAATTCTGCACGATACGAAACCGCACTCGCAAGCCGGAATGCGTTAACAGCTCTGTTGCAGGAATCCTGCACCAGCGATAAAGGTCAGCCTTAGCTATGGAGCTCATGCGATTTTCTGCTGTAACGTTTCAACAACAAATACATAGCTATTACGTGCCATGTCCAGAGAAACCAGTCAGGAGCGTGGCGCCGAACACGTGGATTCGCGCACGATGAGCTTGGGTGAAACCTTGCGATGCTTTGGTTGGACTGGCCGATTTTCGGCGCTTGCCCGGATCAGCTCTTCCATGATTTCAGCTCCCAACGAACCCTGCATCTCGAGTTGCTGTTGCACCGTGGTCAACGGAGGATTGTAGAAGGCGGAGCTGGGAATGTCATCGAATCCGACCACGGAGCAATCTTTGGGCACGCGGCGGCCTGCTTTGGTCATCGCGCGAATGGCGGCGCAGGCAGTAAGATCGTCAAACGCAACAAGGGCAGTGAAATCGGGCCTGCGGCGCATGAGTTCTTCGGTCAGTTCGCAGGCTTCCGCGTAAGTGGAATTTCGGCCCTTAATTTCCAGGACAAGCCTGGGGTCGAGCTTCAACCCCACCTCCTCGGCAAAACTTTCAAGCCCGTGCCACCGTTGCACGCTGTCGACCAGAATCGCGGGTCCTTTGATGGAGGCAATGCGGCTGTGCCCAAGGTTGTACAGATGTTGAAGCGCTTGCCGTGTCCCCGCTGCATTATCCACGACCACCGAACTTACCGGGACATTAGCTAACTCACGGCCAATGACGACCGCAGAGACACCGCGTTGGGCAAATTCGGACAGCAGCCTGGTGTCGAGGTAGAGCGGGTTTGCGATTGCGATGATGCCTTCCACCTGCCGCCCCAGCAACATGTCGAGGCACGGCTGAAACTGCGAACGATCGTCCTGCAGATCCGTGACAATTGGAAAAAGGCCCATAGGGCGAAGATGGTTTTGTATGCCTCGCCAGATTTGTGTGCAATAAGGGTCGGTGAGATCAAAGACAACCACGCCCACTGTGTGGGTGCGTTTGCTGCGCAGCGAGCGAGCGTGCAGGTTGGGTCGATATCGCAGGCGCCGCGCCACTTTCCAGATCTGACTGCGGGTCCGCCCAGAAATGCGAGTAGCGCCGCGACCATTGTTCAATACCATGGAAACGGTAGTCACGGAAAAGCCGCTCTCACCGGCAACATCACGTATAGTTACCATTCTGGCTTAGGCCTTGGCATCAGGGCGCGCTTTTCTCACGAAATGCCTGGCTTCTAACCCTCTCGCCACGACATGTTTCGCGAAGCGGTCATGCCTGAAAGTCCCGGTCATCATGACCTATCACGAATTTCTGTTCAAGAGTATAGTTGACAGGCTGCGGTTCAGGGTCTAAATTTTCCGCCTGGTGTATCGTTTCACCAACTTCCCTTACCGTGAGCCGATACGGGAAAACCATCCGCCTTCGCCGTGTTCTCCGCCCCGGCCGGGGCAGCCTGGTCGTGGCATTCGATCACGGGCTTGTTCTCGGGCCGATTCTGGGGACGCAAAATGCCCGGCGCCAGATTAGCCGCTTCCTGGAAGGCAAGACCGACGCCCTTCTTCTCAACCTGGGAATGATTGGAGAGCTTGCGCAAGTGCCGGCACAGGAGAACCTGCCAGGCCTCATCGCCAGGCTTGACTGGACTACCGCGATGGGCACAGCCAGCAAGCTTCCTCCTGACGCCTTTCGCAGTTGCCTCGTTGCACAACCGGAAGACGCCCTCCGGGCAGGCGCGGACGCGGTCATCACGTTTATGGTTATCGGCAGCGGTGATGCGAAATTTGAAAGAAGCGAAATCCAGCGCGTTGCGAGGGTCTCTCGCGAGTGTGAGCATCTCGGCCTGCCCCTGATCGTTGAATCGGTCGCTCGTGGCGCAGGAGTTCAGAATGCACGGGATGCTCAGTGGCTGATGCTGCACACCCGCATCGCGGCCGAGCTTGGCGCCGATGTTATCAAGACAGAGTATTGCGGTGATCCCGAAAGCATGAGTGCCGTGGTTGAAGCGTGTCCAATTCCTATCCTCGTGCTAGGAGGAAGTCGCGCAGGTTCGGACGCGGCGACTGTCGAGATGGCGCGCAATATCATGCAAAGCGGTGCGGCCGGCGTGTTCTTCGGAAGAAACGTGTTTCAAGCCGAAAATATTCCGGAGTTGTTGCAACGCATCCACGTCGAACTCAAAGCGAGTACGCCACTCGTAAGGATGTAACCAATGAGCTTGCTGGCCGTTGACATGGGCTCAAGTAGCTGCAAGGCGGTCGCACTCTCGACCGAGGGCCGCATCCTTGCAGAGCGAAGCAACTCGTACGCGCCCGACATTCCCAAGCCATCCTGGGCCGAAATGCCCGCGGAGAAATTCTGGAATGCCCTTCAAAGCGTCACTCGAGCGATTGCAGATGGCGCGCTTGAAGATCCGATTGAAGCTCTCTCCATCAGCTCTCATGCAGAGACGTTCGTTGCGGTAAACCAGAACCGGCAGCCGGTGTCGCCGGCCATTCTGAATATGGACAACCGCGCTATGGCTCAGGCGAACTGGATGGCAGAGGCGTTGGGGCCAAGGCGCATCTTTGAAATCACCGGATTGGCGGTACATCCCATGTATCCCATTCCGAAGATTCTGTGGATGCGCGAGAACCAGAAAGACACGTTCTCTTCTGCTGCGCAGTACCTGGGAGTGACTGACTATCTCCTGACACGGCTGGGTCTACCGCCTTACATCGACTATTCTCATGCATCCCGGTTCCTTGCTTTCGACGTCCGCCAAAAGTGCTGGTCCGAAGAAATTCTCTCAGGCTGCCGGTTAACCGCTGACCGGTTTGCCACGCCAGTACCAGCAGGCACAGTCGTCGGTCGACTCTCGTCGTCGGTAGCAAGCGAGCTGGGATTGAAGAGCGGAACAGTAGTGGTGGTGGGCGGCCATGATCAACCGTGCGCAGCCTTAGGATTGGGCGTTGTCGATCGGGGACGGGTCTCCGCTTCTCTGGGCACCTATGAATGCCTGCTGGCCGCCTCCGAAGCGCCTGCCATCAATGACCTGGCTTACACTGCCAACTTGAATACATATTGTCACGTCGTGCCTGATCGCTATGTGACGCTGGCGTACTTTCCTTCCGGAATCATGCTGGAATGGTTTCTGCACCTCCTCTACGGGGACAGGGTCGGCAGTGTTTCATCCCTCGATGATTTTTGTGCGGCATTGGAAGCCCGCGCACCTGCCAACCCCAGCGGTTTGTGCATTGCTCCCCACCTGCTGGGAACGTGCAATCCCGATTTCAATCCGCATGCCACGGGCGTCATCGCCGGTCTGCGCCCTTCGACGGGCACTTCGGACATCTACAAAGGAATTCTCGAAGGCATCGCCTGTGAACTGGCCAATATGACAGAACTTCTGCAACGAGTCGCTGGGTCGTTCAGCGATCTCTATGTCACCGGCGGCGGATGCCGCTCGCATCTTGGCCTTGAGCTGCGCGCTGCCATGACCGGGTGTCGTCTTCATCGCATGCGCTGTGGAGAAGCGGTTTGTCTCGGAACCGCAATTCTGGCGGGAGTGGGAGCCAGAATGTACAGCGGCTTCTTTGAAGCGATGGCGCAACTGGTGCAGACAGCGGACACCACTCATCCCGACCCAAAAATTGCCGAGTCCTACCGGTCACAGCGGGAACAGTATCAGCTGCTGTATTCGAGTCTGGCCAGAGTGCGAGAGGCACAGGCGGCAAAGGTTTCTTGAGGAGAGCTACGTGATCGAACCCACGGTCGGCTTCATTGTTTACGGTGTTCACAAGGACGGATTGAAGGACCCGATGGGAACGCCGTTCATTGATGACTCAGTCGTTGCCCGCTCGGAGAAGGCGCTGATGCAGGCGGGGCTGAAGCTGGTGCGGCATCACGTCGTGGTCGCTTCGAAGGAAGAAGCGATCGCGGCTCTTCGGAAGATGAAGCACGATCCGCAGGTGGATGCGGTCGTGCTGTTTTCCGGAAGCTGGGTCTGGGCTGCGCACCTGGTAGGTGCTGTCCGCGACTACGCTGCTAGCGGAAGGGGAGTACTGCTGTGGACGCATCCCGGTTCGCAAGGCTGGCGCCCCGTGGGCGGGCTGGTGATGCATGGTGGGCTTCTGGAAATCGGAGTCCGCCATAAGTTCGTCTACGGCATGGCAGATGATCCCGCGACAGTCGAGAAGATTGCGAGCTATGCCCGCGCTGCGCATATGAAAAACTGGCTCAATCTATCCACGATCGGAGCTTTCGGCGGGCGAGGCATGGGCCAGACTTGCGGAGTAGCCGATCCATCACAGTGGATGCGCATGTTTGGTGTGGATATCGACTCGCGCGACACCAGCGAGTTGATCCGGACCGCTGAATCGGTCTCCAGGGACAAAATAGCCGGTCTCGCCCCGCGCTTGCAGAAGCTGTTTGCCAAGAGTCCGGAACCGTCCATAGTCAACGAGCGCTCCATCCGTCTCTATCTCGCGCTGAAGGAAATTGTCGAGCGCGAGAAATTTGATTTTTATACCATTCAGTCCTTTCCGGGTCTCGGAGACGATTATGCTGCGACCTGTTTCGCGCAGAGCATGATGCTCGAAGATGGTCACGGGACGTCGACGCTGGGCGACTTCAACACTGCTCTGACCGTCCTGCTTCTCACCAAGCTCAGCCCAGAGCCTGTTTACTATGGAGACCTTCAGCACGTCGATGTCGCCAAAAAGGAAATTAAGATCATCGGTGATGGAGCCTGCCCGCCGTCCCTGGCGGGGAAACTGGGTCCAGCGGGTTTTGCGGAGCACGGCATTCCGACGGAAGGCGAAGCCGGCGGACTGTCGGTGAGGCTCATTTGCAAAGTTGGCGAGGGCGTGCTCGTGCGTCTGGGACGGGTCAGTGGGGAGTTTCAGATGGTGATTACACGCGCCACTGTCTTCGAGCCTCCGGCGGAACAAGTCGAAAGCCGGCTGAACGAATGCGGCATACCCTTCTGGCCGCATGGCTTCGTAACTGCCCACTGCGACATCGAGTGTCTTCTGCAGCGCTGGACCAATGAATATGCCTGTTTAGGATATGGTCCTCACCTCTATCCGGCATTGGCAGACTTTTGCGCGATGACCGGAATCCGGGCCAGCCTGCTGTGAGAGACGGAGGAGCAGAATGAAATTTCGCAATAGTCTTACAGGTGTCAGCGTTCTGTTGTTATTAGCCACGTTCGCCGCTTGGGTCATCTCACGGCCCGTCCTCGCAGATACGGCAGCTGGCAAGGAAACCGGCTCAGGACAGGCTCTAAACTCCCTGGCTGCACTCCAGCCCATAGACGTGCACGTGCACGTGTTCAAAACCGATCCTGCGTTTCAGGCATTCCTGGAACGGCTCCATCTTACGCTGGTGAACATTCTGGTCGTGGATGACACGCTGTCCTACCGTAAGCGACTCGAGCCTCAGGTGGCAGACGCGCTGGCCCTTGTGCACTCAAGCCGCGGCCACATTGCTTTGTGTACGACCTTCGATCCCTACAAATTCAATGACGATTCCTTCCAGCGTGAAACCATCAAGCAACTGGATGAGAACTTTGCCCAGGGCGCGCTCGCGGTCAAGATTTGGAAGAACATCGGAATGGAGATCAAAGACCCCAACGGCAAGTTCATCATGCCCGATGATCCCAAGTTCGCCCCTATTTACCGGGAGATCGCCAAGCGCGGGAAGACACTCATGTCGCATGTTGCCGAACCGGACGTCGCTTGGGGCCCGCCGGATCCATCCGATCCTTCGTGGCCCTACTACCAGGAAAATCCACAATGGTATCTGGGTAACAAAGCTGGCTACCCGGCGAAGAAAACAATTCTGGAGGCACGCGATCGCATACTGGCCAGCAATCCCCAACTTCGCATGGTCGGCGTGCATTTAGGAAGCATGGAGAAGGATCTCGACGGAGTCGCCCGCCGATTCGACCGCTACCCGAACCTTGCCGTGGACACAGCCGCACGCATGGAGTACCTGATGTTAGCCCCGCCAGAGAAAGTCCGCGCCTTTCTGATCAAATACCAGGACCGCGTTCTGTACGGCACCGATCTCAATCTTCTCGCGACCGCTAAGGCCGAAGAATCGCTCAAAGACTGGCAATCAGCCTATGCGCGCGACTGGAGGTTTTTCGCGACGGATGACCTCTTTGAGCAAGACGGCAGGAAAGTGCAGGGGCTGAAATTACCGAAGACCGTTCTGCGCAAAATCTACCGGACAAATGCTCTGCACTGGATCCACGGATTGCACTGATCCAGGGCCTTTGCGTTTTGCGAGGGGTCTCTGGGGTGCGGCTTCGAGCCGTGCCGTGCTATTCCCAATTCCGACCTGAGGCAAACCAAAACCTAACGGCCGGGACGCGGAGTTTCCGCAAAGTTCGCTGAGACTCCGACGCAGACCATGACACCGCCTTCCAAACGCGTAGTGGTGCAGTTTGCCACGAGTAAGGATGCGCCGATCGTGCGATTTTTGCCTCGCAAACAGCGCGGCGAGGCACGCGCAACACTTCCAGCAGCTTGGGTGTCAGAGGCACGTCGCGGTCGCGCAAGCCTTTCCCCCGGTGGATGTGGATCACCATGCCTTGGCTGTCGATATCGCTTACTTTCAATAGAGACGCTTCGGTGCGGCGCGGTACCGTGTTGCTGGGGTGAATTCGCATTCCCGCGCTTTATGGCGAGAGGCGCTTTCAGGGCACGATCAAAGAAGGGTAAGCTGAGGTCGTTTCTGCTCGGACTGGCCTTTGCATTCGGCTGGACACCCTGCGCAGGCCCGGCCTTGGTCGCGATGTTAATGCTGGCGTCAACCCAGGCGACGGTGACACGAGGCACTGCATTGCTGACGGTCTACCCCGCCGGGTTGGCGGTGCCGTTCCTGCTGGTCGCGCTCGGAACCAGCCGATTCGTTTCGCTTTACCAGCGATGGCGCAGCCGCCTGGTTTGGGTGGAGCGATTTGCAGGGGTAATGCTGATAGGGGTGGGGGTGCTGGTCTTCTTTGACTTGTTCCAAGAACTCTCCAATCACTTGTCATTCTTTACCCGATTCGCATTGTGAGTTGAAAGCATGGAATATTTTTTCAAGCGGGGATGGAGAAGAACATGAGTGACGTGGTCTATGTATCCAAGTCGCGGATCGAGCGTAAGGAGGGACCGCTTCGGGTCGCGTATCTGCCCGGCGAGTCCCAGCCCGTCGTTTACAGCGTCCACGGGGCCATCGCGGAGCACTACAAGGTTGACCCGGCGAAGCTGAAGGAGTCCCACTCCTCAACCATTGATTACGTCATCTCGGCGACTGCTGGCTGAATGATGGGCACCTTCGGAGGTGCGCTGGAAGCGCGCCAAATCGATGCCAGCAACGGGAAACTGACCGCGGATGTCACCGGAGAAGTGGAACAGGAAGAGGGTGTACTGGTCATCCGCAGAATTCACGTTACGATGCGCCTGATGGCGCCGGAAGAGTCAAGGAAGACAGTTGAGCGCGTCCACGGCATCTACGCGATGAACTGCCCTCTATACCGTACCTTGCACAAGGCGATCCAGCTCACGTCTTCCTTCGAACTGGTGTGAATGCCGCATTCTGATCTCATGAGGGCAAGGAGCACGGACTCCGGACGGAGATTGAAGATGGGCGAAAGTTGCTGCAACCGCGAGAACTGCTCCCCCACGACATGGCCGGAAAGAGAATTTCCTGGCTGCTCTGGGGGCCTTCCAACGAGCCAGCTGATCGCGGGTGCTTTCTCGGAAGACAAACGAGCCCGAGTCAAGAACTGAGGAGGCCTCGGAGGACCGCCCCAGTTTTGGCTCGGGCTTTGACTAGAACGTGATGCTCACATGCAACTGGATGAGTCGCGGCGAAGCGTCCGCCCCTAGAAAAGAGCCGGAGATGCTGGTTGGTCCGGGTTGATGGTGCTACCGAACGAACACAGCGTCTCCTTGGGCGCGAAACCGAGCAAAGAAAGGTGCGCTCGTGACGATGAAAGGTCATGTTCTGGCGGATGGTGCTCTGTGGAATAGCGGTTCGGAGCAAGCCTGAGAGAAATGCCCATCTTGGACGTCGAGATTTGTGCGGTCGAGTGGCGGCCATACATTTTATTGACCATTGCCTAGAGCTTTCTTGACATTGTCTTCGATCTCGTCACGCCCTTTCAGACCGAACACCTTGTCCACGACCTTTCCGTCGCGCCCCACATAGAATGTCGCGGGCAGAAATTGAACACCACCATAGGCCTCTCCGACGTTCTCCTTGCCAATCAGGATGGGGTATTCGACGCCCAGATTTTTGGCAAACTTGGCGATGTCCTCCTTGCCGGCGTCGTCCATCGCAACACCGATCACCTGAAGGCCCTCGGGCCCGTACTGCTTCTGCAGTTGCTCAAACCAAGGCATCTCGATTTTGCAGGGCTGGCACCAGGTCGCCCAAAAATTCAGAAGGACGGCTTTGCCCCGGAAATCGGAGAGGTGAACAGTCCTGCCATCAAGCGATTCCAGTCCGAAGTCAAGTGCTATTTGCCCGTTGAAACTCAGAGACGCTGACGCTCCCGATGCTCGGTGGGAACTCCGGAATCTAGCGACCAATACCGCTGCGACGGTTACGACCGCTAACAGGACAACGATCGATACACGTTTCAAGCGTAAAGCCCCGTTTAGGAGATTCATGGGCCAACTTGCAGTTACAGGCAAAAGTGGCGAAAAAGCGGCGACTCTGAGCCGCCGCTTGGAAAATAGGTCACTCCTTCGGTTCAGGCAGTAAAGATGCCGTTTCAACTCTGATCGTTGCGGCCTCCGCGTTTTCAACTCCTTTCACTTGAACGTAGTGTCCCTGATGGTCCGCGAGCTTGTCTGGATTCTCGATAGTCCAGATCTTGTTGTCGCCATCGGTCACCAAGGCCAGCTTGGAGCCCATCTTGATGTGGCCCTTGTTGGCACACTTCTTGTCACCATGCGCCGCACATTCGGTGTCCGACACCCAGCCTTTGACTGTAACCGCCTTCCCCTTCTCGCCCGCCAGAGCGGTGATGGAGAAGAGTAAGGCGACGGCGACCGTTCCCATTACGAGCTTTGTCATTGCTAGTCCTCCTGCCCGGCTGCGTTGATCCATGATTCGCAGGGCTTCATCATGGGTAACTTCGGCGGACCGCTGATTTATTCCTGATCTACAGAAAAAAGGGGAATAAATTTGGGCCGCGTGTAAGTTGTTAGAAGTGAGGCTGAATTCTTTGTTCTTCGGACAGACACCGCGAGGGAAGCACTTCGAGCGCAACGCTTTGCCTCATCTACCGGCGGTGTATCGCACGGCACGACAGCTCGTGGGTGTTGAGTCTGCGGATGATCTGGTTCAGGAGACGTTCCTTCGAGCCTGGAAGTATTTTGAAACCTTCGACCCGACGACCAACTGTCGGGCGTGGCTGTTTCGGATATTGCGTAACGTTTGGATCAGTCGCTGGCGGAAGAGTCGTCTGGAGCTGCCGCTGGTCGACACCGGGGACGAGCAGATTGAGCCCTACTACGACTGGGAAGGCGAGTTTCTTCGTGAAGAGTTGTCGGCCGGTGTGGAGCGTGCTCTGTCGGAGTTGCCGGCAGACTATCGGTTAGCGATCTTGCTCGCGGACGTCGAAGATTGCACGTATGAGGAGATCGCCAGGATCATGGAGTGCCCGATCGGTACCGTTATGTCGCGACTCAACCGGGGGAGACGCATGTTGGCCCGGCTGATGCAGGTCTATCGCGACGCGAAGCCTTCTAAGAGTCAGCCGCGGGAGTTCGCCCGGAGAAAACCATGATGGACTGCAAAAACCTCAGAGAAATTCTGGACTTGTACGTCGACGGTGAGTTGTCGCCAGAGGCCACCGTACAGGCGGAGGCTCACTTGACAGAGTGCAACGCGTGCCGGCGGGCGGCCGACGGCTTGCAGGGATTGCGACAAGCCGTTAAGGCTGCAGTAAGCCAGTATCAACCAGCGCCACAACTAGCGAACCGGGTGCGGAAATCAACTCTGTCGCCTTGGTACCGTCGGCCAACATGGGCGCTCGCCGTGGCCGCAGCGGCACTCCTGATCGTCACCTTGGCGGTATCCGCGCCCCAATTTCGTGGCGCCGTGGCAAACTCCTTGGAAGCAGCGGCTTTCCATCTGGACGACTCCCGGGCCGTGGTTATGGAAGGACTGCTCCTCTGCCGGGATTGCGAGTTGAAGAAGGAGTACGGCTATCGTGCCATGTGTCCCCTGAAGGGGCATCACGGCACGTTGCAGACGAAGGATGGCAAGATTTGGAACATCCTCGACGGGGATGCCTCAGAAGATCTCATTCACAACTCGGCCCTGCTTGGGCGAACCGTGCGCATTCATGGCCGCTGCTTCCGTAGAGCCAGTTCGATCGAGGTGGACAGCTACGAGGTACTGTGAAAAGGATCCGAGGCAAAACGGCGACCTCGATTGCCAGCAGAGGAAAGCGGCGCGATCGGCGTGATCTTTCTCTCTGCATAATGATTGCCCAGGTCTTTCTCTGTGGAACGTTTGTGACCGCG
>Ga0099827_10001689_pt1 | contig 11704 bp, 10 predicted proteins | sample CZO8metaG_FD_79339 | JGI IMG/M metagenome (GOLD analysis project Ga0099827, IMG submission 79339) | Vadose zone soil microbial communities from the Eel River Critical Zone Observatory, Northern California, USA - CZOApr15con1.8 metaG | ecosystem: Environmental > Terrestrial > Soil > Vadose zone ...
CGCCATCGAGTGCAAAATCCACTACCCGATTCCTCTCTACTGCCAGCAGGGTTTGCGCCATCTTGGATACAAACGGGGAGACTTTCCGGTGACGGATCGTCATGCCGATACGACCATCACGTTGCCCGTGCATCAGTACCTGTCGCGCGACCAGCTTTCGTTTGTCGTCGATAGCATCGCGGAATTTTATCGATCTTGAGGTGACAGAGGTGTGGCGCATCCCGTACGTGAATCCCGGAGCCCAGTTCGTCGAAGAAAAGGCGGAGTTGATGCCGCGCATCGAAGCGGTCCTGGCGGGCGGCATGCACGTCGGCGGGCCCGAGATCGAGGGACTCGAGCGCGAGATCGCCGACTACGTCGGCACCCGCCATGCGGTAGCGCTCAACTCCGGCACGGATGCGCTCATATTCGGAATAATCGCCGCCGGTGTCGGGCCGGGGGACGAAGTCATCACGCCCCCGAACTCCTTCGTCGCTTCGACCGCTGCGATCGTGCGCGCGGGCGCTACCCCTGTCTTTGCCGACGTCCGACGCGACGGTCTCATCGATCCGGAAGCGGTGGCGGCAGCCGTGACTCCGCGGACTGCAGCGGTCATGCCGGTGCACCTGTGGGGTGGCATCTGCGACATGGAGGCCCTCTGGGCGATTGCTGAACGGCACGGGCTCGCGATTGTGGAGGATGCCGCACAGGCGATGGGAACGCGCTACCACAACCGTCGCGCAGGCTCCCTAGGCACGGTCGGGTGTTTTTCTGCTCATCCGCTTAAGATTTTCAACGCGCTCGGAGATGCTGGCTTCATCACCACCGATTCCGATGAGATTGCCTCGCGCGTCCGGCTATTACGGAATCACGGCCTCGTCGATCGCGATACCGTCTCCGAATTTGGTTATGTCTCGCGGCTCGATGCGCTGCAGGCCGTGGTCCTGCGTTATCGGCTTGGCCGACTCGACGAGATGATTGAACGCCGACGTAGCAATGCGGCCTTCTACCGGACCCTACTGAAGGGCGCAGCGATCCGTCTGCCGGAAGAAAAGCCGTACGAATTTCATACGTTCGTGAACTTCGTCTCTCAATGCGATCTTCGGGACGAACTACAGAAACATCTTGCCAATAAGGGCGTGCAGACCGTCGTACATTACAATACCCCAATCCATCTGCAGCCGGCGGCTGAGTCGTTGCGATGTCGCAAAGGTCAGTTTCCAGTCACCGAACGGCTCTGCGAAACGATTCTGGCCCTGCCGGCGAATCAGACGCTCACTCACGACGATGTCGCCTATGTCTGCACCGAAATCCGTGCCGTATTGGGCTGCCCCGATAGACGGCAGCTATGACCGCTCTTCTCATCCGCGAGCTTACTAGGCGCCGAGCTAAAAGGGCGTCCTCGCCATCTCAGCGCCTGAAGCGGAGGCATTTTCGCTCTTTGACACGAAGCCGACTAGGTGTGAGTCGGCCTGACGTTGCCAACCGCCGCACAATGCGCAGCTTCCAAGACAAATATGAGAACAGCTGCGGCGAAGGGCCGCGGTTTCCCGGCTCTGCCCCTCGCCAATGGGCAGCCTCGGGGGCCGGCCACGGGATTGGTCATCTGCTGGTTGCAAGAAAGCGCTACATCGCGTAGTAAAAAAAGCGGGTTCCAATCGTGCAAATCACCTGTTCCGGACTTATCCGCAAGGATGAACTTCACGATCTGACCTGATGTGACGGCGCGCGGGCTTAATCCGGATCAAGGACGACCAGCATCCCAATTTTGCGGAGCGAGGATCCGAGACCGGTTAACCCTGATCTAGATATCGGTGTTTCGTACTAGCCGGCAAAGAGGGGCTCAGGATGATGGATCTGACCGAAGACGAACGTCTGCTGGCACTATCGTTGTGGGTAGGTGTCGTTTTATTCACCGCAATACTCTATCTCACCGGGTCTTACTGGAAAGCCATCCTAATCGGCGTATTCGTTTTGATTTCATGCCTCCTCGGATTTGGTCGGCGTTGGCTATTGCGGGGATCGTTCGCGGTCGCAATCGTGGCTATCGCGGTTGCGCTCGGCGCTCCAAGCCCTGATCAATGGTCGCAGTTGTTGCAAGACGCTCGGCGAGCATTGTTCGCTTGGATCCCTGGTTAACCGGAAATCCCTCGACGAAGTAAAATACCGTCGTCTCTCGGCCGCCGTCACCCGTGCCGTGGGCTAGTAGAAACGGCTGCTGTGATGTGTCGGCAGCGAGAGAGATAGATTCGAATTATCGACGGTGCCACGTAATTCACCCGATTTTGTTGCCACCAACTTCGGTGAGCCAGATGTTTTCGTCCTGGCTCGGAGGCAATACTGAATGGGCCGCCCATTGGCGTAGGAATTGAGAATTCGGTGACAGTCGGATTCGGCAAATCACTGAGTCTGCGCGCCCGAGACGATCTGCTGACGAACACAGAGCTCCGTTGCATAGACTGATATTCCTCAGATGAACACCGGGATGAAGCGGTCCGTCAGCTAACGATTCCTTAAGGACGTTCAGGGGAGGCTATCGCGGCGATAGTGACATCAATCGTGCGCGTGAGATCAAATGTTCCCCAAAGTCGGGGCACTAAAACACCCCCTGCCATACGAGATCTTAGGTCGTATCCGTTCACACTTTGTCGGCCGCGTCGTGACGCTCGCCGCGGCAACAGCGTTTAACGCCATCCTCTCGGTTGCCCTTCTACCGCTCGCAACCCGACACCTCGAGGCAAGCGACTACGGGATTTATGGTCTTGTCATATCAATCGTCATTCTCGTGAGCGCCGCGGCAGATGGTGGCGCGGGCCTGCTCGTGCCAGCTCACTACGGATCCGCATCTGAATCGGAGCGTGCCCGCTTGTTCGTCAGTGTTGCCATATTTGCCGGCATCGCGGCGAGCGCCGCGGGACTCCTCGTGATCATCCCATGGCTTTGCCACCACGGCCCCTTTTCGGATCAGGGCGTTCCGCGTGCCGCGATCGTGCTATCGGTCGCTCTGATGCCGATACGCGCGATCACCAACATCTCCGTCATGATATTTTCAGTAACCGGCCGCGGGCTCGCCATCGCCGCACAGCTGGCAATCCAATCCATCGTGACGTTCCTCAGCACCATTGCCGCCCTTTTCGAATTCGAAATGGGAGGCACCTCACTTTTCGTTGGCGCATTCTGCGGACAGTTCGCCGCATTGGGCGTCGGTCTCGTCGCCCTCGGACGTCACCACGTATTGTCATTACCGTCCCGCGACTGGCTCCGCCGCGCCGCCGGCAACTCGCCGACTACAGCAGCCTCCGGGATCGTGGACGGGACCCGCGGCTTTGGTGAAAATGCATTACTCACAGGCGCAATCAATCTGCACGCGGTCGGCATCTTGGGCCATGCACGCCTCTACCACGGGCTTCTGATGGCACTCAGTAATGCGGTTGGCCACAACCTTTGGGCTAAGTCCCTCGAGGAGGCCCGTAATCCGCACTCTAGCTTCGACATAACTCGAAGCGCCTGGACCCCCGTTCAGATCGCCGTTACTTGCGCAGGGATCATTTTTGCACTGGCAGGGAGGGAAATTGTCGAGATTGTCGGCAATGGCAAGTTCACCGAGGCAGCGCCCTACATCCCGGCACTCTTCGTCATCGCGCTCATCCAAACCACCGAGCAGCCGGCAAACGCCGTTGTATGCGCGTTTGGGCGGGCGGCAGCGGCAACTTGGACTCGCACTATTCTGGCGGTTGGGAGTTTTATCGCCCTCTATCCCGCGATCGTATTGCTTGGCGTCAAGGGCATCATTGCTGTTTGCATCATTGAAGCGGTTGTATATCGCCTCTACCTGCGCCTGCTAGCAAGCCGCGAGCGAAAGGTTCCCTTTCAAGATCATGTCGCTGTTTTTGGATGCTTCGCGATCCCCGCCGAGATCGTCTACGTTCATTGGACGATGCCGGCGCTGGCCCTCCAACTGGTCTTGACGGCGGCGAGTCTTGCTATGCTCTTCGTTATCGGTCGGCGCTCGGTTGGCGAGATGATTTCGGCGGGTCGTCAGATCGTGATCGGGCGACCAGCATGATCGAAAGGTCGGTTTCTGCCCCTCGGCCCACATCCCCCCTGGAAGTGCCAACCCTCATCGGTCGGCATGGGTGGCCGGCGCTGAGTCCTCCGAAGCCGCGCCCAACGTTACTGCGCGTCGCAGAACATCAATCAACGCGGTAGCCCACGCCCGATGACCCTCGTAGTTCAAATGACCTGCCCCTTTGTGGACACCGAAACCGTGCAACCTCGGTACCTCGGCTGGTCCACCCACAGCGTTGGCAACTGCGGCAGACCAATCGATCAAACGTATTCCGCGGCTGGTGAATTCACGGTCCATGGCCAAAAGCAGGCTGGCCCGCGCGGAAGTTGCCGGACAATCGGGGGGCGGCAGCGGTATGTCGCGAACGGCATAGAAGAGCCGAACGCCATGAGTCTGCGTGCTCTGCGCCATATCGTCCAAGAACCGCGCAGTGGCCGCCCAGAGTAGCTCCGGACGATGGTCACGCCAAAGATGGATCATGGGCTCTAGCGCTGCCGCGGCCTGATCGCAGGCAAAGCGAGCGGCCTCGGACGCAGGCGGTGGAAGGCCCATGACCGATCGTTGGCTGACGGATTGGGCGGACGGCAGGCCCAAGAGTACCGACCATGGCTCCGTGCTGCGCAGGTAAAGCATGCGGAACACAGGCGAGTTCTGGTAAAGCGCAACGAACAGCCGCCCTATCAGATCGTCGGCGTGGCGCTGCGAGAACCGTTCACGAAAGCCATAGCCGACCGCGAGCTGGCCGTTTCCGGTTTGCACATACGCCGGATTCTCGCTGTCATCGAGCAGTTTGCCGGAGAGAAAGCTGCTCGCAGCACTGTTGGCGATCACCAGGTCTAGGTTCAACGGATAGCCTCGCCTCTCCAACCGCCAGAGCTGACGAATGGGATTCGGGCCGGCGATCGCCAAATTGATCAGCTCGATATTGTAGCCATCGGCACGCAGCCGGCGTTCGGCTATCGCTCCGAAGGTGGCCTGCTGGCTGACCTGCGCCGCTTCGACCATCGAATCCCCAAGCAGGCCTATTCGAAAGGTCCCTGCGGGCTTTGCAAGATCACGCTCGACATCGCGCAGGCCAAGTGAGTTCAGTTGTAGGCGCGCCCGATGTTCGGTGGTCCAGATGCCACGACCACCAGGAGTCGATTCAAAGCCAAAATCCTTGTCGGGCTGGCCGAGAATGGGCTGTACCACGGGCAAGATCCGCCACAGCGGCGTCACCTCGATCAAGCGTAGTCCAAGATCTACCACGAGCAAGGCCAGTATCGTTCCAAAGAGAAAGCGGCCAAGAGAAGAGACCCGCGGGGACAATCGGGAGGAAGACATGGCGCGGCGAGTTTAAAACCGAAAATAGATGAATGGGTTCACGTTGGTCACCGGAATGAGGATCAGTAGCAATGCAACGCCCGATAGGAATCCTCGGCTGACCGGCCCCTCGGCTCGGCGCATGACGCGAAGAACTCCGGGCTGTTGCAGACGGAACTCGATCCAATGCAGAGCGAATAGGCCCACCACACCTGCCACCACTTCCCACGGTGGCGCGGCGTCGTCTGCCGCCGTTGGCCAACCACCGCGGAATGATAGCATGGTATCGAGATAGTTGAATGCATATCCCAGATTGGGCGAGCGAAAGAAGACCAACGTCACAACGAAGAACGTGATCGTCGCGGCCCAACCCAACGGGGCCGGCGGTGACGGAAGGTATCTCGACCACAGCGCTGCAAACACCATCGCAATACCCTGTAACGTGCCCCAGAGGACAAAATTCCAGCCCGCCCCGTGCCACAGGCCACAAAGGGTCATGGTTAGTACGATGGCGCAAAAGTGCTGCATCGCGCGGTATCGGCGCGCCACGAGCCGCATATCGGCGAGCGGCAGGAACACATAGTCGCGCAGGAACAGCGTCAGCGTGATGTGCCAACGCTGCCATAGCTCCTGAATACTGGACGCCAGAAAGGGTGTCGCGAAATTCCTGGGAAGGCGAATGCCCAGGAGGTAGGCCGAACCGATAGCAATATCGGAATAGCCGGAAAAATCGAAATAAATTTGAAACAGGAACAGCACGGCGCCAAGCCAAGCAAGATACGCGCTGTCCGGCGGGACGTAAAAAATATCATCGACGACGGGAGCGAGGCTGTCCGCCAGCACCACCTTTTTTACAAGACCCAAGACGATAAGGCTGAGGCCGAAGACCAGCAGGCGATGCCGCCGCGACTTGTGGTCGAAGATACGTTGTATCTGCGGAAGCGTCTGATTGGGCCGAACGATTGGTCCGGCAATCAGTTGCGGAAAAAACGCTTTGAACAGGAAGAATTCGGGGAACGAGCGTGCCGGCCCGTTGCGACCGCGTACGACGTCGATGTGATAGGCCAAAGCCTGAAAACTATAGAACGAGATGCCGAGCGGGAGTGTGACATCAATGAAGCTGCCGGCCGGGCTCGTTTCCCCGAGCAGCATGTTGCGGTATTTGAAGCACCCGATCAGCCCGATGTTGACGATGACGGCAGCCAGAATGCGGCGTCGGTCGGCCGGCACAGCAACCTGGATCAGCCAGTTGAGTACGACCGCGCCCACAAACACCAGCATGTCGAAAGGTCCGGCCGCCGCATAAAATATCAAGCTCGCCACAATCAGCATCAATGCGCGCAACGGACCAATCGCCATCCAGGCGACGGTGAAGGTCAGCAATAGTGCATAAGCGAGCGAATTAAACGCCATTCAACGCTGCTCGTCATGTCGAAGATCGAGATGAGATCCGGCAGGTCCAATCACGGCGACGAAAGCCCGCGATCTCATGCTTGCCCTGGGCTTCTGCCGACGCAGCATCGATGCACGCAGACCTAAGCCGTTCGGCACGTCACGAGCAACGGCCAGACGTCATGTCGACAACATGTCGACCACCTTGAATGAATTCTGCAGCCACATCCGACGAGCGAGATTGCGCTGAATCTTGCCACTGGTGGTCTTCGGAATGGACCCAGGGCGAATGAGCAAGATCGAGTCGAGCGCGATTTCATGCTCGTTTACGACCGCCTCGCGGATGCAGCCGATGATCTCGTCGATCTCGAGGTCGCGGCGATGGACGCGCTCCACTTCTTGTACCAGCACGACCTTTTCTTCGGTGTTTTCGGTCAGCACCGAGAACACAGCCCCGCAGTACCGCCGCAGCGCCGGATGGCTGTCGTAGACCGTGTTCTCGATATCCTGCGGATAGTAGTTGATGCCGCGCACGATGATGACATCCTTGATGCGGCCCGTGATGAACAGCTCCCCGGCTTCGTCCATGAAACCGAGATCGCCAGTGCGTAGCCAGAAATCATCCTCCCCCTCGATCCGCGCCTGGAATGTCGATCTGGTTGTGGCCGGATTGCCCCAATAGCCTTTGCAGATGTGAGGTCCGCCCACCCACACCTCGCCGATGTGGTCGGCTGCGAGCCGCCGCCGGGTTTCCGGATCCACGATCGCGATGCGCTGGCCGATAATATTTCGGCCGCAGCCGACCACACGATGCGCATCGTCGTGGCCTGCGGGAGCGGCGACTTGATGGCGCTGAAAGCCCTCGCGGCTGACCGTCCGTATGACCGGCCCGGCGCCCCTGCCTCCTCCCGAGATCAATACTGTCGCTTCGGCCATGCCGTAGAGCGGGCACACGGCCCGCGGTTCGAAGCCATAAGGACCAAACGTCGCTGCAAACCGCTCGATGGTATCTGCCCGAACCGGTTCGGCGGCGTTGAATGCCACTTTCCAGCATGACAGATCGAGATCTTTCATCTGATCTGCGCGAAATCGCCGAACGCAAAGATCGAATGCAAAGTTTGGCCCTCCTGCAACCTCCGCCCGGTAGTTATGGATGGCGCGCAACCATTGCAGCGGGTGCTGGATGAATGTAACCGGCGCTAGTAACACACAAGGCGCGCCGACATAGAGCGACTGCAAAACATTCAGGATGAGGCCCATATCGTGATAGAGCGGCACCCAGTTCACGTAGGTGGATTGTCCCGTGTTGTCGAGGGTCAGACGGATCATCTCGAGGTTTTCGATGAGGTTGCCGTGAGTGACCATCACGCCCTTGGGGTCCGAGGTCGAGCCGGACGTGTACTGTAGAAAAGCGATATCCTCAGGCCCGGGAGTTGGCAGCAATCGATTTTGGTCGAGCGGACGCCCCGATTCTTGGCCGAGAAATAGCCATTCCATCTTGTATCCTTGAAATCGCTCAAGGACATCCGGCCGAGCGCTGCCTAAATGCGCATTCGTCAGCGCAAAGCGCGGGGAGCAATCGGCGAGAATGCTGGCGCTCGAACCAAGCGAGCTGTTGCGCCGGGGGAGCATCATCGGTACCGCGATGACGCCCGCAAGCAGACAACCAAAATAGGCAATGATGAAATCAAGCCCCGGTCCGAACAGCAGCAGGGCACGATCACCGATTTGACCGTGGGCCAATCGCGCTGCCACATCACTGGCGCGCTGATCGAGCTCTGCGAACGTCAAAACCGATTCTTCTTGCCCCTGATCCGACAAGAGTACATAGGCGCGATCGTTCGGCTGCTTCGCGGCCCGATAACGAAGTAGATCGACGAGGGAGGTGAAGAACGGTGGCCGGCGCGAGTCGAGCATTTAACCGACCGGCCCTTTCGCGCTGCTCTCCGACATATGACGCTCAGCGACGTGTCGGGCAAGTTCAGCGGGCGTTGGATATGCGAATACGATTTCAGTGGGGAGCTCGACCCCAAGCCACTCCTCGAGCTCCATGAGGAAGAAAACCGATGCGGCGGAGTCCATCCCGAGACGAGCGAACTTCGCGTGCGGGCGGATGCGATCCACTGGCGTCTTAAAGGTCCTAGCCAGATACCCCATGCACCAATCGAGGATTTCGGATTCGCTCGGATTTGATTTCACAAAGCACTTCACTGTTGAAGGTCAACGCCTAGCGCCGGCCGGGATCATGGACGTCGTTGATCGTCATCGCTCCTCCATCTTACTCGGCGGCGAACCGGGTGGTCTTGATCTGATAGGCGGCAGCCGCAGCGTCGCGATAGAAGGACTGCACCGTTTCGCGCGAGTATTCCGCCAGATCCTTGCCGACGAGATCGAGCTTGCTGAGAAACTCATTTGGCACCGTGACGATGTCACAGCCGCTCTGCTCGGCATGGAAGATGTTCAAGAGCTCGCGGGTGCTCGCCCAAAGCAATTCCGCCTTGGGACGCGAGGCGGTGATTTGCTTGCACGCACGCATATGCGGGATCGGGTCGACGCCGGTATCAGCGATGCGTCCGGCGAAAACCGAGACAATCGCCACAGTCCCCGGATGGAGCGCGTCGACAACGGTACGGACCTGATCGAGGGTGAAGATCGCGGTGACGTTGAGCGCCACGCCTTCGGACGACAGCGCGCGGATGAGCTCGCTTGCCGACTGCCCCTTGGTGTTGGTGACCGGAATCTTCACATTCACGTTCGGCCCCCATGCCGCGATCGTGCGCGCCTGCTCGGCCATGCTCGCGAAATCGTCGGCGAAGACCTCGAACGACACCGGCCGGTCAGGGATCGCGGCCAGCACCTTGCGCGCGAACGCCTCGTAATCGCTCACGCCGGCCTTTCGCATCAACGTCGGATTGGTGGTGAAGCCCTTGATCGCGGGATCTTTCGACATTTTGACGATGCCCTCATAATCCGCACCGTCGGCGAAAATCTTGACCTTGAGATCGGCGACCCGGCTCATGGCCCCTCCTGCGTGGTTAGAACGGTTTCGATGATGACGTTGGCAGCTTCGGCGATCGAATGCACGACATAGTCGGGAGCATCCGGCGCGGGTAACGTATAGCCGAGATCGATGAACACGGTGGCGCACCCGGCCGCGCGGCCCGCTTCGATGTCGCTCTTGCGGTCACCCACCATGAAGCTCTTCGCAAGGTTAATCCCGAGTTCCATCGCCGTCTGGAGGATCATGCCCGGCTTTGGCTTGCGACAGTCGCAGGCCTGGCCATGCCCGTGGAAGCACGCCTTGACGGCATCGAGGGGCAATTGACGCGTCATGATCTCGTGCATCGCGTCCACTTCCGAGTGGCCGATCAAGCCGTCTCCCACGTCCGGCTGGTTGGTGACTACCGCCAAGAGAAAACCCGCCTGCTTTAGCTTTTGGAGGCTGGCCGCGGCATCGGGATACAGCCTGAAATCCTCCAACCGTCTCGGAGCGAAGCTGCGCCCGTCACGGAATTCAGGAACGACGATTACCCCGTCCCGATCGAGAAACACGGCCGGTCTCATTCCGTGGACAGGGCTTACCATTTCGTCTGCCTGCGCTGCAAGGCTGGATGGCTGACGAGGCAGTGCCAGACCACGGCCTGGAAGGCCTCGGACAAGGGCGTTACCCAGTTTGGATTGACTTGGGGAATCAAGACGACCACGTCGCCGTGCTTAGCGGTGTATCCGCTGTCCCGGCCCACGATCCCGAACACCTTTGCCGAACGCGCCTTGGCCAGATCGATCGCCTGGATGATATTGGCACTGATCTTGCGCTCGGCATCGCCGCCGCCAACCGAATAGATCAGGATTGCATCCTTATCGCCGAGATGACTGGTGTCGAGCCACGCTGCAAAGACCGTATCCCATCCCTCGTCATTGGTGCGTGCAGTGAGCTCCGAGACGTTATCAACCGGGCTATAGGTTTCGATCCCGCAGAGCTTGCGAAAGTCATTGACGGCGTGGCTGCAATTGGCCGCGCTGCCGCCGACGCCGATCAGGAACAACCGCCCCCTGCGGTCCCGCAGCCGGTCGAGCTCGGACGCCAGAGCCTCGATCGAGGCAAACGAAATATCATGACAAATCTGCGCGGCCGCAGCAAAGAAGGTTTCCGCGTGGTTCATCCGCCCAACCGCCCTCGCACCAGACGAAATTGCCGCGAACTCTTGCCACATCCGCCCCGCCATTTGAAGTGCCTTGTCGATGGAACTGGCACGTGTCAACGGGGGGATGAGCCGAGCGATTCGTAAAGGTCCACATACCGTTGGACGGCGCGTGGCATCGCAAAATTCTCCACAATGCGCGCGCGAGCCTTGCTCCCGCGCTCCGCTCGCCGCGGCGCTGATTCGGCGGCCAACGTCCGGACAGCCGCAGCGAGCGCATCGGGGCTTTCCGGCGGTACGACGACGCCCGTGTCGCCGACGATGCGCTTCGCATCGCCGACGTCGGTTGCAACTGCGGGAAGCCCGCACGCCATTCCTTCGGCAAGCACGTTCGAGAATCCTTCGCCGAAACGCGAACTGGACACCACGAAATCCGCGGCGGCGAACAAACGCGCCACGTCGTGGCGACGGCCGAGTCGACGGACATTAGGCGCCGCCGGCAGGCTTTCCGTGCCGGCGCCGAGCAGCACCGCGGACAAGTCGGGCAGCTTCGCCATCGCAGCGAGGAAACTGCCGTGGTCCTTCATCGTATCGACGCGCGCGACATGAGCGAGCACGATTGCATCGTCGGCAATGCCGAGCTCGCTCCGCACCGCGCGCCGTGCGGCAGCATCGGGTCGGAACTCGTCGATGTCGATGCCGTTGGCGACGACCTCCGCTCGCCGCGGCCGATAGCCCAGCGCCAAATGCGATTTGAGACCGGCGACAGAGTTGGCCGTCACCAGATCGGGCCATCCCGACAGCAGCGCGCAGGCTTTCA
>Ga0099827_10001693_pt1 | contig 11688 bp, 17 predicted proteins | sample CZO8metaG_FD_79339 | JGI IMG/M metagenome (GOLD analysis project Ga0099827, IMG submission 79339) | Vadose zone soil microbial communities from the Eel River Critical Zone Observatory, Northern California, USA - CZOApr15con1.8 metaG | ecosystem: Environmental > Terrestrial > Soil > Vadose zone ...
AAAGACCATGAACCGCAGGAGCATTTGGATCACAGCCGCCGGGCTCGTCGCTTCGGTGGTGCTCGTCGGGGCGGCCGTTGCCGCGCCCAAGAGCGCGACGCTGACGATCCGGCACCAGATGAAGGGCTGTCACACGTGGGCGTTCACCGGCGGAGCGTGGAACGCGACGCAGTCGATCACGCTCGCGCGCGGCGCGAAGCTGACCGTGATCGACACCGACGTGATGCCTCACACGCTGTACCAGCTGTCCGGCCCGCAGGCGAAGCTGTCCACGCCCGCGATGAAGCACATGGCCGCTCGCGCGACCGTGATCTTCACCAAGGCTGGCAATTACGTGTTCGGGACGAAGGCCGGCGAGGACTACATGAGCGGAATGAAGACGATCGGCGAGGACAACGTTCTCCGCCTGGTCGTGACGGTGAACTGATGCTGGGCGTCCGCGACGTTCGCCGGGTAGCGTGGCGCAGGCTGCACGCGCCGCACCACTACCTCGGCTATCTCACGATCACCGACGAGCTGATCAGCTTGTCGGGTCGCGAGGAACCTACGGGAATCGGCGTCTCGCTGTCGATCCCCTGTGCTGCGGTCACGCGGACGCACACGGGCACGCTGCCGGAGGAGCAGCTCGCGGGCGAGTCAACCGTTGTGCTGGAGGTGGCGGACGGCGTCCCGATCGTCGTCCGTCCCGTCGGCACGAACGACGTCGGGCTCGAATCGCTCGCGCGCAAGCTCAACGCGGTGATCCACCTCACTCCGACAGAAGGTCGTGCGCGAGCGCGTAGCGCACTACCTCGGCTCGGGTGGAGAGGCTCAGCTTCTGCATGATGTGCGCACGGTGGGTCTCCGCCGTGCGCACCGAGATGTAGAGCAGTTTCGCGATCTCCTGGTTCGTATGGCCGAGCGCGAGTAGGCGCAAGACCTCTCGTTCGCGGTCGGAGAGCGGATCCGCCTCCTCCGCCGCGCGTGCCTCGGCGTCGGCCGCGACAAGCCGCGCGCCGAGTGTCGGATGGACGTACTGACGGCCGGCGGCCGCCTCGCGCACGGCGCTGACGACCTCGGCGTCCGCAGCCTCCTTGAGCACGTAGCCGCTCGCGCCCGCCGCGAAGGCCTCGCGCACGTAACTCGGGTCGTCCTGCATCGAGAGCACGAGCACCTTCGTCTCGGGCGCTTCCTTGAGGAGCTTCGGCAGCGCTTCGATCCCGCTCTCGCCCGGCATCACGACGTCGAGCAGCACGACGTCGGGCTTGTGCGCCCTCACCTCGAAGATCGCTTCACGCGCGTTGCCCGCCTCGCCGACGACCTCGAGGTCGTCCTCGGCGTCGAGGAGCATGCGCAGGCCCGAGCGGACGACGGCGTGGTCGTCGACGACGACGACGCGGATCACGCGGCCGGCACCTCGGCGACGATCGTCGTCCCCGCTCCCGGTGACGACTCGACCTGGAGCCGGCCGTCGAGGAGCGCGACGCGCTCGCGCATCCCGGAGAGACCGAGACCGCCGTCCTGCCTGGCCTCGTCCGGCACGAAGCCCTGCCCGTCGTCCTCGATCACCGCCGTCACCGACTCGCCGCGGCGCACGAGGAGGATGCTGACGCGTAGCGCGCCTGCGTGCTTGGCCACGTTCGTCAGCGCCTCCTGCACGATCCGGTAGAGCGTCGTCTCGACGTCGCCCGGCAGCCGCCCGTCGCCGAGTTGCGCCTCGAGCTGGATCTCGATTCCCGTCACATCGGCGAAGGTTTGCACGAGCCGCTCGACGGCCGGCACCAGTCCGAAGTCGTCCAGCGCCGCCGGGCGCAGGTCGACGGCGAGCCGGCGGACGTCCTGGAGCGTCGCCACCACGAGTGCCCGCAGTTCGCCTGCGGCGCGCCGCATCTGCTCGTCGCTCTTCGCGTCCTCGATCGACTTCAGCCCGAGCAGCACCGACGTGAGCGCCTGCCCGGTCTCGTCGTGCAACTCGCGCGCGAGCCGCCGCCGCTCGGCCTCCTGCCCTTCCACGATCCGGCGCAGGGAGTCGCGCGCGACACGCCGCGAGAGATCGACCGCCACGGCCGCGCGGGTAGCGAACTCCTCGGCAAGCCGTTGGTCGCCGCTCGAGAAGCGCGGATCTGCGTTGAGCTTGTCGTGTGCGAAGACGACGCCGATCGGCTCGTCGCGCACGATCAGCGGCACGTACAGGCCGGTCGTCGCGTTGAAACGCCGCGCAATCTCCTGGAAGACCTCGGGATCCTCGAGCAGCGAGTCGACACGTTCGCTGCGCCGGCGCTCGAGCACGCGCCCAGTTTTCGAGTCGTACGGAACCGCAGTATGCAAGAGCTGCTCGGCACCCTCGCCGTCGACGGCCTCGATGCGGAGTTGGGAGCCAACGAGGAGCGCGATCGCGACAACGCGCGCCTCGATCAGCTCCCGCAGCCGACCCGCGACCAGCTCGAGCAGCCGCGGGAGCTCGAGCTCGCCGGCGAGCGCTGTGCCGATCTCGTGCAGCGATTCGAGCTGGCGCGACCACGCCGTTGCCGACTCGTAGAGGCGCGCGTTCTCGATCGCGACGGCCGCCTGGGCGGCGAGCAGCGAGACCAGCTCCTCGTCCTCTTCGTCGAAGTCCTCACCGCACGCTTTCTCAGTCAGATACAGGTTCCCGTACGCGACCCCGCGGAGCAGGATCGGCACCCCGAGGAACGAGCGCATCGGAGGATGGTTCGGAGGGAAACCCACCGAGCGCGGATCCTCGGACAAGTCGTGCAGCCGCAGCGTGCGCGCGTCGCGGATCAGCACACCGAGGATCCCCCTGCCGCGCGGGAGATCGCCGATCGCCTCGTGCGTCTCGGCGTCGATCCCATGCGTGACGAACCGTTCGAGCGCGGTGCCGGTCCGGTCGATCACGCCCAGCGCCGCGTAGCTCGCACTCGTGACGAGCGCGGCCGCTTCGACGATCTTCTGGAGAACCGCGTCAAGGGACAGCTCGGAGCTGATCGCGATTCCCGTCCCGAGCAGGGTTCGGAGCCTGTTCGCCTCTCCCGCTTCAGTCACGGCGAGAGCGTCGCAGAAATGGCGGAAGATACGCCCGTGTGGGAACGGATCGCCGAGCGCCTCGCGGGAGACATCGTCGTGCTGGAGCCGATCGAAAGCCGGCACGCCGACGGTCTGCGCGCGGCGGCCGCGGACGAGCAGATCTGGCGCTTCATGGTCACGACCGACGTCGAGGCGTGGCTCGCGCACGCGTTCGCGGAGCAGGAGTCACGCGCACGCGTGCAGTTCGCGGTGCTTCGCGACGACGTCGTCGTCGGTTCGACCAGCTACATGAGTCTCGCGCCCGAGCACCTCCGGCTCGAGATCGGCAACACGTGGATGCATCCGTCGACGTGGGGAACCGGTGCGAACGTCGAGGCGAAGTACCTCCTTCTACGGCACGCCTTCGAGACGCTTGGCTGCCGCCGGGTCGAGTTCAAGACCGAGTCGGGCAATGAGCGTGCACGCGCTGCGCTGGCTGCGCTGCCGGCCGAGTTCGAGGGCATCCACCGCAAGCACATGCTCGTTCGCGGCGGCGAGCGGCGCGACTCGGCGTGGTACGCCGTGATCGACGACAACTGGCCGGAGGTAAGCGCGAATCTCGAGCGCCGCCTCGCGGTGCACATCGGAGCGTCGCCTCCGTGAATCACATCGCAGCGCTCGTCGGCCTCACACTCTCCCTAACGGCGACGAGTTCGTGGACCGTGCAGGCCGGTGCGCACTTCCAGCGAATCGGCGGCTTCCTCATCAACACCCTCTCGTCGAAGCCCGCCGACAGCCCGACCTACGCTCGCGCGATCGCCGCGTTCGGACCCGCGACGTCGTGCCGGCTCCTCTACGGGAGCCCGACGGATTCGGAAGTGCGCTGGACCCACGTCGGGGTGCGCATCAGGTTCGCGACGCTGGGCGGCTTCTCCAAAGCCCACGCGAATGCCTGCTCCGCCCCGCGCGAGGTCTACGTCGATACGGCCTACGTGACCGGCAACCGCTGGACGACCACGAGACACCTACGGATCGGCGATTCGGTCGCCCGGCTGCGCCGGCTCTACCCCGAAGCGTCCTACAGGAGCGCGCGGATAGACGCGTGGCCCGCCGGCTACTGGCTTGTGGCCGTGCGAACCCGCTGCGCCATCGGCGTCTGCAGCACCAAGTACGTCACCGTGCCGAAGCTCGTGGCAGGCATCCGCCGCAGTCACGTCGCGAGTTTCGTCTTTCCCGTGCGCGCGGAGGGTGAATAGCTAGACTGACATCGCCCGGTATCCGCGTAAGGAACTGGAGCCAATGTTCGACAGCGTGAACGTCATCGGACGCGGCCGCGTGGGCTCGGCCGTCGCCGCTCGCCTCGAGGAGCGGGGCGTCCCGCTGCGCGAGGACGCCGCCCTGCTGCTGCTCTGCGTTCCGGACGCGGCGATCGCGGCCGTGGCTCGGGACCTGGTCCCGGGACCATGGGTGGCGCACGTCAGCGGTGCCACGCCGCTCGCCGCGCTCGCTCCGCACGAGCGCCGGTTCAGCGTCCATCCGCTGCAGACGTTCACGCGCGCGCGTGGGCCCGAGCAGCTCGACGGCGCCTGGGCAGCGGTGACGGCGGAGAACGACGACGCGCTCGCACGCGGACTCGCGCTCGCGCGCACGCTCGGCCTGCGTCCGTTCGAGCTGGCCGACGACGCGCGGCCGCTCTACCACGCGGGCGCGGCGATCGCTTCGAACTACCTCGTCACGCTCCACCGCGCGGCGTCGCAGCTGTTCGCGGCCGCCGACGCACCGCCCGAGGCACTCGTCCCACTGATGACGAGGACGATCGAGAACGGCTTCGAGCTCACCGGCCCGATCGCGCGCGGGGACTGGGACACCGTCGACGCGCACGTGCGCGCGATTCACGACGAGGCGCCCGAGCTCGAACCGATGTACCGCGTGCTCGCGGAGGCGACACGACCGTGAAAACGGTGCGCACGATCGACGGGATGCGCGAAGTCCATCGCACAGGCGTCGTCGGGCTCGTGCCGACGATGGGCGCGCTGCACGCAGGACACGTGTCGCTGTTCGAAGCGGCACGCGAGGAGTGCGACACGGTCGTCGCGAGCATTTTCGTCAATCCCGCGCAGTTCGCACCGAACGAGGATCTCGCGCGCTACCCTCGCGACGACGAGCGCGACGCCGGCGTCGCGGAGGAGGCGGGCGTCGACGTCCTCTTCGCCCCCTCCGCAGGCGAGCTGTACTCGCGCGGCTACCAAACTTGGGTCGACGTCGAGCAGCTCGGCGGCGTACTCGAGGGCGTGCACCGTCCCGGACACTTCCGCGGGGTCGCGACCGTCTGCCTCAAGCTCTTCAACATCGTGCGCCCGCAGCGCGCGTACTTCGGGCAGAAGGACGCACAGCAGGCAGTCGTTCTGCGGCGGATGGTGCGCGACCTCAACCTCGAGGTCGAGCTGCGCGTGCTGCCGACCGTGCGCGATCCCGACGGCCTCGCCCTCTCGTCGCGCAACGCGTACCTCTCGCCGGAGGAGCGCGAGCGCGCGCTGGCTCTCCCCCGCGCCCTGCAGACTCGCGATCTCGAGCGTGCGCGTGCCGCGCTCGCCGACGCGGGCGTCGACACCGACTACGTCGACGTGCTCGAGGAGGACGGCACGCGCGTGCTCGCCGCCGCGGTGCGTGTCGGCACGACCCGCTTGATCGACAACGTCCCTCTCGAAGGAGGCCTCGCATGACCACTCGTCCCAGACGGCCCGGCCCGAATGCGCCCGCGCCCGGCAAGCTGCCGCTCACCGAGCTGGTGGAGATGAAGCGACGCGGCGAGCGGATCGCCATGGTCACCGCCTACGACGCGCCGAGTGCCCGCCTCGCCGATGCGGCAGGCGCAGACCTGATCCTCGTCGGAGACTCGGCCGCGATGGTCGTGCTCGGCCACGACTCCACCGTCCCCACCACCGTCGATGAGATGCTCGTGCTCACGCGGGCCGTGACGCGGGGTGCGAAGCGGCCGCTCGTAATCGCCGACATGCCGTTCGGCTCGTTCCAGATCTCCGACGAGAGCGCGCTCGAGAACGCCATCCGCTTCGTCAAGGAGGCGGGAGCGGAGGCAGTGAAGGTGGAGGGCGCGGGCGCGACGCTGTCGCGCGTGCACGCGCTCGTCGGCGCCGGCATCCCCGTCATGGGGCACATCGGCCTGACGCCGCAGTCGGCGACGATGCTCGGCGGCTTCAAGGCGCAGGGACGCACCGCGGAGAAGGCGCTGCGCCTGTTCGAGGAAGCGCTTGCGCTCGAGCGCGCGGGCTGCTTCACTCTCGTGCTCGAGGCGGTCCCGGCGCCGGTCGCGGCGCGGATCACGGAGGCGCTGTCGATCCCGACGATCGGCATCGGCGCCGGGGTCGAGTGCGACGGGCAGGTGCTCGTCTGGCACGACCTGCTCGGGCTCTACGAGGGACACGCACCGCGCTTCGTCAAGCAGTACGCGAACCTCGCGGACGAGATCAAGCGCGCGCTCGAGACGTACGTCGCAGAGGTGCGCGCCGGCGCCTTCCCCGACGAGCAGCACACGTACGCGATCCCGGAGGCGGAGCTGGCGGAGTTCGAGGCAGGCGTGGCCGCGCTAGATGGTTGATGCCACACCTGTGCACGCCTGGCTGGTGGCTCAGACACGGCGCCGGCTCGGCCGCCTCCCGCTTGCCCAGGCCGACCAGCCTGGGCTGCGTGATGCGACCGCCCGGCTTGATCTGAGCCATCCCCAGGCGCACCCGGGCATGGCATCAACCATCTAGCCATTTAGAGGCTGCCAGTCCGGCAGGGCTGCCGGTGCGCCGTGCGTCAGCGGACGCACGCGCGTGCCGTCGGCGCGCATGACGTAGATCGACTCGACGCCGCTACGGTCGCTCGAGAAGGCGAGCTGCCGGCCGTCCGGCGACCACGCCGGCACTGAATCCCGCGGAATTCCGGACGTCAGGCGCCGCGCGTGCGAGCCGTCGACGTCCATCACGAAGATCGCGCCCCCGATCGGGCTGCCACGCGTGAACGCGATCCGCGTTCCGTCCGGGGACCGCGCGGGATACGTGTCGTCGAGCGGGCTCGAGGTCAAACGCCGAACGCGCCCGCCGCGGTCGTCCATCGAGTAGATGTCGAGCGCGCCGTGCCGCGAGCTGACGAACGCGATTCGGTGAGCGGAGAGCCAGATCGGGCCGCCGTCGAACACCGTATTGCGCGTCAGCCGGCGCGCACGGGAACCGTCCGCACGCATGACATAGATCTCACCGTTCCCGTCGCGCTCACTTTCGAGGGCGATCCGCCGTCCGTCCGGCGACCACGACGGGATTCCGTCGAACGCGGCGTCATGCGTCAGTCGGCGCTGGTGGGCGCCACCGTCGTCCATGACGTACACCTCGGCGTTGCCGTCGCGCGTGCTCTCGAAGACGATCCGCCGGCCGTCCGCGCTCCAGTCGGGGAAGCCGTCGAAGCCCGGCGCGACCGTGAGGCGGCGCAGCCCTGAGCCGTCGGGGCGGATCGTGTAGACGTCGGTGTTGCCTTTCTGCACGGCCTCGAACGCGATGGCGCCGTTGCGACCGGGATAGCCTCCGAGCAGCAACGCAACCGCGATTGCCGTCAGTGCAAAAGGCGAGTCCACGCTTCGGCAAGGCCGGCGAGTGCGGCGAGGCCTGCCGCCGCGATCACGAGTGTCGCGAGCGAGCGCGGCCACGTCCAGCCGTGAACCGCGCGGATGCCGATCGCGAGCAGCAGGACAGCCCACGCGACGAACCCGAGCGCCGCCCAGCCGAACACCGAGCCGCCGTTGCCGGAGTCCGATCCGCCCGAGCGGAAGAGATCGCCCCCAAACACCGCGATGCCGATCGGCCAGACCGTCAGCAGCGAAAGAGCCACCGGCGCGGCGGCGAAGCCGACGACGTGACGCGCGCGGCGGTAGCTGCCCTGCCCGCCGAGCGCGCGCGCTGCACCGTAGAGGAGCGCGCCGAGCAACCAGTACCCGGCCGCGGCGTAGATGCCGCCGCCGATGAAGGCCCAGACCGCGACGATGAGCCCGTCCCGCGCGGGATCGTCGAGCAGCGTCCTCGCGACCGGGGTCACGAGCACGCCCGCGATGCCCGCGAGCCAGGTGATCGCGAGCAGCGGCTCCTGACGGGCCTGCGCGCCATCCTCGGAGTCGTCACGCAACGCGGAGAAGACGGCGCGCGGGCTCTGCAGGACGAGGAGGGCCCGAAGCAGCCAGGCGCGATCGAGCGAAATCTGTCCTGCTCTCGCGTGCACCCCGCGCTAGGCTACCGCCGAATGCGTCGCGCTCTGGTTCTCCTGTCCCTGCTCACGGCCCTCGGCTTCGTGCTCGCCGGCTGCGGCACGAGCTACGGCCCGGGCGGAAATCCGAACGAAAAGGGAGCCGGAGCCGGCAACGCGCAGACCGCCGGACAGGACACGAACTCGCAGCCCCAGTCGGGCGGCCTAAAGACGCCGGCCTACACCGCGGCACACAACGCGTGCTCCCTGTATCCGCTCACCGAGCTCGCGCGACAGAACAACGTCAAGGCGACGAAGGACGCCGTGGCGAAGGCCTACGAGGCCGGGGAGACGACGAAGACCGGGAAGAAGCAGGCGTACCAGGGCTGCCTGGACGCGCTCGGGAACAAGTAACGCTACGCCGCGCGCGCGAGGAACGCGTACGGGTGCTCGAAGGCGTCGAGCGCCGCGTCGCGCGGCACCTCGGCCTCGTGCGTTTCTCCGGTCTGGTCGTCGACGACCTCGATCGAGACGGAGTCGGTCTCGGGATGCCAGCGCAGCGCCACGTCGAGCCCACCGTTCCGGCGGCGCATCAATTCACGGACTTCGGTCTTCGTCATGGTCATCGAAAACGAGGGTAGCCAACGGCCTATTCCGTCCCGTCCCGATCGACGTATGGTATATGTATGGTAGAACCGCTATGGTGAAAACGACCGTGTACCTCCCCGAGGACCTCAAGCGGCGGATCGAGGAAACCGCCCGCCTCGAGCGGCGGAGCGAGGCCGAAGTCATCCGCTCTGCGCTTGACGTCTACACGCGCGGGAGCACGCGTCGACGGCCGCGCCTGCCCCTATTCAAGAGCATCGGTCCACCCGACCTCGCGGAGCGAGTCGACGAAATCCTCGCCCAAGGGTTCGGACGCGATTGATCATCGTCGACACGAGCGGTCTCTTTGCGGCCCTCGTTGCGAATCAGCGGGCACATCAGGCAGCTCTCTCGGCGCTTGTCGACGGCGAACCACTCGTGCTCTCGCCGTTCGTGCTCGCGGAGCTCGACTACTTCCTCACGCACGAGGCCGGCGTTGACTTCGAGCTTCACTTCCTCGCCGAGGTAGCCGCCAGCGCGTACGAGCTCGCCGACTTCGGAGAGCGATACGTCGAAGAGGCACGAAAGGTGATCGTGAAATATCGGGACCTGGCGATCGGGTTGACCGATGCCTCCCTGGTCGTGCTCGCCGAGCGGTACAAGACGAACCGCGTCCTGACCCTCGACGAGCGCCACTTCCGCGCGCTTCGCGTCGGGCGGCGCCCGTTCGTCGTGTTGCCCGCGGACGCCTAAAGGCGCAGCCGCAATCGTGCGTCCTGGCTACAAAACGGCCGGGTGGCAGAAGGCTGCCGGCTGACGCGGACAGCACGAAGATCCGCGCGCGGGTCGGCATCAACCACTCCCGCTTGCGGCCCTCCTCATGGCATTCCTCAAGAGTGGCTTCTTGATCACGCACGTCGAAGAACCGTGCGACGCCGACCCGCCGTTCTTTCTCGCGTTCCGCACCACGAAGCCCTAGTCTAGGCAGCCGGCGCGTACGCGAAGGGGTGCGTGTACGCGTCGAATGCGCGCTCGCGCGCGACCTCGATCTGGAACACCTCACCCGTCTGGTCGTCCGCGACCGCGACGGTCACGGACTCGTCGCCGCGGCGCCAGAGCAGGCGAACGACGATTCCGCCGCCGTTGCGGCTCGCCAGTTCGATGGTGTCGTCCTGCTGCACGTTGCCTCCTCTCGCGCGTCTCACTCAGTTCACAACACGCGCGTAAGGAAGGAGTTGCCACGAGATGAAGAAACTTGCGCCCCGTTCGGGGGATGTCACCTCTATGGTCCGGTCGTGAAGGTCCAGGAGTAGGCGGCCATCGCCGTCCCGTCGGAGCCGAGGGACGCTGTTCGTGAGCTTCGCCGTGTAGGTGGTATTCGCCGCCAGGGTGGCGCTCGGGGTCAGCGTCGCCTTGCTGGTCGCCGGGTCGTAGGCGACGGTGGCCCCGATCGGCGAGCCGCCGTTGGGGACCAGCCTGGGCTGCGCGTGATGCGGCCGCGCGTCTTGGCCTGAGGCCATCCCCAGGCGCACCCGGGCAAGGCATCAACCATCTAGGGGCTGCAGATCCGCCTTTGCTGATCGGGAGGCGCGCCGCCGGGACCATTGCCGAACGCCCTGATCTTCATGGCCGTCGTGAAGACCACTTTCGTACTGCTCTTCGGCACGATCCCGGCCGGAGCTCCGAGTGCGGCGAGCGTGAGGCTCTGCCGCTTCGAGTAGTCCACACCCACCACGACGCTCTCTTCGCGATTCTCGTTCCAGATGCGCGTGAGCACGAGACGGTCGTGATCGCTGAAACGCTTCCGCAGCCAGCGCTCGAACTCGGCCTTGCCGTCGAAGAGAACGGCGCGGTGGAGGCGATAATCGCAGTCGCTGCCAACGGCGTCGTCGGTCAGAAGCGCGAGTACGTCGCGAAGCCTGCGACCGTTCCATGCACGTAGGAAGTCCACGACCGTGGCGACTTCGCGTGCCTGCCGTGCATCGACACCGAAGACCGCAGACGTGCGCCGCGTCGAGCCGCTCGCGCCGAGGACCACGACGAGGGCCACGATCAAAACTGCCGAGACGAGCGCGCGCACGGCTAAGCGGCCGCGACGGCTTCCGCGGGGAGCAGCCCGCGCAGGAACGCGCCGGTGAACGACTCCTCCACTCGCGCCACCTCCTCCGGCGGGCCGTCGGCGATCAGCTCGCCGCCCGCCTCGCCGCCCTCCGGGCCCAGGTCGACCAGCCAATCCGCCTGCTTGATCACGTCCAGGTTGTGCTCGATCACCAACACCGTGTTGCCGTTGTCGACCAGCCGCTGCAGCACCTCCAGCAGCTTCTCGATGTCCGCGAAATGCAACCCCGTCGTCGGCTCGTCCAGGATGTACAACGTCGTCCCCGTCGCCACCTTCGACAGCTCCGACGCCAGCTTCACCCGCTGCGCCTCGCCACCCGACAACGTCGTCGCCGGCTGCCCCAGCTTGATGTAGTCCAACCCCACGTCGTGCAGCGTCTGCAAACGCCGCCGGATCTTTGGGATCTTCGAGAAGAAACGCAGCGCCTCCTCCACGCTCATGTCCAGCACCTCGGAGATGTTCTTGCCCTTGAAGCGCACCTCCAGCGTCTCCCGGTTGTAGCGCGCCCCCTTGCAGGTCTCGCACGGCACGTACACGTCCGGCAGGAAATGCATCTCGATCTTGATCTGCCCATCCCCCTTACACGTCTCGCAGCGCCCGCCGCGCACGTTGAACGAAAACCGCCCCGGCTTGTAGCCGCGCACCTTCGACTCCGGCGTCAACGAATACAGCTCCCGGATGTGCGTGAACAGATCCGTATACGTCGCCGGATTCGAACGCGGCGTCCGGCCGATCGGCTTCTGATCGATCTCGATCACCTTGTCGAAGAC
>Ga0099827_10001697_pt1 | contig 11671 bp, 8 predicted proteins | sample CZO8metaG_FD_79339 | JGI IMG/M metagenome (GOLD analysis project Ga0099827, IMG submission 79339) | Vadose zone soil microbial communities from the Eel River Critical Zone Observatory, Northern California, USA - CZOApr15con1.8 metaG | ecosystem: Environmental > Terrestrial > Soil > Vadose zone ...
GACCGGGCACATGCCGACGGAGAAGTACGTGCACGGCCCGGAGATCCTCGCGCACTGCGAGCGGATCGGCAAGCAGTTCGGCCTGTACTCCGACGCGCTGTTCCACACCGAGGTCACCGGGCTTGACTGGGACGAGGCACGGGCGCGCTGGGTCATCCGGACCAGCCGGGGTGACCGGCTGACGGCTCAGTTCGTCGTGCTCGGCACCGGCCCGCTGAGCGTGCCGAAGCTGCCCGGGATCGGTGGGATTGGCTCGTTCCGCGGCCACTCGTTCCACACCAGCCGGTGGGACTACGACTACACCGGCGGCGACTCCCACGGTGCGCCAATGCACAAGCTGGCCGATCAGCGCGTCGGCCTCGTCGGCACCGGGGCCACCGCGGTCCAGTGCGTGCCGCACCTGGCCAGGGACGCCGGGGAGCTGTACGTGTTCCAGCGCACGCCGTCCTCGGTCGACGCGCGCGGCAACCACCCGATCGACCCGCGCTGGTTCGCCGAGGTGGCCACGCCAGGCTGGCAGCAGCGCTGGCTGGAGAACTTCACCGCTAACCAGGCCGGCGGCCACGCGGACGAGGACCTGGTACAGGACGGCTGGACCGACATCGCCCGCCGGATCCGCGCCAGGATCGCCCAGCTGCCGCCGCAGGACCTGAACCCGGCCGCCATGCTCGCCGCCTACGAGGAGTCCGACTTCGAGAAGATGGAGGAGATCCGCGCCCGCGCCGAGTCCATCGTGCGGGACCCGGACACCGCGGGCAGGCTCAAGGCCTGGTACCGCCAGCTGTGCAAGCGGCCGTGCTTCCACGACGAGTACCTGCAGGCCTTCAACCGCCCGAACACCCACCTGGTCGACACGGACGGCAAGGGCGTCACCCGGATCACCCCGGCCGGCGTGGTCGCGGCGGGGCGGGAGTTCGAGCTCGACTGCATCATCTACGGCTCCGGCTTCGAGGTCGGCACCCCCTACACCCGGCGGGCCGGCTTCGAGGTGACCGGCCGCGACGGCACGCTGTCCGGCTACTGGGCCGACGGGATGCGCTCGCTGCACGGCATCGGTGTCTGCGGCTTCCCGAACCTGCTGTTCGTGCAGCCCACCCAGGGCGCGAACCTGATCTCCAACGTGCCCCACAACATCGTCGACTCCGCCCGGACCATCGCGGTGATCGTCCGGCACGCCGTGGACCGCGGGTTCGGCGCCGTCGAGCCGTCGCAGCAGGCCCAGGACGCCTGGGTGGAGCTGCTGCTGTCCGGGCCGGGCAGCATGATCGGCGGACCGGACTGCACGCCGGGCTACTACAACAACGAGGGCCAGGACCCGGGCTCGTTCCTGGGCTACGGCTACCCCTACGGGCCCAGCGCCTACTTCTCCTACATCGACACCTGGCGCACGTCCGGCACGTTCGACGGCCTGGAGTTCCGGTAGCCCCGGACTTCGGACAGCAGAGCTCGATAACGGGGCTCAGAAGTAGGTGGGAATGGTCTCGATGATGTTGTAGTCGTCATCGACGAGGTACACGGTGCGCCATTTGTCGAACGTGGTACACGGGTGCGAAGGGCCCAGCGCGACCAGGTCGCCGACCTCGGCGCCGTGGCCGGGCGGGGCGGTCATGTGCGCGTGCTGGTCGCTGGCGGCGGCCATCTGCCAGCCGGACTCGCGGAGCGGGCGGCGCTCGGCCGTGCCGCGGCGGACGTGGGCGAGCGCGACGGGGTTCCCGGCGTCCTGGCCGAAGTCCCGCCGCCCGGCCGACAGGATGACCAGCCCGGGTTCGGGGACCGACAGCACCTGCGCCCACACCTCCAGGGCCGGCTCGAGGTCCGGGTCGGCCGATCCGCTCCGCCGGTGCAGGTCGCCCAGCAGGCTGGCGTAGGCGCCCCAGTCCTGGGTGAGGTAGCAGCCGCTGCGCACGATCACCTGGTGCGGCCTGCTCAGCCGGGCCGCCGTGAGCCGGTCGATGACCAGGTCGTAGAACGCGCTGACGCCGGCCGACAGCAGCACAGGCGCGGACCCGAAGACCCCGAACAGCCCGCGGCCGTCCAGCGTCTCGGCGATGCGGACCAGGAAGCCGAGGAACTCCCTGACGTCGGCCTCGCGCCGGCCGGGCTCGCGGTACTGCGCCAGCCCCTCGAAGCCCTCGACGCCGGCCAGGGACAGGTGCGGCCTGGCGGCGCGCACCGCCTCGGCGACTTCGACGGCGGTCCCGACGTCGCGCACTCCGCAGCGGCCGCCGTTCAGACCGCCCTCCACGAGAACGTTGACCGGACGGCCGGGGCTGGCATCCGCGACCCGGGCGGCGAGAAGCCGCACGCCGGGCACCGAGTCGACCAGGCAGTAGAAGTCGAATCCCGGATCGCGGCGCAGCTCGTCGCACACGTAGCGGATGTCCGCCGCGCCGACGAGCTGGTTCGCGTAGAACACCCGCGGCGCGCCGTGCCGCCGCGCCACCTCGAGCTGGGCGCAGTTCGCGAAGGTCAGGCCCCAGCAGCCCGCGGCCAGCTGGCGGCCGAACAACGCCGGGCTCATCGTCGTCTTGGCGTGCGGGCTCAGCAGGACGCCGCTCTCCTCGGCGTAGCGCTGGAACCGGGCGATGTTGCGCTCGAGCGCGGCGTCCCGCAGCACGCACAGCGGCAGCGGCAGGTCTTCGCGGAGCACGTTCCGCGGGCTGGCTGTCCTCGTCGGCACCATCATGTCCATCTGCCCTCGCCCGGTAAGAAGGAGTACTCGGCGGACCTCATGTAGTAAGCCATACGCCGGAGCCCGCCGCCAAGGGGCCGTCGGTCATCACCTCGCAAGGCCGGCGGTTGTGCCGCCGGTTTCTGTTTCATCGCAGATGATCCCGGGCACGGCAGTAACCGGAACTGCGGCCAGGTGGCTGTGCGTGCCGGGCAGGCGATGGGTCAGGCTGAGGCCTGGGGGATGGGTCAGGCGCGCACAGCCTGGTCAGCACCGGCGATCTTCAGAAGGAATCCGATGACCGATCCTGATACGCCCCGGCACATCGAAATCAGGGATGATAATCACACGATCGCGGCGGCCGAGGTGATGACCTGCCAGGGAGCTGCCAGGACCGCTCGCGTCTGGCTGCACGCGGCGCCCGGGCATGTCACCCCGGGCAGGCGAGCGAGCCTGGTCGATGCCGTGATGGATCTTCCCGAGGTGCAGGCGAGCGCGCGCCTGGAGGCGACGGTCCCGCTCGGCGATACCGAATTGCTCGAGCGGCTGCGGCAGCGGACGCATAATGCGGTCACGCGCCCGGCCGGCTGCACCGCGCTGGTGGATGCGGACATACCGCCGCACAGCGGGCCGGGGAGCCGGCCAGGAGCGCGGCGGGGCAACGTTGGCCCGGTGATCTGACCGCCCGTTCCGGGCCTGCGGGCTGGACTGGCCGGTGTCTGCGTGTAACGCGAGCGCCCGGCTGCACGCTTCGGATGGTGAGATGTCCGCTTTCCCTCTTCGCCCGGCCCGGCGGCGAGCACGACGAGCCTCTGCTGGGCATGATCTCCGCTGGCGTCCTGTTCGCCCATGTGCGGTGCCGCAGATGTGTGAGCCCGGCGAAGACAGTACGGAACACTGGAACCCTGGGAGCCGACCCGGCAGACTGCGAGGCGAGGGAAGTAGCTGCCTGGCAGCTCTGACCATCCAGGCCCCAGCCCACCCCCACCCGCGGTCTCGCGGCCTGCCGCCCGCTGCCTGCAGGGACACGCCGTGAACGCCCGCCGAAGCGGGGGCAGCCAAGATGCCGAGCTTGAGCGGCTCAGGCGCCAGTACCCGCGGTGGCGGATCTGGCGCGGTCGCACAACCGGCGATTACTGGGCCATGCCACCACGCGGTCACCCCACCGCGCGCGGGCTGATCAACGCTAGCGACCTCGGTGAATTCGCTCGCCGCCTCGCCCACGCGGAGGAACGGTATGGCCCATGACCTCAGCGCCGCCGAAGCCCACGAGCCGAATTACCAGGCCGCCACGCTCAGCTACCCGCTGCAGGACCGCCCGCGTACCCGACCGCCATCCGGTGGCTAGTTACAGTTCGCCCGTTTTGCCAACTGGGTGCGCCGGGTGAGGCGATAAGTCTCCCAGGCGGGCGTGATGGCTTCACAGCAGCCGGTGTTTGCGGCACCATTCCTCGGCGCTGTCGCCTTCGCCTGAGACGGCCGCCTGCCAGTGCTGGTCGGCAGTGATGGCGTCCAGGACGCAGGAGTGCAGCGCGAAGGCGTTGCTGAGCCCGGTGATCCGCAAGGTCTGCAGGATCCGGCCGGCGCTGGCCACCAGCGTCAGCGATCCCCCGCGGGCGCGAAGCCCCGTGCGGCTGCCCACCAGGGCTCCCAGGCCGGCCGAGTCCAGGAAACCGGCGCCGCGCAGGTCCGCGATGATGTGAACGGTGCCGCTACGTGCCAGGTCGAGAACCCGCTCGCGGATCTGCGGGGCGGCGTACGCGTCGATCTCGCCGTCAGCCCGCAGCACGGCACAATCACCGCCCGCGGTGATGGACTCCAGGTGAAAGGGCTGCACGCCGCCTCCAGTGCAGGGCTGGTGGGTGGCGCTCGGGGGCCGCGCCTGCCCGGTGTGACCAGTCACCGCGCTGACCAGCCGTGCCGTGCCGTTCCCGGCCACATCGCCACTTCGCCACATCGTCTTGCTCTGCGTCTCGCCAGATCACCGACCACGTCGATAAGGAAAGCGACGGCGGACTACGTGGCGTTACAGAATGACAGGCAGCGCTCAATGCGAACCACAGTGGTGGACGACGACAGCCTGGCGTGGTGTCGGCGGGCAGAGCCGGCCAGATCGTCCATCGCAGCCTGACGCCACGTGCACTATTACGCGGCTAGCTCGCGCCTCCCAGCCGAGCGACCATGTGGCACGGGGACCCTCGGAGCCGGTGGCACGAGGTCTCAGGACTATCGCTGGTACGTCCCGATCAGCCGCGCTTCGCCCAGGGCATGCCCGGTCACGGCCGTTTCGACGTCCTTGTAGCTAGGAAGCTCCTTCAGCGGGACCGGCGCGTCCACGGCGAGCAGCCGGAATACGTAATGGTGCGGGCCGTCGCCCGGCGGCGTCGCCGGCCTGCCGGCATCACTGCCGACGCGGTAAGCGCGGCCATGTGGCAACCCCGCTACGCCCCCGTACACGCCGTCTGAACAAGGCGCGGCCTGTGCCGTTCACTCCGCCGAGCGCTGCGAGCCGGGTAATACCTGGGTCAGCCGGTGGAGAAAGCCAGGAGGGTTGCCCCGAGCAGTGTCAGGGCAATCGCCGCGCCCCGGGCACGGCCTAGCGGTTGGTGCAGGAAGATAGCCGACAGCACAACGGTCACGATGACGGAGGCATTCGAGGTCGCGAAGGCAACGGTGACCGGCAGCCCTCGCAGGCCGAGGAAGTAGAACACCGGGCCGGCTCTGCTGGACCGTGAGCACCGCCAGCGGCCTTCGCCCGCCCGGCGGTAGCCCCTGCTGGAGCTAGACCCCGGCCGCGGCCCGGACGGCGCGGGCCGCGGCGGACCCGCCAGGCACCTAACACGGGTTCTCGGACCGGACGTCAGGAGCGGGGGCGGGTCTTGTCGGGGTCGTAGAAGGGAAAGCGGACGACGGTCGCAGGGATGCGCTTGAGGTGGCCGTCCAGCTTGGCGACGTCGACGGCGGTGCCGATCTCGGAGTACTCCACGGCCATCCGGCACAGCGCGATGTTCTTGCGCAGGATCGGTGAGCGGGTGCCGCTGGTGATCACGCCGACCTGGGACCGCCCGGCGTGCACGCAGTCGCCGTGCGCGGCGGGCTCGTTGCCCTCGAGTTCGAGCCCCACCAGGGTGCGCTGGGGGGCGGCCTTGCGCCGTTCCAGCGCGGCCCTTCCGGAAAAGTCGTCCTCTTTGGTCTTCAGCGGGACGGTGAAGCCGATGCCGGCCTCGAACGGGTCCACCTGGTCGCAGAACTCGTAGCCGGCGAAGATCAGGCCGGCTTCGATACGCAGGATGTCCAGGGCCTCCAGGCCCAGGGGAGTCAGCCCGTGCGGCGCGCCGGCCTCCCGGACCAGGTCCCACAGGGCCGGCGCGTCGGCGGGATGGCACCAGAGCTCGTAGCCTAGCTCGCCGGTGTAGCCGGTCCGGGAGACGATCAGCGGCAGGCCCTCCGGCCCCCCGGTGCGCCCGATCGCGAACCGGAACCAGCCGAGGCTGTCGAAGGCCGGCTGGGTCTGCGGCGTCCATATCAGCTCGCGCAGCAGGTCACGCGACTTCGGGCCCTGCACGGCGATGTTGTGCAGGTGGTCGGTGGAGTGCTTGACCCAGACCTGGTCCAGGTTCAGCCGCCCGGCGAGCTGGCGCAGCCAGGTCCCGTCGTACTCGTCGCCGCCGACGAAGCGGAACTTGTCGGGGCCGAGCCGGAACACCGTCGCGTCGTCGAGCATCCCGCCGGTCTCGTTGCAGACCGCGGTGTACACCACCTGGCCGGTGGCGAGCTTCCTGATGTTGCGGGTGACGGCCGCCTGCAGCAGCGCCTCGGCGTCGGGGCCCACCACCTCGAACTTCCGCAAGGGAGAGAGGTCCATCACGACCGCGCCTTCACGGCACGTCCAGTACTCCTCGACCGCGCCGTGGCCGTCGAAGCTGGTGGGCAGCCAGTAGCCGCGGTATTCGGTCAGCTGCCTGGTCAGGGCGGACCAGCGCGGGTGGAACGCCGTCTGGATGGTGAGCTTGGGCTCGCCGTCCGGGGTGACGCGATGCGCGATCGCCATCGAGAACCTCCGCTCGGCCGGGTACACGCGGACGTGAATATCGGTCGGATTCCACGCGTTGGCCGGATCGATGTCATCGGGGCAGGCCGAGGAGGCGCAGACCAGGTCGGTCATGGCCCGCAGCAGGACATAGTCGCCGGGCCGGGACCAGGGCTCGTCGAAGAGGAGCTGGTTCGCCTCGTTGAAGGTGGTGTTGTAGAAGAAGTTGAGGGCCGGCCAGCCGCGCCGGGCCGCGATGCCATACCGCGTGAGCTCGGCGTTGAAGTTGTCCGTGCAGTTCGCGTGGCCCGGGTAGCCCATGTCCTCGTAGTACTTGGCGTTGCAGGCCAGCGCGAACGTGTCGTGCCTGCCGACGGTGTCCCGCACCACCTCCACCAGCGGGCGCATGTCCTGGTCGAAGAACTTGCCGAAGAGCCCCGGCTGCGGGTAGGCGTTCCCGGTCAGGTTGCGGGTCGTGGTGGCGTCCAGGCCGCGCTCGGTGCCCTCGGCCAGGCGCCGGGCGCAGAACGCGAGGAAGTCGGAGCACTGGCGGCCCTCGACGTCGATCACCTGGATGTACTGGCCGGCCTTGACTTCGTACGACCGGGCCGTCGCGGTGTCCACCCGCAGGTCGAGCAGAGGGTCGGCGAGCGGCGGCGGCAGCGGCCGCTGCGGCGGCCGCCGCGGGCTGGCCCGCCGGACCTCCAGCACCAGGTCCGAGGGCGGGTTGTCCGCGCCCACCGGCATCGGCCCGCCGGGCGCCGCCACCACGGCGGTGAGGTGCCGCCCGGCGGTGAACTCGGCCCGCGTCCCGGCCGGCGACCACTCGCCGAACAGCGCCACGGCCCGCGCCCGGCCGGGGTCGAGCCCGCGGCCGGCCAACGAGCCGGCGACCGTGGCCGGAACGATCAGACCAGAGCTGACCAGACCAGAGCTGCTGGGTGCGGACGTAAAGCCTGGTGCGGATGTGAAGTTTGGTGCGGACGTGAAGCCTGGTGCGGCCATGGCCCGGAGAACGGTGGCCGCGGTGTCGGGCGAGGTGCCGAGCGCCTGGTAGTCCTCGCCGCCGCCGGCCAGCACGGTGAGCTCGCCGCGCTGGCGCCCCTCGACGTCGATCACGGCGAGCACGTCGCCCGGGTCGAGTTCCACCGCGGTGACGGCGCCGGGGTGCACCCGGTACCGCTCCAGGGCGGGGTCCGCGGGCAGCAGCCCCGGCAGGACCAGGCGAGGGCGTTCCGGGGCTACCGTCACCTAGAGATCACCGTCCGGGTCCCAGTCATAGCCGAGTCCCCAAAAAGGCTCTGAACCCCACGGCTTTTCCTGGCTCAACCTGAACCCCCTCGGCGCGGCTCCTACACCTGCCGAGATTACGCCCGACGTTTGTCTCGCGGAAGGGATGAAGGGCGGCCGGCTTGTGTCGTGTGATGATACGAGGTTTACTTTCCGTGAATCGCCAGCGTGCTCCGGCCGCCGATCGCGGCGCTCCCTGACGGGCCCCCGCCTAGGCCAGCCATCCGCCGGAGGACCCTACCGTTAGGAGGCGCTGTGTCCACCGACCTCGAGCGGTTTCTTGCCACCGACGGCCGCGCCGAAGCGGTGCAGCGCGTCCGGGCCGAGATCGACGCCAAGGGGATCAGCTACATCTACTACCAGTTCGCGTCGGTCACCGGCCGGATCATGGGCAAGGGGGTACCGGCCGACCACTGGGAGCGGATGGCGCAGAACGGTTTCCAGCTGGTCTACGGCTCGACGGCGAACCTGTTCATCGACCGGCACGGCAACTACATCGGCTACGGGCCCGAGGCCTCCGAGCTCGTCGGGCTGCCCGACGTGGAGACCTTCTGCCAGCTGCCGTGGGATCCCAAGACCGCGCGGGTGTTCTGCACCCTGTTCCGCAACCGGGAGGAAGAGACCGACCCGGGCGGCTACCTGACCTCGGACTGCCGCGGCAACCTGCGGCGCATCCACACCGAGTTCGAGCGGGAGACCGGGCTGCACCTGCGGGTCGGCACCGAGCCCGAGATGATGTGGCTCAAGCTCAAGCCGGACGGCACCCCCTCGGTGGACGGCAAGACCAAGCCGTACTGCTACCACATCGACCAGTTCGCCGAGCTCCAGCCGCTCATCCACAAGGTCATGGAGTACGGCAAGGCGATGGGCCTGGACATGATCCAGGGCGACCACGAGGACGCGCCGGGCCAGCTCGAGCTGAACTGGATGTTCGACCGGGACGAGTACACCGCCGACCGGCTCACCACCTACCGGCAGATCTGCAAGCAGGTGGGCCGGGAGCTCGGCGCCTACCCGTGCTTCATGCCCAAGCCGTTCATGGGAGTGTCCGCCAACGGCTGCCACCACAACATCTCGCTCTGGCAGGGCGAGGAGAACATGTTCCTGCCCGACGGCGACAACCCGCGGATCCCCAGCAAGCTCGGGCTGCAGGCCATCGGCGGGGTGCTGGCCCACCTCGACGCGCTGACCTGCATCACCGCGCCCACGGTGAACTCCTACCGGCGGTTCTGGGACACCGGCTTCTGGGCCCCGCTGTTCGCCGACTGGGGCTACCAGAACCGGACCACCGCGCTGCGGGTCAGCGCCCCCGGCCGGTTCGAGTACCGGTCGGTGGACTCCGCGGTCAACCCGTACCTGTCCTTCGCCGCGATCATCAAGGCGATGGACGACGGCATCAAGCGCAACCTCGACCCGGGTCCGCCGGAGGACAGGAACATCTACGAGGCCATCGCGGGCGGCAAGGACGTCAAGCGGGTGCCGATGACGCTGGGCGAGGCCATCGCGGCGCTCGAGCAGGATCCCGTGATCAAGGACGCCATGCCGGGCGACATGTACAGGGTCTTCCACCACTACAAGACGGACGAGTGGGAACGCTTCTGCGCCACGGTCTCCGACTGGGACATCGCGGAGTACCTGGACATCCTGCCGTAGCGCCAGGACCGGCCCAGGCAGAGAGAGGGTTAGCAGCATGTGCGGTATCGCGGGCATCATCCATCGTGACGGGCCGGGCGACATAGGCGCCGAGATCACCCGGATGCTTCAGTCCATGAAGCACCGCGGCCCCGACTCCAGCGGCTTCGCCCTCTACGGCCCGCCCAGCGACCTCCTCGTCATGCGGATCAAGCTGGCCGACCCGAACGAGGCCCGCGGGTTCGGCTGGAGCGAGCGGCTCGAGCGGCACCGCAACGAGATCGAGCACCGGCTGGCCAAGATCGGCGCCATGGTCGACGTGATGCACGGCGACCAGGAGTACGCCTACCGGGTCACGTTCCGGTACAGCGGCGAGCTCAAGCCGCTGGCCGACTACATGGAGGACGTGCCGGGGTGCGAGGTGCTGTCCCTGGGCCACTCGCTGGAGATCATCAAGGACCTCAACGACGCGGAGAGCGTGGCGGAACGGTACCGGCTGTCCGGGTTCACGGGAACCCACGCGATCGGCCACGTCCGGATGGCCACCGAGTCCGACGTGGACATCTCCGGCGCCCACCCGTACTGGGCGTACCCGTTCTCCGACATCGCCGTGGTGCACAACGGGCAGCTCACCAACTACCACATGTGGCGCCGCAGGCTGGAGCGCAGCGGACACCGGTTCCAGTCCGAATGCGACTCCGAGATCATCGCGGTCTACCTGGCGCAGAAGATGGACGGCGGGCTGTCCCTGGAGACCGCGATGAAGCAGAGCCTGGACGAGCTCGACGGGGTCTTCACCTACCTGGTCGTGACGGCCGACTCGCTCGGCGTGGCCAAGGACGAGATGGCGGCCAAGCCGCTGGTCCTGTACGAATCCCCGGAACTGGTCGCGCTCGCCTCCGAGGAGGTAGCCATCCGCGCCGTGATCGGCCACGAGATCGACACCTACGACCCCTACGAGCGCGAAGTGCTGGTGTGGCACCGGTGAAGATCAACTACGACGCCCGCGGGCTGGCCGAGCCCGTCGCTCAGGCTCCCCGCGTGGCCACCCTGTCCATTACCGGCGACCCCAGCGGCGCCACGGCGGTGTTCGACGCCGCCGAGCTGACCACCCGCCAGATCAACCTCGAGCTGCGCCGCCTCATCTACGACGAGGGCGTCGCCGACGTGACCGTGCGCAACCCGGGCGCCAAGCACTCGCTCGCGGTGGGCATCCTGGCCCGCTGCCGGATCACCATCGAGGGCAGCCTCGGCTACTTCGGCTGCGGTCTTATCGACGGGCCCGAGATCCACGTCACCGGCCGGGTCGGCTGGTCGGTGGCCGAGAACATGATGTCCGGGGTCCTCGTCGTGGACAAGAACGCGGGCTCGCTGACCGGCGCCGCGCTGCGCGGCGGCGACGTGGTGGTCCGCGGTGACGTGGGCGCCAGGTCCGGCATCGACCAGAAGGGCGGCACGATCATCGTGGGCGGGAACGCCGGCATGATGACCGGCTTCATGCTCCAGCGCGGCCGCCAGGTCATCTGCGGCAACGTGGGCGGCGGCCTGGGCGACTCGATGTACGACGGCGCGATCTACGTCGGCGGCAAGGTCACCTCGCTCGGCGTGGACTGCGTCGAGGCCGAGCTGGACCCGGCCGACGACGAGTTCCTGGCCAGGAAGCTGCGCATCTACGGCATCGAGGCCCCCGCGAGCTGGCGCAAGTTCGTGTGCGGGCGCAAGCTCTGGAACTACGACAACCTCGAGCCGGCCGAACGCAAGCTTGTCCTGTAGAAGGGCGAAATCCACGTGAGCGCAATCGAAGACGGCGGCAGGGCCGTACTCGGGCACAGCAGCATCTTCACGCCCGAGGTGATCAACGACATCCACGTCAAGGCCGAGCTCGGCCGCTACCGCATGCGCGGCTTCTCGATGTTCAAGCGCATCCCGCACTGGGACGAGCTGATGTTCCTGCCCGGCACGCTGACCAGGTTCGTGATCGAAGGCTACCGGGAGAAGTGCGAGACCAAGACGTTGCTCGGCACGCGCTTCGCCAGCCATCCGCTCGA
>Ga0099827_10001698_pt1 | contig 11671 bp, 13 predicted proteins | sample CZO8metaG_FD_79339 | JGI IMG/M metagenome (GOLD analysis project Ga0099827, IMG submission 79339) | Vadose zone soil microbial communities from the Eel River Critical Zone Observatory, Northern California, USA - CZOApr15con1.8 metaG | ecosystem: Environmental > Terrestrial > Soil > Vadose zone ...
ATCCCGGCCAATGCCGTGCTCTCCTGGCCCATCGGGCGCATCGGATCGAGTGCCGCTCTTACGCGGATCAGTGGCGCGAAGGCACAGTCAGCGTCAACGGGAACCCACCGCGGGGCGCACCATGGACGGCGGGACTGCACGAGGACGAGGTATCCCGAGTATTCGAGCCTGTGCGCGACATCCCCGGCTGCCGTCTGCGCTAGGAACGTCAGCCAGGTCCTGGCACCATGCCGTTGCCGCTCGCCGAGCATCAGGAGGTGTACTGCACGTATCAGCCCGTCCTGCGGGCGGACGCGATCTGTCACCGCCAAGCGATCGCCGATAACGCGGACGGCACCGATGAGCACCAGCTCGGCTAGCAGCCCGCCGGCCCAACGCCGTCGAGTTGCTGCATCACCAGGGCGGACGGGATGTACCGGTCGGTGATGACGATCTCGCCGGCTTCCAGGTGCGGCACTATCTCGGTGTCCAGGTGGTGATACCGGTCAGCGGCGTACAGGCAAGCCAGGGCGGTGCCGTGCACGGTGTCGGTCAGCTGGCGGGCGAGCTTGCCGATCGGGCCGTCCGAGGGTTCGCAGGTGACATGCAGGAGTCTTCCTTCATCGGCGAACACCTGGCTGAGCGCATGCACGGTGTCGCTCTTGCCGACGCCGGATGGCCCGTCCACCGAGATGAACAGGCCCTCAGAAGAGCGCATCGCCCCCTCCTGGACCATCGCGCAAGGCTTCAAACGACAGGGGCATGGACGCAGCCGAATTGGCCAGGTAAAAGAACAGCCGGGCCGTCACCAGTGCGTCATAACCGGACGGGTGCGGTCGCAGGTCTCGTGGCAAATCACGGCCGAGATCCAGCACGCTCACCAGCGATCCGAGCCGGTGATTCGGTTGATCGGGTAGCAATCGCCGCGCCAGCCGCAGCGTGTCGAGCACGTCATCTGGCACGAAGCCAGGCAGTTTCCGCTTGAGTACTCCGAGGTCGACGCTGGCGTTATGGGCCACGATCACGGCGCCGTCCAGGCGAGCTTGCACATCCATTGCCAGGCTCGCAAAGATCGGTGCGCCCTTCACCATGTCGTTGGAGATGCCGTGGATGCGCTGAGCCATCGGGGTGATCGGCTGTTCTGGCTGGAACAGCCAGGTGGCTAGTTCGCCGACAACTCCGCGCTCAATAGGCACCACGGCGAGTTCGACCAGATCGGGCGGCTGGTGGCCGTTGCCTTCCACGTCCACCACCGCGTACCGGCGCTCGCTCCAGGCTGTCATGCGTTCTCCCAGCCGATCTCGGCCCGGCCGTGGCGGCGCAACCGGTGCGGATGAGCCGCGTCATGCACCTGGAATCTGAGGGCATGTTGCAGGAAATAGCGTGGCTGTTCGCTCGCCAGTCCGTCGACGACAACCGCCCGCCTGGTAATCTCCATGACCTGCAACTCTCGCGCCTCAGGCAGGCCGCTCGCCGCCTGTTTGACCTGCCGGGCTGTCGGCACCCTGTGGGCGCCGAGGCAGCGGGCGAGCTGAGACGCCGGGCAGATGTCGCACAGTTCGCGGATGCCGACGTGCCCGTTGTAGTCAGGCAGGCCATGGGCGTAGGAGACCGCGCAACTGGTCTTGCGGAACAGCGGGCCGCCTCCGTTGTCACGAAACTCAGCCAGTACTCGCTGTTCTAGTGTCTCGGGCATGATCTTGCGCCGGGCAATCTGCCGTACGGCATTGGCAAGCCGCTAGCGCGGTAATACTCGGCGATCTCGTCACGGAAGAACAGGCCGGTGAACACCGTGGCGTCGGCGCTATGCGACAGCTCAGCCGCTCGCGCCAGATGCTCAGGGGAGTCATTCAGGCCCGGAACCAGTGGCCGCCAGTACAGCACCGTCCGGTACCGGCGCGGCTGAAGGCGGCTGGCAGTTTCCAGCGACGCTGCGGCCACATGCGACGGGTACGGCTCGATCCTGGAGTCATCGATGCCGGAATAGGTAAACAACAACGTCAGCCGCAGATGACGAAGCGCGGCCAGCCGGTCACAGTCGCTGACGCTCACCTTGCAGCGCGTAATGACGAGCATATTGTTGCGCAGCCCGCGGGCGTCAAGATCCTCCAGCACGGCGAACGTGTGGCCCTTGACATTAGCCAGGAACGGATCGGTCGCCCGGTTGAATAGTTGCAACGGCGTCACATACGCCGTGAAATAGCGGTGACCGATCAGTTGCTCTACCGCCTCGGCGTCGCTTATCAGCGCCCGCGGCTGCCGCTGATCCCATAGTCCGTAGGTATGCCGGATGCAATACGCGCAATCCAGCGGACAGCCCTGGATATGGTTCAGGCTCAGCCCCGACTTGCGGTACTCCACGACCTGACGCGCCTGAGTCGGCAGCGCCTCGATTTGGTGCTTGCTCAGCAGCGGCACGACCAGGCTCATTGACTTCTCCTTGCAGAGCGGGAGGTACGGCAGCTCAGCGAGCAGCCTTAAGCCGTGACGGTACGACGATGAATCACATAGGTAGAAGCAATGTGCGCGAGATTGCTCCTAAACACCGAGCAAGATCATCGTGAAGCAAAGCGGAGCAATCGAACACTGACGAACCACCGCAAATGGCACGGCGCGGCGGTCAGCTCATCAAGGTACTGAGATCGGCCAGAGCCCGGGTGATGATGGCGCGGGCTTCTGACTCGTACCTGGCTGCCTTGGCCAACTCGCCGAAGATCCGCACGTAGCTGCTGACTTCACTGGCCTGGGTCAGGTTCTGGGAGGCGGTGAAGTTCTCCACCACCACAACCCGCTCATCCATCAGCCAAAAGCCGTGCACCGGAGCGAGGGGGAGCCTGGTCTCGAAGGGGATGACGCCGAAGCGGATCGTCGGCATGGTCGACAGGGTGACGAGCCGGTCGAGCTGGCCGAGCATGACGTCAGCCGGGCAGAGCCGGTAGCGCAGGACGGCTTCGGTGATGACGAAGTGGAACTTTTTGTCGCTGCGGTAGAGGATTTGCTGCCGTTGCATGCGCACCCCGACGGCCTCATCGAGATCATCCGGGGCACCGTCGTACTCGACGCCTTCGGCGAGCCGGTAGCGGGCGTACCCTGGGGTCTGGAGCAAGCCCGGTATGAAGACGTTCTCGAAGTTTCGTACCTGGATGGTCTGGTCTTCGAGTTCGGAGAAGGCGCGCTGCTGGGCGCTCATCCCGGTGTGGAACAGGCGCCGGTGCTCGACGTAGTGCGACTCCAACGTGCGCAAGGTCGCAATAAGCTCAGGTGTGAGGTCCGACTGCCCGCAGGCATCGGCCCAGGCTTCCAGGTCGGCCTCGGTGGGTGTTTGCTTGCCGCCTTCGATCTTGGAAATCTTGCTGGGATGCCAGCCACGGTGTTCGGCGAGCTGCCGGCCGGTCAATCGCGCATCACGGCGCAATTCGCGGAGCCGGATGCCGAGCGCCTCACGCGCCCGCTGGAAGCTGGACATGAGCCGCCGAATACCTACATGCCCGCGTACTCGTCCAGTGGGGTGGCAGAGCCCCAAGCCACGTCACGCCAGTGGGCACGCTGGGCGACTACGGCCGGGTTGGTGACCAACTCCGCCCCGAGTAGCACGCCACCGTCGAAGTGCAATATTTAGGAGGCGTGTGGAATCCAGCAGCCAGAAGTCCTCGTTTGGAAGCCCTAGGCTTTCGGCCTGACGCCGCGCTAGGTAGCGGATGTCTTCCCCGGCTGGGACGTTGAGGCGGCGGGCCAGATCGATGCCGAACCGTGTGTAGTCCGAATGCGGCTCGCTGACTACCCGCACCCGTTGCATCCGCTTGCCCGCCGCCGCCAGCTGCACCACGGCGTCATACCAGTCCATGAACCACGCATCATCTGGTGGTTCACCGGCCGGGAACCGCCGCAGTGGCTCCTGTTCTTCGTCATCGACGTAGCGTTCGTGCGTCTCCAGCCGGAACGCGGTGTGCTCGAAGCCCAGGCACTGTGCCCAGAACTCCTCGGCAGTCAGGAGTTCGGTCACTCAAGCCTCGGTCGCGAAGCGCAGCAGGTTCTTTGGTATCTCCACGTAGAACTCGTCATCGCGCACATCGACGAGGCAGGCGATGGCTTCGGCGTCAGTGACCCGCTTGCCCTGGACGACGTAGGTGCCGCGGTCAGTGACGTACAGGGCCGCAGCCGTTTTTGCCGGACGACGTTCCGAGCAGGCGCATCTTCATGCTCATGATCCTCTCATGCGAGATCTGACAGTCTTGATGCTGAACGGTGCTCCATGGTCGTCAACTATCGGTTCCACGCGCCTGTATTGCGTCGGTCGAAGAGATCAGACGGCATCTTGCGCAAGCGGTCGAGCAAGCACAGTCGCTCGAACTTCGTGATCCGCTCCGGGCTAGGCAAGCGGCCTGCCGTGAGTTTCTGACAGACGCACAGGCCATCGAGTTGCAAGGCTTCGACCTTGCCAGCGTTCCGTTTGGAGGAGCCGGACCATGGATCTTCAACCAGGCTCTGGGCGCATTGCGGGCCCGCGCTGGCACGAGCACTGCCGTTCTCATCGCCACATTCGACATCGACGTCGATGAACACCTTGCCAAAATCATGCCGCCAGCCATCGAGAACAAGACAGCAAGTCATGGGGGCAGGCACCGGATCAGCCAGGGCCAGAGCGGCGAGTCCGCCGCACTCCCTGCTGCCGAAGCAGAGTCTTGACGCTCGACAGAGAGATGCCGTAGCGAGTCACTAGCGCAGGGATCGTGGTTCCGTCCTTAAAGGACTCGACAAGCTGATCAATGTCAGCAGCGGAAAGACGATCCCTCACTCGCCAGACACGATCAGCAGGCGCAGTCATAGACAGGTCAGGCTCATCGTCCTCGACCATGATCGAAGTCACGGCGTCGACCGTACGACGGAGATCAGAGAGCAGTTCAGGCGTGTTCGAGTAGTGGACGATTAGCTCCACCTTGGGTCGCCAACAGCGGCGGGTCCGGCTCGGTCACCGACCTGGTGACCGGCTAAAGGCGTCAACGCGACCGGTTCAGGCCTTCGCGGCACCATAGAATCAGTTGCCTGAACCCCGGAACTTCTTTGGCCATCGACACCTATAGAGGCACACCCACATGCGCTGGTCGCAGCTCTACGTCCCTACCCTCCGCGAAGACCCGGCTGACGCCGACGCGGCCAGCCACCGGCTGCTGCTGCGCGCGGGTTTTATCCGCCAGCTCATGGCGGGCCACTACAGCCTGCTGCCGCTCGGCGTCCGGGCCCGAGCCAAGGTGATCGCGGTCATTCGCGATGAGATGAACCGGATCGGGGCCCAGGAGTTCCTGCTGCCGTCCATGCAGCCGGCGCAGATCTGGGAGAAGTCCGGCCGTATCGCGGTGATGGGCGAGGAGATGTTCAAGTTCCGCGACCGGCGCGGCCAGCTGACCGTCCTCGGCATGACGCACGAGGAGATCTTCGCGACGCTGGCCATCGAGCTGGCCTCCTACCGGGAACTGCCTCAGTTCTGGTACCAGTTCCAGACCAAGTTCAGGGATGAGCCACGGCCCAAGAGCGGGCTGATCCGGGTGCGCGAGTTCACGATGAAGGATTCCTACAGCTTCGACCTCGATGAGGCCGGCCTGGACGTCTCGTTCAAAGCCCACCGGAGCGCCTACGAGAGGATCTTCGCCCGGCTCGGCATCCCGGCCTTCGGGGTCGAGGCCTCGAACGGCACGATGGGCGGCTCGGACTCGGTGGAGTTCATGTGCCCGTCCAAGGCCGGCGAGGACGTGGTGGCCAAGTGCCCGGACTGCGGTTACGCCGCCAACCTGGAGAAGGCGACGTCCGCGCTCGCCGCGATCGAGGACCTTTCAGCCGACGCGGCGCCCGCCGCCCCGGTGCGGCTCGACACGCCGGGTGTGCGGACCATCGAAGATCTTGTCACCAGCTACGGCCTGGCGGCCGACCGGCAGATCAAGACGCTGGTCCAGGTGATCGACGGCAAGCTCACCCTGGTGCTGCTGCGGGGCGACCATCCGCTGTCGGAGCAGAAGCTGATCGACGCGACCGGTGCGGTGACGGTGCGTCTGGCCCAGCCGGATGAGATCTCCGGCGCACTGGGCGCGCTTCCCGGCAGCCTGGGCGCGGTCGGCGTCACCGAGTTCCCGGTCATCGCGGACGAGGCGCTGCGCGGCCGTCGTGACATGGCGACCGGCGCGAACACCGACGACGTGCACCTGACCGGGGTGGACGTGGAGCGGGACATCCCCGAGATCACCTGGGCGGATCTGCGCGAAGTCACCGAAGGGGAGCCCTGCCCGCGCTGCAACGCCGCGCTTGAGTTCACTCGCGCGATCGAGGTCGGTCACATCTTCAAGCTGGGCCGTAAGTTCACCACCGCGTTCGGCGTGACCGTCGCCGGGCCGGACGGCGGCAGCATCATTCCGATCATGGGCAGCTACGGGATCGGGGTGGAGCGGGCGATGGCGGCCATCGCCGAGGTTCATCACGATGACGTCGGCTTGACCTGGCCGGCGGCTGTAGCGCCGTTCGAGGTCGCGGTCCTCCCGCTCAGTGCCAAGGACGCCGAAGTCAAGGCGACGGCGGAAGTGCTGTACGGCAGCCTGCTCGATGAGGGCGTCGAAGCGGTGATCGATGACCGGGATGTGCGGCCAGGCGTCAAGTTCGCCGACGTAGAGCTGATCGGCATCCCGTACCGGGTCAGCGTCGGCGCCCGCGACCTGGCCGACGGCGTCGTCGAGGTCACCAGTCGCTCGACTGGCGAGAAAGAACGAGTGCCGGTCGGCCAGGCCGCCGCGCGCCTGCGGGAGCTGCTGGCTCGCTAGGCCCCCCGATTAGCTACCACTGCCTAGCGAGCCCAGGCCACGATCTAGCTAGCGGCCTTCAACTCAAGATCGGTGTCCTTGCCGTCGTTGTCCGTTGGTGCCCGGTCCGAGGCGTTGAACAGCCGTTCGTGCCTCTTGTCGAGCGCAGCCCAGCGCTGCTTGTTGTCAGTGTGCTTCGAGCCCGCGTTCTTCGTGTCCGTACTGGTTCCTGACATGGTGCCTCCCCGCGACAAACCAAACGTCCAGGCGCAGTACCCCGGCTGCCCGCTTGCCGGTCGAGCCGCCGCCAGCCCCCACCGCACTGGCCTCGACCCAATCTCCGCCCTCCACCTATAGAAGACGCTTGTGAGGTAACTTCGGACTTAAAAGCTTTGTAACGAGATGACAACTCTTTGCCACGCAGGTGAATCGAAGCGTCCTTTTACAACGTAGACCTCTAGAGCCTCGACCACTACAGCCTGGACCAGGCCTCGGTCAGCACGCTCCGCAGGATCTGCTCGATCTCGTCGAAGTGCTCCTGGGTGCAGGTCAACGGCGGCGACAGCTGGATCACCGGGTCACCCCGGTCATCGGCGCGGCAGATCAGGCCCGCGTCGAACAGCGCGTGCGACAGGAAGCCGCGCAGCAGCCGCTCGGACTCATCGTCGTCGAACGTCTCCCTGGTCGCCTTGTCCTTGACCATCTCGATTCCGTAGAAGTAGCCGGCGCCCCGGATGTCGCCGACGATCGGCAGGTCGTTGAGCTTCTCCAGGGTCGCCCGGAACGCGCCCTCATTGGCGCGGACATTGCCGAGCAGGTCTTCCTTCTCGAACACGTCGAGGCTGGCCAGCGCGACCGCGCAGGAGACCGGGTGGCCAGCGAACGTGACGCCGTGCAGGAACGATGTCTCGTCCTTCAGATACGGCTCCATCAGGAAGTCACGCGCGATCATGCCGCCGAGCGGCGAGTACCCGGAGGTCACGCCCTTGGCGAAGGTGATCACGTCCGCCTGGTAGTCGTACCGCTCGCTGCCGAACATGTAGCCGAGCCGGCCGAACGCGCAGATCACCTCATCGGAGACGAGCAGCACGCCGTATCTATCGCAGATTTCCCTGACCCGCTGGAAGTACCCGGGCGGCGGCGGGAAGCAGCCACCGGAGTTCTGTACCGGCTCGAGGTAGACCGCGGCCACCGACTCCGGGCCTTCGCGCAGGATCGCGCTCTCGATCTCGTCGGCCGCCCACTGGCCGAATGCCGTCAGGTCGTCGGCGACAAACGACGGCGCCCGGTAGAAGTTCGTGTTCGGCACCCGGACCCCGCCCGCGGGCAGCGGTTCGAACGGCATCTTGATGTCGGGCAGGCCGGTGATCGCGAGCGCTCCGTGGGTGGTGCCGTGGTAGGCGATCGACCGGCTGAGCACCTTGTACCTGGTTGGCTGACCGGTCAGCCGGAAGTACTGCTTGGCCATCTTCCACGCCGACTCGACCGCTTCAGAGCCGCTGGTGGTCAGGAAGACCCGGTTCAGGTCGCCCGGAGCGTAGTTGGCCAGCCGCTCGGACAGTTCAATAGCGCGCGGGTGCGCGTAGGACCACAGCGGGAAGTAGGCCAGCTGGGACGCCTGCCGGGCGGCCGCTTCGGCCAGCTCGGTGCGGCCGTGCCCGATTTGGCTGACGAACAGGCCGGCCAGGCCGTCGAGGTACCGCTTGCCGTGCTGGTCATAGACGTACTGTCCCTCGCCGCGCACGATGATCGGCACCTCGCCCTTGGCGTAGGAGGAGTGCCGGGTGAAGTGCAGCCACATGTGACGCTTGGCCGACTCCTGGAGGGCCGCGTAGTCCAGTCCAGCGCTGTCGAATGCCGGTGTCTCGGTCATCTGGTCCCCCAGTGATAGGTCTGCTTCCGCAACTTCAGGTACACGAGTGTCTCCGTCGTCGTCACGCTCGGCAGCGAGCGAACCTGGCCGAGTATTTCGAGCAGCTGATCGTCGTCCTCGCAGACGACCTCGGCCAGCAGGTCAAACGAACCTGCCGTTATGACCACATAGTCGATGGCTTCCATACCCGCGAGCAGGTCAGCTACCCGCTGCAGGTCTCCGCTGCACCGGATGCCGATCATGGCCTGACGCTTGAACCCAAGCGACATAGGATCGGTCACCGCGACGATCTGCATGACGCCGGTATCGATCAGCCGCTGCACCCGCTGCCTGACGGCCGCCTCGCTAAGCCCGACGGCTTTGCCGATCGCCGCATAGGATCGTCGCCCGTCCTGCTGCAGCTGCTCGATGATGTGCCCAGACACCGCATCGAACGATGGCGTCATAGGTAGCCTCCTTGTCCTTCCATGCTTATCTCGATGCGCCCGTCTGTCAACCGATTCCGTTGTGCGTGCCCCGGTTTGGTGCTGAATCACTTGTGTGACGAGCAAAAACATGCCAAAGTCGTTACTAAATAGCGGGAGGAGCCAGCCTTGCGGTCACTGCGCAACTTCGTTGACGGGAAGTTCACCGACACCGCGGACGGCGCGGTCAGCGACATCGTCGATCCGAGCACAGGCCAGCCCTACGCGCAGGCACCAGTATCTGATGCCGCCGACGTGGACGCGGCGCTTCTGGTGGCCGCAAGGGCCTTCGAGACCTGGCGGGACACGACCCCGGCCGAGCGCAGCCTCGCGCTGCTGAAGTTCGCCGACGCGGTCAAGTACGGCCTCGCCGCCAGCGTCTGGACCCGCGACCATGGCCGCGCCATGCGGGTCTCGCGGGCTCTCGACTTCGGCGCGGTCTGGATCAATACGCACATCCCGTTCGTGTCGGAGATGCCGCACGGCGGCTTCAAGCACTCTGGCTACGGCAAGGATCTGTCGCTATACGGATTCGATGACTACACGAGAATTAAGCACGTCATGAGCTACATAGGTGAGTGAGACCGGCGGGCCAGTGAGGCTGCCGACTACGACTCACCAGCCGGGCCGGTCAGCCGGTCCAGCGCCTGCCGGGCCCGTTTCTCGGCGGCGGCAGCCTGCCGGGCACTGGTCCCCGCGTCCTTGAGATCCTGGCGAGCCTTGCTGAGCTGCCGGCGGGTCTCGGCCAGCCGATGACTGGCCTGACCGAGTTGGCGCTCGGCAAGCTCAAGCGCGCGCTGAGCTTCGGCCAGCCCCTGCTGGGCCGCGACCATGGCCCGCTCGCCGCCGGCTACTTTCTCCTTCGCATCGGCGAACTGCCCCTCCACGATCTCAACCGCCTCACGCCGGTCCCGCTCAACGGCCACTGCGCCCAAGGCCGTCGCGCTAGCCTCTTCGAGCGCCTGCCGCGCCGCCCGCTCACGCGCGTCGGGCCCGGTCGGTGCGCGGCGAGCCGGTTGCTTCGCGGCCGCCTTGGGCGCAGTGGCTGATCCTGGCTTGGTAGCCGGTCCGCGCCCGGAGGCGGCTCCGGCGCCCATGCCGGCCGCCGGAGCCGACCCGAAACCAAACCCGAACCCTGCCCAGTGCGCGGCCTTCACCAGCGCGCCCGCCTCGATCTGCCCGGCCACCTGCGGATCGGCGAGCGCCGCGTTGAACGAGTCCGCGATCTCGTCGCGCAGTGCGGCCGAGGGCGCGGGCAGGCTCCCGTCGGACTGCTCGGTCGCCCGCCGGACCAGCCCGTCGACTAGCTGCCTCCTGGCCACGGTCAGCTGCCTGATAGCGGCCGCGTCCAGGACGGGCATCTCGCTCAGTTGCCCAGCCATTTCGGCCAGCCGGCCGGGCACGCTCGGGTCGGCCCTGACCAGCCGGTTGATCAGCCAGGCCGACCTGGTCGGCTTGGCCAGCGCCGCGATCTCCTTGGCCGCGGCCGCATCGCCAGCCTGGCGAGCCGCGGCCGCCAGTTCCTTGCGCCGCGTGATGAACGTGTCGGGATCGGCACCGTACAGCTCAGCCGCAGCCTCGGTCAGCAGCGACATGTCGTGGTTCCGGCCGGACAGCTCACCCATTCATCGTCTCAGATCACCGCCGGCCGGCAGTCGATAGTTCAGCGCTGATTCGGGTTTTCGTTCACCTGCTGTTTTCTAACCGCATGATTGGACATTTACGTTTCTCATGCCGTCGCAACCGGCACGGCGACTCGAACGAGACAGGCTGACAGCGCGTGCTGCAGCCGCAAAGGAGTCATGGATGCAGTTGCGAAGATTCCACGCCAAGGCCGCGGCCCTGGCGCTGGTAGCCTTCGGCGCGGTGGGGGCGGGCACGGCACTGGCCGCCAACGCGGGCCACGGCCCTGCTGCCAGGCATCACCACCATGGTCACGGTCCCGCGACCGCGACCCCCATCAAGCACCTCGTGGTGATCTTCGACGAGAACGTGTCGTTCGATCACTACTTCGCCACCTACCCCTACGCGGCGAACCTGCCGGGCGAGACCCCGTTCCACGTCAAGCCCGACACGCCGACCATCAACGGCCTGTATGACAACGTCGTCAATGGCCAGCCCAACGGCGCGCTGCTGACCAGCAACCCGAACGGTGCCAACCCGGCCAGGCTGAGCCCGAACGACCCGATGACCTGCGACCAGGACCACGGTTATACCGACGAGCAGACCGCCGCCGATCATGGCGCCGAGGACACCTACCCGGCCAGCGTCGGTCACAGCCTGTCGCTGACCCAGTGCCTCACCGGCTTCAGCGACAACGGCACGCCGGAAGTCGCCCCGCCAGGTGAGGGCGCCAGCCCGGCCGTGTTGTCCTACTACGACGGCAACACGGTCACCGCCCTGTGGAACTACGCGCAGAATTTCGCGATGAGCGATAACAGCTACGGCACCAACTACGGTCCGTCGACGTCTGGCGCATTCAACGTGGTGGCAGCGCAGACCTATGGTGCGACCTGCGGCCCGTCGTTCGCGACCATCAACGACTCGCCGTGCGTCGCCCCGCCCGGCCTCAA
>Ga0099827_10001704_pt1 | contig 11658 bp, 14 predicted proteins | sample CZO8metaG_FD_79339 | JGI IMG/M metagenome (GOLD analysis project Ga0099827, IMG submission 79339) | Vadose zone soil microbial communities from the Eel River Critical Zone Observatory, Northern California, USA - CZOApr15con1.8 metaG | ecosystem: Environmental > Terrestrial > Soil > Vadose zone ...
CAACGACCAGGGGGGATTTAAGGTCCTGCTAACCACCCGTGGCCAGCTTGTAGCTGACGGAGATTCGCTGGCTCCCGTGCGGTCGAGGGCGATCAAGTTCGTCAAGCATAGTCCGTAATCGAGTGACCCGCGCCTGCCGACCCTGACCGTCGGCGTGAACGGCCGCAGCGATGACGAGAAGATCGAGATCACCGCGCTGGTGATCGGCGTCGATCGTCGGCTGCGTTAGTCGGCGCTGTTGCACAGCGGCGTGCAAGTGAGCGACGTGCGATCGGCGCCGCGATAAACGTTGATCGTCCAGGCGGGCGGCGCCGCCGGCTTCTCGTCCTCGAGCGCCACCGGCTTGTTGAAATCGACCACGCTGCGCAAGGCGAGCGAAAGCTGCCCCGACTGGCGCGCTTCCGCCACCCGCTGCGCCTGCCCGGCGGTGAGTTCGAGGGTCGCGGTCTTGCCGACCACGACGCGGGCGCCAGCCTTTTCCTCCACGGTCTGGTCAATCGCCAGCACCGGCACGTTCGACAGCAGGATCTCGCTGGTCGGGACCTCGATAGTCTTGCCGTCCTTGTCGGTCGAGCGAGCCTTGCGCGCGAGCATGACGTCCACGTGGTCGTTGGGCAGGATGAATCCGCCAGCGCCACTTTCGGGGCTGACCTCGACCGCCACCGCGCGTTTGCCGGCCGGCAGGATCGCCGCCAGGTAGCCGGATCCGTTGGCCTGGATCAGCTTCGATTCGCGGATCGGTTCGCCAGCGGAGAACGTCGCCCGCGTGGTGGCGCCGGCGAGCCGGTTTAAGGCCTCGGGATGCTCGCTCTTGCGCACGAAGCCGTCGGAAGCGCCGGCCGCTGGCCAGGTCTGCCAGCGCAGATCGGCAGCGGCGAGCTTGGTGCCGGGGGAAAGATTGTTGGCGGCGACCAGCACGTCTGTGGTCTCGAGCTGCGCCACCGGCGGCGGCGCGGGCGGCGGCGATTCGGAACGGCCGGCGAGCAGGGCGGCGGCGCCACCGGCAACGACGGCGATCGCAAGCACGATGATGCGGGCAGGTTTCATGACGCGGGGCACTCGACGCACGAAGCAAGAACCAGGGCGAATTTCAGCAGCGAAAGGTCAAGCTGTGCTTAACAGCGTTCTTCTGCCGCAAGCCCTGTTGTTCCAAAACTTGTTGTGGTGGCGACCTTCTCCGGCAGCCTGATGAGCTTGGCCTGGTCCAGGATCAGCGTGACCTCGGCGGCTGGCGCCGACTTGGGCGCGATCGCGGCAACGGCGCAAAACGCAAGAATTAGCGCAAGAAGGAGACGCTCGAGTACCAACGCCATCAAACTCTCCCGCGCCTTACGCACCGGTCGGCCAACTACCACGGCCGCCGACTGGGCAGGTCTACGGTTGGCGAGTTGACTTGAAAATGGTGAATGAAGTGCAAAGACGCTCGCGATTGTCACCGTGACTGCTTGTACGGATAGAGCATTTGCCGGCCGAACGATGGCGGAAAGCTCCGATCGGCGATGCCGTAGGCGTCGGGCAACTCGTTCTTCGGCATGTAGAAGGTGCCGAACAGGAGATCGAGGACCGGAAAGGTCGGGGCGAAATTCTTCTCGCCGCCGCGCTCGGCCATGGTGTGGTGCCAGCGGTGAAAGACCGGACCTGCCAGCACGTATTTGAACGGACCGAGCGTCCAGTTCAGATTGGCGTGCACGAAGGCCGAATGCGCGACGGTGAAGAGCCCCAGGACAACCAGCACGTTCGGCGAGATTCCCGCCAGCAAGAGCACGACGTCTGCCAGGATGGCGCCGAGAAAGATATTGACGGGATGGAACCGCGTTGCGGATATCCAATCGAGCTCCTCCGACGAGTGATGGACGGCGTGATACTTCCACAGCGCAGAGCGATGAAACGCGCGGTGCATGCCGTACATTATGACATCCTCGCCGACGAGAAAGATCGCTGCCTGCAGCCAGAGCGGCAATTGCGCGAGCGGACCGTGCCCGTTGTCGTAAAACTCGGCCAATCCCTCGTCGGTCGTGACGCCGAACAGGAGCGCGGCGCCCAGCACCAGGAGCCCGATGCGCAGATAACGCCCCAACAGCGGGATGATGAACCAGTAGCAAAGGTCGGTGACGAGCTCACGCTTGCGCCACCAGGGACGGCCGGGATTGCAAGCCCAGAAGAAGGACAGAACGGCAAATGCCGCCCCCAGCGCGATCAACACCGGGACCATCTTGATCAGCGTCTCGCCGATGCTGTGGGCGACCGCGATGAATTCCTCGAGCATGGCGCAGTGACTCGACCGACGACGAAGCCGATGACTGGGTATCGAGCGCGACGGTTAAGATGTGGTGAACCGGCAGCAGCGTAATAAAAAGATCGTTCTTCTATGTATTCGATTGGCTAAGTTGCGATAAAATACCATTCGTTCGTGCTTTGGTCGAACGGCAATTACCTAAAATGTAATAATAGATCGCGGAAATGGATTGTTAACTGAGAGTTGTTCATGCAACGTATCATTAACTACATCATATTTTGGTTCGATGACAGTGAGATTCATCACAAGGATTAACCGCGCCGCAAGGGTGAGGCTATTACCGTCCGCTCACGGTTCCGGACCAGCCGGGCAATAACGGCTCTCGGGATCACGCTCAGACAGCCACAAGTGGACCCATATGGAGCCTAATATGACGAACCTCATGCAGCGCTTTGCGAAGGACGAGTCGGGTGCGACCGCCATCGAGTATGGCCTCATCGCCGCCGGCATCTCAGTTGCGATCGTCGCCATCGTGAAGACGGTCGGCACGAACCTGGTGGGAACCTTCACCACCATCGCCACCGCGCTCGCGGCGAAGTAACCTTCGCGCTCGACCGAAGCTTCATCGGAGCCTCCGGCGGGAGCCACAACGCCGCCCCACAGATAGCCACACCGCAGACACCAGGACGGAGTCTCTACCATGTCGAAATTCGTTCGTTTCTTGCGCGACGAGACCGGCGCAACAGCAATCGAATACGGTCTTATCGCCGCCGGCATCTCAGTTGCGATCGTAGCCATCGTGCAGACGGTCGGCACGAATCTGGTGGGAACCTTCACCACCATCGCCACTGCGCTCGCGGCGAAGTAAAGCTTCGGGCTCGACCGATACAGGGAGGCTCCGGCTCGCCGGAGCCTCTACTGCGCCACACCACGGCACCGACACAGTTGAGGGGGTCCTTGCCATGTTCGTTCGTTTCTTGCGCGACGAGACCGGCGCAACAGCAATCGAATACGGTCTTATTGCCGCCGGCATCTCAGTTGCGATCATCGTCGACGTGCAGGCTATCGGCACGAACCTGGCGGGAGCCTTCACCAGCGTCTCCAACGCGCTCGCGGCGAAGTAAGCTTCGGGCTCGACCGATACAGGAAGGCTCCGGCTCGCCGGACCCTCCACTGCGCTGCGCCCACACCACGGCACCGACACAGATGAGGGGTCCTTGCCATGTCAAAGCTCGTTCGTTTCTTGCGTGATGAGGCCGGCGCAACGGCAATCGAATACGGTCTTATCGCAGCCGACTTTGCAATGGCGATCATCTCCGTCGCGTCGGGTCTCGGCACGAAATAAGGTCATGATGACCGACGCGATCAGGATGATGTTGTTTCCGGCGATGATGGCATTCGCTGCCTCGACCGATCTCCTGACCATGACCATCTCCAACCGGGTGTCGCTGATCCTGATCGGCGGCTTTTTCGTGCTGGCTTTCGCCAGCGGCATGAGCGGGGCGGACATCCTCTGGCACGTGGCTGCCGGCTGCCTCGTCCTGGTCATGGCTTTCGGCTTCTTTGCGCGGGGCTGGATCGGCGGCGGCGACGCCAAGCTCGCGGCCGCCACGGCTTCGTGGCTCGGCTTCGGTCACCTCCTGCCCTATCTCGTCGTTGCATCGTTGTTCGGCGGGGTCTTGACCTTGGCCTTGCTGCAATTCCGCGTCGTACCGTTGCCGGACTGGCTGGCGAGGCAAGAATGGGCCGAAAGGCTGCATCGCATGGACGGCGGCGTGCCCTACGGCATCGCGCTGGCAGCGGCTGCGTTGGTCGTCTACCCGGACACTCCGTGGATGGCCATGATCGGCAGATGATGCGTGGCACGCGCCAGTAACCGGCGATTTCAGGCCAATTCAATCGAGCTACGAACTATTAACTCGATTTAGATACGCCTCATTAACCATGCTTTGACCTTTCCCTGCTGAAATCCAGCATGCGCGATCGCGTATCGGTCGGGCGTGGTTTGGCAGTTGCGGCCCCGTCGGCCGCAGCGTGAGCGTAGGACGTGAGAGTTATGAAACCCGCGCGTATCATCGTGCTCGTCATCGCCGTCGTTGCCGGCGGCATCGCCGCATTGCTCGCCGGCCGATGGGAATCGGCTCCGCCGCCACCACCGCCCGTCACCCAACTCGAAACCACCGACGTCCTGATCGCCAGCTCCGATATCGGCTTGGGCACCACGGTAACCGCGCAGGATCTACGCTGGCAGACCTGGCCGACCGTCGGCACCGGATCGAGCTTCATCCGCAAGAGCGAGCGACCTGACGCCATCGAGCAACTCGCGGGCTCGATCGCACGCGGACCGTTTGCCGCCGGCGAGCCGATCCGCGAATCCAAGCTGATCAAGGCCAAGGGCTCCGGCTACATGGCGGCCATTCTGCCCACGGGCAGGCGCGCGATCTCCGTCGAAATCTCGCCGGAGACCGGCGCCGGCGGATTCATCCTGCCCGGCGATCACGTCGACGTCATTCTCTCGCGCCGCGATCGCGCGGCGGAGAAAGCCACCGGCATCGAAGTTCACACCAGCGAGATCATCCTGTCGAACGTGCCCGTGCTGGCGATCGATCAGACGGTCGAGGAGAAGAACGGACAGCGCGTGGTGGTCGGCAAAACCGCCACGCTCGAGCTCGGCCCGCGGCAGGCGGAAATGCTCGCGCGCTCGCGCCAGCAGGGCACGCTGTCGCTCGCCTTGCGCAGCCTGGTCGATTTCGACTCCAAGGACACGCTCGAAGATTCAGGCGACGAAGGCCGCAGCCGGGGCGTCAACGTGGTGCGCTTCGGCGTCACCACCTCGGCCACGACAAAATGACAGTGATGATGAGGGGATCGAATATGGGCAATACGTCGCTGATCCGCACCGCGTTGCTGATCGCGTTGATCACGGCCTTCGGGTTTGCCGCGACCGGCCGCGCGCCCGCCGCCGACCCCGCGACGCCGACGCCTGCCCCCGCCGGCGAGCGGGGATCGGCGGTGATCAAGGTCGTCGGCAGCGAGGCGAGCTCTCAGTTCCTTCCACTCGGGGTCGGCAAGTCGGTCGTGATCGACCTGCCGCGCGACGTCAAGGACGTGCTCGTGGGCGATCCCACCTGCGCCAACGCGGTCATCCGCTCCACGCGCCGCGCCTACCTCATCGGGGTCAAGGCGGGCCAGACCAGCGTCTATTTCTTCGACACCGAGGGGCAGCAGATTGCCGGTTTCGACGTGGCAGTGACGCGCGATCTCAACGGACTGCGCGCGGCGCTCAAGCAGGCGCTGCCCGGGCTGGACATCCGCGTCGAGGGGCTCGGCGACGGCGTCGTGCTCACGGGCAATGTCTCGAGCCCGATCGAAGCGCAGCAGGCGTTCGACATCGCTTCGCGTCTCGTCGACGACAACAAGAAGGTCGTCAACGGCATCGCCGTCCACGGCCGCGACCAGGTCATGCTCAAGGTGACCGTCGCGGAGGTGCAGCGCGACGTCATCAAGCAGCTCGGCATCGATCTCAACGGCAGCGTCGGTTTCGGCTCCGCGGTGGTCGATTTCAGCAACATCAACCCGTTCCCGATCGTCGGACAACCGCTCGTTGCGACGAACGCCATCACCGGGAGCTGGAAATCCGTCAGCGCAACGCTGCGCGCGATGGAGCGCGCCGGCGTGATCCGCACGCTGGCGGAACCGAACCTGACGGCGATCTCGGGCGAAAACGCGAGCTTCCTCGCCGGCGGAGAGTTTCCGATCCCGGCAGGCTACACTTGTACAGCTGCTACCGCGATTGGGACGATCGGAAACTGCCAATTCTCGATTCAGTGGAAGAAGTTCGGCGTCGGTCTCAACTTCACGCCGGTGGTGCTGGCCGAGGGACGCATCAGCCTCAAGGTCATGACCGAGGTCTCCGAGCTGTCCACCGAGAATCAGCTCACCCTGGTTCAGTCGGTCGGCGTGGGGGCGCAAACCACGCTCACCATACCATCGATCAAGTCCCGCCGGGCCGAAACGACCGTCGAGATTCCCTCTGGTGGCTCGCTCGCCTTGGCCGGCATGATCGCGGAGCAGACCAAGCAGCAGATCAACGGCATTCCGGGCTTGATGCAGCTGCCGGTGCTCGGCGCCTTGTTCAAGAGCCGCGACTTCATCAACAAGCAGACCGAGCTGATGGTCATCGTCACTCCCTATGTCGTACGGGCGGTGGCTCAGAAGGACCTGTCGCGGCCGGACGACGGATATGCCGACGCGAGCGACCCGGCTACCATTCTGCTCGGCAAGTTCAATCGCCTCTACGGCCCGACCGGCAAGGCCGAGCCAAAAGTGACGTATCATGGCAAGCCCGGCTTCATCCTCGATTGACGCGCGCGGGAGACGATCGATGCTTTTCACCCAAGGTCCCGTCGAGGTGCGGCGCCGCACCGGCGCGGCAGCCGCCCGCCTGATGGCGATCGTCGGTTGCGCCGCGATGCTCTGCGGCTGCTACACCAACAACCCGGTGGCCACCACCCCGGCCGCCTTCGACTATCGCCTGCGCCATCCAATTGCGATCAGCGAGGGACCGCGCACGCTCGAGCTGTTCATCGGCAGCGCCCGCGGCGGGCTCAACGGCGAGCAGCGCGCCGACGTGGTGGCCTTCGCCAATAGATGGCGGCGCAACGCCACCGGCGGTATCGTCATCGACCTGCCCGCCGGCACGCGCAACGAAGTCGCCGCGGCGAGCGCGGTGCAGGAAGTCCGCGCCCTTCTCGCGGCCGCGGGCGTGCCGCCGGACGCCGTGGAAGTGCGTCCCTACCGGCCCTCCGATCCCGCCAAGCTCGCGACCGTCAGGCTCAACTACCCGACCTTGGTCGCGGACGCCGGGCCGTGCGGGCTGTGGCCCTACGATCTCGGCCCAACCGCCAATCGCGAGCACAACGAGAACGTCGAATACTGGAATCTCGGCTGCGCTTCGCAGCGCAATCTCGCCGCCATGGTCGAGAACAAGGCCGACCTGGTGCAGCCGCGCGGCGAGGCGCCGCCCTATACCGGGCGCCGTACCACCGTGTTCGAGAAATATCGCCGCGGCGAGCCCACCGAGACGATCTCGCCCGACAAGGACAAGGGCAAGATCAGCGACATTGGCAAATGATGACGAACGCAACGCAAACCGCGCCCGGCGAGGTCCAGGCCGCCAGCCAGCACATCGCGCCGGCTCCGCGCGTCTCGGTCCAGGCCTTTTGCGAGACCGTCGAGACCGCTGCCGCCATCCAGGCCGGCGGCGAGGATCGCCGCCTGTCCAAGGCTCACCTCAAGATCCAAATGGGCGGCATCACCGCCGCGGTCGAGTCCTATAGCGCCTCGCCGACGCCCAACGTCATCCTGATCGAGTCCGAGAGCCGCGGCCACGACCTGCTCGGCGGGCTCGATTCGCTCGCGGAGGTGTGCGACGCGGGCACGCGCGTCGTCGTCATCGGGCGGCACAACGACGTCCTGCTCTATCGCGAGCTGATGCGCCGGGGCATCAGCGACTACGTGATCTCGCCGGTCGGCGCGATCGACGTGGTACGCACGGTCTGCGGCCTGTTTTCCGCGCCCGACGCCAAGCCGGTCGGGCGCATCATAGCTGTGATTGGGGCAAAGGGCGGCGTCGGGGCATCCACGATCGCCCACAATGTCGGTTGGTCGATCGCGCGCGACCTGCAGCTCGACACGGTGGTCAGCGATCTCGATCTCGGCTTCGGAACCGCGGGCCTCGACTACAACCAGGACCCGCCGCAGGGCATTGCCGACGCGGTGTTCTCGCCGGATCGCATCGACAACGCCTTCGTCGATCGCCTCTTGTCGAAGTGCACGGACCATTTGAGCCTGCTGGCCGCTCCCGCCACGCTCGATCGGGTCTACGATTTCGCGACCGAGGCATTCGACACCATCTACGACGCATTGCGGGCGACGGTGCCCTGCATCGTGCTCGACGTTCCGCACCAATGGACCGGCTGGACGAAGCGCACGATGATCGCCGCCGACGACATCCTGGTCGTGGCCGGCCCCGATCTCGCCAATCTCCGCAACGCCAAGAACCTGCTCGATCTCCTGCGCGCCGCGCGCCCGAACGACCACCGGCCGTTCTACTGTCTCAACCAGGTCGGCATTCCGAAGCGGCCCGAAATCAAGGCGCAAGATTTCGCCAAGGCGTTGGATGACGAACCGGTGGCGGTGATCCCATTCGAACCGCAGATGTTCGGAACCGCGGCTAACAACGGCCAGATGATCGCCGAGCTGTCGGCGTCCCACCGCACCGCCGAGACCTTCCGTCAGCTCGCGCACGTGCTGACCGGCCGCGGGGAACCGAAGAAAGCGAGGTCGAGCCTGCTGAGCCCGATCATCGAGAGGCTGATGAAGCGATCCGCGTAACCGACCATCGGAGTGGAGTAGCGTAGCGTGTTTGGTAAGCGTTCCAATCTGGCAACCGACAATCAAGGCTTGGCGGCGGTCGCCCCGGCGCCGCGTCCGCATCCGGCGCAGCCGGCAGTAGCGCCGCCGCCGTCCGCGGCTCCCGCGCCGCCGCCAAGCCCGGGGCCTCGCCCGGCATCCAACGGGGAAGGCGGTCTCGCGCCGATCCCGTCCATGGGGCTCGGCGCTCCGCTCGTTTCGGCCCCGACGCCGGGCCGGCGCGCGGCGGGCCTGCCCAACGAGCCATCGCCGCCGCTTGCGCCCACGGCCACCGACTCGCGGCATTCCGACGGCTACTACGAGGTCAAGGGCACCATCTTCGGCGCCCTGATCGAGGCCATCGACCTCTCCCAGCTCGCCAAGCTCGACGCCGAGTCCGCACGCGAGGAAATCCGCGACATCGTCAACGAGATCATCGCGATCAAGGCGATCGTGCTGTCGATTTCCGAGCAGGAAGAGCTGCTCGACGACATCTGCAACGACGTGCTCGGCTACGGTCCGCTCGAGCCGCTGCTCGCGCGCGACGATATCGCCGACATCATGGTGAACGGGTCCGGCACGACCTATATCGAGGTCAAAGGCAAGATCCAGAAGACCGGCATCCGCTTCCGCGACAACCAGCAGCTGCTCAACATCTGCCAGCGCATCGTCAGCCAGATCGGCCGGCGCGTCGACGAATCCTCGCCGATCTGCGACGCCCGCCTCCCCGACGGCTCCCGCGTCAACGTCATCGTGCCGCCGCTCGCGATCGACGGCCCGGCGCTCACCATCCGCAAGTTCAAGAAAGACAAGCTCACGCTCGATCAATTGGTCAGGTTCGGCACCATCACACCCGAAGGCGCGGATATCCTGAAGGTGATCGGCCGCTGCCGGGTCAACACCCTCGTCTCCGGCGGCACCGGCTCCGGCAAGACCACGCTACTCAATTGCCTCACGCAATTCATCGACGATGACGAGCGCATCATCACCTGCGAGGATGCGGCCGAGTTGCAGCTGCAGCAGCCCCACACGGTGCGACTGGAGACCCGGCCTCCGAACCTCGAAGGCGAGGGCCAGGTCACCATGCGCGACCTGGTGAAAAACTGCCTGCGCATGCGGCCCGAGCGGATCATCGTCGGCGAGGTGCGCGGCCCCGAGGCGTTCGACCTGCTGCAGGCCATGAACACCGGCCATGACGGCTCGATGGGCACGCTGCACGCCAACAGCCCGCGCGAGGCGCTCTCAGGCATCGAGTCGATGATCACCATGGGCGGCTATTCGCTGCCCTCGCGCACTATTCGGGAAATGCTGTGCGGATCGATCGACGTGGTCGTGCAGGTCGCGCGCCTCCGTGACGGCTCGCGTCGCATCACCCACGTCACTGAGGTGGTCGGGATGGAAGGCGACGTCATCATCACCCAGGACATCTTCGTCTACGACATGATGGGCGAGGACGAGCAAGGCAACCTCATCGGCCGGCACCGCTCGACCGGCATCGGCCGGCCGCGATTCTGGGAGCGCGCACGCTACTACGGCGAGGAGCAGAGGCTCGCCGCCGCGCTTGACCAGGCCGAAGGGCCGGAACCCGGACGAACCTGAGGCAGGGCCACGACGATGCAGATCATGGCGCTGTTCCTGATGGTGACCGTCGCGATCGGCGGCATCGCCTGGGTCTTTCTCTATCCGACCCTATCGGGCGAGACGAAGGTGGAGAAGCGCAAGGAGACGGTGGTGCGCGCCGCCGCGGCCGCGCCCACGCGGACCGCCCGCAGCCAACAGAAGTCGCGGCGCGAGCAGGTCGAAGGAACGCTCAAGGAGCTGGAGCAGCGCGGCTCCAAATCCGTGCCGCTGACGGTCAAGATCGCGCAGGCGGGCCTGAGCTGGTCGAAGCAGCGCTTCTACATCACCGCCGGTGTACTCGCGGGCGCCGGAGCGGTCCTCGGCCTGATGCTCAATGCCGGCCCGTTGGCCGCGCTCGCCTTGGCGTTCGTCGGCGGGATCGGTCTGCCGCTTTGGCTGCTCAAGTTTCTCAAGAAGCGTCGCCAGGCGAAATTCTTGATGGGGTTTCCCGATGCCGTCGACGTCATCGTGCGCGGCATCAAGGCCGGCCTCCCGTTGCTCGACAGCCTGCGCGTCATCGCCCAAGACGCCCCGGAGCCGCTCAAGAGCGAGTTCCGCGCGATCCTCGACACCCAGACGATCGGGATCCCCCTCGGCGAAGCTTGCGGCAAGCTTTACGAGCGCATTCCAGTGCCGGAAGCGAACTTCTTCGCGATCGTTATCGCGATCCAGCAGAAGGCCGGCGGCAACCTGTCGGAAGCGCTCGGCAACCTGTCGCGCGTGCTGCGCGATCGCAAAAAGATGAAGGCCAAGATTGAGGCCATGTCGATGGAGGCGAAAGCGTCCGCCTCCATCATCGGCTGCCTGCCACCGGCGGTGATGTTGCTGGTCTACATCACCAGCCCGCAATATATCGAGCTGCTCTGGACCCATCCGACCGGTCGCATGATGCTCGCCGCCTGCGCGGTCTGGATGTCGGTCGGCGTCCTCGTCATGCGCAAAATGATCAATTTCGACTTCTGATGCACCTGCCATGATCGAAATTCTGATGGCAAAGCTCGGCGACACTCGCTTTCTCGCGATGATGTTCGCGGCGATCGGGGCGATCGCGACGGTCATTACGCTCGCCATGCCGCTGCTCATCACCGACACGCTCGGCAGGCGCATGAAATCGGTGGCGATCGAGCGCGAGAAAATTCGTCAGCGCGAGCGCGAGCGCCTCGCCCGCGGCGAGAAGGTCTCGCTGCGCCCCACGCCCAAGCAGTACATGCAGACGATCGTCGACCGGTTCAACCTGGGCAAATGGGTCGGTCAGGAGCAGGCGCGTGCGCTCCTCGTGCAGGCGGGCTACCGCGGCCAGGCGCCCTACATCACCTTCCTGTTCTTCCGGCTGGTCATGCCGATCGCTATGCTGATGGCGACGCTGTTCTACGTCTTCGTCGTCATCG
>Ga0099827_10001710_pt1 | contig 11647 bp, 9 predicted proteins | sample CZO8metaG_FD_79339 | JGI IMG/M metagenome (GOLD analysis project Ga0099827, IMG submission 79339) | Vadose zone soil microbial communities from the Eel River Critical Zone Observatory, Northern California, USA - CZOApr15con1.8 metaG | ecosystem: Environmental > Terrestrial > Soil > Vadose zone ...
GCAGTCGCCTTAGCTTCGCGCATGAGATCGCGATGCTGCGGTTTGCCCGACCGGAAGCGTTCGTTGCCAGCTTTCATCTGCTGGATGATTTCGTCCGCCGTCATCTTGTCACGCTGCTCCTTGTTCAGGTCTGCGTGGGCCAACACGCTTCCTAGGCTTGCCTCCACTACTCCGACAGCGGTCGCAACGCCGGCAGCCTTGCAAAAGGTCCGGCGGTCAAATCGATCTATTCCATCGCTTAATTGTGAATGCTGCATCGCCTCGCTCCTTCGGTCTGCATTTATCCGAGACTTCCTTTTTGACCTTGAAAACGGAGAGCATTGTACTCCCGTCTCGCCCTCTCTGCGTGTTGCTTAAACGGGTTTCAATCTAGGCCGTCCCCATCCGCGATCCGCACCACCGCGGCCGAAATGCTTTGGCGATCAGGTCGCGGTTGATCCGGGCCAACCCAGCCAGGTTCTCGTCCTGTGATAGCAGCCGGTCTCGAACCAGTGTAGGTGCGAAGTCAACGCTGCAGCTCGCTCCCAGATCTTCTCCGAACCGATCCACCGGAAGGTCGGATCTTGCGACAGCCGCTCGGCGTCGTTTACATCTTCGTATCCCGCTAGCCGACGGTAGAAAGACTATCGCAACAGGTCGAGGAGCGGCGACTGGACGTTCTTGCCGCGCCGGTCGTCTGTGGTGGGCTCGGCCATGGCGAGGTAGAGAAGTTCGCTTCAAATATCAAGAACCTGGAAAAGATCGCACTTCTTTGAGGAGAGTGAGCACACCGGAGGGGAAATCACTCCCGAGGAAATTCGGGGCCGATTGAATGGCGGAAACGTCGTTTTAAAACCAACGAATCGAGGATGGTCACTCACCCAAATGATTCAGGTGATGATGTTGATACAAGAAATCGTATTCGACATGTGTTGGGCTTTTCTCCTGGCTCCCGACGGAGACCCAGGCTTTCTTACGTCGGACAATCCGGTTGCCTTGTTCGATGCGCCGGGCCTTGATGTTCCGGGCATGGGATTCCTGAGTAGTCCTGATACCTATTTGACCTTCCCGGTTTGTCGTAACGTTAGCCTTCGGGCAAAGCATCGACCATGAGCACCTCAGACGATCATGCCCATTGGCGGTGCGAGAGTTCGCGAGATTAACAAAGGGACAATCACTCGTGCAAACACACAACTGTATGCTCCGTTCTGGTGCACAGAAAGTGCAGGGGTTGCATGACCTGGTCAGATATTCCGCAGAGCTCGCACCTAAGAAGAAGCTGCGTGATGTTCATATATTGTTAACTCATGTACATCTTAATGCGGTGTGCGACCCAAAAGAACTTGCGCGAAGTTCACTGCTAGTTTGGCCATAGCCCGCAATGATTCGAACAGTTCCCCATTTTCGAAGCTGAGAAGAAAGAGGGAAATGTAGAACGCCGCCTGATGTGCGTCCATCCATCGCATTGCGGTGCCCGCGACCAGTTTTCTGAGCCATAGCAAATGCACAGTGAAGGCCGTGAGAATTCCCAGGAGCGCCCCGCCGATAATATCAGTCGGGTAATGCAATCCTAGATATACACGCGGAAGACAGATAGCAACAAAAACGTAGAGGAGCGCAATCCCGCCCCAGCGGCGTGAAACAAACAATAGGGTGATCGCCAAGGCGAAATACAGGGTGGCATGGTCGCTGGGGAAAGAGCTCCATTTTTCCAGAGCGTTGGGATCGAGGGTATAGGCAAGCCGATAATGAAGTTCTGGATTGTGCAGAGGCCTGACTCGGAAAGGCAGCATCAGGGCGAGCCCCCTGGCGAGGAGAACCGCAGGCGCGCAAACCAGCATTCCATAGAGAAGAATTTCGCGATTCTTGCGCCCGTCTTCTCCAAGTTTGATCCAAGCCCAGCAGAAGAGTGCCATAATAAGACCGCCCTTTAGGAGTCTGTTCCCCTCCAGAACGACTACCACAGCATCAAAAATCCACGATCTATGTACGAAGGTATTCAGGAACGATAGAATCGTGGAGTCAAAGCCGTTCATACTCATTCCTATTCCAATACGATTAGTACTGGACAGGATATACGAGACCCGGCTGAAAATGGTCACCCCCTTTCACAAGGATGAGGTGACAGAATGAAGACGTTCGTCAGACGAAATGCTCCGACCAGTTACTTCAAACTGTTTGCCGTTGAGTTGGTAACGGGGAGGCCAGTGCGAGCTTCCCAGGCACAGGATTGAGGTCCTACTCGACATTAAATAGTCTCACTCGTGCTGAAACAAACCGTAGAAGTGTTAGGCACGGCAGTAAAGGCAACTAAGACTTGAGCCGAGTTTTGGCGCTGTGGGCAGGCACGGGCGAATTACGTGGTAGATACCCACGATTGGCACCCACGATTGCGTCGTCTTGCACGTGCTTGCGGGTACTTGGCAGTCTCCCGCAACCATGTAAGACGTGCAGACAATGAATGAACATCTGGGGTTCGCGTTCTATCCGGCTCGCTGAGTGCGTCGCTGCTTGGTCTTTTCAGTGTGCTCGGTGGTCTGTCGCTGGCGATGCTGGGGCTCTATGGTCTGGCGTTTGTTATCCGTTGGTAGGGGTGGCATTAGGTCTTGCAGCCGCGCATGCAGCAACGAGTCTCGTTGCGGGAATGCTCTATGGCGTTTCTGGTCGCGACCCCTTTACCTTCACCGCCGTCTCTCTCTTACTAGGCTCCGTGGCGCGAGTTGATCCAACCGTGGCTCTAAGTACGAATGATTCAGTGCAATCGGCTTCCGCCGAATCGGCCAAAAACGCGTACTAGCATCACAAAGTGAAGTGCGCGGTATACCATGGGGCGTGCAACTTCCCGTGAACCCGCCGCTATTGCCGATGCTCGCCAAGCGAGTGGGTGAATTACCAGGAGATGGGGATTGGGTTTTCGAACCTAAGTGGGACGGGTTTCGCGCACTCGTCTTTCGCGATGGGGATGAGATACTGATCCAGAGCCGCGACGAAAAGCCGCTAAACCGCTATTTTCCTGAGCTTCTGGAGCCGTTACGTTCGGCATTACCTCCTCGCTGCGTCCTCGACGGAGAGATTGTCATCGTTAAGGACAATGGACTCGACTTCGACGCGCTTCAACTGCGCCTCCATCCAGCCGCATCGCGCGTGAATCTCCTGTCCCGACAAACTCCATCGTCATTCGTGTTCTTCGACCTGCTTTGCCGGGGAGACCGGGATCTTCGGGGCGAGCCATTCCAAACCCGGCGCCGCGAGCTGGAATTACTTATTTCATCGGCGCCGCCACCCATCCACCTAACACCGGCAACCGACGACCGCAGCGTTGCCTCCGACTGGTTCCGCCGCTTTGAGGGTGCAGGTCTTGACGGCGTCATCGCCAAGAACATTTTAGGAACTTACGAGCCAAACAAACGCGTGATGCTCAAGGTCAAACATGAGCGCGACTGCGACTGTGTGGTTGCAGGATTTCGTTGGCACAAGAAAGGTGATCGCACCCTCGTCGGCTCCTTGCTGCTGGGCCTCTTTGACGGGGCCGGTGCTTTGCAACACGTTGGGGTTTGTGCGAGCTTCAGCACTGAAAAGCGCCAGGAAGTCGCAGAATTCATCAGCCCTTACCGCACCGAGGCGCTGGCCAACCACCCGTGGAAGCATTGGGCAGACCAGGGAAATGCGGCCGATGAAGCCGTCAAACGCATGCCGGGCGGTCAGAGCCGCTGGAGTCAAGGCAAGGACTTATCGTGGGAACCACTGCGACCTGAGCTGGTGGCGGAAGTCGCTTACGACCATATGCAAGGAAGCCGCTTCCGTCACACAGCGCAGTTTCGCAGATGGCGAATGGATAAGAAGCCTGTCGACTGCACCTACGCTCAGCTCGAAGTCGTTCCGCCGCAAGAGCTGGCAGCGATTTTCCCGTCCGGTCGCTAAGCCTACGCTAGCCGCTGATCAATCCTCTTTCGCTGCTCTTTTCTTGCGCCATTTCCGCCATTCACGCGTCGGATCATCATCAGGGTCGGGTGTCTCTTGCATCGGCCGCAGTGCTTCGGGTACATGGCGTAGATTGACTCGGATGCGGGTCCAGGTCGAAGATCTGCCTCGCATAGAGTCGACCAGCACGTCATCCATAGCAAGGAAGCGGGCGATCTGGGCATGTTTGCTCTTCCATCTTTCCAGACCCGCGAGCGCTGCTCCTTTATCGGGAGAGTTCGCAACAATGATGAGCGGCATCTTCACCCGCGGCTTCTTTACAGCGGATTTGGCACGGGATGGTGCCACTCGCGGGGCTTCGGCTTCCATCTTGCGAAAGTGCGGCGGCCACGGTGCGTCGCCGAGACCGGCGGCTTGGTCTTTATCCGCAAGCTCGAGTAATTTTTCAAGCGAACCAGGCTCGGCATCTACGTCCGCATGCGGATTGCCGATTTTCGCGAAGCGCTCCGGTATCGTGAATATCGTAAAGTCAGCTGGATCACAGTCAGGGACCTCGTGCCAGTGAAGCGGCGCCGAGACACGGGCGTCTGGAACCGGGCGTACCGAATACCCAGAGCACGTGGTCCGGTCCTTCGCATTCTGGTTGTAGTCGAGGAACACACCATGACGCTCTTCTTTCCACCATTTCGAGCTGGCCAGAGAGGGCGCACGCCGCTCCACTGCGCGCGACAACGCGACGGCCGCGCGGCGTACTTCAGCGAACGTCCAGCGCGGTTCGATACGTACATTTACGTGCATACCGCGTGAACCGCTGGTTTTAGGCCAGCCGCGAAGCCCTACCTCTTCGAGTAGCCCCCTCACTTCGAGAGTGACACGGCGCACATCCGCCCAACTAACACCCGGAACCGGATCGAGATCGATCCGCAGCTCGTCGGGGAGCTCAAGGTTGCCGGAGCGGACCGGGTGCGGGTGCAATTCGATGCAACCCAGATTGATGATCCAGGCGAGCCCAGGCGCGTCGTCCACAACAATTTCTTCCGCAGTTCGGCCCGAAGGGAATGACAGCGTGACTGTTCGCAACCAAGGTGGCCGCTGGGAAGGCGCACGCTTTTGATAAAACGCCTCTGCCTCGGCGCCGTTGACGAAACGCTTGAGAACAATCGGACGATCCCGAATTCCGGCGAGGGCGCCCGGCGCAACGGACAGATAGTAGCGTACAAGATCGAGTTTCGAGATTCGTGCCTGCGATGAAAAATACAGCTTGTCGGGATGCGTTATCTGGACTTCACGTCCCTCGACCGAGAGCACCTTGCTGGCCTCTTCTTTTGCCATTACATCAGGCTACCACCCGATGCGGCACTGTGGGCCTGCCCGTGCACCTTCCCGATTCTGCCCGAGTGACGGGTAACAGGAAGTTGGGATTCGTCGGCAAGAGGCTCAATTTCCAAGAGGCTCAATTTCAGAGTAGCCGACGATACCCCAAAGACCTTTTTGGACTTCCAGCAGCTCGTCTGTGGACCACGTGGGGTCGCTCCACGCGAAGCCTTGTTATCGTCACAGTTGCCACAAGTTTCGCGGTTGAATTCATTTCTTCCGCTACGTCTGCACCGGAACATCTGCCGTCGCGCCAACGTATCACTGGAACAATCACGCGGGGGGAATATGCATGCCGGTCCGTTCGCGCACACCAGTGTTCGGAAGCGGACACCGCTATACAGACGAATCCGGTCCTCGGCGGTATTAGCGCCAGGGTTCATTGGCTTTATCGAACGCTGGACTTGGCAGCCGCGATGCAGTTGTCTGGTCCCGGGGCTGCGGGCCTTGGCGGTCGACCCAATCACGGCGCTGCGGTGTGAGTAGGAGACTGGGCCAGCGTTGTTCAAGTCCGGCTCGAATCGAGGCCCCGAGCGCGGCGACTCTACGCTCGGCCGGTGATACGTCAGTGAACGGGGAACGGGGAGTACTCTTGGGACGCTATAATCACGCCGATGGGCAGCTCTCCTTCACGTCTTTATGCAGATCAGTCGACTCTTCGCCCCGAGGGACAACAGCCCCATCTCCGCATTCACGCCATTAACATCTTCGTTCGTGATCAGGATCAAAGCCTGCGCTTCTACTTGGACCAGCTGGGGTTTAGTCTGGCCGGTGATATACGCCTTGGAACCGGCGAGCGCTGGGTGGCAGTCGCCCCTCCGGACGGTAGCGCCGTGCTCTCGCTGGTCGCACCTAAGCCCGACTCTAGAGAGTACGAGTTCATCGGCAGGCCCACGCAGGTTGTCTTTGTTACCGAAAATGTTGTGGCCAAATATGGCGAATGGCGCAAGCGCGGAGTTCGGTTTCAATATGCGCCGCGCCTGAAGCGCATCAAGTACGAGCGGCAGGCATCGCCTCCGGATTCAACTGACCACTCGATACCACCTGGACCGAAGACACCGATCTGGGGCGGAGTGATGACACACTTCAAAGATAACGATGGGAACTCTTTTGCGCTGGTGAGCTACGACGAGGAGAGCCGAGCCGTCGAAGGGCAACGCCGCGCCGCTGCGGCGAAGTTGGAATGGGAGCGCCGCGCTGCTCAAGAACTGGAAATCGCCAAACAGGTACAGACAAGGCTCTTTCCTCAGACGCTTCCGTCCCTTACCACGCTCGATTATTCAGGAACTTGCATCCAGGCTCGCCAGGTCGGCGGCGATTACTACGACTTCCTAGATCTAGGGCAGGAACGGCTCGGCCTGGTGGTTGGTGACATTTCAGGGAAAGGAATCGCGGCTGCTCTTTTGATGGCCAATCTGCAAGCGAACCTGCGCAGCCAGTGCGCCATCGTATCGGATCAACCTCGGCGCTTCTTGCAACTGGTAAATCGCCTGTTCTACGAGAACTCGATTGAGAGCGCCTACGCCACCCTGTTCTTTGCCGAGTACGATGACCGAGTGCGGCGTTTGCGCTATGTAAATTGCGGACATCTCTCCGCGCTTCTGCTCCGGCACGATGGCACTCTGGAACGGCTTGACTCCACGTGCACTGTGCTGGGCCTTTTCAAGGAATGGGACTGCTCGATCGGGGAACGCCTACTTTCCTCGGGAGACACACTTGCACTCTACACCGACGGCATAACCGAGTCGTTCAATCACGCCGGAGAAGAATTCGAAGAGTACCGGCTTGTCGAATCACTGCGACGACATCGTGAGCAGTGCTCGCCGCTCTTGGTCGCTTCGATTGTTGATGATGTCAATAAATTCAGCCCTCACGAGCAGTCCGACGACATAACCCTGATAGTTGCCAAGTGCAGGTAAGACTAGTGTCGGCGAGTTGGCCGGTGGGGCACGCGTGAAGTGACCTTCTTCACAGCCGACGAGCGGCGCCTCTCGGGATTGCGCCCGACATAGCCGACCATACGCCCCCATCGGCCCAAAGAATAAGGAATGAATAAGGAATAGGGATGATCCAGAGCCAATAGGTCTCCGGGGCGGCGGCGAATGAGTGGAGGATCGCCACCAGCGGCAAAATGACGCCTCCAGGCTAGAAGAAATAAAAAAACCATCCCATGCCAGGATAGTGCGAAACTAAGAGACCACTTCCCATCATCGGCCGGCCCCGTATGTATTGACAGGGTTACTTTCGTATTGTTCGCAACCCTAGTCGCGCACCTCAAGGTCCGTAACTCCAGGTCCCCCCGCAGGAGGTTCCTATGAGTGAGAAACGTATCTCCGATCTCAATTGGCCATCACTCCTTCAGCGACAATTTCATCCCTCTCCGCTGGCCTGGGAAGACCAGGTGCTTTGCTTCTTGCTGCCCGACCGGTTCTCGGACGGCAAGGAGAAGGGCTATCGCGACAACGCCGGCAACAAAGTTACCACCGGGACTACGCCGCCTTTCGATCCTAGCATCGATAACGGGAATGCGATCCAGACCCCAACCGATGCCGCAAACTGCGCAACACTGGCACTGTGTTCGTCGGAGGCAACCTGAAGGGTCTCACGACCAAGCTTGGCTATTTGCGGCGGATGGGCGTGACGGCTATCTGGGTGGGGCCGATTTTCAAGCAGGTCGCCTTCCAGCAGACCTATCACGGCTATGGGGTCCAGAACTTTCTTGATGTGGATCCGCACTTCGGCACCCGCGACGACCTGCGCACGCTGGTGGACACTGCCCACGCCACTGGCATCTACGTCGTTCTCGACATCATCCTGAATCACTCTGGCAACGTCTTTTCCTACAACAACGGGAATCCCACGTGGACGGGCCAGGTCTTCGACGTGCAGGGCTTCAACGACGCCCTAGGACATCCCACGCTTCCTTTTCACCCGCTGGTTACACCCCAGTTCGCGTCCGCATTTCCCGACGGGGCGATATGGCCGGCGGAGTTCCAGAACAGCTTCGTCTTCACGCGCAAAGGCAGGATTCAGCATTGGGATGACGATCCGGAATTCCGCGAGGGCGACTTTTCAGACTTGAAGGACATCGATCTTGGCCTCGCCGGTCCGGACAACTACAACCCCACCGCCGGCCTCGACGCTCTCTGCGAGGTCTATAAGTTCTGGATCGCCTTCGCCGATATCGATGGCTACCGCGTGGATACCGTCAAGCACATGGGCGACGGTCCAACCCGGTATTTTGCGTCGGTGATCCACGAGTTCGGGGTGAGCATCGGCAAAGATAAGTTTCTTCTGGTCGGCGAGGTCACGGGCGGCCGGGTGCGGGCCTTTAACACAGTCGAAACCACCGGAATTGACGCCGCGCTGGGCATCGACGACGTCCAGGACAAGCTCGAGTATTTGATTAAGGGGTACCGTAATCCTGCGGATTACTTCGATCTTTTCCGCAATTCTCTCGAGGTCGGGCAAGAGTCGCACACCTGGTTCCGCAACAAGGTCGTGACCATGATCGATGATCACGATCAGATCCGCAAGGGCAACAACAAGGCCCGCTTCTGCGCCAATGACCAGGGCGACCAATTGATCTTGAGTGCGATCGGCTTGAACCTCTGCACCTTGGGAATTCCGTGCATTTATTACGGCAGCGAACAGAAGTTCGATGGGTCCGGCGATGGCGGTGACGGAGCGGACCGCTACATCCGCGAGGCGATGTTCGGGGGCGGGTTCGGAGCCTTCCGCAGTCGCAACCGCCACTGTTTTGACGAGGACCAGAACCCTATTCCAGGCGAACTGGCGAAGATCACGAAGATCCGCCAGCAGGAGGTGGCTTTGCGCCGGGGCCGCCAATATCTGCGCCAGATTTCGAGCGACGGCAGCAACTTTGGGTTCCCGAGAATCTTGGATGGCCGCATGCGGTCGATCGCGGCTTGGACACGCATTCTCGACAATCAAGAGGTTCTGGCAGCGGTGAATACTGACCCTGGCTCTCCTACGACGGCGTGGGTCACGATTGATAACGACCTCCACCGTGCAGGCGGCAGCCTGCGTTGTTTGTATTCAACCGACAATGCCGAAATCGGAAACCCGCTGCTAGTGGAGGCGCGCAACGGCAAGGCCGTCAGTTTGACAGTACCGCCCGGAGGTTTTGTGATCTACAAATAGGTATCCGGGTTTTGACCTTCTTGTTGGATGACCTTCTGAATACGAAACGGTCGCACGTCTGAAGTCTCTTGGCTTCTCCGATTTGCCGGCGAGTGAAAGTTGACGGGCTCTAGCTTGGACGGGAGCAAGATTCTGTGATGGCTAGCAGCTAATAGTCCAGTCTTAGTCTAGTCCGCCTGAATCGGTCGCACAGAACATGCTACCGATGGCCAGCGGCCAGCGGAGAGTTGCTTTGTGATCCGACATAACGTGCCGGATGAAGGTCCAAACACGCTCAACATTCAGGCCACTGTTCGCAAATGGACACCCCAGTTCAGTTCCGGACAAAGCGGCGCGTTTCGTAGGCACTGATACAGCCCCTATCTCACTGTTGTCGTAGACACTTACCGCCTCGCTTTCAAATGGAGTGGCAGTTGCGAGGAGATAGTCTGATGGATATCGCACGGCCAGACATCAAACGCCAAAAGAGACGCCGGCAAATTATCGGGCTGGCGATCGGCGTTGTGCTTCTCGGGATAGTGACAATTGGCGTTTCTCGACTGAAACCGGCGGCACAGGAGGTAGAACGGAGTACCGTGTGGACCGACACAGTCAAGCGCGGCCCCATGCTGCGCCAAGTCAGAGGACTTGGATCCCTGATTCCTAGCCAGGAGTTCACCCGTCAAATACCAGCAGAGACCGAAGCCACTGTCGTCCGAATTCGCATGTTGCCGGGTTCCCAGGTGAAAGCTGACAGCATTTTGCTGGAGATGAGCAATCCGCAGGTCGAGCAGGCAGCGCTCGACGCCAAACTTCAATTAAAGGCCGCGGAAGCTGAATACCAGAGTCTGCGAGTCAAGCTTCAGAGCGATCTCATGAATCAGAAGGCTGGCGCCGCCACCGTGACTGCAGATTACAGCCAGGCAACGTTACAGTCGGAGACTGACAAGGCACTTTACGATCTCGGAGTGATTTCAGGTCTTGCGTACAAAGCGTCGAAGGGCAAGGCTGACGAACTTACCACGCGAAACCACATCGAGGACGAACGACTGGAAATCAACCAGAAGGCGATCGAATCGCAGATGGCCGAACAGCAGGCCAAAGTGGACCAGGTGCGTGCGCTGGCGGGACTGAAGCAGAAACAGTTGGACGCGCTCAAGGTCCGCGCCGGCATTGACGGCGTTCTGGTCGATCTGCCATTGCAGGTAGGGCAACACGTCTTGCCCGGAACGATGCTGGCAAAAGCAGTCCAGCCAAATCATCTGATTGCGGAGTTAAAGATTGCCGAGACCCAGGCGCGAGATGTGCAGATCGGTCAACCGTCAGTGGTCGACACCCACAATGGCACTGTCTCCGGAACCGTGATGCGAGTGGATCCGGCAGTGCAGAACGGGACGGTCACAGTTGACGTACAGCTCACCGGCGAACTTCCCAAAGGGGCGCGGCCCGATCTGAGCGTCGATGGAACCATCGATCTGGAGCGATTGGAGAACGTTGTCTACGTCGGACGTCCCGCCTTTGGGCAGGAGAACAGCACGATTACCTTGTTCAAACTGGATCCGGACAGCAAGGGTGCTGTTCGCGTCCCGGTAAAGGTGGGACGCGCGTCAGTAAACTCGATCCAAATTCTCGACGGACTGCACGAAGGTGACATGGTGATTCTTTCCGACATGTCGCGCTCCGATAACACCGACCGCATCCGGCTCGACTAAGACAACCGATTGAGGCAGAAGCTATGACTGAAGCAGGACAAGCGCTGATCCAGATTGAGGATCTCACCAAAGTGTTTTACACCGACGAAGTCGAAACTCACGCTCTCTCCGGCGTGCACCTTGCGATCCGCAAGGGAGAGTACGTAGCCATGTCGGGCCCGTCAGGATGCGGCAAGTCAACGCTGCTGTCGATCATCGGCCTGCTCGATACGCCGACTGGCGGACGCTACCGCCTGAACAGCCAGCCCGTGGAGAACCTGGGTTTTGCCGAGCGTTCACGCATTCGCAATCAGGAAATAGGGTTCATTTTCCAGAGCTTTAATTTAATTGGTGATCTCACGGTCTACGAAAATGTCGAGCTGCCACTTACCTACAGGCAGAAGATGCCCGCGGCCGAGCGCAAGAAGCGCGTAATGGAGGCACTAGAGCGTGTAGGCATGGCGCACCGCGTGCGGCACTATCCCTCGCAACTCTCAGGAGGTCAACAGCAGCGTGTTGCCGTGGCCCGCGCCCTCGGC
>Ga0099827_10001713_pt1 | contig 11628 bp, 11 predicted proteins | sample CZO8metaG_FD_79339 | JGI IMG/M metagenome (GOLD analysis project Ga0099827, IMG submission 79339) | Vadose zone soil microbial communities from the Eel River Critical Zone Observatory, Northern California, USA - CZOApr15con1.8 metaG | ecosystem: Environmental > Terrestrial > Soil > Vadose zone ...
CTCCGGCGCCCACGAGTCGATCTGCCGCAGGCTTCGCGAGGAGCTGTCGCGCCGCGAGGCGCGTATCCCCGTCGTGGTGGGAGGGATCATCCCGGCAGCGGATTTCGCGAAGCTGAAGGATCTGGGCGTGGCGGCCGTGTTCGGTCCCGAGTCACCGCTGGGAGCGGTCGTGGAGACGGTGCGCGCGCTGGCGACGAACGGGACCTCGACCGCGAACGCCACCTCGACCGCGAACCGGACCTCGACCGCGAACCCGACCTCGAACCCGACCTCGACCCCGACCTCGAACCCGACCTCGACCCCGACCTCGACCTCGACCTCCAGGCCCGGCATCCCCGCCACCCGCCTCGACCACACCGCCATCTGCGTCCGCGACATCGACGCCTCGATCGCGCTCATCGAGGAGCTGCTCGGCCAGAAGGCCGCGCACAAGGAATTCGTGCCCGCGCAGAGGGTCCACGCGGCCTTCTTCGACTTCCCCAACGGGGCGTCGCTCGAGCTGGTCGCGCCGCTGGGCAACGAGGGACTGGAGAAGTTCCTGCAGAAGCGCGGCGACGCGCTCCACCACCTCGCGCTGCGCGTGCGCGACCTCGACGCGCTGCTCGCCCGCCTGGACGCCCGAGGCGTGCCGCTCATCGACAAGGTCTCCCGGCCCGGCGCGCGCGGGCACAAGGTCGCCTTCCTCCATCCCAAAGCCTTCGGCGGCACGCTGCTGGAGCTGGTCGAGGCCAAAGAGGAGTCCCATGACGACGCTGCCGCTCGGTGAAGTGCCACAGGACTTCGGGGTGCTGCCCGAGAAGATGCTGGCCTGCACCATCCGCCCCGACCGGGAGGGCGATCCCGCGACCGCCATGCGCATCGAGGAGGTCGACCTGCCCCCGGTCGGTCCCAACGAGGCGCTCGTCCTGGTCATGGCCGCCGGGGTGAACTTCAACGGCGTGTGGGCCGCGCGAGGCAAGCCGGTCAGCGTCTTCAAGATGCACGGCGAGCCGTTCCACATCGCCGGCTCCGACGCCTCGGGGATCGTCTGGAAGGTGGGGGACCAGGTGAAGCGCTGGAAGGTGGGCGACGAGGTGGTCGTCCACTGCAACCAGAGCTGCGGGCAATGCCCGGAGTGCAACGGTCTCGATCCGATGGCCTGCAGCGAGCAGAAGATCCTCGGCTCGCACTTCTGCAACGCCTACCAGGCCGAGCGCGCCAACCAGCTCGTGCACGAAGGAAAGATCCGGCCGGTGCTCGACCAGGCGTTCCCCTTCGGCGAGACGGCCAGGGCGCACGCGCTGATGGCGGCGAACCAGCACAAGGGCAAGATCGGCATCGCCATCCAGTGCGCCGCCGCCGTCCTGCCGCGCGGGGAGGAACAGGCCGCGTGAGCGGCCCCGAGGGGCCCGCGACTCCCGACCAGGCGCGCGCGGCGATCGAATCCTTCCTGCGCGACAACCCCGGCTGCTTCGCGCTCCTGCCCGACGACGACGGCCGTGGAGCGCAGCTCCTCGAGGCGGGCACCGGCAAGGCGCTGCGCGTCCGCTGGGACGAGATCGCCTTCGCGGCCGTGAAGCAAAACCCGGTCCGGCCCGCGCCGTACCTGGTGCTGGCCTTCGCCGACGGGCGCCAGGTCGCGCTCGCGGACGTCGGCTTCGCCTTCGCGCCCTCGACGGCGAGCACGGGTCCGCTCCCCGACCTGCCCGCGACGTTCTGCTTCCGCGACTTCCGCCACCTCGCGTCCGGGGCCGAGTCGCTCCTGGGCGAGCAGGGCCGCGAGCGCGAGGCGGTCGCGGCGGTGCTGCTGGGGATCGCGCTGCTCGACGGTGCGCGCCGGGCCGGGCTCGACGTCTCGCGCGAGGAGCGGGAGCTGGAGGCGCTGCTCCGGCGTTTGGAGGAGCACGGGGCGCGCGTATAGGCCCCATTGCCCGTACCGTACAAAAACGTACGTCGAAAGTTGGGACGCGCCGTCCGCGACCGAAAAGCGCAGCGCCGCCTGACCGCCCACTCCAAGGGCGCAGCGCCGCCCTAGCGGCGGCGGCTGTCGGCGGCGACTGTGCTGCTTGACAATCGTTTTGCGTTTGCTAACTGTACGCCCAGCCGAACGGCGCGATGCGCACCGGCTTTCTTGCTAAAACTTTACGGAATCGGGAGGACCGATGGCGCGCGGTCGCGGTCGTCGAAATCAAGGGATGGGCGCGTGGGTGCAGAACCTCGGCGAGCAGATCGGCTCGCAGCTGGGCCAGATCATCGCCGAGAGCGTGCAGCGCTCGCTGCAGAGCACGATCGACGTGGGCGACATCGCGCGCCAGCTGGGAGTGGGCGGCCGCGGCCGAGGACGGCGCGGCGGGGCGCGCGCCGTCTGCAGCGTGGCCGGATGCGGACGCCCGGTGCTCGCCAAGGGATTGTGCCGCTCCCATTACTACCGGGCGCGTTACCGCGCGCAGAAGGCGGGCACGCTGCAACCCAAGCGCCGCGGCCGCCGCGCCGGCTCGCGCAAGAAGGCGGGCGGCGAGTCCAGCGCCAGCGAGTCGTCGTCGTAAGCCGCCTCTTTCGGGCGCGATGATCTGTTGTAGAGTCGGCGCGGATGCAATTCATCTGCGAAAGCTGCAAGGCGCATCTAGTAGTCGCCGACGAGAAGATCCGGGGCAAGCGGCTCATCGTCCGCTGCAAGCGGTGCGCTGTGCAGATCCGCATCGTCGATCCAGCGCTCATATCGTCCCAGTCCGGCGGCAGGCCGCCCACCGGACCGATCCGTACCTCGCCGGGGGGGGCCTCGCCGGCCGGCGGAACCTCGCAGTCGGGGGGCCGGCCCGCGACCGGTCCCGTCCGCACCTCGCAATCGGGCGGCAGGCCGTCCACCGGACCGATCGCGCGCGCGGCGGCGCCCCGCCGCGAGACGGACACCGAGAGCACGCGCGCGATGGACAGCGAAGTGCTGGAGAAGGCGCTGCGCGCCAGCAAGGGCGAAGGAGCCGCGCCTCCGCCCCCGGCGCCGCCCGCACCGCGCAGCGCGCCGCCTCCGCCGCCGCGCGATCCGGCGCCGCCGCGCGATCCGGCGCCGCCGCGCGATCCGGCGGTCTGGTTCGCGATGATCCAGGGCAAGCAGGCGGGCCCGATCACGCGCGCGGAGCTGGCCCTCAAGGCGTCGGCGGGCCAGGTGGGTCCGCGCACGTACCTGTGGAAGGATGGGATGGAGTCCTGGATCCGGGCGAAGGACGTGCCCGAGTTCGTCCCGCTCTTCGCGGCGCCGCCGGCGCCGCCTCCGCCGCCGCGGGACGAGGCGCCCGCCGCGCAGCGGCCGGAGGCGCGGGAGCTGCGCGTCGAGCTGCCGTTCGAATCGGCCGCCGGGCACGTCACGCCGCCCTCCGCGGAGCCCGTGTCGGCCGCGGCGGAGGTGGAGAAATCCGCCTCACCCGACGCGCCGACGCCGCCCGGTGGAATGCGGATCCCCGAGGAGGAGGCCGGGTCGGCCGCCACGCCGGCGCAGCCCGAGGTGGAGCAGCCCGCGGCCGGCGACCCCGCGGCCTTGGCGCCGGGTGCGCTGGACCTGGCGCGGTGGGGGGCGGCCGAGTTGTCCAAGCCCCGCGCGCAGACGCCGACGCCCCTCCCCAAGGCGGCGCCTCCCCCGGCGGCGGCCCGCGAGTTCCGGATCGGCCAGGCCGAGCGGCGTGGTCCTTTCCGCGCGGTGCTGGCGGTGCTCGCGCTCGCCCTGGCGGGCGCGCTCCTCGCCTTCGCGCTCCTCTCCGAACGCAGGGACCGGCCGCCCGATCCGGCGCAGCAGGGCGCCGCGCCGAGCGGCACCGCGCAGACGCCCACTCCCACGGACGGCGAGCGCAAGCCGGAGGAGAAGGCCGGGGCGGCCGCTCCCGGCGATCCGCCTGCCGCCGCGCCGGCGCTCAGCCCGGACGAGCTGAAGCGCAAGGTCGACGAGAGCAAGCCCGTCCTGCAGGGCTGCGTCGACGAGGCGATCAAGCGGGACCCCTCGCTGCAACTGGGCAAGATCCTCATTTCGACCACCATCGCCCCTTCCGGCGCCGTGACCAGCGCCCGGATCGACCAGAAGGCCGTCGACCAGAGCCCGCTGGGCACGTGTCTCAAATCGGCCGCCCGCCGGATGCAGTTCCCGCCCTTCGCCGGCGAGCCGTTCGCGGTGGACATCCCCATCGTCGTCACGGGCGCGCCTTGATCGGCGCGCTCGCTGCCGAGCTGCGCTCGGGGCGGGCCGCGCTGTCGCTGCTCTCGTTGCGGCTCGCCGAGGCGGCGGGGCTGCTTCCCGCGGGGACGTGCGCGCGGATCCCCGGTCGGGGCGAGGCGGAGGAAGTGGCGCGCGAGCTGCGGGCCCGGACGGGCGGCGCGCTGCCGCCCTGGCCGCTGCCGCGAGGGGCCTTTGGGAAGGTTGCGCGCGCGCTGCTCGCCGGCCCCGCCCCGGAGCCCGAACCCGCGCCGCCGTGGGCCGCAGGAGGCGGACCGGCGCGCGCCGGCGCCGCCCCGACGCGGTTCTCGTTCTCCCTCTGCGCCGCGGCGGAAGAGCTCTTCGCGCTCGACCTCGGCGCGCACGGCAGGCGCTCCGCGGGCCTGTACTACACGCCGGCGGCCGTCGCGGCGGAGGTGGTGGCGCTGGCGCTGCGGCACGGCTCGTCGCGATCGCCGTCGCGCGTGCTGGACCCCTGCGCGGGCGCGGGCGCCTTCCTCTGCGCGGCCGCGGCCGCTGCCCCCGCCGCGGCGCTGTCCGGGGCGGACCTGCACGCGGACGCCCTGCGCGCCGCGCGCGCCGCCCTGGCCCTGCTGGGCGCACGGGCGGAGCTGCGGCGCGCGGACTCGCTGCGCGCGCGGCTGCCGCCCGCGGACCTGCTCGTCGGAAATCCTCCCTATGGCCACGTGGCCGACGCGGCCGAGCGCGCTTTCCTCTTGAACAGGCTGCCCGCGCTCCGCGGGGGCGAGATCGACCGCTACGCGGCCTTCCTGCTGCGGAGCCTGTCGCTGCTCCGGCCCGGAGGGACGGCGGCGCTGCTGGTCCCCGACACCTGGATGACCAACGCCCGCTCCGGCCCGTTGCGCGAGGCGGTGCTGGACGCCGCCGAGCTCGCGGCGGTGTGCGACCTCGGCAAGCCGTTCGCCGCGGCCAAGGACACGCGCGTGCAGGCGGTGGTGCTGGTGCGAAGGACGGCCGGCCGGCGCCCGCCCCGGGGCGCGCGGGTGCTGCGCGGGCGCGAGCGGCTCGCCGACGCGCCCCGCGCCGAGCTGCGCCAAGGTGTCCGGCGCGGGTGGCAGATCTACCGGAGCGCCGCCGAGCGGCGGCTCTGCGCAGCCCTCGAGGCCGCCGGGGCGCCGCTCGAAGAGCTCTGCGCGGTCGGATACGGCTTGCGCACCGGCGACAACGCGCGCTTCGTCGCGCGGCGGCCGCCGCGTCCGGGGGAGGTCGCGCTGGTGGGCGGAGAGGACGTGGTGCCCTTCGCGCTCCGCTTGCGTCCCAAGGCGCTGCGCGCTCCCACCGCGCAACTGCGCGCCCTCGCGGAACGGCAGCTCGGCCGCCCACGCGTGTGCGTGCAGCGGATCCGGACCAACTCGCGCGCCCTGCACGCGCGCTGGCTGGAGGCGGCGCCCGTTCCCCCGGACCTGGTGTGCCTCGACTCGCTGTCCACCCTCTCGTGCGACGACGCCGACCGGCTCTGGGCCCTGCTCGCGGTGCTCGGCAGCGTCGCGCTGCAGCGCTACCACCGGCTCCGCACCACCGACGTGAACGTCAAGCCCGCCGTCCTGCGCGAGCTGCCGGTCCCGCGCGCGCTGCTCCAGGCGGGGGCCGCGGGCGCGCTCGCGGGCCTTTCGCGGGCCCGGGCGGCGGAAGCGGGGGCGGGCGCGGCCCACCAGGCCAGGGCACCGATCCAGGCCGCCGCCCCCGCGCTCGAACGCGTGATCGACGCCGCCGTGTACCGGCTCTTCGGGCTCGGCGAAGAGGAGGTGGCCGAGGCGGAGCGCGGGTTCTGGGGTCCGCGCTTTCCGGTGGAGTTCCCGAAGCTTGCGCAGGAGTGTCAGACCCCCCGCGTAGCCTGAGCGCAACTTGGGAGGTCGCCGATGACGGCCGTGGTGGGGTTCGCTCTTGCGCTCGGAGTGGGAGGCGTCGCGTTCTGCCTCGCGTGGCTGCTCGCGCTGTCGCGCGCCGGCCGGCGCGAGGCCAGGCTGCAGGACGCGTTGCGGGCCGAGTCGTCCCGGTGCGCGGGGTTCGAGGCGGTCCTGCAGGCGGAGCGAAGGGCAGCCGAGGAGAAGGCGAAGTCCTCCCAGGAGATGAACGCCCGGTTGCAGGACGCGTTCAAGTCGCTCTCGGTGGACGCGCTCCGCACGAACAGGGACGAGTTCCTGCGCGTCGCGCAGCTGTCGATGGAGAAGTTCCAGGAGGCGGCGCGCGGCGACCTCGACCAGCGGCAGAAGGCCATCGCCGACCTGGTCGTTCCGGTGCGCGAGTCGCTCGACAAGGTGGACGGCAAGGTGCAGGAGCTGGAGAAGTCCCGCGCGGGCGCGTACGCGGCGCTGTGGCAGCAGGTGAAATCGCTCCACGACGAGACGGGGAAGCTGGCGACCGCGCTGCGGGCGCCCGCGCATCGTGGACGCTGGGCCGAGATCCACCTCCGGCGCGTGGTCGAGCTCACGGGTCTCTCGGAGCACTGCGATTTCTTCGAGCAGGTCACGGTCGCGGCCGACGGGTCCACGCTGCGGCCCGACATGGTGATCCGGCTGCCGGCAGGACGGACCGTGCTGGTCGACGCGAAGGCGCCGCTCGGGGCGTACCTCGAGGCCGCCCAGGCCTCCGATGAACCGACGCGAACCGCGCGGCTGCGCGACCATGCGGCGCAGGTGCGCCAGCACGTCTCGCAGCTCAAGCGCAAATCCTACTGGGAGAGATTCGAGGACAGCGCCGAGTTCATCGTCATGTACCTGCCCAACGACGCGCTCCTCGCGGCAGCCCAGGAACAGGACGGCGAGCTGCTCGAGTGGGCGCTGTCGGAGCGCGTGGTGCTCGCCACCCCCGCCACCCTGTTCGCGCTGCTCCTCACCGTCGCGCACGGCTGGAAGCAGGAGAAGGTCGAGATCAACGCGCGCGAGATCGCCAGTCTCGGCCGCGAGCTGCACAAGCGGGTCTCCGACTCCGCCGCCCACCTCGGCAAGCTGGGCCGCCACATCGAAGGGACCGTTCGCGCGTACAACGACACGGTCGGGTCGCTCGAGCGCCGCGTGCTGCCCGCGGCGAGGCGATTCGAGGACCTGCAAGCATCGCACGCCGACCTCGAGATCGAGCCGCTCGTGGCGCTGGAGAGCGCGCCCCGGCCGCTCCTCGCGCCCGAGCTGACGGCAAAGGAGCTCCCCGAGGACGCGAACTGACAGCCGCGGCCGATAGGACGGCGCTGCACTCTTGGACCGGCCCGCCCGGGCCGTCCTTGACCGTCCCGACCTCGCAAGTTAGCTTCCCGCGGCGCAAGAGCGCGCCGAGGTCGCACCTTGCCGGAAAACCCAACGACCACGCGGTTCAAGCGCATCCTGCTGAAGCTTTCCGGCGAAGCGCTGATGGGGGACAACAAGTACGGCATCTCCCCCAAGGTGCTGGAGCAGGTCGCCGAGGAGATCCGCGACGTCATCGAGCTGGGCGTCGAGATCGGCGTCGTGATCGGCGGCGGCAACATCTTCCGCGGCGTCTCCGCCTCGACCGAAGGGATGGACCGCGCCAGCGCCGACTACATGGGGATGCTGGCCACGGTGATCAACTCGCTGGCCCTGCAGGACTCGCTCGAGAAGCGGGGCGTCTATACCCGCGTGCAGTCGGCCATCGAGATGCAGCAGCTCGCCGAGCCGTACATCCGCCGCCGCGCTGTGCGCCACCTCGAGAAGGGAAGGGTGGTCATCTTCGCCGCCGGGACCGGCAATCCGTACTTCACCACCGACACCGCCGCATCCCTGCGCGCGATGGAGATCCACGCCGAGGTGATCCTGAAGGCCACCAAGGTGGACGGCGTCTACTCGGCCGACCCGGTGAAGGACCCGAGCGCGGAGCGGTACACGCAGCTCAGCTACCTGGACGTCCTCAAGAAGAACCTCAAGGTGATGGACTCCACCGCCATCTCGCTCTGCATGGACAACGACTTGCCCATCATCGTCTTCGATCTGGGAGTGCGCGGGAACATCCTTCGCGTGGTGCGGGGCGAGGCGGTGGGGACCACGGTGGGCACGCTCAAGCCGCGCGCCGCCTGAGGAGGGCACCATGGGCATGGCAGAGGACGTCATCTCCGACCTGCACGGGCGCATCGGGAAGACCCTGGACGATCTCCGGCGCGACCTGGCCAAGGTGCGCACCGGGCGCGCCAACCCGCAGCTCCTCGACTCGGTGCGCGTCGAGTACTACGGCACGCCCACGCCGCTCAACCAGGTCGCGAACGTGACGGTGGCCGACCCGCGGCTGATCGTCATCAAGCCGTGGGAGAAGTCGATGATCCAGCCCATCGAGAAGGCCATCAACGCGGCCGGGCTGGGGATCAACGCGCTGCCCGACGCCGAGGTGGTTCGGGTGCCCATCCCCGCCTTGACCGAGGAGCGCCGGAAGGAATTCGTCAAGATCGTCAAGCAGAAGGGCGAGGAGCACAAGATCGCCATCCGCAACGAGCGGCGCGACGCCAAGGAGATGATCGAGGAGCTGGTCAAGGGCGGGGACCTGGCGGAGGACGAGGGAAAGAAGGCGCTGGAGAGGGTGCAGTCCGAAGTGGACGCAGGCATCAAGAAGGTCGACGAGACGATCGCCGGCAAGGAAAAGGACTTGATGCAGGTCTGAAGGGGCGGGGGCTTCCAACGTGGCTGCGAGGAAGAAAGGGACGGCGAAATCCGGCGGCGGCAGGAGCCTGCTCGAGGCGGCCCGCGAGCACCAGGACGCGCTCCTCGCGGCCGGCCTGCCGTCGCAGGTGCTGGAGGATCTGGAAACCGCGCTGCGCGGGATGGCGGCGGGCGGTCAGCCGGGCCCCGCGGCGCAGGTGCTGATCCGCGACCTGGCGCGCGAGGTGGGCGAGATCCAGGCAGCCGTACGCAAGGAGTTCCCCGGGAACGCGGCGTTCCAGTCGGTGTTCAAGGCCGACGCCCCCGTCCCCGGAGAGCCGCGCCAGCTGCTGGCGCTCGGACGGCTGGTTGCGCGCGAGGCGCCCGACTACTCGGCGAACCTGATCAAGTACGCCATCAATGCCGCCACCGTGAAGCACCTGTCGTACCTTTGCGACCAGCTGGAAAAGGAGCTGGGCGGAGCGGATCCCGGCTCCGCCGCCAAGGCGGCCGAGGAGCAGATCCGGGCCGCGGCGGCGCGGGCGTTCAAGGGACGGCCGGAGCTGGCGGCATTCAGTCGCCGCCCATAGGGCCGCGGTGCGCTTTCGAAGCGCGGACGTCGCGGCATCCGCCTCAAACCCGGCTGCCCGCTCCCAATCGGGGCCCCGGGCATCTACACTATCTCCCACATGTCCCTCGACCTGAAAGGTCCGGCCGGGTTGTCCGAGCCGATCGCCGGCAAGGCCCAGCTGATCGATTACTTCCGGGGCGCCGAGAAGCCGCGCGCCGAATGGAAGATCGGGGTCGAGCACGAGAAGATCGGCATCGTCGACGGCACCTTCGAAGCCGTCCCCTATTACGGGGAAACCGGCATCCGCTCGATCCTCGACGCGCTCGCTCGCGAGGCCGGCGGGGCGCAGCACGCGCACCGCGAGAACGGCCAGCCGATCGCGGTGCTCAAGGACGGCGCCAGCGTCACCCTCGAGCCGGGAGGCCAGCTCGAGCTGTCCGGCGTGCCTCACCGGGGCCTGCGCGCCGCGCGGGACGAGATCGAGCGCCACCTCGCGGTCCTCCGGGGCGTCAGCCGGCAGCGCGGCGTGCGTTGGCTGGCGACCGGCTACCGCCCGTTCGGATCGCGCGACGAGGTGCCCTGGATGCCCAAGGGGCGCTACGCCGCGATGCGCAAGTCGCTCGGCCCGCGCGGCCGGCTCGCGCTGGACATGATGCTCATGACCGCCACAGTCCAGGCGAACCTGGACTGGAGCGACGAGCGGGACCTGGCCGAGAAGGTGCGCGCCGCCAGCTCCGCTTCGCCGCTCGTGACCGCGCTGTTCGCCAACAGCTCGGTCATCGCCGGGCGCGACAGCGGGTGGCTCGACTTCCGCTACCAGGTCTGGCGCGAGTGCGACCCCGACCGCTGCGGCCTGCTCGAGCCCATGTTCCGCGACGGCTGGGGATACGAGGCGTACGTCGACTGGGCCCTGACGGTGCCGATGCTGTTCGTCCGCCGCGGCACCGAATACCTGGATGCGCGGGGCCAGACCTTCGGCGACTGGTTGCGGACCGGCCGGCCGCGGTCGGGCGGGGTGGCCGAGCCGCGCCTCGGCAACTGGGTGGATCACCTGACCACGCTGTTTCCCGAAGTGCGGGTCAAGCGGGTGCTCGAGCTGCGCGGCGCGGACATGGTTCCTCCTCCTTACCTGCACGCCCTGACCGCCGTCTGGGTGGGCCTCCTGCACGACGCCTCGGCCCGCCAGGCTGCCTGGGAACTGACGAAGGGGTGGACCTTCGCGCAGCGCCTCGAGTTCCAGGGGGACGTCGCGCGACGTGCGCTCGATGCGCGGGGCCCCGGCGGGCGCACCGCGCGCGACCTGGCCCGCGAGCTGCTCTTCGCCGCGCGCGCCGGGCTGTCTGCCTGGGCGGCCGAATCGGGCGACGACGTGCGCGGGTCGCTCGATCCGCTCGAGGACGTCCTCGCCCGCGGGACGCTGGCAGAGAGGGCGCTGGTCGTCCTGCAGGAAGCCCGCGGCGATTCCGCGGCGCTGGTCCGTTTCTGGCAAATCGCCTAAAAGGCGTACACCCGACCCGATCGGGCTCCATCACCTGAGGAGAGAAGACATGAAGAGCGCCGCCCTGGCACTCCTGCTGTTCGCCGCGCCCGCGCTGGGCGTCGAGCTCCAGGTCGACCCCGCCCATTCCACCGCCACCTTCGCCATCAAGCACATGATGGTGAGCACCGTGCACGGCAACTTCGGGAAGGTCACCGGAACGGTGAACCACGATCCGAAGGACCCGACCAAGAGCAGCGCGAACATCCAGATCGACCCCGCCAGCCTCGACACGCGTGTCGAGAAGCGCGACGCGCACCTCAAGTCGGCCGACTTCTTCGACGTGCAGAAGTGCCCCGAGATGATCTTCAAATCGACGAAGGTCGAGAAGGCGGGCGACAAGAAGTACAAGGTCACCGGCGATCTCACCATGCACTGCACCACCAAACCGGTCACCCTCGACGTCGAGGGCCTGAACGGTCCGGTGAAGGGACCGCAGGGAGCGAACCTGTACGCCGCGACGGCGACCGGCAAGCTGAGCCGCAAGGACTTCGGCCTCACCTGGAACCAGGCGATCGAGGCGGGCGGCGTCGCGGTGGGCGACGAAGTGCAGCTGACCGTCGACCTGGAGCTGAACGATTCGCCGCCGGCGGCCAAGAAGGAAGCCAAGGCGGAGTCGAAGCCCCCGAACAAGTAGCGCCGCGCGAATCCGTGCGGGAGGCTCACCGCCTCCCCGCGGAAACCGGGCAATCATTCCTGTCCGCGTCGCGGCAGATGCGGACAGAGTCGTTGCAGTTGAAATCGC
>Ga0099827_10001714_pt1 | contig 11625 bp, 9 predicted proteins | sample CZO8metaG_FD_79339 | JGI IMG/M metagenome (GOLD analysis project Ga0099827, IMG submission 79339) | Vadose zone soil microbial communities from the Eel River Critical Zone Observatory, Northern California, USA - CZOApr15con1.8 metaG | ecosystem: Environmental > Terrestrial > Soil > Vadose zone ...
GAACCCGGGCTTGTGGGGATTCGGACCGATGGTCCGTAATCTCGGGGCCACCTTCAGTTTCGCGCCGCTGGTCGTCGGAGCATGCGTCACGTTGTGGGTCGTCACGCTGTTGATGTCCGGCGGCGCCATCGGGGGCGGCGGCATCCTGTCGGCCCTCTCACCGAGCAGCACGATTCTGATTCTGTTCGGGGCGAGCGGTGCGTACCCGGTTTTCGGGCTGGGCCGCTGGTGGACTGTCTTGAGCGCCGGATGGCTTCACGCGGGACTGCTGCACATCGCGTTGAACATGTATTGGGTCTGGCAGATGGGCCCCGCGATGACCGACATCCTCGGGCCGGCGCGCACGGTGATCATCTACACCGTCGGCGGGATCACCGGCTTTGCGCTGAGCTCGTTCGCGGGGGCGTTTCTCCCGCCGATCCCGTTCCTGCACGGCGCCGGCCTCACGGTTGGCGCCTCGGCGCCGGTATTCGGCCTGATCGGCGCGCTCTATCACTACGGCCGCACGAGCAGCGGCATCGCCAAGCAGATGGCGCAGTCCATCATCATCCAGGCGGTATTGTTCGGCGTCCTGATGGGCAACTCGGGTATCGACAACTTCGCGCATCTCGGCGGCTTCGTCGGCGGCTACTTCACGTCTGCCTTTCTCAACCCGATGACTCGCGAGCGCGGCGATCACATGCTCATCGCTATCGGCTGCCTCGTCGCCACCTTCCTGGCCATCGCGGCGTCGATCGTCACTGCCTTGCCGTTGTTTCGATAGGCAGACGATCAATAGATCGCAGCGAAACAGCGGACATCGCCCTGGCACCGCAATTGCGACTGCCTCACCGAGTCTGAAACGAAGTCTGAAGTCTGAGCGCCCAGGCTTCAGGCTTCAGACCTCAGCCTTCAACCCTTCTGTTTCGCCTTTCCCCGCATTCTTTCCTTCCAGCGCTCCTGCTCGATCTCCTCGGTCGTTTTCGGCCGCTCTTTGGGAACGATTCCCTTGCCGGGGCGCTCGCGCCCTCGCAACTTGTAGTGATCCGGGTTGACGTTGTTGTATTTGCTCATAGGGCCAGCTTTCTGCCGTTCGGCTCTCAGCTTCGGGCGACGCCTGAGCGCTGCAGCCGTCAGAGTTTGAACCGCAGGAACGCGCCGACGCCGCCGACCGGCTTCAGCAGCGATGCATCCTCGATGAAGCGAATCTTTGCGGACGTCGTCCGCGCCCGCAAGATCAACTCGTCAGCGGCCCGCTCTTCCTTCGTAGGCTTCGACTGCTCCTGGCTCTCCGGCTGGACGTCTTTAATCGTCTCGGGCGATGCGCTGATCACCAATTCGTCGACCTGACCGAGCTCGAACGCCTGTCGCACCGCCTCGACGCCGACGCATGCGAGCCCGTTCGCGCGATACGCGCCGATCAGCTCGTCGACCCGCTCCCGATCCGTGACGGCGTCCTGTTTCCTGACCGTGGCGAGAGTGGCCGCCAGGAACTCGTGCTCGGGCGTCCGGACATCGAGCGTCAGCATGTCGACGATCCGTTCGGCGACGTCTTTCGGCAGCTGCTCGCGAAGCCGCGGCAAGATGACCTGGTCGCCCGAAACGACCACCTTCTCGATCCCCTCGTCACGGACGACGCGCGCCAGCGCGTCGGCCACTTCGTTCGCATGGTGCAGGTGAAGGTTCTCTGTGTGGCGCTGGTAGCGCGCCTGCGCCCAGCCGCCTTGCTTGTGATGCTTCGCTTTCTCGCTCTCGATCAGCTCGCTTTTCTCCGTGGTGTTGACTGCGAATACGAAGATGCGCGCCGAATGCGTGTCGGTGAGCAGCGCGACATAGCGCGGGTATTCGTCGAGCACGCGCGCCAGCGGATACAGGTGGGGCCGATCAGAGATGTAGAGCCGATGAGCGTCGATCGGCGCCGCCAGCGTAATCGCCTCGAAGAGGTTTGCGCCGCTGGACGCGAAGATCGCGAGGCCGTTGGCCGACGCGTCAACCGTCGCGAGATACTCGCGAATTCTCTCCGCATCGCGATCGAGCGATTCCCGTTCAGGGCCGCTGGCCGGATAGGTCCGCACCCGCTCCGCCAGCTCCTTGCGCAGGAACGGCATGAAATGGTCTCGGCCATGTTCGTTTGGCCGCAGGTTGAGATAGAGGCTGATGATCGGGAATGGCCCGGCATCAATCGACGCCAGACGGTCGAGCTGTGTCGTCAGCTGTTCAGCACGAGGCATGCGGCCGCTGTTCGCAAGCCCCATGCCGTGCAAGCTCATCGTCTTTTGAACGCCAGTTCTTCGTCGATGATCTTCTTGAACGCCTCGAACGGCTGGGCGCCGCTCAGTATCCGCCCGTTGATGAAAAACGCGGGCGTGCCGTTCACGCCGGCATCGTTGCCGGCGTTGACGTCGGCCTCCACCACCGCGGCGAACTTGTGCGAGTCGATGCAGCTGTTGAAACGGGCGGCGTCGAGGCCCAGGTCCACCGCAAACTGTTTGAGGTCGTTGACGCCGAGCCGCTGCTGATTGGCGAACAGCTTGTCGTGGTAGGGCCAGAACTTGCCCTGCTCGTTGGCGCACTGTCCCGCCTCGGCCGCCGGCCGCGCGTTCGCGTGGTTGGGCAGCGGGTACTCGCGGTACACGAAGTGGATGCGATCACCGTAAGTGGCCAGCACCTGTGTGAGGGTCGGACCGACCCTCTGGCAGAACGGTCACTGAAAGTCCGAAAAATCGATCATCTGGATCGGGGCGTCAGCCGGCCCGCGCGTCGGGCTCGTCGAGACCATCTTCACGGTCTGCCTCGGCGGATCGAGCATGACGCGGACCGCGGTCTTGCTCTTCAGCGTGTCCAGATATGCCTCGCGGACCGTTTGCATCCGCTCTTGCGTGAGATACGCGCGAATCGGCTGGCGCACCTGGTCCAGCGACGCGCCCTGCACGCGCGCCTGGTTGGCCTTGTACCACGCGGCGATTTCTGCGTCGGTCACCGCCGGGACCTTCGCGGTGATCTCCTTCTCGATCAGCGCGGAGCGATCGATGCCCTGGTCTTTGGCCGCCTGATCCATCAGCTTCAACGCGACCAGGTCTTCGATGGCCGCGCGTCGCGCCTCGTAGAGCGCCTGCGACAGCTTGCCGCCGCCGAAGTTGGAGGCGGGCTGCTCGAGCGCCTTGTCGTCCACCTCGGCGAGCGTAATCGGCGAGGACCCCACCGTCGCGACCACCTCGTTTGGCGCGGGCCGCCGTGGCTGTTGCGCGGAGGTTTGCGAACAGGCGCCGCCCACGATCAACGCTGACGTCGCGGAACAGGCGCAGAACGCCCAGGCCACGCGGGTTGCGCGGAGTCCAGGTCGCAGGCCGGGAACCCTCAGTTTCTTCATCAGAAAATTATAGTCTGCCTACTCGCCGAGGCGTCGAGGCAAATCGGCCACCACGTACGCCATGACGGCTACCGTCGCGGCGCACTTTGCCATCTCGACCGGATCGATCTTGTCGATGGTGTCCGCGGGCGTGTGGTGGATCAGGAAATACTTCGAGCCGTCGACGTCGAGCGACATGCCCGGGATGTGGCCTTCCTGCATGCTCGGGCCGATGTCGGCGCCGCCGCCGCCCGGGCTGACCTGGTCCGCGGCGATGCCGGTCAACAGTGTCGCGATCGCCTTTACGGTTTCCCGCGCGGGATCGCTGCCGGTGAAGCCGAACCCGATCGGGCGGAACACGCCGCTGTCCGACTCGAGCATGAGCACGTGCCTGGCGAGCTCGGCGCGGTGCTGATCGCGATACGCCAGGCCGCCCCGGCCGCCGTTTTCCTCGTTCGTCCACAGCACGACCCGGATGGTCCGCCGCGGACGCATGTTCAGCTTCTTCATGATCCGCAGCGCTTCCCACGTCACCACGCACCCGCCGCCATCGTCGGTCGCGCCGGCGCCCACGTCCCACGAATCCAGATGGCCGCTGACGACGACGATCTCGTCCGGCTTCTCGCGCCCGCGGATCTCGCCGATCACGTTCGCCGATTCAGCATCGGCTTCGAAGTGCGCCTCCATCTTCAGGCGGACCACGATGCGGCTGCCGCGATCGGCCATGCGCTGCAGGCGGTCGGCATCCTCGGTCGTGATCGCCGCCGCCGGAATCTTCGGCGCGTCGCTCGCGTACTGGAGCGCGCCCGTGTGCGGCGTGCGCAGTCCGCTCGGTCCGACCGCGCGCACGAGCATCGCGACCGCCCCGAGACGCGCCGCGCGCGACGGTCCGGCCGATCGAAAGCGCACTGTCTCGCCGTAGTTCGTGAACGCCGCGTTGAAGAAGACGATGCGCCCGCGCGCCGACGGCGCTTTCGCATCGAGCTCCTCGAAGTTGTGGACGACGAGCACCTCCGCCTGGACGCCATCGCCGGAGGTCGCGACGCTGTCTCCCAGGCCCAGCATGACGATCGCGTGGCGCGCGGGCTCGACAATCTCCGCGCTCTCGGCGCCGCGGACCCACTTCGGCACCATGACGCGCTCGGTGTGCACGTTCTCGAGCCCGTCACGCGTCATCTCGGCGACCGCCCACTGAATCGCGCGATCGAGCGCCGGTGTGCCGCTGAGCCGGTTCCCAATCGTGTCGGTCAGCACGGACAGGCGCTCCCAGGCGAACGTGCTCCCCAGGGCCTCGCCGATCAGCCGCGCGGCCGGTTCGCGGTAGCCGTCGAGCCAGGTTGGTCGGCCGGCCCGCTCGGCGGCACGCGACGGGCGTACGCCGAGAGTAGTAGCTGCAAGCACGAGAATCGGTAGAGCCACGGTCAGGGCGGCGCGACCACACATGCGGCAGACCTCCAAGGATCCTCAGCGTACCTCAAGGGCAGGCGGTTTTTCGCGAGGCGCACGAGTGGTCTGCGACTTGCACAACAGCCCAGCAGCGCCGCACGGTGCGGCCACAACACGCCGGGGTTTTGGGGTTTCCGGCAAGCAGGCGACGCGGTTGCGCGGTGGTGAGGCGATGGGCGTGCGAATCTTACTTCTGGCGATCCTGATTACAACTACGACGCTTCCGGCCCGCGCCGGCGATCGCATCACGATGCGCGTCTCACCGTCCATCTCCTTTGCGCCTGCGAACCTGAGTGTGCGCGCGACGATAGAGGCTGACGCGGAGAACCGCGCGGTCGTGATCATTGCGGAGTCGGCCGATTTCTACCGGAGCAGCGAAATCCAGCTCGACGGCGGCAACGGGCCGCGGACGAACATGCTCGAGTTCCGCAGCCTGCCTCCCGGTCGCTACGAAGTCCGCGCCGCGCTGTTCGGCGCGGACGGGCAGCAACGCGGGCTGGTCCGCCAGCAGGTCAGCGTCATCGCGGGCGGCGCAGGACACTGACATAGTCGCTAGGCGGTAGTCGATAGTCGCGAGGCGGTAGTCGATAGTTCGTGAGGCGTCAGTCGCGAATCGTGGCGAAGTGCCACGTGCGGCTCCAGTCGACGACTCTCGGCTTTGCGACGGTTTCTCTCGCGACTGGCGACGGATCGGGTGGCGGCGCCGCGTCCATGATGCGCACGGACTCACGTGCGCATCTGTCACAGATGTACCCCCTGGCCCCAGCCACCATCTTGGCAACGTCCGCGTCCTTGCGGCGGCAGAACGAGCACCGCAGCGTTCTGGAAAAAAACATCACGGCCTCCGGTGTCATAAGGTATTGCTGACGCGCGCCGGCGCGGCCACCTTCTCCGGCTCCGGCGTGAAATCCTCACCCGGGTTGATGAACCGATCCTTCTCGAACCGGTACTGCTTGTCGTACAACTGCCGGTACCGGCCGGCCCTCGCCAGCAGCTCGTCATGCGTCCCGCTCTCCACGATCTCGCCGTGCTCGAGCACCAGGATCTGATCCGAGCTGCGAATCGTCGACAGCCGGTGCGCGATCACGAACGTTGTGCGGCCGTGGCGGAGCGCCTTCAACCCATCCTGAATCATCGCCTCGCTCTCGCTGTCGAGGCTCGACGTCGCTTCGTCGAGGATCAGGATCTTCGGATCCGCGAGGATCGCGCGCGCGATCGCGACCCGCTGCCGCTGCCCTCCCGACAGGCGGACGCCCCGCTCGCCGACAATCGTGTCGTACCCCTTCTCGAAGCCCTCGATGAACTCGTCGCAATGCGCGATCCGGCTGACGGCTCTGATCTCCTCGCGCGACGCGTGCGGCCTCGCGTACGCGATGTTCGCCGCGATGGTGCCGTCGAAGAGGAAGTTGTCCTGCAGCACGACCCCGAGATGCTCCCGGTAGTCGCGGAGCTTGACGGCCGTCAGGTCGTGGCCGTCCACCAGCACGCGGCCGGACTGCGGCCTGTTGAAGGTCATCACCAGGCTGATGAGCGTGCTCTTGCCGGAGCCGCTGGAGCCGACCAGCGCCGTGGTCGAGCCCGCCGGCGCCGTGAACGAAACGTGCTTCAGCACCTGGGTGCCGGCGTTGTACTCGAAAACGACGTCCTCGAACTCGACCCGGCCACGGACGTCCGGCAGCGGCGCGCGGCTGGCGTCCTCCTGGTCCTCGGTCACCATCCGGCGGATCTCGCGGATGCGATCGAGGCCGGCGAACGCCTCGCTCAGCTGCGTGCCGATGGACGCGAGCTGAATCACCGGCATCGTCATCAGCGCCGTGAACGACAGATACATCACCAGATCGCCGATCGTCATCGACCCGTTCCTGATCGAGTTACCGCCGATCAGCATCATCGCCACGCCGGTGGTGCCGATCACCACCGACGAGAAGGCGGTGATGGCCGAGACCCCTGTCAGCGATTGCGCGACGTTCCGGAACAGCCGATGCGCGCCTTTCGCGAAGACGAGCTCCTCACGCTTCTCCGCGGTGTAGGACTTGACGATGCGGACGCCGCCGAGCGATTCGGCGAGGCGCCCGGTCACCTCGGCGTTGATTTGTCCGCGCTCGCGAAAGAGCGGGCGCAGCCGCTGGAACGCCGTCGCCATTCCGCCGCCGAAGGCCCCGAGGATCAGGACGGTGACCATCGTGAGGCGCCAGTTCAGATACAGCAGGACCCCGAGGGCGATCGTCGCCGTGAGGAGCGATCCGGTCAACTGCACGAGGCCGGTGCCGACGAGGTTTCGGATGCCTTCCGCGTCGGTCATGATTCGCGAGATCAGGATGCCGGTCTTCGTCGAATCGAAGTAGCGGATCGGCAGCCGCATGACGTGTGCTTCGACGTCCTTGCGCATTTCGGTGATCGCACGCTGGGCGGCGACGCCCAACACCTGCGAGTTCGCGAACGCCGTCCCGGCGTCGACGATCGTGGCCGCGCCGGCGGCCATGGCCAGCATCGGCAGCAGATCCCAGTGGCCCTGCGTGATGACGTCGTCCATCAGGTACTTCGTCGTCGTCGGCAGCACGAAGCCGGAGAGGCGGTTGATCAGCATCAGGCCGAGGCCGAGCGCCATCCGCTTCCGGTGCGTCCAGATCAGGCCGCGTGCTTCTTCCCACGCGCCGGCGGTAAACGCCTTCTTGGGAGTCTTGGCAGGCGTGGCGGTGTCGGCGGCGGCGACCGCGGTTCGAGGTATGCGTTCGGGATGAGCCACGACTCATGATACGACGGGCCCAAATGACCGGGACCTACACGGATGGGCGGGTAGGGCAGGCATGGCGGGTAGGGCAGGTAGGGCGGGTGGGGCAGGTAGGGCGGCGGGTGCGGCAGGATGGGCAGGATGGGCAGGATGGGCAGGAAAACGGGACCGGCATCACTGGCGGAACCGGCAGGAAGGCGGGACAGGCAGGATCGGCAAGACGCGCTGGAGGATTGGAGGGCAGCCGACCGTCTAAAATCTGCTCATGGCCTCATTTCTCCAGGACCTCAAATTCGGCGCGCGGCTGCTGGCGAAGACGCCTGGCTTCACCGTGATCGCCGCGCTGTCGCTCGCGCTCGGCATCGGCGCGAACACCACGATCTTCACCCTGGTGAACGCCGTCCTGCTGAACCCGCTGCCGCTCGAAGATCCGGCGCAGCTCGTGTCGATCTGGACGATCGACGAGCGGAACACCGGCACGGGATTCGGTTTCCTGCAGACTTCGCCGATGAACTTCAAAGACCTCCGCGACAAGAACGAGGTGTTCTCGGGTCTTACGGGCCACGCCGGCGTGCCGTTGAACATCACCGGCGGCGCCGGGAATCCGGATCAGGTGTTCGGCGAGCTGGTCACCGGCAACTTCTTTTCCGTGCTCGGGGCGAAGCCATTGATCGGCCGCGGCTTCCTGCCCGATGAAGACAAGACTCCGGGCGAGAAGCTCGTGTGCGTCCTGGGCCACGGCGAGTGGCAGAAGCGCTACGGCGGCGATCCGTCGATCGTCGGTCGCACGATCTCGATCAACGGCGCGTCGTTCACCGTCGTCGGAGTGATGCCGAAGGGGTTCAAGGGCACCAACGCGATCGGCGCGCCGGCGCTGTGGGTGCCCTACATGACGTACCCGCAGACGACCAACGGATTCTTCCGGGAGCTCGCGGAGCCGAACAATCGCCGCGGGCTCGTGTTCAACGTCACAGGGCGGTTGAAGCCGGGCGTCAGAGTGCAGCAGGCTGAAGCCAACCTGAAGACGATCGCGCGTCAGCTCGAGCAGGAATACTCGAACGAGAACAAGGGGCGCAGTGTCACGCTGGTGCCGCTGGCGCAGTCGACCGTGAATCCCGAGTTCCGCAAGAACATCGTCCGCGCCGGAGGACTCCTGATGACGATCGTGGGCCTCGTGCTCCTGATTGCGTGCGCGAACGTGGCGAACCTGCTGCTCGCGCGCGCGGCGGCACGCCAGAAAGAGATCGCCCTTCGCCTGTCGCTCGGCGCCGGCCGCGGCCGGCTGATCAGGCAACTCCTGACCGAGGGGACGCTGCTCGCCGTGTTGGGCGGAGCCGCTGGGCTGCTGCTCGCCTACTGGGCGCAGAGCCTTCTGTGGTCGTTCCGCCCGCCGTTCCTCGCGGCGGACGCGATCGACCTCGCCCCGGACACGCGCGTGCTGCTGTTCACGCTGGGGGTGTCGATCGCGACGGGCGTGCTGTTCGGCCTTGCGCCCGCAATCCAGGCGTCGCGCCCGGATCTCGTCGGCGAGCTGAAGGAGACCGGCGCGCCGATCGGATCCAACGGGCTCTTCAACCTGCGAAACGCGCTGGTGTCGGCGCAGATTGCGCTCTCGCTCGTCGCGCTGGTCGGCGCGGGGCTGTTCCTGCGCAGCCTCCAGCACGCCCAGCAAATCAGCCCTGCCTTCGACGCGGATCACCTCGCCGTGCTCTCCTTCGATCTCGGGGCGCAGGGCTACACCGAGGAGCGCGGGCGGCAGTTCCAGCAGCGCGTGATCGAGCGCGCGGCGTCGGTGCCTGGCGTGCAGGCGGCGACGGTCGCGAGCACGGTGCCGCTGTTCGCCGGCGGCTTCGCGCGCACGGTGTTTCTCGAAGGGCAGGACACGTCGGACCGCCGCGCCGGCCGGCTCGTCCAGATCAGCGTCGTGGGCGCGCGTTATCTCGAGACGCTCGGCATCCCGCTGCTGCGCGGCCGGACGCTCGTCGATATCGATCAGCCGAACACGCCGATCGCCGTCGTCGTGAACGAGACGATGGCGAAGAGGTTCTGGCCCGATCAGGTGGCCGTGGGCAAACGCTTCAAGTTCTTCGGACAGGATCACTTCACGCAGGTGGTCGGGATCGCCATGGACAGCAAGTACAACTTCATCGGCGAAGAGCCGACGCCGTTCATCTATCAGTCGACGACGCAGGTGTACCAGCCGCAGCTGTCGTTGTTCGTGAAAGCGGCCCGTCCGTCGGCGGCGCTCGGCACGGTGCGTGGCGAAGTGCAGCAGCTCGATCGGACGCTTCCGCTCACGGGCGTGTTCACGCTGTCGGATATCTTCGGGCAGTCGCTGTGGGCGCCGCGCATGGCGGCGTCGCTGCTCGCGGTGTTCGCGGGACTGTCGCTCCTGCTCGCAGTGATCGGGATCTACGGGGTGATGGCGTACGCGGTCAGTCTGCGTACGCGCGAGCTCGGGATCCGCATGGCGCTCGGCGCGGGCCGCTCCGACGTGCTGCGGCTGGTCGTCATGGACGGTCTCCGCCTGACGGCAATGGGTGTCGCGTCCGGCCTCGCGGCGTCGCTCGCCGTGACACGCTTGATCGCGGGCCTTCTGTACGGCGTCAGCCCGACCGATCTCGTGACGTTCACGGTCGTGCCGGTGCTGCTGGCCGCCGCTGCGCTCGGCGCGAGCTACCTGCCGGCGCTGCGGGCGACGCGGATCGATCCGATGGTCGCGCTCAGGTACGAGTAGTGCGGGAGGGGCGGGAGAGACGGAAAGGGCGGGAGGGCTGGACGGGCAGGATGGCCGGGAAGGCAGGTAACGAAGCTTCGCCTAAAACCGACGAGTAAAGAAAGCGGTCGCGACGCGAATCTTCGTTACTAGGGCGCGACAGGGGGGAAGGAAAGGGCGGGACCGCGATAAGGGCGAGCATAGCCCCCTGATCAGCGTCGCGGCAGCGCCCGTACAAGCGAAAATCGGGGCGCGTTTCCAGGATGAAACGGCGGCACTGGCGTCCTCTACACGCGGCCAGAAGGCCAGAGCTCTAGAAACCCTCGTCCGCCCCCGCGACCAGTTTCGTTTGTCGCGAACATCGGGCAGTTACAGCGTGTCGATTCCAACCGTGCCAAGCGGATTCACCCGGGCGTGGCCCCGACTGGACGTCAGCCCCAGCAAGCGGTACGCCAGAGCTCCCGATGCCGGACTGGACGCGAAAACGGCCGAAATCTTGAGGTCTCTCCCGCCACACGAGGAAGGTGCCCGTCCGTTTTCGAGGCACATCGTCCCCCTGTCTGTCGGCTTCCATGCACGGACTGCCGCTGGCGGAAGCCGGCTCATCATGGCAGATCGATCAGCGATGTCCGAGTTCTCGCGGATCCAGTCAAAGACGATGGTTCGTCCGTCACGCGAGACCTCGAATCGCGCGCACGGAAAACCCTGACGTCAAGGTCGTGAGGTGCGGCCGTTGCGTGGTGTGAGGCTACAGATTGAGCATGTGCAGGTTGATCGCCGCCGCCAGCCCGCCTTCGTCGTTCGTTCCGGTGAGCCGATACCCGCGCGATTTCAAGGCCTCGGCGGCATTCCCCATCACGACGGCGACGCCCGCGAAGTCGAGCATCTCCACGTCGTTCAGGTTGTCGCCGACCGCCATGACTTCGTCTGCGCGCAGGCCGCGCGTTGCCACCCACCGCGCGAGCGTCGATCCTTTCGAGCAGCCGGCACCGTTGACGTCCACCAGCGAGAAGTCGCGCTGCTCGTACTCGGTGACGGCGACCGAGAACTGCCCGGCGACGGGCATCGCGCGCAGCGCAGCGGCCAGCTGGCGCATCGGCTCGACGCTGCCGTTGAACATCACCTGGATCGGATCCTCGGTCAGCACGTCGGCCAGCGGTCCCGGCGCTTCGGCGATGTAGGCCTTGTTCTTCTCGTAGTAGCCGCGCCGGTTCGGTTGCGACCAGTCCATCCGCTCGAACACGATCTGCCGCTCGTCCGGTCGATCGAACACGATCGCGACGCTGTCTTCGAGGCGCCGCGTCTCGATCAGCACGTGGCGCGCCGCCTCGCGCGACAGCAAATGCCGCATCTCGGTTTCGCCCGTCTTCCGCTTCACGACCGCGCCGTTGTTGCAGATGAGCA
>Ga0099827_10001718_pt1 | contig 11621 bp, 13 predicted proteins | sample CZO8metaG_FD_79339 | JGI IMG/M metagenome (GOLD analysis project Ga0099827, IMG submission 79339) | Vadose zone soil microbial communities from the Eel River Critical Zone Observatory, Northern California, USA - CZOApr15con1.8 metaG | ecosystem: Environmental > Terrestrial > Soil > Vadose zone ...
CACCTCGATCCTCAAGACAGGGCGTCCCGCCACGCTATCGATGATCTCGACCCTGGTTAACGGTCAACGTGCTTGCCGAACTGCTCGCTTCAACGGGCTATCGCGTAGCGATTTAGTGCTTTGGCACGAAGCTGCCGATCGAAGATGTCCGCGCGTCGGTCGCGATCGGGGGTAAAGCAGAAAACTTTGCTCGCTCTGAGCCTTACCGGTTTTGACCCCATTCTGGACCTAGGGCGCCTGGGATCGAATATTCGTAAAGTCGAGAGGGCAGCGCCTCACCTATATTCAGAACAATTCAGGCCTGGCGTAAGGACTCGCCGTCTCCGTTGTGGCAGGCTGAGAATGTGGGAGCCAGGCGCGAGGGCCATTGGCGGCTCTGAATCCGGTCCGGGGAGAAAGTCCCCCATGCTCGACATGAGGCGTAGGGAGTTCGTCGCGCTGCTTGGCAGCGCGGCGATGGCATGGCCGCTTGCGGCGCGCGCGCAACAGCCGACCGGGATGCGGCGCGTCGGCATATTGATGAACGGGACCGCTACCGGGGAGGCACCGCAGTCGTATGTGGCGGCATTGGTGCAGGGGCTGCGTCAATTGGGATGGATCGAAGGCCAAAATCTCCGCATCGACGTTCGCTGGAACGCGGGCGATGCCGAGCTCTCCCGCATCTACGCGGCGCAGTTGATTGGTCTGATGCCCGACGTGATCGTCGCCTCTTCCACGACCAACCTCACAGCTATCCAGCAAGCCACCAGCACCATTCCGGTGGTGTTTCTGCAGGTCTCCGATCCGGTCGCGCAAGGTTTCGTCGCAAGCGTTGCGAAGCCGGGCGGCAATCTCACCGGCTTCAGCATCTACGAGTTCTCGATCGGTGGCAAATGGCTCAGCCTGCTCAAGGAAGTCGCGCCCGCGCTCGCTCGGGTCGGGGTTATGTTCAACCCCGACACCTCGCCTCAGTCGAAATTCTTCATGCGCTCGATCGAGGGTGCGGCGCCGTCGCTCGGGGTCGAGACGCTCATCGTGCCGGTCCGCGCGCCCGCCGACATCGAGCCTGCCTTCGAGAGCTTCGCGCGCCTCCCCAACGGCGGGCTGATCCTGACCACCGATACCTTTACCAATTTGCGCCAAAAGCTGATCGTCGATCTGGCCAGCCGCTATCGCCTGCCAACGATCTCTTCGCAGGATAGATTCCCCAAGGACGGCGGCTTGATGTACTACGGCGCTAGTCTCGATCTTCTTGGCAAGTACCGGCAAGCGGCCGACTACGTCGACCGCATTCTGAAGGGCGCCAAGCCTGCCGATTTGCCCGTCCAGCAGGCGAACAAATACGCGCTGATCATCAATCTCAACACCGCCAAAGCGCTCGGTCTCACCGTGCCGCTTCCGTTGCTTGGCAGCGCCGACGAGGTGATCGAATAAGCTGCTGTTTTGCTGCGGTGCATGAGTCCGCAATTGGCACGAATGCGACCAACCGACACGTCCGCTCTAACGTCTGCTTTCGAGGGCAACAGCGGACCAGATATGCTCGGTTCGAGTTCTTCACATTTTGACCCGAATGTATGGTCCGGCAGTGCGGTGCAAGAGGCTTCCTCGACCTGGCTGATGCGGTCTTGCATCAATGTATCCGGCCTCTGCTTGGAGCGTGTTCTGCTCCGGGCCATCAAGCTGTCGGGCATACGGCCTTGGCGGGGTCATTCGCGCCTGCCCCCGAAGGCCAACTGGACCTTAAATGAGGTCCGGTGCGTTGACTTGCTTGGAGACGAGCAGGAGCAATGCCCATGGCCGTCGAAATGCGAGAGCTTTATAGCAGCCCCAATGGCGATCGTTGGTATCTCGCCCGCGACGTCGATTTAGGACAGGTATTTGTCCGGCACGAACCCAATATCCCTTCCGGGGGGAAGGCGGCGCACATCGAAGTCGGTGCGTTTCTTGGTCGAGGGGGACACGGCCCAGAGCATCGAGAGTTGTTACGGCTGATCGGGACATTGGTGGAGCGGGACCATTCCTTCGAACGTGGAACGGCTGCGCGGATCAAATCGCACGCCAAGAGCCACATTGTGGAGCTGACCAACAGTTCAAAATGGCGCATTTGGCCGGGCGATCTGGCCAGGACGCTAGGGTGGACGCCTGAGGCCAAAATTGAGGTTTTGCCGATCGAGGACGAATTTTGCTCTCATGTTCTCGTCAACCAATCCGACGGGTCCAGGGTGCGTGTGATTGACGCGAGTAATGATTGGCCCATTGAAAAGGTGCGCAAGTCCTTGAGAGCGGGCTAACGATCGCCTGGTCAACTTCGGGGAACAAGGAACTTCGGAATTAGGAAAGCGCCCTCCGACCGCATCGGCGCGCTGTCTCTCTTCGGTTCGTGGACACGGTAAATTCGGTGATGGGCCCATGGAGCCTACCTTCGGTCGCGCTGAGACGATCTTCGCCCTCTGGAAGCGCTCATGCCGACAATCACTTTGGCGGAACTTCCCGAAAGCGGTATCCCACACCATAGAGCGTATCGATCATGTCGAAGGCATCGTCGACCGCCATAAACTTCTTGCGCAGTCGCTTCATGTGACTATCGATCGTACGGTCGTCGACGTGAACGTTATCGGGATACGCCGCGTCCTGCTGCACCAATAGGATTTCGGGGTCTTTGCCGTAACCTGCCGTCCTGTCTGTGGTGGCGGAATACGCTCCGCTATTCCGCCTACTCGGCGCGGGTCGCGACGGAAGAGGGAGAATGCGTAAGGTGTTACCGCAATTCACGATCTATTGTCGATGCGGCCGAGAGAGCGCATGCTGATGCTTGGCTACGATGTTCTGGATGATTTCTGCAGCAGGTGCGGCTCGGCCATCGGCCATCCCTATGGGTATATGGGGCTGGGCTTCGTGTTCATCGCGCTGCGAGCCGCTTTTCTTGAGCGAGCAAATTCCGTCGGGCGGGGTCGTCGGACTTCGTCAGATGTGGCCGATATCTTGACGATCGCGATTGCGGTTGGGGAACGAGATGCGCCCGAGCACCTCCGTGCAGGTGGTTGACGCTCCCCGGAGCCCGCTTTCGCGTATCTGGACACGAATTGGAAGCCGGCCGGCAACCGTCTTTTCCTTACTCTCGCTTGCGTTCGGATCGATCATCATTTTGGCCAATCCGCCGCTGCGTGGACCGGACGAGATCGCGCATTTTCTGCGCATCTATTCTTACGCCCGCGGCGAGCTTCTGCCCGCCGCCGAGGTCGATGGTCGCAAGGGAATCTTCCTGAGCCACGAGCTGTATAACCAGCTCTATTTCTTCAAGACCGCAGGGGAGGTGTTTGCCCGCTTCGGAGACGAGGGAATTCGCTACCGCCAAATCATAGCGGAGTATTCTGCGCTCGTCGGCACGAGCGGCGACGAGCTGCAGCAAGCTTCTGTGTTCGCGCCGTTCGCCGGCACCGAAGGCTACAATCCGGTTGCCTACCTTCCTTATATCGTCGCGGCAGCAATCGGTCGCGGGCTCGGGCTCGACTTTCCCGGCATGCTGCTCCTGATGCGCGCCTTCGGCCTCTTGGCTTTCACGGCGGCGGCGGCCTATGCCATCGCGGTCACTCCCACCTTGAAATGGGCGTTCGTGCTGATCGCGATGCTGCCGGTCGCGCTCTACAACCGTGCAGTTCTCAGCGCGGACGGTGCTGCGTTCAGCTATACGTTGGTGATCACCGCGCTTTGTTTCAGCGCCGCGCGCGCGCCTGCCGCCGGGCGGGTCTGGGAGCGCTCGCTCTGGATGACCCTATGCTCGCTCAGCAAGCAGCCGCAGATCGTCTTCGTGCTGCTGGAGTTGATGGTCTGCCGGCGCAAGGAGCTGCCGCGGTGGCGCAGCCTGGCGATCGTCGTGCTGCCAAGCCTGATCCTGTCGCCGCTATGGGTGGTCGCAGTATCGGCCGACATAGCGGCCTGGCGTCTCCTGGAAGAACGGAACGATCTGCCTGAACATTTCGATCCGCTGTGGAAGCTCTATTACATGTGGGAGCATCCGTACCATTTCCCGCTGGCGGCATGGACGGCGCTGAGCGGCTGGGCGGGCAGGCTGTGGCAGGAGCTCATCGGCGTCCTGGGGTGGCAGGACATTCTGCTTCGGCCCTGGATCTATGTCGTGCTTACGGTCCTCCTCCTGTTCGTGCCGCTGCAAAAACTGCAGCTCGGTGGTGCGGCCCGTGCGCGCGTCATGGTTCTTAGCGGCCTTGCGGTCCTGGGCTACGTTGTCCTCGTCTATCTGATCTTTTTTATCACCTACACTCCCATCGATACGGACCACGTCCGGGGCGTTCTAGGACGTTACTTCGTGATCCCCCTGCCCGTGGCGGCAATCTTCGTAGCTTCGGTGATCAACATCGAATTGCCGCGTGGCGTGCCCGCGGCGATTGCGACTACCGGCGCACTGATTGCGGGAAGCGCGACCGTGGAAGCGGTGCTGCGAGCGCATTGGTGAATGGTCGCGATTGCCGACCAAAATCATCGAGCCGCAGCCGAACGGAAGCGGCCCAGAGTGTCGTTGCGCGGGGTATCAGCCCGACTCGGTGTCCTCGAGTTGCGAGAACCGCACCTGCAGAATCTCCCTCATCGTGACCCTGCCGTCGCCGTGCTTTTCGACGAGGACGAGTTGCTGCGCATCGGGCAAGCCAGCAGGAACCACCATTTTTCCACCAGCTTTCAACTGGTGGATCAGCGGCGGGGGAATGAGGTCCGGAGCCGCTGTCACGATCACCTTATCGAACGGGGCGTGCTCGGACCAGCCATGATAGCCATTGGCGATCTTGAGCTCAATGTTGGTGCAGCCCTGCCGATGAAGTCGTTGCTTCGCCTGTTGCCCGAGCTCTTCGATGATTTCGATGCTGTACACTTTCCGAGCCAGCTGCGCGAGGATTGCGGCCTGATAGCCGAGACCGGTGCCGATCTCGAGGACAGCGTCATCAGCGCTGATATCAAGTAAATCCGTCATCAACGCGACAATAAATGGCTGCGAAATCGTCTTGTCGAAGCCGATCGGAAGTGGAACGTTGGCGTAGGCGTAGAGCCGGAGTTCGATTGGCACAAACTCATGCCGCGGGACCTTGCCCATGGCCGTCATCACTCGTTCGTCAAGGGCCGTCTTGCCGATCAAGTCACTCACGTGAAATGTCCCGGCAGAAATTTCCGCGAGCATATGTTGACGCAGGACCTCGAAGTTTTCCACACTCATTGTGCCATCCCTATCGCCACAACAGGGACACGTCATCGTAAGCATCGCGCGAGCTAATCTTCAGACCGCTGCCCGCTGCCGGCATCGGCGCTGCCGCAAAAAGACTGGGGCACCTCTCGCTGGTAGCTCGCGGACTAACTCAATGTCCGTGTGTGGACCATACAACGTTGACCAGGTTGTCGGAAGGCAAGAGGATTGCACGGTGCAGGTTCGAAGCCCGCCCATTCCGACCATCGGCATCATGTCTGCACCTTGCGCTCAACGGACGTGCCGTCCCATGGCGACTACTTCTGCTCTCGGGATGATCAGCGGACGAGATGTGCTCGCGGTGAGCTTTACAGCTCCTGACCCTGGCTGTGTGAAAACGCCGCAAACTCAGGACCGACTAGAATGGTCTTTCATAGATCAACTGAAATCGACCGCGCTTAAGAATTCTCGCGACCCAAATCGCGATCCGAAGGAAGCTTCATTCTACGGTTTCTCCGCGCCATCGCGTTTTCACACGACCAAGACCCACATCGGACATGCGGCAATCTGGGAATTGTCATCGATTGCAACGGGCTCACTCTGGCTTGATGTTGGCGGCTTTGATCACCGCAGCCCATTTCTCGACCTCGCTCTCGACGAACTTCCCGAGATATTCGGTCGATCGCCGCTCAGGTGCGATCAGCACATAGCCTAATTCTTTCAACTTTTCCCGTACGGCGGGAATTGCGGTCGTTGCGACAATCGCTTCGCGGAGCTTCTGCACGATGGGCACGGGCGTGCCCTTGGGCAAGAAAAAGGCATACCAGGGATTGACCTCGAAATTGCTCAGACCCTGCTCATGCGCTGATGCCAGTTTCGGTAGGATCGGCAGGCGGCTCTTTGAGAAAATCGCGATGGCTTTCACTGTCTTACTCTCGATCTGCGGGATCGCGAGCGCCGTGAGCGAGCAAGAGAGCGATCGCGATTCAAGTGTTCCACACCAGAGAAAGCCCGCGTCCGCGCACCGAACTAACGATTTCCAAGAGCCCGGAGCCGTTGTGTGGCTTGTGCTACGCCCTGGCTCTCGGCCTTTTGATACCAGCTTCGCGCTTTTTCCACGTCCGCGTCCATCCCAATCACGCCGAGCTTTGCAAGCACGTTGGGATCGTACGTCGCCCCCAAAGCCATCGCAGCGCCAGCATCGCCGGCTTCCGCAGCTCGCTGGAATAAGATCCGGGCCGCAACCAGATCGCCAGCCGAAGCCAATTGCTCGCCTTGTCTTGTGAGAAACTTGAGCTCCTCCGGATCAAGCGCGCGAACGGCTTTGCTCGAGGGCGGAGACTCAGGCCCGGTCCGGGCCGGCTGTGACATGGCCACGGTCGCTCCCTCGGACATTGTCGCCGTCTGCGACGTCTCGGTTTGCTTGGGGGATATCTCACCCGGCGCAGCCGTTTCAGGATCATCGTCTTGCGTCCTGGTCGGTGAAGGCTGATGTTGACCCACGGACATCCATGGCCCGATGATCCGTTCAACGAATGCTTCAATTCGCGGTCCGGGTGCTGACCCTGATGGTGGAGCCAAGTCTCCTATCGACAAGTAGTACACGATTGGCGCGCCCAAGATGCCCGCCGCAAAGATGCATAGCACCACGCGTAGCTTGTGGCGACGTGACCTCATTGGAGGAGGCATTGGGCGCTCGAGCCCTGGGGAGCGCAGCGACTGCAATTCCCCATCGGCGGATCTCTGGCGACCGTGATGGTCGACGGGCGCAAGCCCAGTCACAGGAGGCAGAGGGCTGGCACGAGGGAGCCGCCTCGCAGCTCCCTGGCGCTGCAGCGAGCGCAGGATGGCTTCAAGCCGCTCGAGATCGAGGTCACTTATGGTCTCATCACGACGTTCGGCGGCCGGCTGCTCGTGCCGCCCACTGCTCGATGCCTGAACGGGCTGCCGATGGTGCTCTCGTGTGCCCTGCACTAAAGCGTAAGGCGAGAGAGGTGGGTGATCGGCGTCCTCGACAGGATCCCGCTCGGTGAACGGATGCTCGTGCGCCTTGAACGACGCATCGGCGGTAAGATCGGTAGGACCAGCAGATTTCTTTGGCGTGGTGCTCATACGCTGATACTCGCCTGCTGACACCTCGACTGAAGTTTTGTTGACCTACCCGCTGTCTTCTGTTCGAAACTCCTCTTTGTTCTCACTCCCGGCGATCAAGGCAAAGTTGGGCGCCGGGCAACCGCTGCCGACCTACGGCTTAGCGCTTGATTGCCTTTGCCACTCGAGAAATTCACTGAACAGAGCCTCGCGGTCATCCTGGGTGAGATTCGCAACAGGGGGACCCTTTTCCGCAAGGAAGGACGAAAATTCGCGACTGGCGACTTTTGCCTCCGCATTCTTTTGCTGCATGCGCTTCACCATCTCTTCCGCGACGCTCCAGCGGGTCCAGCCTGGAACGGTCGCTGCAAGATTGACGTCGCGCCATTTTGGATGGCGGGCGGGGTCGAGAAACTGGTCCCACTTGTTGAAAAGGGCCTCGGTGAACCTTTGCACGCGCCGGTAACGATCGGTGTCTTTCGGCCAGTTGAAAACCGCGAGCACCGCCGGCACCGCAATGGTCTCGATTTTCTCGCCCTGCGGAATCAAGGTCGGATATTCCTCACGGGTCAACTCTCCGAACGTGTAGTAGTCGACAAGGACGTTGAAAAAAGGAATCGGTAGCAAGTGAAGGCCCAAATGCGCGGGAATGTGCGCGAAGAAGTCGAGGGGCTTGCCGATCACGCGCACCAGCGCGGCAATTTCGCCCGATTTGAGCATTCGCAGCGCGATGGGGTTGTCGAACCGCACGTGCTCGACCTGCACGCCCAGTCGCTGAAAGACGATAGTCCCGGTCAGGCTCGAAGCGCTTCCTGCCGGCCCGAAATTGACCTTCTTGCCGCGCAGGTCCTCGATGCTCTTGATCTCGGGGCGCGCGAGGTCATGAATTTCAGAGGCCGGCAAGCGAATGATGTAATGAATTCTTTTCTGGAGATTAGGCGTCTTCCTATGAGTGCGGAAAAACTCGAAGACGTCCGTCTGCGTCATCACGACGTCGACACCGCGCAAATAGAGAAGATCATCGAGATTGGAGGCAGCACCATAGGTGACGATCGGAAGAACGCGAAGATTTTCGCCATCGTCAAGCACCTGCGCCAGCTCAGCGGCGAAGCTCATATAGCTGCCTGACAGAATTCCACCCGCCACGCCGACGGTCCAGTTATTCTTGCGCTCCTTCAGTGCGGCGTCGGTGCCGCCTTGCTCAAGCGACTTGGGCAAGGCCTGCGAGCGAGCTGGTGCAACAAGGCCGATGCCAAGCGTCACGGCGACAAGCGAATAAATGAGAGTTGCAAGGGCTAAGCGGCTCGCGCGCTTGACAGAATGGAGCCGCGGGACAACGCCCTCGCGCGCGCTTTTCGGCGGGTAAGCGGAAAGGTCAAAGGGATTGCATGATGGGGTGCTCATGCACACGCTCTCCCTACTGAGCCCCGCGACTGAGCTTCGCTCGTCGCTATTTCCTTTCTTTTTCAACCCCTTGCTGTTTCTATTCCAACTTCTTTGATGTTCAGACACGTACCGCGTTACCGGGTCCCGATGTTCAAGTGAACGTGGCCCCGGTTAGAATGTTCCGGGAAATGCCTGAACGGAAACAGCAATCACAGGTAACATGTTACGACGCACCGCGCGCTGCGATGCAGCAGGTCCGCAGTTTGCCGCCATTCGCTTCGCGAGTATCAGGAACATTGATTTCGACCTGCTGATTCGACATCTCGCGGAAATGGACTAACGAAGCTGCGCGATGGAATCCGCAACGATGGGTCCTCGAAGTTTTGTTGCTTGGCGGGCTCGAATGACCGGTGCTCGTACGGGGCTGCCGATCTGGAACGTCCGCTCAATGGTCGCTATCGGGTGATTAGCGGACCGGACAACATTTGCTCGTTCTGAGTTTTACCGGTTTTGACCCAGAACGGATCACCATGCGCAAGGGTGATGGCTGGGACACGCTCGCCACCCAAGCCAAGCGCCATTTAACCTCGCAGCTTAATCAGGTATTCTCAAAATCCCGGAGATTGCGCCGCCAAGAAATGCCAACAAACTTCCGGACGGCACCCGATGGTAATGGACACGCCGCTCATCGATAAGGTCTACGAGAGTTGCTTCGTGCCTGAGTTTTGGCCCGAGGTGCTCGATGAGCTTGGACGCATGGCAGACGCCCCCGGAGCGTCATTGTTTGTCCTCAAGAACGACGCCCAATATTGCATCACGTCGCCGGAGCCCCGTGAACGCGCGCAACGAATGATCAAAGAGGGCTGGCTGTGGCGCGGGCGGATCATCTCGCGTTTATTTGCGCAGCGTCATTCCGGATTTTTGATCGACGTCGATTTTTTCACGCCCGAGGAACTGGAACAAGAACCGATCTACCGCGATGTGTGGCGGCCGCAGGGTGTGGGTTGGGGCATGGCCACCGCCATCACGATCCCCACAGGCGAACACGTGATGTTCGTCTTGTCGCGGCGAACCGAATATGGCCCGTTCGAACGCGCTTCTGCGCAAAGGCTTGACGAGCTACGTCCCCATCTCGCCCGCAGCGTGCTAATTTCGGCGCGCCTGCAACTGGAAAGAGCGCGCGTCGCCAACGAAGCGCTTGCCGCTATGGGCATTCCGGCGCTGGTTTTGGACGAGACCGGCAAGGTCCTTGCGGCCAACTCCTTGATCGAAGCGATGAGCGGCTGTGTCCATTGGCGGGCCTACGACCGCGTCTCCTTGAATGACAAAATCGCCGATCACTTGTTGCGCGACGCGATCGCAACCATCGATTCGGAGATCGGGTCAAGCGTACGCTCGTTCCCGGTCCGCGACGCACACGCCAATTCAATGATGGTCGCGCATGTCATTCCCATTCGCCTTTCGGCGCGCGACATCTTCCTCCGCTGCGCCACCGTCTTGGCGATGACACCTGTGACGCCGCCGCAAGCGCCGCCGGTCGAGCTCGTGCAATCCTTGTTTGATCTGACGCCGGCCGAAGCGCGCGTCGCCCGCAGCCTCGCGGCGGGAAAAACCGTGGAGAACATCGCCTCTGACGGCAGCGTTTCGTTGACCACGGTGCGTACGCAGATACGCGGCGTACTGGAGAAAACCGGCTGCAATCGCCAAGCCGAAGTCGTCGCGTTGCTGAGCGGGATTGTCCCGCCGCGGGCCGCGAGCCCGAGTTGATCAAACATCGCTTCCCGAAGCCGAAATTTTCGTCGCCTCATCAAACTTGATGAGGCGGACGGCGGCGCTTTCAAAGTATTCCGCTCTCATACGATCCGGAATCAAGGCCGACACCGTCGGGCCTCGACTTGGTCGCTACTGTTGGCGGCAAATTGGGAGGAGGACGAGATGGACGAGTTCTCCGTGATTTTTGGGAGCGATCTCACCGCGGCGATCTTCTGCCTCAGCTCCACGATATTTCTGCTGCTATATGCGGCGGGCTTCGTTTTGTCGCGGAGATGGAAACGCGCCGCCGGACGGGCTTCGCTAATCCGTCGGTACGTTATTTCCGGTCTCGGTGCCGCACTCGCGGCCATGGGCGTCGGATTTGGGCTGCACTCGGCGAACGTCACCATGACGTCCGCCACACAACAGACCGGGACTGCGATCTCGGTTTCGCCGCGGGAGCTTAGTCTTTCCGGTGGGACGAAATCACTGCCCGTGCAGAAGTTCGAGGATCAGACGTTTGTTTTCTCGAATCGAGATTGAGCGACCGCATCCCCGCATCGCGGCTTATTATGCGGATTTATCGAAGAACCGCAAACAGGTCGCGAGTGGTACCGACGCGACGAGGCGCACTTCCAAACTTGGCACGAAGCTGCCGATTTCAGAAGTCCGCTCAATGGCCGCGATCGAGGGAAAAGCGGACAACATATGCTCGCCGCGAGCCTTTCGTTTTCACACGACCAAGACCAGACTGGAAGTGAGACCGATGATCAGCACTCGCCGTGATCCACGCCGATTGCGCCGCCGCGGCAATACTCACGCCGATCGATGCGCTCGATCCGGCCGGAACCGGCAACTTCCGCTTCCGCACTGTAAGGCACTACCGCTGGCGACGCCGAAGCAGCTTCGTGCTCATCAGCGGGTGGCGAGTCATCTTCTTCACATACTGCGCTCGAGAAGCGTCGTAGCTTTTTCTGGCAGCTGCTCCGTAAGCGGGACGTGCCGAGGTGGCCGTGTGGATGGATCGGGCAGCAGGTGGTGCCGTCGGCGGGCTTCACACTCTCACCCTGACCGCAGCTTTTTCCCGGTCTCTCAGTATTGTGAGTAGGGAGATGGCAAATGCCCAAGGAACCTCATATCGCCCACGTCTATCCCTCGCTATTCAAGGCACTGAAATTCTCGGCCGCGGGGGTTGCGCTCATCTGTCTCTTGGACGGCCCGCCGA
>Ga0099827_10001719_pt1 | contig 11619 bp, 9 predicted proteins | sample CZO8metaG_FD_79339 | JGI IMG/M metagenome (GOLD analysis project Ga0099827, IMG submission 79339) | Vadose zone soil microbial communities from the Eel River Critical Zone Observatory, Northern California, USA - CZOApr15con1.8 metaG | ecosystem: Environmental > Terrestrial > Soil > Vadose zone ...
CACCACCAACACGGCCGCCGCGCTGCGCGCGGTGGAGATCGAAGCCGACGTGATCCTAAAGGCGACCAAGGTGGATGGTGTGTACACGGCGGATCCCAAGCGCGACCCCACGGCCACGAAGTTCGAACGCCTGGGCTACCTCGAGGTGCTCAATCGCGGCATCGAGGTGATGGACAACACCGCGCTCACCCTCTGCATGGACAACGACGTGCCCATCGTCGTGTTCAACCTGCTGACTCAAGGCAACATCGAGCGTGTGGTGCTGGGCGAGGAGATCGGCACGCTCGTGGGCTCTTCGGCGTGATCGACCCATGATCGATCCAATCCTCCGCGAGGCGGAATCGAAGATGACGAAGTCGGTCGATCACTTCGCTGGCGGGCTCGCGACGATCCGCACCGGCCGCGCCAACCCGGCCCTGATCGACAAGGTCATGGTCCCCTACTACGGGACCCCGACTCCCCTCAATCAGCTCGCCCAGATCAGCGCGCCCGAGCCTCGGTTGCTCGTGGTCCAGGTCTATGACAAGAGCCAGATCGGAACGGTCGAAAAAGCGCTGCGCACGAGCGAGCAGGGCCTGAACCCAGCCAACGACGGTCAGGTCATCCGAGTCCCTATCCCGCCGCTGACCGAGGAACGGCGCCGCGAGTACGTCAAGCTCGTGCGCCAGAGAGCCGAGGAGGCCCGGGTCGCGATTCGCAACGTGCGGCGCGACGAGCTGCACCGCATCGAACACATGCAAAAGCAGGGCGAGGTGCCGGAGGACGACTCGAAGCGAGCGTCAGCTCGCCTGCAGAAGATCACCGAGTCCCAGATCGAGAAGGTCGACGCCCTGGCCGGTCGCAAAGAATCCGAAGTAATGGAGATCTAGGGGTCCTCACCCCCGGATAGGCCGGACTCTCCAGGTTGTACCAGGAGTCCGATCCCATATAGTCCGGACTATCTGGGTTTCGCCGCCCCGGGGACGTCCCGGTACGCTTTGCTGGCACTTTGAACTCGCAGGTCCCCCGCCACATCGGGATCATCATGGACGGCAACGGTCGCTGGGCCCGCGGCCGGGGGCGGCCCGCCAGCTTCGGCCACCGCCAGGGCGTCCGCGCGATCAAGCGCGTGCTCCAGGCGTGCGAGGACCTCGGCGTCCACGCGCTCTCCATCTACGCCTTCTCCACGGAGAACTGGGCGCGACCGCGCGCCGAGGTGCGCGCCTTGATGCGCCTCTTCCACGAGACGATGCAGCGCGAGATTGACGAGATGCACCGCCGCGGCGTGCGCATCGTTGTCAGCGGCCGCCGTGACGAGCTGTCGGCCCGCATGCGAGAGCGCATCGACGAGGCCATGGCGCGCACCGCCAACAACACGAACGGCGTGCTCAACGTCTGCCTGAACTACGGTGGCCGGGCGGAGATCGTGGACGCGGTGCGCAAGCTGGTCCGCGACGGATTACCCGCGCAGAAAGTCGACGAGGAGGCAATCTCGTCGCGCATGTACAACCCGGAGCTGCCGGATCCAGACCTGATCATTCGCACCGCGGGCGAGCACAGGGTGAGCAACTTCCTGCTGTGGCAGAGCGCCTACTCGGAGATGTTGGTGACCGAAACCCTGTGGCCGGACTTCGGCGAGAACGAGCTGAAGGCCGCGTTGGCTGAATACGCATTGCGGGTCCGGCGTTTTGGAGCGCGGCCCGCTGCAGAGATCGCAGTCGGTTGACCACGAATAATCCGCCGTTGGCCGGAGCCTGGAAGCTCAGCCCGCTGATGGTGCGCATCCTCAGCGCGTTCGTCATCCTCGGCGCCGTCATCGGGCTCGTGTTCGTCGGGATCTATGGCGTCTACGTGCTCGTCCTGGTCCTCGGTGGCCTGGCGCTTTGGGAGTTCCACGGGCTTTCCGAAGGCATGGGCTCGCGCGCCCCGGCGTGGCTCCTGTACCCGCTGGGCCTGTTCTTTGCCTTCAGCGGCACGGTGCTCAAGGAGGTTGACGTCACGCTCGTTTTGGCGCTCGCGCTCGTCGGCGGGCTTGGCGCATTCCTTTTCGTCCCTGGTCGGCGGCAAGGCCTCAGCCGGTGGGCGATGGGCCTGGCGGGCGCGCTGTATGTGGGGATGCCCTTCAACTACTACCTGCTGCTCTACACCTCCAAGCCCAGCGGCCTGACCTGGACCCTCTTCACGATCCTCGCGGTGGTCGCGAGTGACGCCGCCGCCCTTCTGATCGGTAGCCGCATTGGCCGCCATCCGTTCTTCACGAACATCAGCCCCAAGAAAACAGTCGAGGGCGCCGTCGCCGGCGTGGTCGGATCGGTGATCGTGATGCTGATCGGCGTCTCGGCGGTGCTCGGCCACAGCCCGATCCATGCCATCGTGCTGGGCGTTCTCGTCGGCGTCAGCGCTGAGGTGGGCGATCTCGTCGAGTCGCAGATGAAGCGCCTGGCCGAGGTCAAGGACACCTCTCATCTCATCCCTGGTCACGGTGGGGTCCTGGATCGCATCGATTCGATCCTGTTTCCACCCATCCTGGTCTACCTCTATCTGATGCTCTTCCACCTGCTCTGATGCGACCCCTCAACATCGCCGTCCTCGGCGCCACCGGGTCGATCGGCCGGCAGACGCTCGACGTGATCGACCGCAACCCGGCGCGCTTCAAGCTGTTCGGGCTGAGCGAAGGCGTGCGCTCGACCAACCGGAAGGCCGAATACCTCGTGCATGGGCAGGCGGGCGAACCGGAATTCGACGCCCAGGTCGAAGCGATGGTGACGGACCCCCGATGTGACCTGGTGGTCGTCGCCATCCCAGGGGCCAGGGCCCTTGCGCCGACGATGTCCGCGCTTCACGCGGGCAAAGAGGTCGCGCTGGCGACCAAAGAGGTGCTGGTGATGGCCGGCGCGCTGGTCATGAAGGCAGCCGGCGAGCGAGGTATCCGTCCCATCGATTCAGAGCACAGCGCGATCTGGCAGTGCCTCTGGGGCGAGGAGCGCAAGAACGTGCGCGGGTTGATCATCACCGCGAGCGGCGGTCCGTTCTGGGCCCACCCCGAGCTGGACCTGGACCAGGTGACGGTCGAACAGGCGCTCAACCATCCGAAGTGGTCGATGGGTCCCAAGGTCACGATCGACTCCGCGACCCTGATGAACAAGGGCCTCGAGCTCATCGAGGCGCATCACCTGTTCGGCATCCCAGTGGACGCGATCTCGGTGTGCATCCATCCGCAGAGCGTCATCCACTCGCTGGTGGAGTTCATCGACGGCTCGCTCAAGGCGCAGTTGGGCCGGCCCGACATGCGCCTGCCGATCGCGGTCGCCCTGGCGTATCCCGACCGCCTGCCCAACGCGGTCCAGCCGACCTCCCCGCGGGAGCTCAGCGGCCTCGAGTTCCATGACCTCGACGAGAGCCGGTTTCCCAGCGTCCGGCTGGCTCGGCAGGCGGCTGCCAGGAGCGGCGGGCATCCGGCCGTCCTGAACGCCGCCAACGAAGAGGCGGTGAACGCTTTTCTGGGCGGGGAGGTCCCGTTCAGCGGCATCGTCCGGGTCGTGGAGCGAGCCCTCAGCGCTTTCCCAGGCTCTGGCGGCACGTTAGAGGAGATCCTCGAGGCCGACCGCTGGGCGAGGGCTTACATCAGGGAAAACTCGGTAGTCTGAGGGCCGCATGGAAGCCCTCCTGGTAGTCATCGCCGTCGCCGGCATGTTCCTGCTCCTGATCGCACCCCACGAGGCCGGCCACTTCGCCCTGGCCAAGCTCTTCAAGGTGCGGGTGATCGAGTTCTCGATCGGTGCCGGCACCAAGCTCTGGTCGACGACACGCGGAGGCACCCTCTACGCGATCCGGGCCATCCCCGTGATCGGATACGTGCGGATGGGCGGGATGGAGGCGGGTGATTTCGAGGATCCAAGCGGCTTCCACCACAAGACACCCTGGCAGCGGATTCTGATCCTGGCTGCCGGGCCCGCGGCCAACTTCGTGGTCGCGATTCTCCTGTTCACCGGTCTCGGTCTGACGCAGCTCAACGATGACGTCGGCAAGGTCGCGAGGGTCCTGCCGAACTCTCCGGCGGCGGCTGCCGGTTTTCAGGCCGGCGACCGGCTCCGCACTGTCGAGGGTCAGCCGATCACCGCTCCCGACCAGTTGCGCAAGGTCGAAAACGCCGCGCCGAACGCGGCGATTGTCGTGACCGGTGTGCACGCGAACCGCCAGCCGTTCACGTACATCGTCACGCCGCAGTGCGACCTCAAGACCAATCAGTGCCAGGTCGGCTTGAGCGTGATGGGCGTGGTCACCGTCAAGGACGCCGTCGTCAACGGGCTGGCGTTCCCGTTCGTGGCCGTGAGCAACATCGTGCAGGGCCTGGGCCAGTTGGTCACTGGACAGGTGCCGGGCGGTTTGCTCGGGCCGAACGGTTTCACAGGGCCGATCGGCATCGCCGACGTGGCCGCCCAATCGGTCTCCTTGGGTCCTGGCACGTACATCTTCTTCGTCGCCCTGCTTTCGGTCGCGCTCGGTTTCACCAACCTGCTGCCGTTCCTGGCGCTCGATGGCGGCCGGATGGCGGTCGTCCTCATCGAGGTGCTTCGCCGCCGGCCCTTCGACCGCACCAGCGAGCTCAACTTTCAGCGCATCGGCCTGGTCGCGCTGCTCGGCCTCGCCGCCGTGATCAGCTTCCTCGACATCCAACGCATCGCGACCGGCCAGTTCCCCGGCCTGCAGCGCTGATGGCCGTCGTCACGCGCCGCAAGGCGATCCCGGTCAACGTGGGTGGTGTCGTCATCGGCGGCGCCGCGCCGATCGCCGTCCAGACGATGACCAAGACCGACACCCGCGACGTCAAGGCGACCCTGCGCCAGATCCACGAACTGAAAGAGGCGGGGTGCGAGATCGTGCGGCCCGCGGTGCCCGACCGCGAGGCGGCGGAGGCGTTGAAGGAGATCGTCAAGGGATCACCCCTGCCCGTGATCGCCGACATCCACTACGACCACACACTCGCCCTGCTGGCCATCGAGGCCGGCGTGCATTGCCTCCGCCTCAACCCGGGCAACATCCCCGACCGCGAGAAGGTCGTCAAAGTCGTGACCGCGGCCAAGGAGCGCCAGATCCCGTTTCGAATTGGGGTCAATGCCGGATCGCTGCCGGAAGAGGTGCACAAAACGCTGCGCGAGCAGCATCACATCGACCGCGACGACCGCGAGCGCACGGCGGACCGCATGGTCGAGGTGGCACTCGGCCACTGCAAGATCCTCGAGGACCTCGACTACGGCCCTGGCTACATCAAGGTCTCGCTCAAGGCGACCGACGTGTGGACGAACATCATGGCCAACCGCAAGTTCGCCGCGGCGCGGCAGTACCCCATCCATCTCGGGGTGACGGAGTCCGGTCCCGTCGAGGCCGGCAGCATCCGTAGCTCGGTCGGGCTGGGCATCCTGCTGAGCGAGGGCATCGGCGACACGATTCGGGTCTCGCTCGCCACTTCCGACCCGCGAGAAGAAGTTCGCGTCGCGCACGAGATCCTCAAGACTCTCGCGTTCCGCAAGGAGAGCCCGACGCTCATCGCTTGCCCGACATGCGGGCGGCTCGAGTACGACATGGTTCCGACCGTCAAAGCGGTCGAGGCCTACATTGCGAAGCTCAAGGTGCCGATCACGGTCGCGGTGATGGGGTGCGTGGTCAACGGGCCCGCCGAGGCGCGACACGCGGACATCGGCGTCACGGGCGGGCGCGGCAAGGGCGTGATTTTTAAGAAAGGTAGCCTTTACAAGACCGTGCCCCAGGAGGAGCTGCTCCCAGTGTTGCTGGCCGAGATCGACGCGATTGCGGCCGAGCACGCCCTCCCGGCCTAGCCCTGCCCGATGAAACAGGAAACCGAAGAGCAGCAAAACTTCGTGAAAGACCTCACCAAGATGTCCGACGACTTCGACCGCTGGTACACGGACGTCGTCCGCAAGGCCGAGCTGGCGGACTGGTCGGGCATCCGCGGGATGATGGTCGTCCGCGCTTACGGCTGGGCGATGTGGGAGGCGCTCATGCGCGCTTTCGACGACATGATCAAGGAGAGCGGCCACGAGAACTGGGCCTTCCCGCTGCTCATCCCTCGCGAGTACCTGATGAAGGAAGCGGAGCACGTCGAGGGCTTCGCGCCGGAGGTGGCCTGGGTCACCAAGGCGGGGGGCGGCATGGAAGAGCTCGAAGAGCCGCTCGCCGTCCGGCCGACGTCGGAATCGATCATAGGTCCGCTTATCAAGCGCTACATCCAGAGCCACCGCGACCTGCCCAAGCTGACCAACCAGTGGAACAGCGTCGTGCGCTGGGAGATGCGGTCGCGCCTCTTCCTGCGCAGCAGGGAGTTCTGGTGGCAGGAAGGCCACACATTCCACGCCTCGGCGAAGGAAGCGATGGACGAGGCGCAGCTCATCCTCGGCTATTACCGCGCGATCGCCGAAGACTGGCTCGCGGTTCCGGTGCTGAGCGGCAAGAAGTCCCCCGCGGAAACATTTCCGGGCGCGGTGCACACGCTCACGGTCGAAGGCTTGATGAAGGATGGGCTCGCTCTCCAGATGGGGACGTCGCACTACTTCGGACAGAACTTCGCGCGCGCCTATGACATCTCGTTCTCGAACAAGGCGAACGAGCGGGAACTTTGCTACTCCACGTCGTGGGGCATGAGCACCCGCCTGGTCGGTGCGCTGGTGATGGCGCACGGCGACGATTCGGGCTTGATCGTGCCGCCCAAAGTGGCGCCCACCCAGGTGATCGTGGTGCCGATTTTTCGGGACGACGCCGGCCGCGCCAAGGTCGAGCGTTTCATCGAGACGTGGGCGCCCGAGCTCAAAGCCGCGGGCGTCCGATATCGCGTCGACTGGCGCGACGAGCGCCCGGGCGACAAGTACGCGCACTGGGAGCTGAAGGGCGTGCCGATCCGCCTCAACGTCGGCGCACGCGATGCCGACGCGGGCCAGGTCGAGATGGTGGACCGGCTTTCCCGCGAACGGGTCAGCTTGCCCGTCTCAGGAATCAGCAAGCGTTTGAGCGCGGAGCTCGATTCGTTCCAGCAGAAGCTGTTCGAACGCGCGCAGAAGTTTCAGCGCGAGAACACTTATGAGCTGCGGACGCTGGACGAGGTCGTGGCTCACTTCCGCGAGCGCGGCGGCTTTGTGTGGACGGATTGGTGCGGCGATGGGGAGGAGGAAGCCCGGATCAAAGCTGAATCCGGCGGCGTGACGATCCGCACGATCGACGAGGACGCGAAGCCGTCAGGCAAGTGCTTCGTCTGCAGCAAGCCGGCGAAGTTCCGGGTCGCGCTAGCCAAGGCGTACTGAGGCCGTCGGCTGTCCCGGATAGTCCGGACTATCCGGGGGTTGCTTCGGACGTCAAGTCGCTTCGTCCGGACTAACCGGATATTTCGCCAGGGCGGTCCGAGCGTGGCGCACCTGGGCAACGACTGATCCGGGGGCACGAAGGTCGGCGAATGTGAAGCGAAGAAGGTGGTATCCGGCGTTGACGAGAGCATTCTGTCGGCGTAGGTCGGAAACCAGCCGCTCCTTGTGGTTCTCGCCGTCGTACTCAATGGCCAACCTCCGGTCGGGGTAGTAGAGATCCACACGCCCGATAAAGTTACCTGCCGCATCGTGAAGCTCAGCCTGGACGGAGGGACGTGGAAGCCGTGCTCTGACCAGCTCCATCCGCAGGCGCGTCTCCATCGGCGACTCGCTTCGGGGATCCGCCAGGCGCATTGCGCGGCGCAACCGCTTGATCCCCTTTTGCCCAGGATGCCTCTCGACGTGGCGCTCTAGGGTAGCTAGTTCGACAAGGCCTCCACGGAGAGCCATGTCCACTGCGACGACTGATTCAACAGTGTCAGCACGGCTTCCCAAGTCGCAGACAGTCCGCAGTGGGGAGGTGGTTCGGAAGCCCCTCCGCATGATCACGTCCGACTCAGGAAGGGCTGCTCGCCGGAGCCTCACCCCGGCTCGAGCTCGCACCGGGATGTCACGTCCGATGGTCACCTCGATGGGTTCGCACCATGAGTTGTAGAGGCCCAGGAGCCACGCGGCTGTGAGACCAGAGAACGCGTATTCCGCGGGCACGCGTCGTGCGATTGCCATCAGCCTCAGGCCGGCATCTTGGGGTAGGCCGACCCACGCATATTGGCCGCGACTCAACCGCGTCCATATCTTCGTCTGCAGAGCGTCCCAATACAGGCCGACTCGCCTGGCGTCCTGAACCGTGAAGGGGCCGTTCCGTAACGCAACGTGAGGCGAAGACTTGGCCGTCACAGCACCGAGCATCAAGGGCTGCGCGGCCCCAAACAATGCCGCCTGTTAAGAGCCAGACAGCGACCGACAGTCCGGACTAACTGAGCTGAATTTCGACGCAAACCACGGACAGTCCGGACTATCCGGGAAATTAGGCGGTCGGGTTTTCGAACGCCCCGATCTTCGGCGCGTCGGGATGCATGGACTTCTGCGGCACGAGCGTCAGCGTCCCGCCCCCGACTGCGTCCAGCACCGCCTCTGCGACGTCCGGGTGGAAGTGCGTCCCCGCCCCGGCTCGAACCTGCTCCACCGCCACCTCCAGCGGCATCCCCCGCCGGTAGGGCCGGTCCGACGTCATCGCGTCGATCGCGTCTGCCGCGCTCACGATCCACGCAAACATCGGCAGCTCGTCGCCTTTCTTGCGGTCCGGGTACCCCTTGCCGTCGAACCGCTCGTGATGCGACCGCACGATGACCAGCTCGTCGGTCAACATCCGCAGCCCGCTCAGGATGTTGAACCCGACGACCGTGTGACTCTTCGTCTTCTCGAACTCCGCCTCGGTCAGCTTGCCGGTCTTCTGCAACACGACATCCGGCACGCCGATCTTGCCGATGTCGTGTAGGCGCCCACCCCGTTCCAACCGTACCCACGCGCCCTGGTCGTCCGGCGAGTAGTGCATCTGCCGCGCGATCATCAACGCGTATTTGGTGACGCGCTCGGAGTGACCGGCCGTGTAAGGGTCGCGTGCGTCGACCGCGTTCGCGAGCGCCTCGAGCGAGGCCAGGATGACCTCCTCGCGATCCTTGAACAATCGCGCATTGTCGATCGCGACGGCCGCCTGCGCGGCGAGCTCGGTGATCAGGTTGCGGTGGTCGTCGGTGAAGGCATGGCCGACCTGGTAGTTGGCGAGGAAGACGACGCCCAGCGGCTTGCCGCGCAGCGTGATAGGCACGCACAGCACGGCGCGCGGGTTCAGCGGGCTGTCCGCCTTCGACTCGTGCTCCATCGCCTCCATCACCGAGTCGCCCGTCTCCATGACGCGCCGGCAGATCTCACCGCCAAGTCCAAGCGCGAGCTTCTCGGCCGTCTGATGGTCGGTGCCGAATCCACCTTTCAGGATCAACCCGGCCCCGTCCTCGAGGGCGAGACATCCGATCTGGGCCGACGACGCTTTGGCCGCGCCCGCGAGTACCTGCTGCAGCACCAGGTTCAGATCGAGTGTCGAAGTGGCCGCCTGCAGGGCCTCCTGGAGGTTGCGCAGCTCCCAGATGCTTCGCTCGTTCTTCTCGTACAGCTCCGCGTTGCGCACCGCAACCACGCCCTGGTTGCCCAGCGTGGCCAGCACACGCTGGTCGTCCGCGGTCCACTCGCGCGGCTTGGTGTCGAAGACGGAGAGCGTTCCCCAGAGACGGCCGTCCTCGAGCATCGGCGTGCAGATCGCGGCCTGGATGCCGAGCGTCTGCAAGTCGGGAGGTGATTGGAGCTCGCTCTCGGCATGGAAATCAGCCACGGCGGTGGCGCGAAGGCTCAGCATCACCGCTCCGACGATGCCCTGTCCGTTCTGGAACTCCATGCCGTCGACCTCGTCTGGCAGACCGACCGACATGATCACCGCCTGCCGGCCGTCGGGGGTGCTGCGCGTGAGCAGGCCGGCCGACCCCACGGTCACCCGCACCGCCGTCTCGAGTGTCTTCTGCTCCAGCACGCGAGGTCCCTGCGTCACCGTGGTGAGGGCTTGCGATACCTCGCCCAGCGCGTCAAGCGCGGTGTCGAGGCGCGAGGCCTGCCCGGTCACCACCTGGAGGATGCGCGAGTTCTCCACGGCCACGCCGGCCATCGAGCCCAGCTCGTCAAGCGCGGCGATGTCGTTCTGCGTGAAGCTCGACGTCCCGCGCCGGCCCAGGCAAAGCGCGCCGATGACGCCCGTCTTGCCCCGGATCGGCGTCAGCGCCTCGTTGACCGTCACTGCGTGCGTCTCGAGCCGCAGCCCGCTGAATGTGCGCTGGTCCTCGGTCACCGCGTTACGCAAAACCGTCTCCCCGTTACGCACTCTGAGGAGAGGCTCGTCGACCGGCTCGTCCGGCTGGAAGAGAACGGCCTGTCCGGCGTCGTACCGGATGACTTCCTTGCCGCGCTCGAGCACCACCTCGAGCGCCTCCTGCATCGTCTTGCCCGATGCCTCCTTCACCAGCTCGTTCATCACCGAGTAGCGCGCCGACTCCTTTTGGGATAGAGCCACCGCATGCGCGCTGGCGAGCTGTGAGCCGGCCCGGATCGTCAACGTGGTCGCGAGGCGCCGGTCATCCTCGCTGAACCTGGCCCGGTGGCTGCCCAGAAGGATGAAACCGCCGACCCGGTCGCCGATCGGCAAGGGCACCGCGACCACGTCCACGATTCGAACGTCCTCGGGCAGGTGGTTGAAGAGCTCCTTCAAAGCGCCGTTGCCGACGGAGGAAAACGTGGTGCCCGATTCGACGGCCGCGAGCAGCGGCCCTGCGCCGTTCGCCCGGCGCGTGACCGCGAGCGGGTGCAAACCCTCCACGCCGACACCCGGGGTCTGCGGCACGAACTCGTGCTGGTCCGCCGTGGCCAGGTAGCAGCACGCGAAGTCGGCGCCGACCTGACGCGCGATGTTGGATGTAAGCGCGGCCAAATCCTCCGGCGGCGCGGCGTCGACCTCAGAGGTCGCCGCCAGGAACGCGCGGCTCTTCTGCTCGAGCTCGCGCGACTGGCGTTCGATGGTGTCGGTGAACCGTTGGTAGGCGATCCGGGCGGCGGCGCCACCCGCGCCAAGCACGATCAGGCCCGCAAGCTGCAGCAGGAGGTCGCCTTGCCGCGGGTTGAACTGGGCGATGAGAAGGGTCAGCACCAGGGCCCCCGCCCCGGCGGGCACGGAAACCCGCCACGTGCGGTACACGACTCCGGCGGCGAGCGCGATGAGGCCGGCCAGGCCGGCGAGCGCCGCCGCCCAGCCGACGCGTCCGCTGGCGTTCAGCGACGCGCCCACGAGGATCAGCGCCGCCGTGGCCGCGGAAAGGCCGATCCGGAGCCCCCAAACCGCCCGGAGTGAATTCATCTGGCGGCGAGTAAGTCTAGGTTTGTGTTCGGAAGGGGAAGCTAGATACCGAACTTAAACTTCATGCCAGGCACAAAGTGACCGTTTCCGAACTGCTCAGGATCGCCGACCACCTCGACCCGAAGGACCAGGCCATGGTCCGGAGGGCCTTCGAGCGGGCCGAGAGCGCCCACAACGGCCAGCACCGCCTCTCGGGCGAGGACTACGTGAACCACCCCCTCGAGGTGGCGGCCATCCTCGCGGACCTGGAGCTCGACGCCGCCACGATCGCTGCGGCGCTCCTCCACGACACCGTGGAGGACACGAACCTGACCG
>Ga0099827_10001724_pt1 | contig 11611 bp, 9 predicted proteins | sample CZO8metaG_FD_79339 | JGI IMG/M metagenome (GOLD analysis project Ga0099827, IMG submission 79339) | Vadose zone soil microbial communities from the Eel River Critical Zone Observatory, Northern California, USA - CZOApr15con1.8 metaG | ecosystem: Environmental > Terrestrial > Soil > Vadose zone ...
CGCCATCGCCCCGCGCCATCGCCCCGCGCCATCGCCCCGCGCGGGCCGGCCCCAGCCTCGTTGGGGCACCCTGCTGTTGTCAGGGCTACAGCAGGGTGCCCCAGAGGTACTTCGCGGACGCGGGTGGTGCCCGGATCGCGAGTTAGCCCGAGCGGGACTGGCTTTTGGCGGCGGCTAGGGCGCGGCGCAAATCTTTCTCACTGAAGGCTGTTATGTCTTTCGGGTTGCCCGGGATCTCGTGAGATCGACAGTTAACCCTCCGTGCGCGTTATAGTCCGGTTTGACTGGTGAGTTGGGGGCTATATGAAAGCGCTGGTGTTTAATCACAGCCTTGCCCGGGAGACGGCCGCGACGATTGGCGGCCGGGTCTCCCTGCGGGCTTACGTCTCCCGGCTCGCGCCGGTACGGATCGCCGAGATCGAGGAACTGCCGCTGCCGGCCGCCGACTGGGTACGGGTCCGGACGACGTTCTCCGGCCTGTGCGGTTCCGACGTGAAGCAGATCCTGCTCAACGGCGCTCGCGACAACCCGCTCACCGCGCTGGTGTCGTTCCCGCACGTGCTCGGCCACGAGGCGGTCGGCCGCCGCGAGGACACCGGGCAGCGGGTCGTGCTGAATCCGTGGCTGTCCTGCGTCCCGCGCGGACTCGACCAGCCGTGCATCGCCTGCCAGGACGGCCGGTACACCTGGTGCCGGAACTTCCGGTCCGGAGTCTTGCCGACCTCGATTCATCTGGGCAACTGCGCGGGCGCCGCCGGTGCCCACGCCGAGCGCTTCGGCGCGCATCCGTCCCAGCTGTTCGGAATCCCAGCTGCGATCTCCGATGAGGCGGCCGTTCTGGCCGACCCGGTCAGCGTGTCCCTGCGATCGATCCTGCGCGCCCCGCCGTCGGCCGATGGCGGCGTGGCGCTGGTCTACGGGTCGGGCACACTCGCGCTGGCCGCGATCGCGCTGCTGCACCATCTGTATCCGGACACCGAAATCTGGGCGGCCGCCAAGCCAGGAGCCCGGGCCGAGCTGGCAACCCAGTTCGGCGCGAAGGAGGTGCTATCGACTACCCCGGACAAGCTGGTCGCTCAGGTAGCGAAGCGCACCGGGTCGGCGCCGTTGCGGCCGTGGAGCAAGCGCGACTGGCTCCTGGACGGCCCGGCGGTGGTGTACGACACGATCGGCTCGCCGCAGACCGTCGAAACCTCGCTGCGGCTGCTCGCGGTCGGCGGCACGCTGGTCATCTCCGGGGTCGAGCCACCAAAACGGTTTGAATGGACGCCGCTGTACTTCAAGGAGCTGTGCGTCGTCGGTTCGAACGGCTTCGGCATCGAGCAAGTCGGTGGCGTCAGCAAGCACGCTATGGAGCACTATTTCGACTTTATTGCGAATGGCCTGGACGTAACGCCGGTCATTACGCACCGATTTCCGCTTGACCGCTGGCGCGACGCCGTGCTGACATTCAAGAATGCCGGCACCACCGGTGCGGTAAAAGTGCTGCTTGAGCCCGTTAGCTAACAACAGATTCGATCGTGTCATCGTGGATGAGTTACGGTGGCATTGATCGGGTTTGAATTGCGAATGGCTGGGGGGCCTAGTCGTGACGAGCCAGGATTCGCCGAGCGATTTCGGCGGCTTCGCAGCCGGTTCTGCAGTCGGCAAGTATCTGATCGAACGACAGATCGGGCGGGGCGGCATGGCCGCCGTGTACCGAGCGCGCGACAACGAACTCGGCCGGGTGGTCGCGCTGAAGATCCTGGCCCCTGCGCTCGCGGCGGATGAGGGGTTCAGGCAGCGATTCGTCAGGGAATCCAGGGCCGCCGCAGCCGTCGATGACCCGCATATCATTCCCCTGCACGAAGCCGGCCAGGACGGCGGCGTGTTGTTCATCGCGATGCGGTACGTGTCGGGCGGCGACGTGCGCTCGTTGCTCTTGCGGCAGGGCGCGCTGACCGGCGGCCAGGTGGTGGCGATCGTGTCGCAGGTGGCCTCGGCGCTTGATGCGGCGCACGCCACCGGGCTGGTGCACCGCGACGTCAAGCCGGCGAACATGCTGCTCGACTCGGCCCCCGGCCGCCCCGATCACGTCTACCTGTCCGACTTCGGGCTGAGCAAGGAAGCCGCGGGCTCGGTCGGGTTGACCGGCACCGGTTTGTTCCTCGGGACAGTGGACTACGCCGCCCCCGAGCAGATCGAGGGCCGCCCGGTGGACGGGCGTACCGATCAGTACGCGCTCGGCTGCGCGGCCTTCGAGATGCTCAGCGGAGCGCCCCCGTTCCGCCGCGATCACGGCATGGCCGTGCTGGCGGCGCACCTGTCGCAGGCGCCGCCGCGGCTCTCGGCGATCCGGCCAGAATTGCCGCCCGGAATCGACGCAGTGTTCGCCAGGGTGCTGGCCAAGTCACCCGTTGATCGGTACCGGACCTGCGGGGAATTCGGCGATGCCCTGCGCTACGTACTTGGCCTCGGACGGTACGACGCCGGGCCAAGGGCCGGCCGCCAGCCGACGCAGCTCGCCCAGAACGCCTATCCGCCGTCGGGGCCCGTCCCCCTCGGCGCCGGTGACGCGCTCACCGCGGCTCCCGGTCACATCGTGCCTGGCTTTGGTGCGCAGCCGTCCTACCCTGCGCCACAGTACCCGGCCGTCGCCTGGGCCAATACCGGGCCAGTGCAACGGCCAGGGTCGTCCCGCTGGCTGATCGCAGCCGCCGCCGGAGCGGTCGCGGCGGCGGTCGTGGTAGCCGCGATCATCGTGGTCTCCGGGTCGGGCTCATCCTCGTCGGCATCCAACTCGTCGGGCAGCGGGGTGCCGACGGTGACGGTCACGCCCTCGGCTAGTCCGGCATCCAGCAGTTCGCCGGCGTCCACCAGTACCTCGACCCAGGGCCCGGCCGCTCTCCCTCCGCCCGTCAATCCGCCTGTTACCAGCTCGCCTGAAGCTAGTCCTCCGTCCAGCTCGCCGCCGGCCGGTTCCCACTCGACGTGGACTCCGATCCAGGAGTCGGGTGAGTTCAGCATGGACGTGCCGCCCGGCTGGACCCAGACTCAGGCCAGCGGCCCCAACCAACTCGAGTACGAGAATTCAGCGGGATTCGCGGTCATCGTGGACTGGACTGCCTGGCAGACCGATGCGGTGACCCACCAGGAACAGGTGGCGCAGGATCTGGCCGACGGGCGTCCGGCGTACCGCAAGATCTCGATCCAGTCCGTTCAGTACCGCGGCTACGACACCGCCGACTGGTTCTTCACCGACGACAAAGATGGCCAGGAGATCGAGTCCATCGACCGCGCGTTTGCGGTCGACTCCGGTTCGACCTTCGCCGTCGAGATGTTCGGCCCGATCGGTCAGTTCCAGTCGGTCTATGACAGCGTCTGGTCGAAGATGCTGACTAGCTTCGAGCCCCAGTCATAGCTGGCGCGCGGCCGATGCCGTTCTGATCTGTCCGGCTGGGCCAGTGCCGCCATTTAGGGCAATCTCATCGGCTACCGTTGCCATGGTCGGTCGGCACGACGGGCGATGACGTAGACAAGGGTCGGGGGCGTGATGAGCCAGGATGCGGCGACGAGCGCTGGCGGCTTCACGGTCGGCTCGCGGGTCGGCAGGTACCTGATCGAGGAGCAAATCGGGCACGGCGGAATGGCAGCTGTGTTCCGCGCGCGCGACGACCAGCTTGGCCGGGTAGTCGCGCTCAAGATCCTGGCTCCGGCGCTGGCCGCCGATGAGGCGTTCAGGCAGCGGTTCGTCAGGGAGTCAAAGGCGGCCGCCGCCGTTGACGACCCGCACAACATCCCCCTGTACGAGGCCGGCGAGGCGAACGGCGTGCTGTTCATCGCGATGCGCTACGTCCCCGGCGGCGATGTGCGGACGCTGCTGTTCCGCGAGGGACCGCTGCCGCCCGACCGGGTCGCCGCGATCGTGTCGCCGGTCGCCTCCGCGCTCGACGCGGCCCACGCGAGCGGGCTCGTGCACCGCGACGTCAAGCCGGCGAACATGCTTCTCGACTCGGCTCCCGGTCGGCCAGATCACCTTTACCTGTCCGACTTCGGGCTCAGCAAGGGAGCGGCCAACTCGGTCGGCCTGACCGGCACCGGGCTGTTCCTCGGCACCGTGGACTACGCCGCGCCCGAGCAGATCGAAGGTCGTCCGGTGGACGGGCGGACCGATCAGTACGCGCTCGGCTGCGCAGCCTTCGAGATGTTGTCAGGGGAACCGCCGTTCCGCCGTGACCACGGCCTGGCCGTTCTCGCGGCCCACGTGACGCAGTCGCCCCCGCAGCTCGCGACTATGCGCCCAGGCCTGCCGGCTGCGCTCGACTCGGTGTTTGCCAAAGTGCTGGCCAAGTCGCCCGGTGACCGCTACCGCACCTGCGGCGAGTTCAGCGACGCCCTCCGGACGGCGCTCGGCCTCGCCCGCTACGACAGCGGACCAAGGCCCAGCTACCCCCAGACCGAACTGGCCAGTACTCCCGACCGCCCCGCCGTCGGCGAGGCGCCGGCGCCGGCCGGACCATTCCCGGCGCCGCCCGGCCCGCTCCCAGCATCGGCCGGACTGTCGCCGTCACCGGGTGGATTCCCGGCGTCGGCCGGACTGTCGCCGTCACCGGGTGGATCGCCGGCGTCGGGCTGGCCTGCGCAACCACCGCTGCAGCCGGTCGGTAACGGGCTTGGAGGATATGCGTCCACTGACTATGGGTCGGCTGGCTATGGGTCGGCTGGCTATGGGGCCCCTGGCTATGGGGCGAACGCTGGGACCGATGCCCCCGCCAACATCGTGCCCGGCTTCGGCCCGCGGCCCCAGGCTTACTCCGCCGGGCCGCCTTACCAGCCCGGCCTGGATGATACCCGGCAACAGCGTCCGCCCATGGCCCGGTGGCCGCTGATCGTGGCAGCGGCGGTAGTCGCGATTGCGCTGGCGGTCGGCATACCGCTTGTCGTTGGCCTCAAGTCCGGCCCGCCAGCAAGATTGCAAGGCAAGGGCGGGACCTCCCCGGGCGTCATCGCGCCTCCAAGCGGGCAACCAAGCAACTCCAAGCAGGCCACACCGCCGTCGAGCTGGACCCATTACCAGGACCCGGGAGAGTTCTCGATCGATCTGCCGCCCGGTTGGGCTGCGATTTCGACCAGCTCCGATGAGGTCAAGTTCAGTGGCTCACCACCGGGTTTCGTCGTCGTCGTGGAGTGGACGAACACACCTCAAACCGACGCGGCCGCTACCTGGCGGCAGCTATCGGCTGGCAAAGCCTCAAGCGATTCGACGTATCACGAGATCTCGATCGAGCCGATCCAGTATCGCGACTACAACGCCGCCGACTGGAAGTTCACCGATCAGTATCCGGCCGGCGAGAACAACGAATTCCTCGACCGGGGTTTCGTCGTCCATCCCGGCACGCTCGGCTTCGCGATCGAACTGTACGGCCCGTCCGACCAATTCCAGTCCGTCTACGCCAGCCTCTGGCAAAACCTAGTAACTACCTTCCAGCCAGCCCCTTAGTGTCCCGCCCCGCCCGAATAGCAGGGACAGCGGTGATCCTGGGTGGCAGCGCCCAATTCCGCTGCCAGTATCTGTGGTTGCTGGTGCGAATGGGACTAAAGGTGGCAGGGTTTCCAAAAACGATCATGAATGGCCGGATGTGTTCGATGATGCCAATGAGGGTTATGTGAATAAAGTGGCAAGCTCACGCTGGCCGGGGGATGGCGGTGCGGCGCTGGTCGCCTGGTCTTAGTGGCGTTTGCAACTGGCGGGCGGCTGCGTCGGCCAGCGCCAGCTGAACAGGCGTCGTGGTCGGCAGCTCTACGGCGTTGGTCGTCGAAGAACCCTTCCGTGGACGTGTTTGTCTCTGCCCGGGGATTTCCGATCCCCGGCAGAGAAAACCGCCCGGCAAGTCAACATCCAACAACAGCAACGGTCTATCGATGCTGCAAGCGAACCAACCCGAACAGCAACGTCGGCCCAGCGACGTTGTTATTTCAGCAGTTCCGGGTCAGCGCTGTCGTTGGGCCCGGGGGAGTTACGGCAACACCGGGTCGGCGCCGTTGTGCTGTGCTCCGGCTAAGCGCCGATCGCTAGGTTCTGTGTGTGTGTGGCTCGTGGATCTTCGGTCCTGTACCCCGTTTTTCAGCGTGCGTCGGATTTGCCGGAACCCGGCGCGAGGAAGTCATTGTCGGCATCGGCGGGAGATGGTACGTTCCGCTCAGTTGCCGATGCTGGTGTCCGAGCTCTCCGGCCCCTGGAGTCCGCTCGCCTCTTGAGTGAGGTCATCGATGCCGCGATCGTCTGTTGCTTTAAAGCTGTTAGCCGCTGTTGCCGCGGTTTCCGTCGGGACGCTCACCACGGCCGCCGGGGCCAGCGCGGCACCGGTTCAGGATCGCACCCGGCCAGGTCCGATCGCGGTCGCCGCCGCAGCCGCACAGCACCGCTTCGGGGTACCGGCCTCGCTGCTGGAAGCCATCTGCTACCTGGAGGGGCACCTGTCTGACCACGGTGGCGCGCCGAGCTCGGACGGCGGCTACGGGTGCATGGACCTGGCCCGCAACCGGCATATGGACACGCTCGACCAGGCCTCCAGGCTGCTGCGCGCGCCCGTCTCGTCGGTGCGCAGTTCCCTGAGGCAGAACATGGCGGGCGCCGCGGCGGTGCTGCGCGCCGATGCTGTCTCGCTGTCCCGCGCGCACCGCGTGCCTGCCACGTTCGGCGGCTGGTACGGCGCGATCGCGGAGTACAGCGGCGCCGCGCATCAGGTGGCGATCATGTACGCCAGTGAGGTGTACCGGATCGTGCGCACCGGGCTGACCGCTACCGCGCCCACCGGCGAGAGGGTCCGGATCAGGCCGGCCGCCGTCGCGCCGGCGGTCGCGACCGCCAGGAACGTCGGGGTGACGCCGACCCTACCGGCTAACTGCACCAGCGGCGGCACCGAGTACTCCTCCGCGTTCAACTGCATCGTGCCCACCAGCTACGCCGGCACCACCTACGACACCGCCAGCCGCCCGGCCGACCTGCCGGTACTCGGCATCACCGTGCACGACACCGAGGAGACGCTGACCGACACGATCGCCACGTTCTGGAACGAGAGCAACGGGGTCAGCATCCACTACGTGGTCGATACCGACGGCTCGGTCTACCAGTGCCTGCACGAGAAGGACGTGGCCTTCCAGAACGGCAATTTCTGGTACAACCAGCGGACCCTGGGCATCGAGCACGTCGGCGTGGACGCCACCGGCTACCAGTGGTACAACGCCGCCGAGTACCTGGGCTCCGCGCAACTCGCCGCCTACCTGGCGACCAAGTACACCATCCCGCTCGACCACGAGTACGTGATGTCACACGGCACCACCCCGTCGCCGACGCTGGCCACCTCACCCAACCACGTGGACCCGGGACCGTACTGGCTGTGGGACTACTACCTCGGCCTGATCAACCAGCAAGGCGTGCCATTCGCCACCGGCCACACGCCGGCCGGGGTGATCAGGCTCAACCCCTCATCCGGCCAGCAGCCGGACGGCTCCGGCGGCACGGAGACAACCTCCAACTTCAACTTCTTCTCCCTGTACACCCAGCCATCGACGACGTCGGCGCTGCTGCATTCCAAGGGCAGCCCTGGCGACATCACCGACGAGAGCAACAACGTCGAGACGATGATCAGCTACGTCACCCTCGCCCAGCAGCCGGACGGAGCGGGCACGGGCGACACGATGTACGAGATCTGGTACGGCGCCACGCTGTCATCCTCTAGCTGGACCGCGACCGGCACCCTGGCGTGGATCGCCGCGCCGCCGGGCTCGGCCGAGCAGGGCTTCGGCACGGTCCTGACGCTGACCGGCAAGGGCAACAACAGCGCCAGCGTGTACGGCAAGCCGGGCGGCACCAGCAGCAACATCATCGGAGCCACGCCCAAGAACTCGCAGTACCTGTCGCCATGGTCCGTCTCGGTATCCGGCGTGACCTGGTACGCCATCAACTTCAACCACCGCCAGGAATGGGTGCCAGCCTCCGAGGTCAGCTCCACCCGCACGACCTGACCCCGGAACTGTCCGGCGCCCGCGCCGTCACCTAGCGCCGGCAGCCTTTGCTAGCGACGCCGCGACTGCGTGGCAACTGCCCGACTGACCTGTGGCTGAGCCGTGCCAGCACGATCCTGGGCTCCGAGGCGGCTGCAGCCGGGCAGGCTACGGCACGGTTGAAGACGCCGGCATCAGCGCGAGCTGGCTCGGGGACGCAGTCCGGCCAGGGTGACGGCCAGGAGTCGGCGGACGGCGGCCTCGGACGGCAAGCTGCCGGCTGCGGTGAGGGCATGTAGGCAGTAGCTGGCAAGTTCGCCGGGCGCGACATCGTCCCGGATGTCGCCTGTTGTCGCGCCTTCCGCCAGCAGGCCAGCGATGAAGTCGGTGAGCTGCTGCTGGGCGCGGGCGATGTGCTCACCCCGGTGCAGCAGCGCGGCGAGCTCGGTGCCGTGGTGCTCGTGCTGGATGAACGCGAAGGCCTTGAGGACAGCTTCGAGCCTCCTGGCGGGGCCACCGGCCTGGTCCCGGACCTCGGCGAGATGCTGCAGGTGACGGGTGATCTGGCGTTCGTGCCAGGCGAACACGATCGCTTCGACGTCGGGAAAGTACTTGTACAGCGTGGCGCGGCTGATGCCGGTCTCCGCGGCGATTTGCGACATCGTCACCGACGCCAGCCCGTGTTGGTCGACTAGCGCTGCGGTGGTGTCCAGCGCCGCGTCGTGCACCGCGCGGCGGTGCTCCTCGATCGTCTGGGTCCAGAGCTTCGGCACCTCCGTAGTATACGCACCGTCGAGGTTAAAACAAGATGACTTGACTTCGACATAGTGTATCGATAAAACTCTTCCCGTCACCGAGTTCCGGCAAGCCCACGCAGAAGAGGACACCGACATGGCTGACCAGCCCCGCCACCCCGATACCAGCGACGACACCAGCACGGCGGCCGGCGGCGGGCCAGCCGCGGCTAGGCCGCGCCCACTTCGCCTTCCAGGCGCTCCTGCCCAGCGGCGACAGCATGCGGACCTCGCTCAGTGATCCCGGCGTCCTGCGGGCGGTGGCCGGGGCCGGCCTCTACCTGACGGTGCTCGGGCTGTTCGCCTCGGCCTCGGCGCAATCATCCGTTCCAGCACCGGCGCGGTCGCGACGCTGCTCGGCGTGCTCTTCGTGCCCTCGCTCCTGGTGACTCTCCTGCCGCAATCCTGGCAAGACACCATCGGCCCCTACCTGCCGATGAACGCCGGAGAAACGATCATCACCGTGCAGCACCAGGCGCACACCCTCCAGCCCTGGCCCGGGTTCGGCGTGTTCTGCCTCTACGCCGCGGCCGCCCTCACGGCCGGATTCATCCGGATCAGCCACAGTGACGCCTAGCCCCGCGGATCTCACTGCGCATGAAGGCAGGCGGCCCGCACGGGAAGCCCGGAAAGGAATTCACATGGCAACCGCAGAAGCCCGTATCGAAACCGAACGCGCTACCCGGTACCTCGCCCAGCTTTGCCGGCATATCAGCAACATGAGCGGCAAGACGCAGCACCTCCGCCACGGGCCGCGCATGCATCTCGCCGGCCCGGCGCAGTCGGGCCCGGATATTCGACCGCACGCCGAATGGTCCGAAACACGCGGGATCATCAGCTTCGGCGGGGGCAAGCTGACCATGCAGGCCAGCACAGGCGCGCTCACGCTACGCGCTGAAACCGACGACGAGGAAAACCTGCAGCAACTCCAGGATCTCGTCGCCGAACGCCTGGAGAAGTTCGGCAGGCGCGACCACCTTAAGGTGAACTGGCGACGGCCCCAAGCGCCCGCCGTCAGGCCCGGCCAGGTGGGATAGGCAGACGACGCGCAGCCAAAGGACGATCCGCGGCCCGGGAGCGTCATGTGGCCCTCTGCGGAGGCGAGCGACGATGGGCGGGAAACCCATGGCGATCTGGAAGCGGCGCAGCCGGGTCCATCCCCGACGGCAACAAGGCGAGGTGATCAGAACAAGTTGCCGGGCGTGCCGTGCTTGGCGAACCACAGCCGGATGAACGCGCCGTAGAGAGCGAGCAGGATGAACACGCCGGTCATCACCGGCGCCACGATCCTGATCCAGGCGCCGTGCCGCTCGACCTGGATCTCGCTGTCGATCATCCAGGCGAACCGCTCCCTGACTACCGGCGGCGTCAGCGGATAACGCACCCATACGGGGGTCGTCCCGGTGGCCCTGGCCCTGGTCACCGCCCGTTCGATGAAGTACAGCTGGACCGTGTTGCCGACCGGGCGGTACAACCGGTGCACGACCAGACCGGCGATGATACCGATGATCAGCGGCTGCCAGTTCCAGGCCGACAGATAGGTGTCGAGCCACGACGGCAGGTGTACCGCCAGGTGAACGACCCGGTGACCAACCGTGTGGTGCCACACCCATGGCCCGGCGAAGTTGACCGCCCAGATGCCGACGATCACGATCGGCAGCGCGGCCACGATAATCAGCAACGGCGCCGTGATCAGGCGGAACGCACCAACCTCCTCGAGGTTCTTCCGCTTCCAGTTCGCCATCAGGGATTTGACCAGCAGCGTCGCCAGCACGCCCTCGTAGACGTCGCGGAGGTCGTGCCGGGCGACTGGCCACCAGCCGGTATTGAGCAAGCCGTCCCAGCCTGGCTTCAGGTACAGGACGGTGTGACCGTCTGACGTCCAGTGCACCTGGGTGATCAGGTAGTACAGGGCGGAGATGATGTAGGCACCTGCGGTGGCGGCGGCAAACGACCAGATCAACTGCTGTACGAGGCGCTGATGGATACGGTGGCCGTTGACCTTGATATGGCGGGGAACGTCCGGCATCGCCGCCGGTGAAACGGTCGCCTGGCTCACTTAATCAGGATATGGCCTACGCGATACTAGCTTCGTGGACGAACTTATCCTCCGTACCCCGGTCATCCAATTCGATGGCCGGGTGGTCAAGTGATCCATCCGCCGAACCGCAACGGCTCCTGCATGATCCAGTTCGGTCACGCGCTGGTGACTCGGGCCAGCGGCGCTGGTGGTGCCGGTTGACTCAGCTTGCGTAAAGCTTTCTACCTGATATTGATGGTTTTCTCGCCGATCTTGCCCGGTAGCCGAGTCCGCCATTCAATTTGGTTCTGCCATTAGCACGATTACGTTACCGGCCTTTCTCCCGGCCTCAACGCGTCGGTGCGCGTCGCCGATCTTGTCGAGCGGGAAGGACTCCTCGATTACGGCGGTGAGCGCGCCGGCCTCGATCAGCTTGCTTAGGTACAGCAGGTCCTTTTGCTTCTCGGCCGCGGGACGGAGGCCGGTGAAGGCGATCGCCGCCTTGCGGCAGCCGAACTTCGAGGTCCGCGCCGCCTGGGCGAAGATGGCCGGAGAGGGCGCGGTCGTCAGGTAGATCCCGGCTGGGTTTAGTGCCTTGCGGCAGCGGCTGAACGAGCTCTTTCCGGCGACATCGAAGATCACGTCGAAGGTCTGGCCGCTGCGGGTGAAGTCGGCCTGGGTGTAGTCGATTACCGTCTTGGCCCCGAGTTGGCGCACCACCTCGGCGTTCGCGCCGCTGCACACTCCGGTGACCGTCGCACCGAGATTGACGGCAAGCTGAACCGCGATGGAGCCGACCGCGCCGGACGCG
>Ga0099827_10001726_pt1 | contig 11607 bp, 11 predicted proteins | sample CZO8metaG_FD_79339 | JGI IMG/M metagenome (GOLD analysis project Ga0099827, IMG submission 79339) | Vadose zone soil microbial communities from the Eel River Critical Zone Observatory, Northern California, USA - CZOApr15con1.8 metaG | ecosystem: Environmental > Terrestrial > Soil > Vadose zone ...
ACTAGCTCCCCGGCACTGGTCCGCGCCGGGGTGCCAAACGCAAGTTCGACCCAGGCGTCGTCGCGCTCAGTGTGCAGAAGCGTTGTCTGTCCCGTGACGGCGTCGACCGCCAGCACGATGACGGTCCGCTGGTCTCGGCTCTGCACGCTGACCAGCGGACCTCGGGAGTCCCACCCCGCGGTCGCCACGTACTCATAGGTGCTGCGGTCCCAGGTGACCTCGGTCTTGCTCCCGTCAAGCCGCAGCACGTGCAGGGTGACGTCCGCGTTGGCGGTTCCGGCCGCCGGGTACCTGACCGCGCGCGGCGCCCGCTCCGGATCAGTTGGGTCGGCGATCCACCAAAGCCGGACGGGAGAATTGTCAACCCGGGCGGCCAGCAGCCGCTGGCCGTCGGGAGCCCACCAGTAACCGCGATAGCGGTACATGGATTCGGCCGCGACATGCTCCGCGAGGCCATAGGAAATATCGTCGTGCTCGGGGGATGCCAGCACGCGACCCGTCCCGTCGGCCAACTCGGTCACGTGCAGCGCGCCGCCGGTGACGTAGGCCACGCGCTGCCCCGTCGGGTCGATCCGCGGGTCCGTCACCGCGCCCGCGGCAGGCACCAACTCGGGAACGCCGGCCGGCTCGCGCGGGTCGTCGCCGACGCGCAGCACCCACAGCCGTCCGTCCAGCGCGAACACGGCCGTCCGGCAGTCCGCGTCAGCCGAGTAGGCCACGATCCCAGCCGCGAGCTCACGTTCCCGTTCCCGCCGAACGCGCTCGGCCTCGGGCACATCGCCAGGACCGAAGTTCCACGACGCCGCCGGATCGGCGAGAAGCCGCTCGCGTCCTCCCCCGCCGTCGGCCAGGTCAAGCCGCCAGAGGCAGGTGACCGGGTCCTCACCGCCCCGGGTGCGGAGGAACAACACCCGCCCGCCATCCCGCGAGACCGTCACCGCGCGCGGAACGCCGAGCGTGAAGCGCCTGGTACTGGCCAACTGGCGGGGGAAGTCGTCAATCGCCACCCCAGCACTCTGCCACACGGCCAGGTGGTGCCGGGCGGCTTAAATTCGTCATAGGAGCCTAGCCATTGCGATGGTGGGTACGGTCGAATGACGAGATCCCGCTGGCCGGAAAGCCATTGCGCCGGCTCAATATCAAACAATTCAGCACCAACGTTCGCGCCTGCTCTCGCCAGCGCGCCGTCATACACCGCCGGGGTGGTCGCGTCGCCCGGAGATTGATTCGCTTATTCGCCGGCTGATTTGAGGGGCATTCAATTCAAGATCATTAGCTTGAACGCATTGCGCAGGCTCTTCGCCCCGCCTCCAGAGCCGGGTCATGGCCTGCCCGGCTCGACAAGCGCCGTGCACTGGGTTCCTGGTGCCCGCTGGCTGCGGACCTTCGGCCCTTTCCCGGTCGGTCCCCGAGTTCGGGTTCGTGGCGGTGACCGGGACCGGTGAGCCTGGCGGCGCCGAGTTTACCGAGGCGGTGCAGGCGCCCACGGCCGAAGCGGCCAGCAAGATGGAGCTGCCCGGGCTCGCCAGCCTGCAGTACATTCGGTGGGCAGAGGGCCGGTGCGCTCAACTGCTGCACATCGGGCCGCGCCGCGTGCCCCGTTTCGCAGCCGCTGGGAATGGAGGATCACCATGACGACATCGGCTACTTCCCGACGTGCGTTCCTGGCGGGCAGCGCGGTCGCGGTTGGCGGCCTCGCGATAGCCGGCCGCCTTGTTCTCGGCACTGCCACGAAGACTCTTACCGGGCAGGCCGCTGGTCCGGCAGGGAGGTCCATCCGGGACATAGCGCTGGGCCTTAGCAGCGCGGCGGCCGGTGAAACAATTTCGCTGTACATTCTGGATCTGCCGCGGCCGCCCGGTGACACCGGGCTGACCGGCTTCGACTTGGCCGAGCCGTAAATCTAGGGCACCGTGAAGGCATTGCCCCAGCGGCCGTTCCGCTCGGTCGCCACGAGTGCCTGACTACGGGCAGAACGGTCTGTGTAGTAACCGCCGGCCGCGCAGATGCCCGCCGTCGGGCACGACACCGAGAAGACCTGGGCATTCCCGCCCGCGTTCAGCGCAGCCGAGCCGGGCACCTCGATGGCATTGCCCCAGCGGCCGGTCCGCTCGGTCGCCACGAACGCCTGAAAGCGGGCAGAACGGTCCGCATATTCCCCGCCGGCCGCGCAGTTACCCGCCGACGGGCACGACACAGAAAGAACTACGCCGTTCCCGCCCGCGTTCAGCGCGGCCGAGCCGGGCACCTCGATGGCATTGCCCCAGCGGCCGGTCCGCTCGCTGGCCACAAACGCCTGAATGCGGTGAGCACGGTCTGTGTAGTAACCGCCGGCCGCGCAGTTGCCCGCCGACGGGCACGACACCGTGAAGACCTGGGCATTCCCGCCCCCGTCGAGAGCGGCCGTGCCGGGCACCTTGATGGCATTGCCCCAGCGGCCGTTCCGCTCGGTCGCCACGAACGCCTGATTGCGGTAAGCATGATCTGTGTAGTAACCCCCGGCCACGCAGTTGCCCGCCGACGGGCAGGACACCCAGTTGACTGAAGCGACGCCCCCTGCGTTGAGGGCGGCCGTGCCGGGCACCTTGATGGCATTGCCCCAGCGGCCATTCCGCTCACCGGCCACGAACGCCTGAAAGCGGGCAGAACGGTCCGAATATTCCCCGCCGGCCGCGCAGTTGCCGTTCGCCGGGCACGACACAGAATGAACTACGCCGTTCGCGCCCGCGTTCAGCGCGGCCGAGCCTGGTACCTCGATCACTGTGCCCCAGCGGCCGTTCCGCTCATTGACCACGAACGCCTGAATGTCGTAAGAACTGTCCGTGTAGTAACCGCCAGCCGCGCAATTGCCCGCCGACGGGCACGACACCGAGTAGACCCAGGCCTTCGCGTGCGGATTCAGCGCAGCCGAGCCTGGCACCTCGATGGCATTGCCCCAGCGGCCGTTCCGCTCACTGGCCACAAACGCCTGATCGTGAAGAGCACGGTCTGTGTAGTAACCGCCGGCCGCGCAGTTACCCGCCGACGGGCACGACATCGAGAGGACCTGAGCATTCCCGCCCACGTTCAGCGCATCCGAGCCGGGCAACTCGATGGCATTGCCCCAGCGGCCGTTCCGCTCGGTCGCAACAAACGCCTGATTGCGGGAAGAACCATCGGTGAAGTAACCGCCGGCCGCACAGTCACCTACCGACGGGCACGACACCGAGAGAACAACGGCGTTACCGGCCGCGGCCTGCGCCGCCCAGTCGGGCACGTCGATGGCCCTGGACCAGATGCCGCCCGACGCGACCAGCCCCGCACCGGGCGACCCCGACCCGACGCCCCACGCCATTCCTGGGCCCGCCAGCGACAAAGTGCACAGCGCCGTCAGCCCAGCCAAGAGCATCACTACTCGGCCCCGCCTCATGATCCCTCCGTCGTCTGGCACGCCTACCCTTGGCGGCTTTGTTACTGGCCATACCGGGCACAGATGTCTTTCAGGGCCTTGATGGTGGCCTTGTCAGAAGGCTCCCAGGGTCCGCTGAGGCCGTGGCCGGGATTCCGCCGCCGAGCAGGCAGCCATACGTCACGTTCGATCCCCGTTGAGGTCAGGATAGACGGACATCAGCAAACGAGTGCGCTTGCCGTGAACCGGCCAGGGCGCCGGAAAGACGTTCACGCCCTTGTCCGATCCTAGAGACCCGCCGCCTGCGTAGGCGCGGATGCCCTCGAAGTCAGCCGACGGTCCGAGCGCAGACGCGATCTGGTCGTAAACGTTGGAATCCGCGCCGATAATCATGTGCCGAAACCTCGCGTGCACCCAACCTGAACTCGTGAAATGCGCATCGGAAGACCCGCCTGGGAAGATATCCACCTAATGGCTCATCTTAATGCGGCCCGCAGGTCTGTGCTGCGTCAATAGGTAGCGAGACGGCTCCGACCGTCGTGGGAGAGGTAGAGCCTTCCATCCACCGGTCCCCCAGCCATCGCAGAGCGGTCCGTGATACCTCGAGCGGGAACATCTTTGGAAGCGTCGGCGCCCAGTATGACGGTCACCCCGCTCGTGGTGACCTGCTCTGCGAGCGCGTCGGGCACCGAGGCCAGCGCCAGATCGGTCGCGGCCCGGAAGCTAGGGTCTACCCGCGGTTCGGCCTCATGCCGCGTCTGCGGCTGCGCTTCCCCAGCCGGGGACCGAGTAAGGGTTACCCGTCGCGATGTGGCCGAGCGCCGCGCGGCATTGGCTGATCATGGCCTCAGGCAGCTCGTCAAGCGGGAACCAGCGCAGTTCGCCGCACTTGCGCGGCTCGCGGTTCGCTGGAATGCCCTTCCATCGCCGGACACAGAAGAAGAAAGACACCCGGCCGCCGGTCAGCGGGCTGTGCATGACGTGGGCGAACTCGACCTGCTCCGGGTCGATGGTGATGCCCAGCTCTTCCCAAGCCTCGCGGATCACGGCTTCGACCACCGACTCGCCCGCCTCCAGATGACCAGCCGGCAGGTGATACGTGCCATCCATGAAGCCAGTATTCCGGCGCCGGCCGAAGAGCGCCCGGCCGGCAGAATCAAGCAGGAGCAGGTGGACGTCGCCAATGGGCTTGTAGCTACGGGTATCTGAGCCGTGCGCGCGGATGACATGCATTTCGTCGGCGGCGCGGCCTGCCGACGTCGCTGCCGCGATCGGGGAGACGGCCACGGCGGCTGATTCGGCGTCACTGGCCAGCAGGACGCCGTTGTCCGCGAAGATCGTCTGACTGTACCGGTGACTTTTCATCGAGAGTCTCCCTGTCGGTTGTTTCGCTGCTGACAATGGTGTCCTTGAACGAGACGCAGATCATCGGACGTCTGACCGGACCTGACCGAGCGTTTCGGGAAACTGCGGCGAGACGTCTGTCGCCCGCACCCAGGACATATGTCTCGGCTGGCGCCTAGGGCCAGCGCGAAGCCAGGTCGGGGCGGGCTCGACCCGGAGGACCTGACAGCCGGTCAGGTGAAAGCTTTGTCGTCCAGCTAGCTGGCTAAGCCTGAACCGCGGTCGACCGCGACTACGAGCAAATCCGCATCCACATGCAGACCCTCTTCGGCGACCTCGGCCTGAGCGCCGTGATCACCGCAGCATAAACACCAAATTGTCGATATGAAGCGTCAAGAGGCTAGCGGAAAGGGGGCCGGGTTTAACCCGGCCGAGAAGTGCTGAGCGCGGTCGCGTGCAGCGCTGCGAGCAGGAGCTCCGGTGGACAGCCCTTATCCAGGAATTGGTACGCGCCTGCGGCGAGAGCCTGGGCGCGGAGGCCGCCTCGCATACTCATCGCGACCGCCGGGATCCCGAGATCGTCGGCTAGCGCGCGCAGCAGGCCGAGACCATCGGTTGCGGTCGGCAGGAGAACGTCGACAAGCGCGACGGCGGGAGCCTGCTCTCGCGCCAGATCCAGTGCCGTCTCGGCAGTGCCGGCTTCTCCCGTGACGTGGAAGCCGGGCGAAGCAACCAGGAAGCTGCGCAGTGCTGCCCGTACTCTGGGGTCGTCGTCGGCGATCAGGACCCGGACAGGCCGCGGGCGGTCGTCACCAGTCATTGACGGCCTCCCCTATGCTGCTGCTGTGTCTTTGAGTTAACAGGAGCATGACCTCTTCGTCCATGGCACATTGACCCGGTCCGGCCGCGACATATGTCGTAGACACTTGGCTGGCCGACCATTACTGGCGCGCCGTCAGGGAGCAGCGACGAGGCCCTCCCGGATTGCCCACAGGGCTGCCTGGGTCCGTGACGCCAGCCCGAGCTTGGCCAGCATGTTGCTGACATGCGTGCGCGCGGTGCGTTCGCTGATCACCAGGGCGTCAGCGATGTCCTGGTTTGACCCGCCCCGCGCGACCAGTATCAGGATTTCGCGTTCCCGTGGTGTCAGCGATGCGGCGGTGCGCTGGGGAGCGATCAGCGATCTGGTCAGCTTCCGGACTACCGCCGGGTCGAGGTGAACCTCGCCACGGTGTGCCGCCCGCACCGCCGCGCCGACCTCGTCGGCCTCGGCGTCCTTGAGCAGGTAGCCGGCTGCGCCAGCCTCTAGTGCCAGGTGCACGCGCTCAGCCTCGCTGAAGCTGGTCAGCATGACCACCTCTACGCTCGGGTACCGCTGCTTGATCGCCGCTGTCGCGGCCAGGCCGTCGAGGCGGGGCATGACCAGGTCCATGAGCACGACGTCGGGCAGGTCGTCCAAGACCGCCATCTCAGCCAGCTTGTCGAGTGCGGCCTGCCCGTCGGCGGCCTCGCCCACGACCTCGGTGTCGGTGAGCATGTCGAAGAATGCGCGCATGCCGCGCCGCACGACGGCGTGGTCGTCGACCACGAAGACGCGGATAGGCGGCGAGTTACCTGGCTGGTCCATGGTCATCTCCTGGCGGCGGGGCCGCGGTCCTGGCCAGGGTCGGCCGGTGAAGTGACGGTTACCGCCCGCCCCCGCAGGATGCCTGGCAGCACCGCGCGGACTGTTGTCGCCGTGCCGGGGGAACTGTCCACGGTGAGCTGGCCTCCTAGTCTCTCGGCCCGCTCGCGCATGCCATCTAGGCCCAGGTGCCCGGGGCGCGGGGCATCGGGCTGGAAGCCGATTCCGTCGTCGGTGACCTCGATGATCAGCGTCCCTGTCGCCTCGGGGTCGGCTGCCAGCCGAATGCTGAGGTGCTGGGCGCGGGCGTGCTTGACGCTATTTTGCACTGCCTCCTGCGCTATACGGAAAAGCTCCTGCTCCGCACGCTCGTCAAGCCGCAGCGGGTCTTCGGGGACGTCTACGTCTATGTTGAGCCCTTCCTTGGCTGCGACCGCGTTTGCGTGCTGGCGCACCGCTGCGGCCAGTCCTTCTTCATGGAGTGTGGCTGGCCGCAGCTGGAAGATCAGTGCCCGCATCTCGGTGAGCGCGTTTTGCGTTAGGTTGCGAAGCTCGGCGAGGTTCCGTCCGATCGGGCCTTGCGGATCCGGGCCTTGCCGATCCGGGTCCTGCTGCTGGACCGCCAGTTCCAGCGCGCGAGTGTGCAAGGTCATCGAGAACAGCGCCTGGGAAACCGAGTCGTGCAACTCGCGGGCCAGGCGATTGCGCTCCTCGAGAGCCGCCGCGTGTGATGCCTCATCGAGGATCGTCATCAGCTCGTCCGGCCCGAGTTGTTCCTCCTCGACCACCGAGCCAACGACCAGACGCGCGCATGCCGTACCCACCGACCCGGCCAGGAGCGACTCCACATACTGCACCAGTTCCAGGTCGGCTAGCGCGGCAGCCGAGATATCCGTATTCGGCTCCTGGTAGTACGCGCGCAACGCCTTCCCGACGGCGGCCGGCCCGAGGAACCGTTCGGCCAGCGCCCGCAGCTCGCCGACCGAGGCGCGGACCCGCCAGCGGCCTTCCCCGGCCGGGCCGGCCAGTACGTCGACGAACTGCACAGCCTCCGACCGCTGGGCTGGGCTGAGCCGCCCCGCAAGCGAGACGGCCACGTACCCGGCGATATTGAAGAACAGGCTCAAGAACATCGCCCGGCTGACATCGTCCATCCCGCTCAGGCCGAACAGTGCCGTCGGCCGGAGCATGCTAACGCCAAACGGGCCGTCCCGCAGCAGCGACAGCGGCAGCAACCCAGCGTGGGCGAAGGTCGGCAGCAGCAGGGTATAGATCCACACGGCGAAGCCGGCGACAAGGCCGACGAACGTGCCGTTCCTGGTGCCCCCTTTCCAGAACAGGCCGCCTAGGACTGCGGGCGCGAACTGCGCGACCGCGACGAACGACACCAGGCCGATATCGACGAGCTCGGTCCCCTGGGCCGCCAGCCGGAAGTAGGCGTAGCCGAGAAATACGATCACCACGATCGCCGTCCGGCGGATCCCCAGGATCGGGCCGGTGAGGTCAGGCCGGCGTGCCAGCCGGGACCGGCCGCGCAGCAGCAGCGGCATGACCAGCGAGTTCGACACCATCGTGCTGAGCGCGATCGTCTCGACGATGATCATGCCGGTGGCCGCGCTGAGCCCTCCGATGAACACCGCCAGCGACAGCGCCCGCTGCCCCGCCGCGGTCGGCAGCGCGAGCACGTAGGTGTCGGGGTTAACCGCGCTCGCGCCGCCGAACTTCAGCAACCCGCCGAGCGCGATCGGCAGTACGAAGACATTGATGGCCAGCAGGTACAGCGGGAAAAGCCACACCGCGCGCCGCAGGTGCCGCTCTTCCTTATTCTCGACCACGGTGACCTGCCACTGCCTGGGCAGCAGCAGGACCGCCAGCATGGACAGCACGGTCAGCCATGCGAAGGTGCCGTACTCGCCGTGCCCGAAGGTGAACAGCGGCGTGATGCGCGGATTCGCCGCCGCCTGCGCGAACAGGTGCCTGAAACCGCCGAACATCTCGACGACCACAAAGTACCCGACCGCCAGGAAGATGACGAGCTTCACCACGGCCTCGAAGGCGATCGCCAAGATCATGCCCTCATGCCGCTCTGCGACATCCAGGTGCCGGGTCCCGAACAAGATGGTGAACGCGGCCAGCACTAGCGCGACGTACAACCCGGTGTCGCGCACGGGCGAAACGCCCCCGGCTGACCCCGCGGAGGTGATCGCCAAGTGCCCGGTGATGAGCTCGAAGGTGCTGGACACCGCCTTGAGCTGCAGTGCGATGTACGGCACGACGCCGACGACCGCCATCACCGCTACCAGGGCGCCGAGCGACACGCTGTTGCCGTAGCGGGCCGAGACGAAGTCAGCCAGCGAGGTGATCCGGCGTTGGCGGCAGATCCGGACAATCTTGCGCAGCACCACCCAGCCCAGCGCGAACATCAGGGTCGGGCCTAGGAAAATCGGCAGAAACGCGGCCCCGCTGCGGGCCGCGAGACCCACGCTGCCGTAGTACGTCCACGTCGTGGCGTACACGCAGAGCGACAGCGCATAGATCGTGCCGCCGCCGACCTTCCGGCCCGCGTCGGCGCGCCGCTGGCCGTACAAGGCCACGGCGAACAGCAGGGCGAGGTATCCGGCCGAGACCACGACCACAATCCACGTCCGCACCGCGCTAGCCTCGAGCCCGCCGAGAACTCCAGTTAATTACCGCGACGAGGCCGATGACAAGCGCCCACGTACCGAAGAGGTACACCCACAGGACCGGCACGCCAAGCACTCGCATCTTGCGGTCGAACAAGGACACCAGCGGGGGGGCGAACAGCGCAAGACCCAGCACCGCCACGGCCACCAGCCGCGGGCCCAGCCGGTCGCCGTCTGGCTGCCCGTCGGCCATCGCGCTCACCCGCTTAAGTCCGGCAACGACCACTTACCCACCAAAGTTCGGTAATGGCCCATGGTAGATCGGGCGAGACGTTACCGGAAGGTTGCCGCTCGTATGGGATGAGTTTGTTTACGCTGCGAGGACGTGGGTCACGCGGTATCTGGCGGGATTGATGTGTTCGTGCTCGCGGCGTCGGTGGACCGTCTGTGGATTCTCACGACAACCTGCCCGACCCTGTCGCCGCCGCGGCCATAGCAAGGGGACGGTTCGCTGCGGATCGGCAGATCGCCAGGGCCAGGATCGCCCAGCCGGTGATCGAGTTCCGGGTGCCGTTCGCGGTCAGCCGGCAGGCGGTCGCCGATGTGGAGCACGGCCCGCAGGACCCGGACTGGCAGCCGGTCAAGGACGCGGCGCTCACGATCGCGAAGGCCGAGGACCGAGGACCGAGCTATATTCGACGGCTACGCCGCGGGCAGCATTGCCGGGATACGCAAGTCGGCGTCGAACCCGGCGCTCAGCCTGCCCGGCGACACCAAGGACTAGCCGGATGTCGTCAACTCGGCCTGGTCACCCGCCCGGCTGCCGCCGCCACACCGCCCATCCCTCGATCGTGCATGCCTTCATTACCGAGCGATTCAACAAGTATCAGTTCCTCGTCGAAGAAAACGGCATGATGCTTCCGGCCACGCATCCGGTGATTGTCTCGGCGGCGGCTGGCGCCACGAGACGTGCATCAGTTCCGCCGAAGATCCTTCTTAGCTTTTTCAGATTCACTCGCTGAACCCAGCGCATCTCCCCGGTCTCAACCCGTCCCACCTAGTCTCGTGCACAATCCGGTGCGCAAATCCAGTTCTTGATCTGCGGGTTCGCGGTCGCCCTAGGCGACCGGCGAGCTGTCGCCCGGATTGCTTAACGAGCGTGCCGCCTACGCTGCCATCCGGCTGCTTCGGCTAGCTGAAGACGCGTTTGGAGCCAGTCCAGCGGCGTCTTTTGGATGAGAGAGCCTGCGGTTTCAGGTAGTGGCGGCTGGGCGCAGGTCGCGGCGCAGTTCGAGCGGGAGCGCGAACCGCCGGTGCTCGCGTGTAGACTGGACTTCCCGGAGGTCGCTGAAGCTGCGCTCGGCTAGCCACGCCAGCACGCTCTTGACTCGTGCCTCCGGCGCTGACGCCCCGCTGCTCACTCCGACCGTCGATACGCCGTGCAGCCACCGCGGGTCGATGTCGGCCTCGGAGCCGATCAAGTAGGCAGCGCGGGTGCCGGCAGCGCGCGCTACCTGGACCAGGCGGTCCGAGTTGTGGGAGTTCGCCGAGCCGACGACTAGCACGAGATCGCAGTCACCGGCGATAGCCCTGACCGAGAGCTGGCGGTTCTGGGCGGCGTAGCAGATGTCGTCGCTGGGCGGGTCAACCAACGCGGGGAAGCGCTCCCGGAGCTTGCCGACGACGGCTGCGGTCTCATCGACCGACAGCGTCGTCTGGGACAGCCACGCGACCTTGGCGGGATCGCGGACCTGAAGGCGCGGCACGTCGCCGGGACCGCTGACCAAGTGCGTATGCGCAGGTGCCTGGCCGGTCGTCCCGACGACCTCGTCGTGTCCGCGCTGGCCGATGAGCACGATGTCGTAGTCCCCGGCGGCCAGGCGCCTGGCCTCGTGATGCACCTTCGTCACCAGCGGGCAGGTGGCGTCGATGGTCCGCAGGCCCCGGCGGGCGGCTTCCTCGCGGACGGCCGGCGCGACACCGTGGGCCGAGAAGACGGTGATTGCACCTTCGGGCACCTCGCTGACCTCGTCGACGAAGACCGCGCCCCGGTCCCGCAGCGAGGCCACCACGTCGTTGTTATGCACGATCTGCCTGCGCACGTAGACCGGCGGGCCGTACCGCTCGAGTGCTGTCTCCACTGCCTTCACAGCGCGGTCGACGCCCGCGCACCAGCCATGCGGGGACGCCAGCAGAACCCGGCCGACAGGCTCCCGCCCGCCGCCGGACACCGCGGGACAGGCCGGGCCGACCTCGCAGCTGGCAGAGCGCTCACCCATGTCCACTCACCTCACGTCCTGACCCCGGATCTGAGCGCCGCGAGGACCGATCGCCATGACCACCAAGCGCCCAGCCAACGCATGCACCCACTAAGCGGTTACGTCCTGGCCGCCTGCCCCGTTCACCTCGCTGGCCCGGCCTGTCGCCGCGCTCCTGCGCATCTCCGATTCGGAGCCTCGGTGGCTCGGAGACCTGCGGCCTCGGCGGTCGGGTTGTCGAGCGCTGCGGCGCGCTGCGCGTGCCGTTCGGTCATCCGCTGAAACAACCGCGGCCAGTGCGGCCGTTGCCGAACCACTCGTCGCGGGGCACGCGTTCCAGCAAGTCGCTCACCACCTCGCAGGTCGGCG
>Ga0099827_10001727_pt1 | contig 11604 bp, 10 predicted proteins | sample CZO8metaG_FD_79339 | JGI IMG/M metagenome (GOLD analysis project Ga0099827, IMG submission 79339) | Vadose zone soil microbial communities from the Eel River Critical Zone Observatory, Northern California, USA - CZOApr15con1.8 metaG | ecosystem: Environmental > Terrestrial > Soil > Vadose zone ...
CCCCCGAGTCCCCCTCCCCGCGGCCGCCTGAGCAAGCTCACGCGGCCGCCCGCTGTCCCCGCTGCACCGCGGGAAACCCGCGGTGCAGCGCAAGGGGGAACCTCCCGGTTCCCCCGAGTCCCCCTCCCCGCGGCCGCCTGAGCAAGCTCACGCGGCCGCCCTGCCTCCGCCGGTCATTGCGATCCCCAGTTCCTCCTCGCTTGTGTCGGGCGGGAATTCGCCGACGATCCGGCCCTCGTAGATGACGAGGATCCGGTCCGAGAGCGACAGGATCTCGTCGAGCTCGAGCGAGACGAGGAGTACGGCGCGGCCCTCGTCGCGTTCCTCGACGAGGCGCCGGTGGACGAACTCGATCGCGCCGACGTCGAGCCCACGCGTCGGCTGTGCGGCGATTAGCGCGCGCGGGTCCCGATCGATCTCGCGGGCGAGCACAACCTTCTGCTGATTGCCGCCGGAGAGCGCCGCCGCACGCGTCTGCGGTCCGCCGCCTCGCACGTCGAACTCCTTCAGCAGCCTGCGCGCACGCTCCACCAGAACACCCGGACGCAGCCAGCCGAACTTCGAGTCCGGCTCCTTCGCGTAATCGTGCAGCGCGATGTTCTCGGCGAGCGAGAACTCGAGGACTAGCCCACGGCGCTGGCGGTCCTCGGGGATGTGCCCCAGCCCGACGTCGAGGCACTCGCGGCACGTCGCGTTCGTCACGTCCTGGCCGACGATCTCGATCCGCCCCGACTCGACGTGATGGAGTCCTGCGATCGCGTCGATCAGCTCCCTCTGCCCGTTCCCGTCGACGCCGGCGATGCCGACGATCTCCCCCGCGCGCACCTCGAAGGAGACGCCGCGCACCGCCTCGAGGCCACGCTGGTCGCGCACGCGCAGATCCTGGACGCGCAGCAGCGGCTCCGCCGGCTGCGCCGCGCCCTTCTCGACGCGCAACAGCACCTCGCGGCCGACCATCATCCGTGCCAGCCCCGCCTCGGTCGCGCCCCGCGCGGGCACCGTGTCGATTCTCTTGCCGCGCCGCAGCACCGTAACGCGGTCGGCGACGTCGAGCACCTCGTTGAGCTTGTGCGAGATGAAGATGATCGATGTCCCGCGGTCCTTGAGGTCGCGCACCACCTGGAACAGCTCCTGCGCCTCCTGCGGCGTCAGCACGGCGGTCGGCTCGTCGAGGATCAGGATGCGCGCGCCGCGGTATAGCGCCTTCAGGATCTCGACGCGCTGCTGCTGGCCGACGGTGATGTTCTGGACCTTCGCCCGCGGATCGACGGGAAGCCCGTAGCGCAACGACAGCTCCTCGACGCGCTTGATCGCTGCGTCCAGGTCGAGGAGCACGCGGTTCTGCTTCGGCTCCGTCGCCAGGACCACGTTCTCGGCGACGGTCATGACCGGGATCAGCATGAAGTGCTGGTGCACCATCCCGATCCCGCTTGCGATCGCCTCATGGGGCGACGCGAGGTGCACCGGCTTGCCCTCGATCAGGATCTCGCCCTCGTCCGGGTGGTACAGGCCGTAGAGGACGTTCATCAACGTCGACTTGCCGGCGCCGTTCTCGCCGAGCAGTGCGTGCACCTCGCCCGGGAGCAGGTCGAAGTCGACGTGGTCGTTCGCGACGATGCCGGGGAACCGCTTCGTGATCCCTCTCAGCTCGAGGACCGGCGCATCGCTCATCCGCAGAGGAGTCTAGGGCGCTAGGGGGCGGACGGCGGCGTCCGCCCCCTAAACGGCGTTCCTACTTGACCGTGTCCGGGATGCCCGTGATGCCGCCCTGCGAGAGCTTCTGCTCTTGCGCCCGCACCTTGGCCACGATGTCGGCCGGCACCTTCGAGCTGATCTTGCCGATGCCGACGCCGCCGTTCTGCGCGTCGAAGACACCGTCCTCGCCGCCCTTGAACGACCCGTCCTGGGCCGACTTGATCGTGTCGAAGACGGCCACGTCGACCTTCTTCAGCGCGCTCGTCAGGACCTCTGACCCGACGTACGCCTGGTCGGCGTCGACGCCGATCCCCCAGAGGTTTTTCTCCTTCGCCGCGTCCAGCGCGCCGAGGCCGCAACCGCCCGCGACCTGGAACACGACGTCAGCACCCTGTGCGATCTGGTTCAGCGCGATCTCCTTGCATTTCGCCTGGTCGACAAAGTCCTGGGAGTAGCCGTTCAGCGTCTTGATCCCGGGGTCGGCAGCCTTCGCGCCGAACTGGTAGCCGGCGATGTAGTGGTCGACCGGCGGGATCTTCTGTCCGCCGACGGAGCTGATCACGTTCTTCGCGTTCGACTCCGACTTCTCGAGCAGCCCCGAGAGGTAGCCGACGAGGTAGCCGGCCTCCTGCTCCTTGAAGATCAGGCCGCGGACGTTCGGCGGCTTGTGCTTCAGCGCGACGTTCGGGAAGTCGATGATCGCGAAGTTCACGTTCGGGAACTTCGTCGCGACCGTGTCGATCGCGTCCGACATCAGGAACCCGACGCCGATCACGAGGTCGTAGTTCTGCTGCGCGAGGGTCGACAGGTTCGGAACGTAGTCCGCGTTCGAGTGCGACTCGAGCACGCGCCCCTTCACGCCGAGCTGGCTCTGTGCCCGCTGCAGACCGAGATAGGCGAGGTGGTTGAACGATTTGTCGTTCAGCCCGCCGATGTCGGTGACGAGGCCGACCTTGATCGGCTTGCCCGTCGTCGCAGTGGTTGTCGTGCCGCCTCCCGGCGTAGTCTCGGCCTTCTTACCGCCGCCGCAGCCGGCGGCCAGGGCGGAGAGGCCGACGGCGACGATCGCCACCGCAGCCCACCGCCAGAGATGCTTGCTCAATGAACCCTCCCTTGCCCGTGTGATTCAAATGTCCGGGGAGGGACCCTAAACCCCCGGAGGGTCGCGGGTCGAGGTGTCAGAGAGAGCCGAGCGGTGCGATCAGACGCGTCGGCTGACCGGTCACTTCGGCGATCAGCTCGAAGTGCCGGTCGTAATGGAGAACAGGCAGGTCGGCGAGCTCGGCTGCTGCCGCGATGAGCAAGTCGAAGTGAGGAATCTGCCGGTGGCGGCCCCGCCGGACGAGGGCATACCAAACGTCGAGCGCGCGTTCCCACGTGCGCGATACCACGGGTACTTGCGGAAGGAAGCCCAACTCAACTCGCCTCGCAGAGAAGTCAGCGGAACGCGCGTTCCAGAGCATCTCCATCGTGACTGGCTGCGTCGTTGCGATCTCGCGGGCGACGACGCGCGCTTCGAAGTCGGCGAATACCCCCCGATCCTTCTGACGGTTTGTCCAGGCGCTGGTGTCGGCGAGCTCCATCACGTGGTGTCTTCGATCTCGTCCAGCCATGCACGTTCGATCTCGTCGTTGTCGAAGTCGAAGACGCGCCTGGCGAGCCGGCGCAAGTGGAAGTCGCGCACGACCTCTGCAAGCGCGCGATGAACGGTGTCGGTCGTTCCGTTGGTGCCGAGCACCTCGCGCGCCTGGGCGACGAGGTCGAGATCGAGATTGAGTGACGTTCGTTTGACCACGCCCTCAGTATATGCCTGGCCCCGGACGTTTCAGGCATACGCCTCGGCTGGACGTGTATGCCTAGGACACCAGGTCACCCTCGCCGACGAGCACGCGGCGGGGCTTTGAGCCTTCGTAGCCGGAGATGAGGCCGCGGCGCTCCAGCATGTCGATCAGGCGTCCCGCGCGGGTGTAGCCGACGCGCAGGCGGCGCTGGATCAGCGAGACGGACGGCGCCGTTTCCGTCCAGGATCACGCGAGTCGGTCTGCGACGAGACGTCCTCGACCTCGTGCGGCGAGATCATCATCAGGTCGGCGAATCCGTCGATCACGATCAGCAGTACGGCAGTGGCGGCTCGCTGCGCGCGCGCAGCGCGCGGTTCGCCTCGGGCAGGTTGCGGGCGTGGCCGACCTCAGGTCCTGGCATTCGATGGGGCTTGCGATGCACGCCGAGGGAAACGCTTCTGGCTACCTACATCCGTTCGTCAGGCGGGCACGATGCTGTCCCGTATCGGTCATCCAAAAGATTCCGAAATGACCGCAGTGGATGTCCTTTGTGACGTAGACGATCTTACTGCCGCGCGGTGACCACGCGGGCTGGCTCGCCGGGCCCGGCGCGAGATGCCGTAACGCTCGGCCAGTCGTGCTGATCCTCCAGACGCCGTCTTTCCGTGAGAACACGATCGAGGCGCCGTCCGGAGACCAACTCGGAACGTTTCCGGTCGTTAGACGACGAAGCCGTGACCCATTCGATTTGATAAGCCAGATCGCAGGCTTGCTGCTGGCATAGCTTGCCACCGCGAACGAAGCGCCATTCGGCGAGCGCGTGAGATCGTTCGGTGGCGACGAGGGCAGTCTCGCGATCGTCCGATGCGTGCTGCCATCGATGGAGCTGAGCACGAGTTCGTTTTCGATGTCGATGAACGCGACGTGTGCGCGGTCTGTCCAGACGACGCCGGCGACGGATGTTCCTTGGCTAGCGTCGCGCGCGACGAGCAAACGCATCCCGCTCTGCACGGGGATGACGGTCAGCGTTCCGTCGGGCGAAATGACCGCGATCCACCGCCCATCCGGGGACCAACGGAACTGCAGCGGCCCGAGGCTGCTCACATCGAAATGGCGAAGTCGGGTCCCCTTCGAGCTGAATACGTCGATCGCGTCGTACCCGATCCCAAGTCTCCCGCTATCAGGCGCCCACGACAGCGGCGTCGCTGTCGGGAAGAGGCCTGTCGCGATGCTTGACGCCCACCGGGGACGCGCGGCAACGTGGAGAACCAGGACAGAGTAACGCGCCTCGTGAGCCGTTCGAAGAATGCGGGCGAAAGCGATCTCGCGTCCGTTAGGCGACCATGTCGGAGCGGTGTCAAGGACTTCTACCGACGGCTCTGTGGTGGCTCGAAACGTCGCACGCTGCCCTTGCGAGCCGAGCGATGCGCCGGTGAACAGCACTGGCGCCGCAATCCCGACGCTGCCGGCCACGCGAAAGCCGACCGCAATCGCGACCCTCAGGTTGCGGATCCGAAGGAGATCGAGAAGTAGTTCTCGTAACTGACGCCTGGATTGTTCCGTCTCAATTGGTACTGACACGTTTTCGGGCGATACCCGCGCAGAGGTTCGGCTCGACCAAAGCCATTCAGCTAAGCAAGCAAGCTACGGCGCACTCAACTCGTGCTCGGAGATGAGCACACGTCGCGGCTTGGAGCCCTCGTAGCCGGAGATGATCCCGCGCCGCTCGAGCATGTCGATCAGCCGTCCCGCGCGGGTGTAGCCGACGCGCAGGCGCCGTTGCAGCAGCGAGACCGACGCGGTCTGCGTCTGGACGACGATCTCGATCGCCCGCTCCAGCAGCGGATCCTCGTCCGGGTCGAACTCGCCGTCGAAATCGTCCTCCGAGGGCTCCGGCTCGGGCGCCTCGAGCAGCGACTCGTCCAGCTCCTGGCCGCGCTGCGAGCGGCACTGCTCGACGACCAGCGCGATCTCCTCCTCGCTCACGTACGCCCCTTGCAGGCGTTGCAGGCGCGAGGTGCCGAGCGGCTTGAAGAGCATATCGCCCTGGCCGAGCAGCGACTCGGCGCCGTTGGCGTCGATGATCACGCGCGAGTCCGTCTGCGACGACACGGCGAAGGCGATCCGCGACGGGACGTTCGCCTTGATCATCCCCGTGATCACGTCGACAGACGGGCGCTGCGTCGCGAGCACGAGGTGGACGCCGACCGCGCGCGACTTCTGCGCGAGGCGGATCACCGCGTCCTCGACATCCTGCGGCGAGATCATCATCAGGTCGGCGAGCTCATCGATCACCACGAGCAGGTACGGGAGCGCCGCCTCGCCGCGCGCGCGGAGCGCCCGGTTCGCCTCGGGCAGATTGCGAGCGCGGACGATCGACAGCTTCTCGTAGCGGCGGTCCATCTCGGCGACGACGTTCGCGAGCGCGACGGCCGCCTGTTTCGGGTTCGAGACGACAGGCGTCAACAGGTGCGGAATCGACTCGTAGTAGCCGAGCTCGATCCGCTTCGGGTCGATCAGGATCATGCGCACCTCGTCGGGCGTCGCGCGCAGCAGGATCGACGTCAGGATCGTGTTGATGCATCCGGACTTGCCCGAGCCGGTCGTTCCCGCGATGAGGATGTGCGGCATGCGTGCGAGATCGGTCCAGACGGCGTTGCCGGAGATGTCCTTTCCGAGCCAGACGGCGAGCGGCGAGGCCGTCTGCGGCAGCTCGTCGAAGATGTCGCCGAGCGTGACGAGGTTCGGCGAGAGGTTCGGGACCTCGACGCCGACCGCCTGCTTACCGGGGATCGGCGCGAGGATCCGGATCTCCGTCGTCGCGAGCGCGTACGACAGGTCGTCCTTGAGCGCCGCAACCTTCGACACCTTCGTTCCGGGTGCGAGCTTCAGCTCGTAGCGCGTCACACGCGGGCCGGCGATGCGGCCGACGAGGTTCGCGTCGATCCCGAAGTGCGCGAGCGTCTGGATGAGCGCCTCGCCGATTCGCTCCGCGGCGGCCGGGTCGGTCTTCGCCGCCCCGTTGCTGTGCCGCAGCAGGCTCCGCTCGGGCAGGCGGTAGTCCTGATGCTCGAGCTCAGTGACATCGAACAGCGTGTCGGGGTCTTGGTCCACGGAACCAGCAACGAGCAGCGGCGGCGGCTCGTTCGAGACGACGACGTCGGGATAGTCGTGGACTGCATCCACCGGCGGCTCGTGCTTGGCGACCGGCCCCGGCTTTGGCGGCAGCGCCGCCGCAGCGCGCGTGCGGCGGGCCTTGACCGTCCTGTGCACGGCGTGCCCCGAACGGCGGAGGATCGCGCCGGCCGAGGCGCCCGAGAGGAGCAGGGCGCCGACGAGGAGCGAGAAGATTCCGAGGATCGTTGTACCTCGCCCGAGCAGTTTTCCGAGCACACTGTCGAGCCCGTCACCCGCGAGACCGCCGTGCGCCGAGCCGAGCGTCAGCAGCAGCCCGAACGTGAGCACCGCGAGCCCGGTGCGGAACGGCCGCAGGTCGACGAGCGCGCTGCGCATGACCATCAGAGCGCCGACCGCGACCAACCCGACCGGCACGGCATACGCGGCTGCGCCGACGAGCGCGCGGACCCCGTCGACGAGTTTCGAGCCGGCCGTCCCTCCGTTCCAGCCGCCGTAGAGCACGATCCCGGCGAAGAGCCCGAGAGCGACGAGGCCGAGGCCCCAGAGCTCCGGATGCCGGCCGTGCGAGCGCACCCTGCGCTTCCGCTTCCTCACACGGGCGGGCGTCTTCGGGCGCAGCTTCAAGGTGCGCTTCTTCCGCGCGGCCATGGCGGCGCATTCGACACCGCCGGGAAGACACCTTTTATCCCGGTGCGAAGAGCCGGTCGAACAGCCCGGGCTCGACCGCGCCCTCAGGCGGATAGCCGAGGATCACCTCGTCGAAGCCGGCGTCGATCCAAGCGGCGACGAATTCGTCCCACCCCTCGGCGGAGCGGAACGGCTCCTCCCCCTGGAACGGATAGGCGATCAGCGCGGAGCGCAGTACGATGTGACCTGCTTCTGCGCAGAGTTCGTCCAGCCGTGCGTTTCGTTCGCGCGCGAGCCGCCTCGCCTCGTCGCGCGAATGCTCTCGCTGTGGCGAGAAATTCCAGCGGCTCGCGTATCGCGAGGCGATGCGCAACGCGGTTTCGCCGTAGCCCCCGACCGTCAGCGGGATTCGGCGTCCGGCGAGCGCCAACGCCAGCTCCGCGACCCAGCTCTCGAAGCGGCGGCTCGCACCGCTCGAGCCGATTCCCAGCTCCAGCCGGCCGCCCGACGCATCGTCGAGCGTCAGCGCAGCGCGCGCGAGACGCGCCGGCTCGTGTGACGTGAGCGGCGAGACGAGCGGGCCGAAACGGACGCGCGCCGTTGCGCAGACGACGCCGCCGAGCGTCGTCCAGCACTCGTACCAGCCCTTGAAGAGATGATCGGGCACCCAGAGCGACTCGATTCGCGGCAGCGCGTCAACGGCTCGCCAGCGTGCGACGAGCTCGTCCCACGGGACGTTCGGGATCGTCGTGACACCGAACCTCAACTACGCCGCGAGCGCGCGCAGATCTTCGAGCGTGCGCCCGAGCAGGTTCTCACGCAGGTCGAACAGGCCGGCCCACAAGGACGAGCGGTCCGGCGCGAGCCGTAGGCGCACCGCGTCGCTGAGTCCTTCGAGCGCGCGGACGAGGACGGCGAGCTCGAGGTACGACTGCGCGACGCGGTGCGGACTCGCGCAGACGCCGGCGCGCCGCAGCACCGGTCCCCACTCGACGAGCTCCGCCGCGCCGGGCTCGCCGTACCAGGAACGGCCCTCGGCCCGCTCGGGCTCCAGCTCGAGCAGGTAGCGGGCGAGCGGATCCTCGAGGCCGGCGAGCGCCGTCTCGACGCGGTCGGCCGCACGGCGAAGCGCCGCGACGCGGCCGCCCGGAGTCGCCGGTACGGCGTCGCCGCGGCCCCAACGCTCGAGTAGCCGGCAGAACGCAAGCGCCGACGTCTCGCACGCGCGTAGCTGCTGGATCAGCCTCGTCGCGGACCCGACGTCCGCAGCGTGCTCCGCTAGGACGTCGCTCCACTCTGGCGTGCGCACTTGCACGCTCTAGTCATAGCGCATCCGGGCGGCGCCGTCAGGGCTTCAGACTTCGACGACGACCGGCAGGATCATCGGCCTGCGCCGCGTCCGGTCGTAGATCAGCTGGCCGACCGCGTCGTGCAGGTGCTCCTGCAGGAGCTTGATCTCCAGCACGTCCTCGTCGAGCAGCTCGCGAAGCACGCGCGCCGCCTCGTCGCGGGTCTCGTCGAGCAAGTCGTCCGGCCCGGTGAAGCCGCGCGCGATCAGCTCGGGCCGCGCGGGGGGCATGCCGTCTCCCTGCGCGATCGTCGCGACGATGATCAACACACCGTCCTCGCTGAGGCGCCGGCGGTCGCGCAGCGCAACGTCCTGCACGTCGCCGACGCCGAGGCCGTCGACGAACGTCACGCCCGCCTCGATCTGGTCGACCACGCGCGCGCCCCGCTCGTCGACCTCGACGACGGTGCCGTTCTCGGCGAGGACGATCGCGGACGCCGGCACGCCCGCGTCGCGCGCGAGCTCGGCGTGCGCGGCGAGCATCCGGAACTCCCCGTGCACGGGCATCACGGCCTTCGGGCGCAGCAGCGAGAGGATCGTCCTCAGTTCTTCTTTGCACGCGTGACCGGAGACGTGCACGGGCGCGATTTCCTGGTGCAGCACCTCGGCGCCCGCCTGGGCGAGCCGGTTGATCGCGTCGTGCACCCGCAGCTCGTTCCCAGGTACCGGCTTCGCGGAGATGATCACGGTGTCGCCGCGCTCGACACTGACAGCGGGATGGTCGTGGTAGGCGATCCGCGTCAGCGCGGACAGAGGCTCGCCCTGGCTGCCGGTGCAGAGGATCAGCTGTTCGTGTGGCGGTAGCTCCGCCAATTCCTCCGGCTTCAGCAGAACACCTTCCGGGACGTCCATATAGCCGAGGTTGCGCGCGATGTTCACGTTCTTGCGCATCGAGCGCCCGACGACGCAGACCTTACGGCCGAGATCGACGCCGACGTCGATCGCCTGCTGCATCCGGTGCACGTTCGACGCGAACGACGACACGAGGATCCGCCCGTCGCGGAGGGGAAAGATCTGGCGGAACGCTTCGCCGACGACGCGCTCCGACTCCGTGACGCCGGGCCGTTCCGCATTCGTCGAGTCGCCGAGCAGCAGATCGACGCCGCGGTTGCCGAGCTCAGCGAGCCGCCCGACGTCAGTCTTCAGCCCGTCGATCGGCGTGTGGTCGAGCTTGTAGTCGCCAGTGTGCACGATCAGAAGTCCCTCGGCTTCGATCGCAAGCGCGACGCAGTCGGGAATCGAGTGCGCCATCCGTACGCCCTCGACGCGAAACGGGCCGATCTCGACCCGCGGCCCGACCTCGAGCTCGCGCAGCTCGGCCGAGCGCAGCAGGCCGTGCTCGTCGAGCTTGGACTTGATCAGCCCCAGCGTCAACCGGGTTGCCCACACCTCGTCGACGCGCGCAGTGCGCAGGAGGTACGGCAGCGCGCCGACGTGATCCTCGTGCCCGTGCGTGAGCACGACCGCGCGCACGCCCCCGGGCAGCTCGGCGAGATAACTCATGTCCGGCAGGACGAGGTCGACGCCGAGGTGCTCGTCGCGCGGGAATGCGAGGCCGGCGTCGACGACGATCGCCTCGCCGCCAGCCTCGTAGACGGTCATGTTCTTCCCGATCTCGCCGAGGCCGCCGAGCGGGATGATGCGGATGCTCACCCTCCCATCATGGCAGCAGGCGGTTGCGGTCACGTGGGAAGAGCGTCGTCTCGCGGATGTTCGAGAGCCCGAGCGCCTGCGCCATGAACCGGCCGAGCCCGAGCGCGAAGCCGCCGTGCGGCGGCATCCCGTACCGGAAGGCGTCGAGGTAGCCGGCGAACGGCGCCTCGTCGAGGCCGCGCGCCGCGAGCGCCGTGCGGTAGTCCTCGTAGCGATGGAGCCGCTGGCCGCCCGTGACGATCTCCAGCCCGCGGTAGAGGAGGTCGAAGCCGCGCGATCGTGCCGGTTCCGCCGGGTCCGGATGCGTGTAGAAGGGCCGCTTCGCCATCGGGAAGCCCTCGACGAAGACGAGCTCGCCGTGCTCTGCACACACGCGCCGCTCGTCCGCAGGCGAGAGGTCGGGCTCGTTGCCGCTGCGCACGTCCTCGAAGCGGACGACCGGTATGTCGGCGGGAGGTCGCTCGCCGACCGCCTCGATCATCGCTGTGACGACGGATCGCAGGACTTCCATCACGTCGCGGTGGTCGCGGATGAACCCGAGCTCGGCGTCGAGCGAGACGTACTCGGCGAGATGCCGGCCGGTCTCGTGCGGCTCGGCGCGGAAGACAGGCCCGGTCTCATAGACCCGCTCGAAGACGCCGACCATCGTCTGCTTGTAGAACTGCGGGCTCTGCGCGAGGAACGCATCGCGCCCGAAGTAGTCGACCTTGAAGACGTTGGCGCCGCTCTCCGTCGCCGCTGCGACGATCTTCGTCGTCTGGATCTCGGTGAAGCCAAGGCCGTCGAGCGTGCGCCGGAAGGCTGCCACCGCGCGCGCCGCGAGCCGGAAGCGCTCGCGCACGGCGGGATGACGGAGCGAGACCGCGGCAGCATCGAGGCGCGTCGGCAGCGACTCCTTCAACGCGGGCCGGTGCAGCTCGATCGGCGGCATGTCCGCCGGCTCGACCAGAACGAGGATGTTGGGCCTGTGCACCTCTGTGTCCCCAGGTGCCTGCGCGTTCACAACGACCGTGCCTTCCACCTCCACGACCGTTTCGGGCATGAGCCCGGTCGGCTGGTCGAGGACGACCTGCGCGAGCCCCGCGCGGTCGCGGAGGACGAGAAAGGACACGCGCGCGAGCGAACGCTCCCGGTGCAGCCAGCCGCGCAGCACAATTCGCTCGCCGGCGTGAGCCGCGAGCTCCGACGTCAAGATCCGTTCCATCTGAGGCACCTCCCTTCGACAACTCGCCTGGGGGTGCGGGCGGGAGGCGTTGTCCCGCGGTGCCACCGCACTTCGCTGCTTGTCCCTTGGTGAAGAACCTCGGGCGCGCAGCCTCGTTTACGGCCCGTTACGGTGGGCCGCCGACGGCTCGGGAGGCG
>Ga0099827_10001728_pt1 | contig 11603 bp, 13 predicted proteins | sample CZO8metaG_FD_79339 | JGI IMG/M metagenome (GOLD analysis project Ga0099827, IMG submission 79339) | Vadose zone soil microbial communities from the Eel River Critical Zone Observatory, Northern California, USA - CZOApr15con1.8 metaG | ecosystem: Environmental > Terrestrial > Soil > Vadose zone ...
CCTGTTTCAGTGGCCATCCCCAGTGCACGAAGATCAGGTGATCGACCACCGTGAGATCTACGAGGAATGTGAGCGGAAGTACGGCAAGCCTATCGACCTGGCGATCAAAAGCACGTACAACCCCAAAACGAAGAAGTACTATGGCTTCTCGGATAGTTATGTCCCTGACCCGGTCAACTATCGTAAGGATCTCTGGGACGATGTCGGCGTCTATCCCGATTCCTGGGACGACATCCGGGCTGGTGGGAAAAAGATTAAGCAGAAGCACAACATCCCGGTGGGTATTGGTCTGGCCTCGGAGATCGACACCAATATGGCCCTGCGCGCCATTATGTACTCGTTTGGCGCCTCAGAACAAGATACGGAAGGGAACCCCACACTCAAATCCAAAGAGACCCTGGAGGCGATCAAGTTCGTCAAGGCGCTGTACGAGGAGACCATGACCGACGAGGTCTTTACCTGGGACGCCTCGTCGAACAACCGTCTGATGCTGGCGGGGCAGGGCTCCCTGGCGCTGAACGCTATCTCCATTACGCGCACCGGCGAAAATGAGAAGTTTGCTGTGGCGGACAATATCTGGCTCGCCAAGTCTGCCAAAGGGCCAGTGCGGCGCATGGGGCTCGAACACGTCATGGATGTCTATGTCATCTGGAAGTTTGCCGAAAATATCGATGGCGCTAAGCAGTTCCTGGTGGACTATATCGGCAACTTCAAGCAGGCGTTCCTAGCCAGTGAGTATTACAATTTCCCTTGCTTCACGCAGACTGTGCCTGACTTGAAGAGCCTCATTGCGCACGATCCCAAAGCTCATCCTGTCGATAAATACAAGGTGCTCGAGGACAGCCTGGAATGGGCGACTAACGTGGGCTATCCGGGCTATGCCAACGCTGCCATCGACGAGATTTTTAGTACCTGGGTGATCTCGACGATGTTTGCGCAGGCGGCCTCCGGCAAACTGTCACCAGAAGACGCCATGAACCAGGCAGATCAGGAAGTGAAACGCATCTTCAAGAAATGGAAAGACAAAGGCAAAGTGTAGACGGGGTGTCGCGCCAAGGTGGCAGTCGTGCGCCCAGGGATGCAACATGGCTACTGTGGAAGTCCGTAACATCCAAAAATATTTCGGTGAGGTGCCTGCAGTTGATGGGGTGGACCTGGCGACCAAGGAGGGCGAGTTCTTAGTGCTGCTCGGGCCTTCCGGATGTGGCAAGACCACGCTCATGCGGATGATTGCCGGTCTGGAAAAACCCACCGCCGGCGATATTCTCATTGCTGGGCAGGTGGTGACCCATCTGCCACCGCGGGCGAGAAAAATTGCCATGGTGTTCCAGAGCTATGCCCTCTACCCGCACCTGACCGTTTTCAAAAATATCGCCTTTCCGCTCAAAGCTCAGGGGGTCAAGAAAGCGGCCCGTCAGCAGAAGGTGGAGTGGGCCGCGGCGATGTTCGGCATCGAGCGTCTCTTGCAGCGTAAGCCCCGCCAGTTATCGGGTGGCGAACGCCAGCGCGTCGCCCTGGCACGCGCCCTGGTGCGTGAGCCGGACGTGTTTCTGCTCGATGAACCTTTGTCCAACCTGGATGCCAAGTTGCGTACCTCGGCCCGAGATGAACTGCAACAATTTCAGCGTCGTATCGGTACCACCACCCTATACGTGACGCACGATCAGGTGGAAGCCATGGGCTTGGGGGACCGTATCGCGGTGATGAATGCCGGTAAGGTGCACCAGATGGGGGCCCCACAAGAGGTCTACAATGAGCCGTCAGATACGTTTGTGGCCGCCTTTTTAGGCTCACCGCCGATGAATCTTGTCGCCGCGGAGACGACCATCGTGGGCTTTCGCCCCGAGCACTTTCTGCCGCGTGACATCCACACCACCGCTGCTCGTCTCATACCATTCCAGTTTCGCCTGACGCGTATTGAATATCTCGGAGCCGACCGGCTGCTCTACGGTATCCTGGAAACGTCGTTCGCTACGAACCAGAAGATAATCGCGAATCTGCCAGCGACGGTGACCACGACACTCCACCCCGGCGAATGCTACCAGTTTGCTGTCCCCGAGCCTGAGCTCAAATTTTTCGATCGTACCACCGGTCTACGCATCATGCCGCCAGTTGATAGCCTTGTGCAATGGGAGAGGTGAGGGGCAATGTCTACCCTCGTGTCTCCAATCCCCAGGTAGCCAGATACCGAGGTGTGAGCACAGCCAGAACGAGGTCGCCCGCCTCGACCATGCCCATCAGAAAGCGGCGCGTTTCGTTGTCCCCTACCCCCGTGTACCGATCGCACTGGGCCTGCATGACCTCACGCAAGCGGTCCTGATCGGAATCGATAGTTGCCATGGCTTTCCCCCGCACGCCAAAGATCCCCGGCCCCGTATCGTCGATGGTGAAATACACCGTAGGTTGCACGTCAATGGCTGTACGTTTGGATGACGTGGGACCGACGTGCAAGAGAAACTGGTCTTGCTCCCACGTATACCATACCGGGTGCACAAGGGGCGTGCCATCAGGCTCCGTCACACCCAGACGCATGAGGCGTGGAGCGGCGAGAAAGCGATCGACGGTAGCCCGCGGCGCCGGGAGTTTGCCCGTCACAGGAACAATTTTCACGGATGTTGACCTCCAACCAGGGGATGGCATCCTAAGACAACATCCCAAGATTCAACGTGTTGATCCACGCCATGAGGCGCTCCTGCTCGGCCTGATTGAGTGTGTACGTCGTGTCCACCACTGGCACAAAGACCCGGGCGACAAGATGCAGACGCGGCGGAGTGTGCGCATCCTCAATGGTCAGGGTGACAGTGGCTCCGCTGGATTTAAACCCCAGGGTTGTCCCATCTCGACTTTTCTGCAGTTGGGTCAGTTCGTATTGCCGGGTGTCTCCTGCGGCCCTTTCTGTGATTACCAGGGTACCCTGCGCTGCTTTTTCGTCAACACGGAGGAGCACACTGTAGGCATGCCCCTCTGTGTCATGCACCTGCAACGACATCTGCTGAGTAGATGCTGTATGTGCCATGCGAAACTCCATCATCTATGCCGTACTGAGGCACTACGCCGGAGAGACCGGCCGTGAGGCATCGCTGAGGTTCACGACAATAGCATGACTGGCTTGCACGACATGGGCCGGGGCTATAAAAATTTCCTGCCCCCAGGTCCCGGTGCCAACACCCAGGATGTCCTCGTGCAACAGCGTCTCATCCATAAAGGTACGAAACTGCGGCGGCTGCCAATGGAATGGGGGAATCGAACCAATGGCGTAGCCGGTGGTCTCCTGAACCGTCTGAGGCGAGGCCAGCTTAATGTTGCGCGAGCCCATGGCTTTCTTGAGATGACCAGAGATGGCATTCTGATCTCCGCCTACCATGACCAGCACTTTCTCCCCCGTATCTATCTCGAAAATGAGCGTTTTGACCATTTGGCGTGGTGCATAGCCAAAGGCTTTCGCGACCTCGGCGGCGCCTTTTGCTGTCGTCGGTGGAAACGAGCCGGTCGTATACGGGATGCCCAGGGCGTCGAGATAGTCATGGACCGGAAGCTGCATGTTCTTTCCTTTGCTTGACAAATAGTCACATCCCAGAGACAATTGCCTCTCAAGTTTAGCAAACAACCGTTTGGTTATGTCCTGTGCTTCTCAGAAAGAGGAACGGCGTGGAACACCAGCGCAGACGTGCCTTAAAAATCTTGCATACAGCCGATGTGCATTTGGATTGCGACAGCTACGGCAAAGCGGAACAACGCCAGGCACACCGTGCCCTCTATCACCGCTGCTTTGAGACGATCATCGAGCGCGCCATGGCGGCACAAGTGGATGTGCTGCTCATCGCTGGTGATCTGTTCGATCACAATCGGGTCCCGGATGAAACGATTGCGTTTGCCCAGGAGCAATTGCGCCGCCTGCAACGGCCTGTGGTCATCCTGCCAGGCAATCACGATTGCTTGTACACGCAGGCCATCTATGACCGCCATAACTTCCATGCGACATGCAACAATGTGCAGGTAATTACTGAGTTGAATGGACAGGTGATCGAGTTCCCCGACTTGGACCTGGCGGTGTGGGGACGGGCCATGGAGGAACATACGCCGGGCTTTCATCCCCTGGCGCACATCCCTACTCGACACGATCAGCGCTGGCACATCGCCATGGCACACGGCTTTTTCTACGAGACCCGCCAGCAGCCAGACCGTTCCTCGCCCATCTTCGCGGACGAAATTCGCGATACCGGCTGGGATTATGTCGCCCTGGGGCACCAGCATGTGCTCACGAACGTGAGTCAGGGCCAGGTCACGGCCTACTATTCTGGCGCGCCCCTGGTCAATTGGACTGGCGAGACTCCCAACGGGCACATTGTCCTGCTCGATCTTTCTCCTGAACATGGTGTCCGCGCGCGACCGGAACGGGTTTTTTAACGGAGCGTGAGCGGCGATTTATCTCAACCGCTTTAGCGCTGCCTGCTTCTCGGCATCGCGCCTGGCGCAGGCCTCATCCATGGCAATAATCACTTTGGCCCATTCATCGACTGGCACATCGATCATGCGCCCATCCAGAGGGACAGCAGCCGTCCCAGAGGCGACAGCCTCGGCAAAGACGGCACGTACGCGCTTATTGTAGGCCACCAGGTCTGCAGTAGGCGTGAACGCCCTGTTCACCGGCTCCACCCAACTCGGATGGGGACAGATCACACCCTTCATGCCCAGATTTCTCGCGTCATTCGCCATTGTGTGGATCTCAGCGGTAGCCAGGAGACGGGGTTGCGTTCCCAGGGGATACAGCATCCCAACAGGCTGCACTTTGGCGGCAGTGGCTTCAATGGCGAGACGGCCACGGGCGTAGACATAGGGGTCGTACTCCGGCAAAGGACTGATGCCCAGGTTACACGCCAGGTCACTTTCGTCCAGTCCCACCTGCGTGACACGCGGGCTGGCCGTGATAATTGAGCGGATATTCCACACCCCGAGAGCCGATTCCAGGAGAATGATCAGTTGCAGTGACCCCACGACGAGACCACGCTGGCGTTCCATCACCGTGAGCAGCTCCGCAGCCACGGCGACCTCATCGGCAGTCTCCACCCCAGGCAGCATAATCCCCTGCAGGCCAGGCCACACAGACGCCTCAATATCAGCGTGGACAACGGGTTTGTTGACACGCACAAATACCTCCGCCGCCCCCTGCCCTACCTGGCCGATAGCCTCTTCGACCAGGGCCCGCGCCTCCGTCTTGCGCGTGTCGAGCACACTGTCTTCCAGGTCCAGGGTGATTGCATCAGCGTTATGACGCCAGGCGCGGCTGACAAAGCGGGGGGTGGTGATAGGCACCATCAGATTCGAACGCCGAATAAGCATGACTCTCCGATCTCCACGAGGTTATGCAGATGCTTGCGACATGGCCACTTGCACACGGGCGACCGCTTCGGCTTTGGCATGGTTGTGTTCAGCACACAGCTCGGCCCACTCCAGCGTATCGCGCGCCCGGTCGGCCTCATAGCGGTCAATGATGCGGCCATTGACCTGGCGCCAGGTCTCACCGCTGCCGGCCAGTTGCCGGTACTGTTCGAGCACCCAGTGGGCGTCGCGCACGTCCTCCTCAGAGGGGGTAAACCCTCGATTCTGCGGTTCGACCACTGCCGGGTTCAACCCACCACCGAGGCGAAAGCCGCACTTGCGGGCTGCTTCGGCTTGGCGGAAAGCATGGTCGCCGTCACTCACACTGCCAGTGGTATTGGCGACGAAGGGCGCGCCCCGCACCTCAATCCCCAGCGTCCGGGCGATGAGTTCGAGCTCACCCTTGCCATAGACAAACTGATCGAAACCAACGAACATCTCCACACCCAGGTCACGCGACATGTCGTAGCCGGACGCTCCGCCAAAATCCTGCACGCGTGGACTGGCCGAGGCGATCTCATAGCCATTCGCCACGCCGACCGCCGTTTCGATGTTGGCGCCAATCTCGACCGTGCCGGGGCGCATGCCGCGCTCGCGCTCCAGGCGGGTGATGATCTCGTCGAGCCGGCGGATTTCCGAGCCGTACTCGGCTTTGGGATAGTTCACCCGGCTCAGCCCTGGCCACACGATGGCTTCCAGGTCGGCGAGCGCATAGTCGTGGTTAATGCGCGTATACACCTCAGCGCCGCCCTGGGAGACGTTGGGAATCGCTTCTTTAATGAGGCTCCTGGCATAGGCTTTGAGGTGTTGCGGTACAAAATCTTCCAGATCCAGGTTGATGTAGTCGCAGCCACGGCGCCAGGCATTATCGACGAAGCGCTTCGTGACGACTGGCATAGTAAGGCCAGAGCGGCGTACCCGACGTGTTGCCATACAGTCCTCCAGAGGTACGGGTCTTAGGGAATGGCCAGAGGCGGATGAGACAAGGCTTCAGCCTTCTCCTGCTCACGTACTGCACACGCCTCGGCCAAAACCACCAAATGCTGCGCCTGGGCTGCGGTGCCGCGGTCAATAATGCGATCGCCCTGCTTCACTGCCGCCGCGCCCTGCGCGGTTCCAGCCTGATACGCGGCGAGGATGTGCTGGGCCGCCTGCAATTCTTCTACCGCCGGAGTAAAGCCCCGATTCAGTGGTTCAACCTGGTTGCCGAGGATACACAGCGAGCCTTGAAAGCCAATGGCCCGGCCACGCTGCGCCGCCTGGTAGGTATTATCCGGCGTCGCGAAGAGTCCGCGGTCTGGGGCACGCCACCAGGCCCCTATGGGCATCACACCGGTAGCGTGTGCCACGGTGATTAAACGCTGCATGAAGTAGGGCATTAAATGGATCTCGCCCGACGGTTCAGGACGCAAGTCCATGATCAGATCGGCGCGCCCCAGGGTAAGGCCCGAGAGGCGTTGGCTGGCACGGCTGATGTCGTACGCCGCGTGATTGCCCTTTGCCGTCTCCAGAGCAGCAACAATTGCCAAGGTCCCAGGTAAAATCCCGCGAGCATTCTCCAACTGGCTCAGCAACGTATCAGCCTCTACCACCTGCGCTGGCGACTCCAGGCGAGAAATGACCACACCGGTCAAGCCTGGCCATACACAAGCATGCAAATCGGCGTAGAGTAATTCCAGATCGACTTGGGTAAACACCTCTGCGCCACAGCCTTGTAAGGCATTAATGGCGGTACGGACCTGCTCCCTGGCCGCCGGTTTATCCTCCTCGGTCACAAACTCCACCAGATCCAGCACCACCACATCAGCATGCGCCTGGCGTGCCTGGGCCAGACAGTCCGCTTTGGACATTGGCACTAGCAGCCAGGATCGACGTATCTTTGTGCTCATGAACCTCCCTCCGACAAGTGACGTCCTGCAGGACACCCTGGGGACGGGCGCATTGTAACGCAAGGGGGATACGCCGACAAGCGAGGGATAGTATTTGCAGCTACGGCTGCCCCTACAGTATGATAAGCACCCTCCATCGTCAACGTCCGCTAGCCTAACGCGTCACCATACGCACGCACCTGAGGTTAGGGGCCTGATGTCCACGTGTACGACCGTCTTTGCCCCATATGCTGCCTTTATCCCCGATTTCCCTGCTTTTTGTGCTGCCCTGCAGACGCCACGCCCGTATTGCCTACGGGTCAACACATTGCGTACGACGCCCGAAGCTGTCCGAGAACTCCTCATGAGTCAGGGATACAGCGTCACGCCCTCGCCTATCGCCGACGAACTGCTGCTGGTACCTAATCTAACGCACCCAGGACGCCTGCGCGAGGCCCTGCTGGGCTATTATCATCCTCAGGCCTTAACCTCAGCCCTGGTCTCTCGCATCGTGGCGCCGCAGCCTGGTGAGCTCGTCTGTGACCTGTGTGCTGCGCCTGGCAGTAAAACCTCCCACATAGCGCAGTTGATGCACAACCAGGGCGTCATCGTGGCGAATGAACCCGTCCACACACGGCTGGCCATGCTGGAATATAACCTGAAGCACCTGGGGATTAGCAATGTCGTGACGACACGCTATACTGGCCAGAATTTCCCACTGCGGTGTAAGTTTATGCGGGTGTTGGTCGATGCCCCATGCTCGGGGGAAGGGACTTATCGCTGTGATATGCAGGGACGCGTGCAGCATGTGCGTCGTGCCACTGGCGCACCGGACGACTTGCCGCGTTTGCAAAGGCAGTTATTAATACGGGGTTTTGATATCCTTGCGCCGGGAGGAAGTTTAATTTACGCCACCTGCACATATAATCCGGCGGAGAATGAAGCGGTCGTGCAGGAACTCCTGGAGCAACGCCCGGCTACCTTACAGCCGATTACGCTTCCGCTGCCTCACAGCCCTGGCCTGCTCCAATGGAAGGAATATACGTATGACGCACGCATGCAGCACTGCTGGCGGCTCTACCCCCATCAGACCGGTTCGGTGGGATTCTTCGTGGCCAGCATGCGTGCTTGAGCCGCAACGCAGTGCCGTACTGGGATATTTTGACACGCGCTTTGGTATCCCTTTGATAACATTTGATAGTTTCTGTTTGCTGCTGCGCCATAAAACGTATAGCCTCTTGAATGCTACACCACATGTCGAGCGGCTCGCTGGACTGCAAGTACACTCTGTCGGTTTGCCAGTGCTCCGGAGTATCCGTCACCATCTCAAGCCGACGACAGCGGCTCTGCAACATTTCGGCACTGAGGCGCGTCGCCATGTACTGGACCTATCTGAGACCCAAGTCGTCACACTCCTGCGCGAACGCGAGCAGCCCTTGCACCTTGATATCCAACCGGGATATGTGATACTCCGCCACGCTGGTCATATTCTCGGCTGTGGTCTCTATACTCCAGGCCGCCTGCGCTCACAACTACCACAGCATCCTGTCGTCTCGTTTTAGGCATCAACGATAGCCAGCCTTTTGCGAGAACCAACAAATCTGGCGCGATTTGCATTAATGAGGTGTACAACCGCGGCGGTGACGAGGGCATCGTCCTCAGGATCGACCTCAGCATTGAGAGCCGCGACCAGATCATACAATGTCGTTGTAATACTCGCTGGGTCTGAGGAAGCGGCTGGGGTCGCGGCTGGGTACGTTGCAAGAGCTGGCATGATATCGTCTCCTTCGTATGTGGTTATGTCATCGTATAAGGGCTTCAATGTTACCGGACACTCTCTGTGGAAACATAGCTGCAATTTCTATGCCAAATCTATGGCTGCATGTGCAGATCGTCGATAAGGCTGGTTACAGTGCCTGGAGAAAATTGACGCCGCGCCCCTCGTCTCTCATTTTGAGACGTCACAATTGTGCAGAAGGATGCACTGATGTTGGATTTTCGACACAAACTGTCAGAGGTGTGACAAGCTTCTGCGGTGTGCGACGTCGTGCAAGGTCATGGGTGACAAGACAGCCGTCGCATCCAGACAACGCGTGGCACGCTTGCACCACATGGGCGCCTAGTGGTAGCATTGCTCTGGAAAACGTGGGACCACAACACATGAGAAGGCACTCGTATTGTGACAGATCTGCCGCTGTGGCCTTGGCTTGTGCATAGATTTGGTGTGACAGGGGCTCTCGTCTCTTATCTGATGCTGCTGAGCTGGATTGTCACACCTGTACTCCTCGCTCTGCTTTATCGCAAAAGCCTGGCCCTCCAACGCCATCTCATTGACCTCTCTGACCGCCTCGCCGTCCAGCAGAGGCAACAGCAAGTCGAGCGTCTGAAGCGCGATGGTGACCGCAAGAAGCCTAGGCCTGGCCGTCGCCGTTAATATTTCTACAGTCCCCTCTCCCGCCAAGAGAGGGTTAGAGTGAGGGTCCCCTGAGGAGGATATTCGTGGAGGTACATGCGACAGCCGCAGGAAAAAGGGTGGCCTTGGTCAATCTCGGGTGTGCCAAGAATCTCGTAGATGCCGAGGTGATGCTGGGCAAGCTGTATGAGCAGGGGTACGAACTAACGCTTGATCCTACGCAGGCCGATTATCTCATTGTCAATACCTGCGGCTTTATTCAGAGCGCTAAAGAAGAGTCCATCGACCATATTCTCGAGATGGCCCAGATCAAAGCCCAGGACAAGCAGAAAAAGCTGGTCGTTACCGGGTGTCTGGCGCAGCGTTATGGCGACGAACTGCTGCAGGAAATGCCCGAGATCGACGTACTGGTCGGTACCGGTGATTTTCAACACTTACCGCAGATTTTAGTGCAGTTGCACACACCGCTACCGCAGCGTGCCTATCTCAGCAACGACGTCTATCTGTATCAGGAAAACGACGCCCGTATCCAGACCACGCCGGGGCACACGGCCTATATAAAAATCGCTGAGGGCTGCAATCACCTCTGCACATTTTGTATCATCCCCAAAATGCGTGGTCGTCTGAAGAGCCGTAGTATTGAGTCAATCCTTGCTGAGGCCAGGCTGTTGGGGCAAGGTGGGGTCCGTGAGGCCATTCTGGTGGCACAGGATAGCACGGAATACGGTGCTGACCTCGGGCTGCGACAGGGATTGGCGCAGCTCCTGACGCGGCTGAGTACAGAAGCGATCACGCTCGATTGGCTGCGGGTGTTGTATTTATATCCCTCGATGATAAGCTCAGCCTTGCTCGATGTTTATACCCAGCAGGAGCGTCTCTGCCAGTATTTTGACATGCCGATGCAACATGCCTCGGATCGCCTCTTACGCACTATGAAGCGCGGGTACACGCAGCGCACGCTGTGTCGTTTGCTCGACAATATTCGCCAGCGTCTGCCTGAGGCGACCATTCGCAGTACGTTCATTGTAGGTTTTCCTGGCGAAACGTCAGCGGATGTGGAGGAGTTGTTACGGTTTCTGGAATGGGCCCAGCTCGATCGGGTCGGGGTGTTTACCTATTCGCGGGAAGAGGGGACCCCGTCCTATGCGCTGCCCGACCAGGTGCCGGCCCGTGAGGCGGCCAGGCGGCGGCGCGCCGTCATGACGTTGCAGCAGGAGATCTCACAGCGTAAACACCAGGCTCTGGTGGGTCGGAAGATGTGGGCCCTGGTTGACGAGGACGCCACCGAGACTCAACCCGCGGTTGGACGTCTGACGAGCCAGGCGCCCGACATCGACGGGGTGGTGTATATCGACGGGCCAGTCACCAGTGGCGATCTGGTGCTGGTCGAGATCACAGCTGCCAAGGCGTACGATTTCACGGCATGTGTGGTGCACCCTGCCACCTCATGAAACGCCCGCATCACCTCATGCCGGTCAAGCGCCTCCTGCTTGTAGGAATACCAGGGCGTCGGGTATACTGCCGCTCGCAGGAGGAACCACATGTCTCACCCTGGCTGCAGAGGAGAGTCCTATGCGCCCAGTACGACCTGTCTACATTGCGGCCCAGGCAGTGACCCCGTTTATCGGGAAGGGCCACCCGGATTTCATCCTGAAAGGCCACCCGGATTTTGGGAAGCGCGAGAATCCCACGTTGGAAGACCACCTGGTACGCGTCGTCCGCCAGTTGCTGGCGGAGTACCAGATCGACCCTGGTCTGATCCAGCGGGGCTATGTCGGCAACTTTGCTGGCGAGCTGTTTTCCAGTCAGGGCTTTTTAGGGGCGATGCTGGGGCGCGCGGATGAGCGTCTGGCTGGTATCGGCTGTGCGCGTGTCGAGGCTGCCTGTGCCTCCGGCGGGGTGGGGATCGTGGGCGCTCTTGAGTCCAGCCAGGCCGGGCTAGA
>Ga0099827_10001743_pt1 | contig 11572 bp, 11 predicted proteins | sample CZO8metaG_FD_79339 | JGI IMG/M metagenome (GOLD analysis project Ga0099827, IMG submission 79339) | Vadose zone soil microbial communities from the Eel River Critical Zone Observatory, Northern California, USA - CZOApr15con1.8 metaG | ecosystem: Environmental > Terrestrial > Soil > Vadose zone ...
GCTGATCGTCCCGTACTCGATGTCGGCGGACAGCGGCGGCAGATGCAGCTCCAAAGGTGTCCTTTCGGTCGGCGTCGCCGCTCGGAGGCTACTACCGTGGTAGTCAGCGTGTCAACGCGCCGAAGAGGAAGCCGAAATCGAGGGTTGGACGTCGGCCGCACGTGCAGCGCGGTTCTCGATCAGCGCAGCTTGCCGCGCGCGGCAACGGACCAGGTGTCGACCGCCGCTCCGCCTCGGTGAACGACTACCTCGTCGTGCATGTTCATCGTTCCGCAGGCGTGGTTCGGCACAATCGTCAACGTCTCCCCGACTTCGGGCTGCGGATCGCAGCGGCTCACATCGACGTAGCCGTGCTCCTCGTTGAGCCGATAGATCGTCGCCTCGGGGTGCTCGACGATGAGGCCGAAGCCCGTGACGCCAGCGGCAAGGTCGCTCGACAGTGTTTTCGAACCGGCGTCTACGATCGCTCGCTCCTTCGTCGGCCTGCTGACGACGGTCACGAGAACGCGAAGCGCGCAGTTCTCGAGCCTGACCGTTCCGTTCGCGATGCAGGCCTGATCCCCGAAGACGTAGGTGCCGGCGCGGATCTCCGTGACCTCGCCGATCTCGTGGGTCCGTCGCGCGGTCGGCGTTCCCCCGCCGCTGACCCGCTCGACGCGCAAACCGACGCGCTCGATCGCCTCGCGCGCGGCGCGTAGCCAGGGGCCGCTCTCTGGAAGCGTGGGATACGTCATCAGGCCCGTGAAGTGCACGCCGGGGAGTCCTGCGACGAGCTCGGCGAGCTCAGCCGCCGCCTGCGGGCTCTGGACGCCGGTTCGCTCGAACCCGGTGTCGCACTCGACGAGGAAATCGACCTCGAGCCCCTGCCGCGCGAGCACGGGGGCGAGTCCCTCCGCGACCGCAGCCGAGTCGCCGACCACGCCTACCTTCACCTTGCGAGCCAACGCAGCGAGCCGTTCGGCCTTTTGCCGTCCGACGAGCGGGTAGCTGATGAGAATGTCGTCGAGCCCGGCTTCAGCCATGACCTCCGCCTCGCCAAGCTTTTGACATGTGATTCCGCCGGCGCCCGCACGGACCTGCATGTGAGCGATCGCCGGGAGCTTGTGTGTCTTGATGTGGGGCCGGAAGACGAACCCATGCTCGTCGCAGTAGCCCTGCATCGAGGCGATGTTCCTCTCGACTCGATCGAGGTCGACCGTGAGCACGGGCGTCTCGAGACTCGCGAGGGGCGTCATTCGCCTAGCTCCCGCCGTCGCCGGGCGTCGCGGCGTCGGCGGAAGTCTGCGGGCCAGCACGCACGGTTTCGCCGACGTTGGAACCCGTTCGCCGGGCCGCTGCCACTGCCCGCGCCGCCTGCGTCGTGATCCGCTCCAGATCTCGGTCCGACCGAGGCGCAGAGCGACCGACGAGCTCGCTTCCAAGAGCTACCGCCGTCGCGCCCGCCCTGAGGTACGCCTGGATCTGATCGAGTCGAACTCCGCCGGTCGGGACGAGCGGCGTCAAGGGGAACGGGCCGCGAAGAGCGCGCAGGTACGAGGGGCCTCCACAGGAGGCCGGGAACAGCTTCATCACCTTCGCTCCTGCCGCGGTCGCAGCGAGGATCTCCGTGGCCGTGAAGATGCCCGGCATCGGCTCGAGGCCGAGCCGGTGCGCAACTTCGATCACCTCGGGAACGAGGCCGGGGCTGACGACGAATCGAGCTCCCGCCGCGGCAGCTGCGCGGACCTGGTCGCCAGACAGCACCGTTCCGACCCCCACGGTTCGCCCGTTTCGCGCTGCGTGCTCCACAGCTGCGAGGGCACCCGGGGTGTCAATCGTCACCTCGAGGTGATCCACCCCGCCCTGGACGAGAGCGTCGATCGCACCCAGCACGTTTCCGCCTTCGTGGAAGCGGACGATCGCAAGCAGGGGACTCGAACCGAGCACGGTCACGTCTGCCGGCATTTGCACGCGACCATAGACTAGGGAATGATGTCATACAAGTATGTTGTTATTACAGTATCCTCCCGCTCGATGCGGGTCGCCACGGCAGGCGAGAAAGCGGGGCCATGACCCAGAGCTTTGATCCCGTGCGGCCGGATTACGACGGCCAGATCGGGGGGGCGATCGACAAGGCGTCCCCAGTCCCGTACTACTACCAGCTGCGCCAGCTGCTCGAGCGGGCGGTCACGAGCGGGGCGCTCGCAGTAGGCGACCAGATCCCGACCGAGGCGTGGCTCTGCGAGCGCTACGGAGTCAGCCGCACCGTCGTCCGCCAGACGCTCAGCGACCTCGAGCGGCAGGGGCTCGTGACCCGAATCAAGGGCAAGGGCACGTTCGTCGCCCCGCCCAAGCTCTCGGAGCTCGTCGCGCAATCGCTCACGAGCCTGCACGAGGACATGACGGCGCGCGGCGAGAGGCTGGAAACGAAGGTGCTCCGCCTCGAAGTGGAGCCGGTCTCGTCGCACGTGGCCGAGATGCTCCGGTTGCCCGAGTCGGAACGGATCGTGTTGCTCGAACGGCTGCGTTTCCTCAACGGTGAGCCGTTGGTCGTGACAACGGCGCACATGCCCTACTCGCTCTGCGCCCCGATTCTCGAGCTGGACATGACCCACCGCTCGCTCTTCCAGACCTACGAGCGCGAGCTCGGCTTCAAGCTCCGCCGAGGCACCCGGGCGATCGAGGCTCGCGTCGCCAGCAGAGAGATCGCGCAGCACCTCGGCATCCAGGAAGGCGCGCCGGTCCTCGTCTTTACCGGCGTGACATACATCGAGGACGACCGCCCACTCGAGTACTTCGTCGGCATCCACCGCGGTGACCGGAGCCGCTTCGAGCTCGAGCTCTTCCGACCGTCGCCGGACGAGGCAGCAGGCGCTCGTCCCGCGTGGTCGGCCCATACCCAGGCCGCGAGCTGATCGAAAGGAGAACGGGAATGGCCCAGGCGCTCGAGCTAGGGATGATCAGCTCGGCGTGGCACGGCACGGGTTTGACGATCGCTGACGGCATCAGGAAGGCGAAGGAGATCGGCTTCGACACGTACGACGTCGCCGAGGATCCGCTCATGCTCGACGCGGACGAGCAGCGCCTGATCAAGCAGACGTGCGCGGAGGTGGGCCTACCGATCCGTTCGGCCGTCTGCATCGCGCTCGGGCTCGTCGACTTCACGCCGGCAGTCCGGCGGTTTACGGTCGACCGGTGCAAAGCGTTCATCGACCAGCAGGCCTACTTCGAGGGCCGGAACGTGCTGCTCGTCCTCGGCGAGTACTACGCGGATCTCCAGGTGTACTCGGCGGAGAAGATCTTCGGACTCGTCGTCGACAACGTCCGCCTGCTCTCCGAGTACGCAGCCTCGAATGGCCTCGAGCTCGCGATCGAGCTCGAGCCGTTCGAGAACTCGATCGTCGGCGACGTGCACGAGGTCGCCCGCTTCATCCGGGAGGTCGATCACCCGGCGGTCAAGGCGAACGCCGACATCTCGCACCTCCACCTGTCGGGCGCCTCCTTCGACGACGTGGCGGTGCTCGCTGGGATGATCGGGCACGTGCACGTCTCGGACTGCGACGGCAAGGTCCACGGCGACCTGCCGCCTGGTCGCGGCGTCACGCCGATCAAGGAGTATCTCCAGGCGATCGTCGACACCGGCTTCACTGGCACGGTCTCGGTGGAGCTCGAGCGCTCCCCGAAGCCGGAGAAGATGGTCGAGCTGGTCGAGGATGCCTACCGCGCGACGGCGGCGATCATGGCGGAAACGGGCGTACGCGGCGCTGTGGCCGAGGCGGTTGTCCCGACGAGGGCACATCCCGCAGGAAGGGCGTAGTGGCGGCCGCAGGAAGCTGCCCGCCATGACCCTGAGCCAACCTTCTCCCGCGAATGCCCCTTGACCACTTCCGTCTGAGCGGCCGGCGCGCGCTCGTGACCGGGGGCGGCGGCGGGCTGGGACGAGCGATGGCCGGGGCGCTCAGGGAGGCTGGCGCGACCGTGGCCGTCCTCGGTCGCTCGGAGAGCGCCGAGCGGGCGGCGGTGGAGCTCGGCGGCTTTGCCGTGCGCGCGGACCTCGGCGATCGCGCCGATCTGCGGCGCGGGTTCGACGAGGCCGTCCAGCGGCTCGGCGGCCTCGACGTCCTCGTGACGAGCCACGGAATCGGTCGTATCTTCGAGGCGCTCGACCACGAGCTCAGCGACTGGGATGCGGTGCTCGAGGTCAACCTCACGTCGGTCTTCGAGCTCTGCCAGCTCGCCGGCCGGATCATGGTCGAGCAGGCCAGCGGCAAGATCGTCAACGTCGCCTCGATGCTCAGCTTTTCCGGCGGGGTCAAGGTCTCCTCGTACGCGGCAAGCAAGGGGGGTGTCGCGCAGCTGACGAAGGCGCTCGCGAACGAGTGGGCCGCCTTCGGCGTGAACGTGAACGCAATCGCGCCCGGCTACATCAAGACGCAGCTGAACACCCACATCTGGCGCGACGACCCCGAGCGAAGCGCGCAGATCCTCGCCCGGCTGCCCGCCGGACGTTGGGGCGAGCCGTCTGACCTCGAGGGCGCCGTCGTCTTCCTCGCCTCGTCCGCCTCCGACTACCTGCACGGCGTGATCCTGCCCGTCGACGGCGGCTGGCTCGCGCGCTAGTGGCGGCGAGTGCGATGGAGACGTCGATCTTCGCGTTCGCCACCGACCTCGCGGACGAGGGGCTCGGCCCGGTCCTCGACAACGTTCAGCGACGGGGCGGGCTCGACGGTCTGACCGTTGCTGCCGCGTACCACGAGGGCCGTGACGTCTTTCCGCACAACCCGGTCCGCAAGGTCCGCTTTCTCGAGAGTGGGGCCGTCTTCTTCCACCTCGATCCGGCGCGCTGGCGGGAGGTCCGCCTGCAGCCGCCCGTCAGCGAGGTAGCGGACATTCTCCCAGAGCTCGTCGGGGCCGCGGAACGACGCGGCCTCGTCGTACGCGCGTGGACCGTGTTCCTACACAACGGAGCTCTCGCTGCTGCGCACCCGGACTGCGCGCCCGAGAATGCCTTCGGAGACCGCTACATCACCGACCTCTGCCCGGCCAACCCCGACGTCCGCGCCTTCGCTCGGGCCCTAGCCGCCGACGTCGCGCGCCTCGGGATCGCCTCGATCTGCGCCGAGTCGCTTCACTACCATCCGCTCGAGCACGGTTACGCCCACGAGCGCTACTTCGTGCCACTCGGGCTCGCGGCGCGCTGCCTCCTCGGGTTCTGCTTCTGCCCTCACTGCGTCGACGCCGCCCGAGGGCGCGGGGTCGACGCCGAGGCGGTCCGCAGCTTTGCACGCGCCGAGCTCGAGCGGATCTTCGCCGGTGGCACGGAGGACGCGGCAGAGGAGCTCGATCCGGACTGGCTCGGCACGCTCGCCGGGGGCGAGCTCGCGGGCTACCTGCGAGCGCGGGAGGAGACCGTCGCCTCACTTGTCGCGGAGGTCGCCGAGACGGCTCGGGCCCACGGGGCGAGCTTCGAGTTCATCGACCCCTCGGGCGCGGTCAAGGGGTACGCGACCGGGCGACCGACGGGCGCGCCTGCCCCCTCGATCGCCTGGCAGCTCGGGGTCGACGTCGCCGCCGTCGCCCGCGCGTGCGACGGGATCGAGGCGATCGGGTATGCGGCCGAGCCGGAGCGCCTCCGCCATGACCTCGCGGCCTACGGCGAGGCAGCGGTCTCGGTGGCGCTTCGCCCGACACCTCCCGACTGCGAATCGGCCGACAACCTCCGCGCAAAAGTGGAGCTCGCGCGCGAGCTGGGACTTCGGCGCGTCGACTTCTATCACTACGGCCTCATGCGACTGGATGCGCTCGACTGGATACGCGCGGCCCTGACGCCCTGAGCGCATGCCCCGGAAGCTCGGCCGTGCGCCGGCCGTCCTCGACGACGAGGCGCCCGTTCACGATCACGTACGGAATCCCGTCCGGCAGCCGGCGTGGCTCCTCGTAGGTCGCGGTGTCGCGGACCGAGTCCGGATCGAGGCAGACGACATCCGCCGCCATCCCGGGGCGGAGTAGGCCGCGGTCCCAGAAGCCGAGCCGCTGGGCGGGCAGCGAGGTCATCTTCCGGATGGCCTGCTCCCACGTGAGGATCCCGAGCTCGCGCACGTAGACGGCGAAGTAACGCGGGAACGTGCCGTACGAGCGGGGATGAGGCCGGTCGCCGACCAGGATCCCGTCGCTGCCTGCGGTATGCGCCGCGTGCGTCATGATCGTGCGCACGTTCTCCTCGTGGCCGATATGGGCGATGCAGGCGACGCCGAGCTCCTCCTCGACGAGGAGGTCGCAGAGGAAGTCGATCGGGCGGCGGCCCGCCTCGGCGGCGGCCTCGGCGATGCTGCGGCCGACCCAGCGCCGGTTCCCCAGCCGGGAGGCGCTGCTGATCACGATGATCGCCCAGTCGATCGGAATCTCGTGGAAGCCGTCGGAGCCTTCCTCCTCCATCTCCACGCGGAGACGCTCGCGAAGCTCGGGATGCCGCAGCCGTTCGAGCGTCGCGGCCGAACCGCCCGCGTGGGTCCACCCCGGTAGGAACGCATGGAGATACGTCGCCCCGGCGAGGTACGGATACGTGTCCAGCGTCACGTCGATCCCCTCTGCCCGGGCCCGGTCGATCATCGCCAGGAGCTCCGGCGCCCTGCCCTTGTTCACCTCGTAGCCGAGGTGGGCGTGTGCGAGGTGGAGCGGAACGCGGGCGCGCCTCACGATCTCGATGCAGTCCCGGTAGGCCTCCAGCGCTCGGAGGCCGTAGTTGCGATGGTGTGGGCAGTAGAAGCCGCCGTACTCGCGCAGCACCTCGCAGAGCGCGACGAGCTCTTCGTCGTCGGCGTACATGCCGGGTGTGTAGGTGAGCCCGGAGGAGAGGCCGATCGCACCCTGCTCGAGCCCCTCTGCGAGCAGGCGCTTCATCTGCGCCAGCTCCTCGCCGGTCGGCTCCCGGTCCTCGACGCCCATGGCGCACATGCGGAGCGTCCCGTGCGGGACGAGGTACGCAGCGTTGACGGCGATGCCCTCGTCGAGCCGGTCGAGATACTCGCCCACCGTCCGCCAACTCCAGTCGAAGCCCGGCGGATCGTCGTTCCAGCCGGCGAGCTGGCGTCGGAGCTGCTCGAGCACCTCGTCGGTGACGGGCGCGTAGCTCAATCCGTCCTGGCCGAGCACCTCGAGCGTCACGCCCTGGTGGACCTTCGCCTCGTGTGCCGGGTTGGCGAGCAACTGCAGGTCGGAGTGGGTGTGCATGTCGACGAAGCCGGGGCAGACGTAGAGGCCATCGGCGTCGATTACGCGGTCGGCGGGCTCCTCCCCGAGCAGGCCGACCGCGGCGATCCGGCTGCCCATGATCCCGACGTCGGCCGAGAACCACGGGTTGCCGGCGCCGTCGATCACGCGACCGCCGCGGATCAGCAGGTCGAGCATCTACTCGTCGTCTTCCGGGGAGAAGTCGGCCACCAGCTCGCGCGCCATCCTGGCGTTGCCGGCGAGCAGGCCTCCGTCGACGCGAAGGACCTCGCCGGTGATCCACGACGCCTCGTCCGAGGCGAGGAAGACGGCGGCCGCGGCGATGTCGTCCGGCTCCCCGACCCGCCCGAGCGGGTACCACTTGACCAGCCGCTCGAAGATCGCCGGCTCCTTCTCGATTCGCTCCTGCCAGAGCGGCGTGCGAATCGTGCCGGGGGCGATCGCGTTCGCGCGGATGCCGAAGCGCCCGTAACGGACGGCGACGCTCCGGGTCAGGTTGATCAAGCCCGCCTTGGCGGCGCTGTAGGCCTCGTTGGCGAAGAACGCCATCCCGTTCACCGAGACGATGTTGACGATCACGCCCGAGCGGCGCTCGATCATCCCCGGGAGCACCGCCTTCGAGCAGAGGAACGCGGCTTTGAGGTTGAGGGCGACCTCGGCGTCCCATGTCTCCTCGTCGATTGCGAGGAGGTCGTCGGCGGCGCCAAAGCCGGCGTTGTTGACGAGGACGTCGACGCGCCCGAACGCCTCCTTCGCGGCCTCGGTCATCTGCGCGACGTCGGCGGCAACGGTGACATCGGTCTGCGTCGGAAGCGCGTTGCCTCCGTCCGAGCGGATCGCGGCCGCGACCTCCTCGGCACGGGTCTCCACCAGGTCGGCGACCACGACCGACGCCCCTTCGGCGGCGAACCGCTTCGCGAGCGCGCGCCCGATCCCAGAGCCGCCGCCGGTCACGATCACGGATGTGTCGACCAAGCGCACGAGGTTCGCCCTCTAGCCCTTGAGGGCGCCTTCCTGGAGGCCTCGCATGTACCAGCGCTGCACGAACGCGAACGCGATCAGCCCGGGCACGATCGCAACCACGTACATGGCGGCGATGTTCGGCCAGACCCACTGCCCGAAACCGGCGTCCGCCGACGCCATCACGACCGTAAGCGTTCGCTTGTCCTGATCGTTCGTGAGCGTGTTCGCGAGCAGCCACTCGCCCCAGGCGGCGATGAAGTTCGTCATCAGGACGACGATGACTCCGTTGCGGACGAGGGGCAGCATGATGCGCCGGAGGATCATGAAGGAACTCGCCCCGTCGACGCGGGCGGACTCGGGGAGCTCCTTTGGAATGGTCTCGAAGACCCCGCGCATGATGAACACGCTCACCGCGAGCGCGAGCGTCTGGTAGGGCAGGATCAGCCCCCAAGTGGAGTTGATCAGACCAAGCCGGTCCTGGATCTCCCAGATCGAGATCAGGCCGGTCACGCGGCTGGGCACGAACAACGATGTCACGAGGATCGCGAGCACGAGCCCCTTGCCGGGCATCGGCAGGTGGACGAGCGCGTAGCCGGCCAGCACGGCGATCGTCGTCGTGATCAACATCGTCGCGAGGGTGACGATGATGCTGTTCCGGAAGTTCTGCGGCAGCGTGTCGATCGTCGTGAGCGCCCGGTGGTACGAGCCGAAGTCGAAGTGGTGCGGCCAGATGCGGTTCGTATAGGCGTCCGGGAGCGACTTGATCGAGAGCAGCAGGACCCAGAAGAGCGGGAACAGGATCACGCCGCACGCGCAGAGGAGGACGCCGTGCTTGACGACCGGGCCCCAGGCGAGCCTGCGGCGCTGTGGCGCCGGTCGACGCACTGCCCGGACCTGCCTGGTCTCCGCGCGAACCGCCATCCCTAGTCCCTGTTCCGGAAGAGGTAGAAGAGCCAGAGGACGACGGCGAGCATCCCGAGCGTGCCGATCCAGCCGACCGCGGCGGCGTAGCCGCGGTTCTGATCACCGACCTGGAAGGCCGTGTCCCACATGTAGACGGTCCACGTGTAGGTCGGCCGGTCGCGGTTGAACCCGCCCAGGAGGATGTACTCGTCGATGAGCGCGAACGCCGTCCCGAAGCGGAGCACGACCAACACGAGCAGAATCGGGCGCAGCCGCGCGAAGGTGATCTTCCAGAAGATCCGCCACTCGCTCGCCCCGTCGACCCGCGCCGATTCGTACAGCTCCTTCGGGATCGTCGCGAGGCCGGCCAGGTAGAACATCGTGTGGAAGCCGAGGCCCCACCACCACTCCATCAGCGCGATCGACAGGAAGGTGAGGTCGGTGCTGCCGAGCCAGGTCGGCTGATTCGTCACGTCATAGATGTGGAGGAGGTTGACGAGGAAGTAGTTGATCGGCCCGATCCCGTTGCTGTACATCCAGATCCAGAGCACGAAGATGAGCGGGCCGGGGATCATCGCGGGGATGAGGAGGATCAGCCGGTATGCGGACGCGAGTCGGCGGTTCTGGACGCGGTCGACGAGGACCGCCGTCACCATCGGCAGGAAGACCATGCCGGGCAGGAAGATCGCGGTGAAGATCGCTGCGCGCATGAGTCCCTCGCGCACGAGCGGGTCGTGAAAGGCGGTGACGTAGTTGTCGAACCAGACCCACTTCGCCGAGCCCGGCGATGCGTCGAGCAGGAAGCTGAAGTCGGTGAAGGAGATCCAAAGGGCACGGAAGATCGGCCAGAGCTGCCAGCCGACGAAGAAGAAGAGCGCGGGGACGACGTACGGCCAGGTCCGGGCGAACCGCGTCGTCGTCAGCCGGACCGTGTGAACGGCCGGCGGCCGGACGGTGGCGACTCTGCTAGCCACCGCCCGGCCGCCTCAGCTCAGAGCTCACGAGGGGACACGAGCGCCGCTTGCCCCCTGGCTACTTCTTCTTCGACTTCTTCACCTCCGCAAGGACGAGATCCCTGGCCTTGCGGAGCGCCTTCTTCGGATCCTTCTCCGTGCCCTTCAAGTACGTCTCCCAGCCCGGCTGGCCGATGAAGAACTGCGTCAGCCCGAACTTGTTCGTCCGGATCGCCTGGCTCACCTTGAGCTGGTCGTAGACCGTGAATGCCCAGTCCGCCATCCACGGGGGCGGGGACTTCTGCCACTTGGCCCAGAGCGACGAGTACGGGGCGAGCTGGCCGGGTGCGCCTTTCACGTCCTTCCCGAGCCCGTGGCGCCAGATGCGCGGGTCGTAGGTGAGGAAGCGCATGTAGTCGGCGGCCTGCTTCTTGTTCTGACCGTACTTGAACAGCGCTGCACCCGTGTCCCAGAACACCGTCGCGCCCGCGCCGCCCGGCTGCTTGGGTAGCCCGGCGATCCGGAGCTTCGAGGGATCGGGCCACGTCCCGGCGAAACGGGTGGGAGCGTTCTGGTACTTGATGTAATAGGCGGCCTGGCGGGCGGCGAAGACCTCCTCGTCGGGCGTCTGGTTGACGCCGCCGTCGACCTTTCCCGGCTCGAGGATGTTGTTCGGCGCGAGCTCCTTCATCTGCTTCATCACCTCGAGCGCGTTCACCGTCGCGTCGTTCGTGAAGTCGAATAGGCCGGCCGGCGTGTAGACATTCGTGCTGAAGGTGTGTGTGATCGGTGCGAGCGAGCGCCAACCGTGCGCGTCGAAGACGGCGCCGAAGGGCGCAGCCTTCGAACTGACCACCTTGCGCGCGTTGGCGATCAGCTCGTCCCAGGTCTTGGGTGCTTTCTCGGGATCGAGGCCGGCCTTGGCGACGAGCTCGCCGTTCCACGACTGGATGATGATGTCCAGCAGGAACGGAAATGCCCAGACGTGGCCCTGGTAGGTCGCCTCTTTCCGGATCGACGGGATCAGGTCGGTCAGAACCGCCTTCGACATGTAGTTGTCCCAGGGCTCGATCACACCGGCCTCGATCAGCGCCGCCATCTCGACGAACGGCGTCATGCCGACGTACACGTCCCAGGTGCTTTTCTTCTTCTTCGCCTCGGCGACGAAGCGATCGATGCCGAAGCCCTGGACGGGTGCGATCTTCGCGTCGAGCCGTGCTCGCTTCGCGTAGTCCTTGTTGATGTGCTTCGAGATGTCCGGGTGAAGATCGTAGATCCACTGGTAGAAGGTCGGCGTGAGCGCGCGAGCCTCCAGGCCCGCAAAGGCAGTCCCGGCGCCGAAGAGCGCAGAGACGCCCCACACAGCAGCGCCGGTGGCCGCCCCACGCTTGAGCAGGTCCGCGCGCGTCAGCTCGCTCGCGAGCCCATCGTCGATGAACTCCTCGTCTTCGACCGGTACGTCGACCTCGTAGGTATCCATACTCGCTCCCTTCAGGCGGGGCCGAAAGCGACGCGACGATAACATGGCGAAGTGATGTAATACA
>Ga0099827_10001745_pt1 | contig 11571 bp, 13 predicted proteins | sample CZO8metaG_FD_79339 | JGI IMG/M metagenome (GOLD analysis project Ga0099827, IMG submission 79339) | Vadose zone soil microbial communities from the Eel River Critical Zone Observatory, Northern California, USA - CZOApr15con1.8 metaG | ecosystem: Environmental > Terrestrial > Soil > Vadose zone ...
CTCAGCGAGTCCGTGTTGCCTCGTGTCCTCGATCGGGACGAGGTCTACCAGGTCCTGACCGCGACGGTCCGTCAGTCCGCCGACTTGCCGTTGGCCCGGTAAGTGCGCGCGTTGCCGTCGGCCGCTTCACGGACCACCGTCCATCCGTGAGCGAGCTTCCATTGACCGTCCTTGGACCGATGGTCCGCGTGGCCCTGGCCGAGATGCTCCAACTCCGCTTCGAGGTAGTCCGCATCCGTGTCGAACTCCGGAACCAGCGTGCCGGCGGAGAGGAGCTGACCGAGAAGAGCGAGGCCACTCGGTCGGCCTTTCCAGTGGACCTCGAGGAAGGCTCGGCGCACCGACGCGTCGGCCAAAACCAGGTCGCGGAGCCCGATGTACGATTCGCGATCGCGGGAGTTCTCCCGCGGAGGCGCCCCGAGCCGTTCCTTCCGCTTCGCGAGCGCCTTGAACAGTCCGAGCCATTCTTTCTTCGTCATGTCCGATCGTTCCCAGGGGGAGGCGGGCGTCGCCTCGACCGGCGCGTCTTCGGAAGCCGCAGATTCCCGGACCGCGCGGACTCCGCCGTGGACCAAGTCGTAGGTCGCCGCATCGTCTTGGGTCTTCGGAGAGACCACGCGAATCGTGACGGGGTCCATCCCTGGATGGAACCGCGGGTCAAGGACGATGAGGGTCCCCGTGCCCTCTTGCGAGAAGAGCTCGACCAGCGTGATGTTTACCTCCGCCGATCCGGTGCGCCTCGCGACCTCGCTGAGACGCTCCAGGGGAAGCGGTTGTTTGCCGACACACCGGGTCGCCGCGAGATCGTCGAGATAGGCCTGGGCGACCTGCTGCACGTGGCGGGGTCGCTTGGAGCTGAGGCCGAACTGCACGATCTTCGCCATCATGGCCGAGCCTCGAAACAGACCGGTGACTCCCGCGCGGAGAAATGCGACCGCACCACTCGCCTCGACACACAGGGTGATGAGACCGGCCAATCGGGTGGAGAGCTTCCGGCACAGCCGGCCTCCAGGGACCCTCGACTCGTAGAAAATTCCGCCCCATCGAAGCGGCATCGTTTCCGCCCAACTCGAATCGGAGGGGCTGCGACGAACCCAGTCCAGCGTCTTGTTGCGGAGGATCGCGCTCACCAGAAGCGGGTCTTCCGTCTCGGCGCGAACGCGAGGCAACAACGCCTCCGCCGTTCGCAAAACGTCTCGCAGGACCCTCTTTTCACCTCGGGCCTCTTCGACGAGCTTCGGCGCGTCGATCAGATTCGTGGCCTCGAGGTCGAACTTCTCCTCCGGATTCAACTGAAAGAACTTTTCGAGTTCGCTCGGTTCCTGAACCGGACTCCCGCGGGCGCGTCCGGGCGGTTTCGGGGAGGCAGGCGACTTCCCACTCTCCTCGGGCGCCGTGGACACGAGGGCCAGGAGCAATGCTGACGCTGCGAAAGGGACGCCGCCCATAGCTCTGGCCGAACCAAGCCGCACCGGGTTCGATAAACCCGTCGCCGGTAATTATCGGCCGTGATAGGCGGCCGTGCGCGCTTCGTCCGCGTGCTTCCCCGTTTGCGGACCGAGAACGCGAAGTTTCCGCATTGCGTCGCCATCCAGCGTCGCCGTTTGGCCTTCGTGCAGTCACTGCACGGTGACGGCAACGGCCTGCGCGGCATTGTTCCCGTAACCATATCGATTCCATCGGCCCAGGTCGGTCTGCCGATTGCCTTTCGCGTCCGTCGCATAGGATCGCAAGACATACCGGCCCGGGTTCGTTGCGTCCCATGCGAATTCCCAGGCGCGCCACGCATGCGGCGATATGGGAGGCGAGAGCGTCGCGTCCCGCGACGGCTCGGCGCCGTCCACCCCGATCTGGACTCTCACGACCACACCCTCGCCGGACCACGCCTTGCCGCGCACGATCACTGGGCCGCGGCGCACGGCATCCCCGTCCCGGGGAGAGACGATGACAGAGCGGACGCGCATCGTGCGAACCGGGCTCGGCGGGTTGCCGTCCTCGTGATCGTATACATACCGGCCGAGCTGGTAGTAACCCCGAAACGGCTCCGAGAGAGCCTCGATCCGCTCGAGCCATTTCACGCTGGCCATGCCGTACCAGCCCGAGACGATCAGCCGGATCGGCCCTCCGTGTTCCAGGAGGATCGGCCGGCCGTTCATCTGGACGGCGAGGAGCGTGTCCGGGTCCCTCGCCTTCACGAGCGGGAGGGACCGCGCGAACGGAATCTCGTCCGCGATGTCCGGTGGGCGTCCTCGGTCCGCGCCGATGGCAAGGATTTCAACCGCGTGCGCTCTCAGGCGTGCGAATTCCAGGAGGGCGCGCAAGGGAACGCCCGTCCATCGGGCTGTGCCCACCGCGCCGAGCCCCCACGGCTCCCCCGACGGGAGCGGCGTGAGTCCGGTGCGACCGTTCCCCGCGCACTCGAGCGTCATCGTCACGGTGCGAGTGCCCATCGCCTCGAGGTCGGCCGGGTTCAGCCGCAGAGCCCGCTCGACCGCACCGACGACCTCCAGAACGTGCCCGCGCGGCGACAGGTTTGGCCGGCGGAAGTGACTCCTCACAAAGAACCGGGATTCCGGCGTCAGGTCGTCTCCGAGATCCTCGAGCGGCGTTTCCGCATTGAGTGGCTCGGCCGAGAGGATTCGCACCCCGTTCCTTCCCGCCTCCCCGGGAGGGCCTCCCGAGTCTTTTGTTTTGCGAGGGTTCGCTGGCTTGCGTCGACGGCTGTCGGCGTCGTTGCGATCATCGTCAGAGGAGCCGACGTGACGACCTCGGAGGACAGGAAAGCTCATCTGAGACCCGGCCTTCGTCGCGCGGGAACATGACCGATGGACCGCTTGCGTCTCGGGCCGATGCCACACTCCTCGGACAACCTCTCCCGGCTTCGGTCACCGAACGATTCGTCGAGGCCGGCGGCGTGCGGTTCCGGTATCTTCAGGGAGGCGCCACCGGCGGACTTCCTGTGATTCTGCTCCACGGGTGGCCCACTTGGGCGGAGGTGTGGCTCCCCGTCGTCTGGGTCATCGGCGCCCGCCATCGTTGGATTGCACCGGACCTGCCGTGCCAGGGCCTCAGCTCCCCGCTCCCCGGAAAGGACCGCACCCTCACCGCGTACCGCAAGGCCATCGCGGCCTTCGTCGACGCCCTCGATCTTCCCCGGTTCGCGGTCGTGGGCAATTCGATGGGTGGAACGCTGGCCTTCATGCTGGCCCTCGACCGCCCGGCGCGCGTCGCGAAGATTGTCGTCCTCGACGCCGCGGGACTCACGCGCAAACTCCCGGGCCGGACGGCCCGGATGTACTTGCCGTTCCTCCTCCCCTGCTTCGTCCGAGCACCGGGTCCAAAGAGCGTCCGGAAACTCCTGACCAACGCCGTCTTCCACGACCCTCGGCTCGCGGATGACGCCTGGGTGAACGCGATCGTCGCGGCGTGGATGCCGCGAGACCGCCGCAAGGCGTTCATGGCGACGGGGTTCGCGTTGAGGCGCCGCGACGCCTCCGTGCACGCGGACTTCCCACGAATCCGGCCACCCACGCTCATCCTGTCCGGCCGGCACGACGTCCAGTTCTCTTGGCAGTCGGCGGAGGAGGCCTCGCGGCAGATCCGAGGATCGCGATTCGCCGTCATCGAAGATGCGGGCCATTTCCCGATGGTCGAGAAACCTCGAGAGACCGCGCAACTCATCTCGGAGTTCCTCGATGCGACCGGATGAGGCGATCCGGCGCTCCCCCGGGAGACCGGCGGAGTTTGTATACGACCGACGGCATCCGGCGGTGTTCGGTCTAGACGGACTCAAGGCGAGGGAAGGAGAGCATCTTGATGAACGAGGATCCGGTCAAGCGATGCGAATGGGCTCTCAGTGACCCTGCGCTCCTCGCCTACCATGACGCCGAGTGGGGCATTCCGGAACACGACGACCGAAAGCTGTTCGAATTTCTCGTCCTCGAAGGGGCACAGGCGGGTCTCTCCTGGCTCACCGTGCTGAAGAAACGCGAGGCGTTCAGAAAGGCCTTCGATGGATTCGATCCAGAGAGAGTTGCGAAGTACAATTCGAAGAAGGTCCGAACGCTCCTGGCCGACGCCGGCATCATCCGCAACCGAGCGAAGATCGCAGCCGCCATCGAGAATGCCAAAGCCTTCCTCATCGTGCAAAAGGAGTTCGGGAGCTTCGACGCGTACATCTGGCGTTTCGCGGAGCGTGGACCGAAAGTTAGCCGTCGGCGAACATTGAAGCAAATCCCCGCACGGACCAAGGAATCGGACCAAATGAGCGAGGCCCTGAAGGGTAGAGGATTCAAGTTCGTCGGTTCGACGATCTGCTACGCGTACATGCAGGCGGTCGGGATGGTGAACGACCATCTCACCTACTGCTTCCGGAGCGATCTGCGCGACGAACTCGGAACGCGCCCGGAGCCGGGAGGCTCACGCCGGAAATGAAGACCAAGAGTGCGTTGGACTGGCTGATCGAGGAAGACCAACCGTCCGTCCGGTATCTCACCCTGACTCGGCTGCTTGAAAAACCTATTGACGACCCGGAGGTCGTCGCCGCCAAAGACACGAGCGCGAGAAGAGGATGGGCCCAAGAAATCCTGGCGGATCAAAATCCTGCGGGATGGTGGGTGAGCGGAGAGAGCCTCTACCAGCCGAAGTACCTGTCCACGAACTGGATGCTCCTCATCCTGGCGGACCTCGGGTTGACCAAGGCCGATCCGCGAATCAAGAAGGCCTGCGACCTGTGGATCGAACGATTCTCCATGGACGATGGAGGGTTCTCCATGGATAGTTCCAAGAAGGGCCACCTCTGCGTGACCGGGAACACAGCGCGCGCCCTCGTGCAATTTGGTTACGCGGACCATCCGGCGGTCCGCGGGGCGTTCGAGTGGCTTGTCAAGAATCGGGACAAGAACGGCGGTTGGAGTTGTTTTGGAAGTGGTCGGAACCTGGACTCGTGGGAGGGCATGAGCGCCTTCGCGGTGTATCCCAGACAGAATTGGACGGAGGGCATGAAGCGCGCGGTCGAGCTCGGGGCCGAGTACTACCTGGGGAAGGAACTGCACAAGCAAGGAGCCGAATACCCGCCGTGGTACCGGTTCCACTACCCCGCCCATTATTACTACGACGTGCTCGTCGGCCTCGATTTCATGACCGCCCTGGGGTACGGGAAGGATCCACGACTGCGGTTCGCCCTGAATCTCCTCCGCGAGAAGAGGCGGCCGGACGGGAAGTGGAACCTCGACGCGCTCCATCCGGACGCCGAGGGCGGCGTGGCTGAATGGTACGCGAAGCATCCGAAGCACGCGCCCACGCCGTTTGGCCTGGAGAAACCCGGGGAGGCGAGCAAGCTCATCACCCTGAAGGCGATGCAAGTGCTCAGCCGTGTCGACGAATCGATCTGAACGGATGGACGGCCGACGCGGCTTGTGCGCATGACTTGATTAGCCACGGAGTCGTTCGGCGGGTCGGTGGGGCGATGGACAAGAAAGTGAAGAAGAAAGTCCTCCAGCAAATTCCATACGGCGCGTACATCGTCGGCACGCAGACCGAGGACGGAAAGGACTGGCTGATGTTCGGCACGTGGCTGATGCAGACGTCCTTCAAGCCCACGCTGGTCGCGTTCGCGTTCCGCAAAGATAGCCGGACTCTGGCGAACGTCCGACGATCGAAATCGTTCGCGGTCTCGTTCATCCGAGAGGGCACGCAGGACGTCGCCGAGCTGGTGCTCGATGGGGCCTTCGAGAAGGTGAAGACCGAGCGGACCGCGTCCGGCCTCCCGGTGCTCACCGATGGCGCGGGCTGGATCGAATGTCGTGTGGTGGATCAGATTCCCCAGGGAGACCATCCGGTCGTCCTCGCCGAGGTCGCCGACGTCGGTCCGGGAAACGGCAAGCCGATCTTCCTGGAATCGATCGGCTGGCATTACGGCGGCTGAAGCCGTCGACTAGGCGACCGTCTCGCCCCGGAGCAGCCATCGGCTCATCAACAGATACGCGACGAACGACACGAGCATCAGGACGACGGAGTACGCGGACGCGAGTTCCAGCGAGCCGGCCTCCGCCTGCGTGAAAATCGCGATCGGAGCGGTCTTCAGGACGGCCGACACCACGATGATCGTAGCGCCGAACTCGGCAATGCTCCGAGACAGGACGAGGACCGACCCGGCGACGAGCCCCGGTTTCAGCTGAGGCAACGTGATCGTCAGGAAGACGTGAAGACGGCCCGCTCCGAGACTGCGGGCCGCGCTCTCGAGATGGGTGTCCAGCTTGACGAGCACGGCCGCCATCGAGCGGACCATGTACGGGAACGTCTCGATCATGTGCGCAAACACGAGGATCCACAGGGTCCACGTGAGCGACAGGGGGTTCCCGAACAGGAACTGGGTGATCGCGGCGAACGGACCGAAGGGCCCGTAGAACGACAGGAGGGCCAGCCCGACCACGACGCTCGGCACTGCGATCGTGATGTTGCTGAGGGTGTCGAGCGTCCGTGCGCCGAAGACCTTCTCACGGACCGTCGAGTAGGCGATGAGCGTCCCGAACATCAACTGGAACACGACGACGATGACCGCGATCTCGAAGCTCCGGATGAGAGGTCCATACAGGCCCGGTTGGGAGAAGAGTTGGCCGTACCATTTCAGCGTGAAGGTCCCCGTGCCGCTCAGGACCGACGACGTGAAGCTGAAGGCGAAGACAGTCGCCAACGGACCGAGCACAAACAGGCCGAACAGAAACCAAACGATGACGGTCCAGGTGGTTCGCTCGAGCGCAGTGCGTCGGAAAGGCCATCTCATGCAAATCCCCTCTGCTCGAGAATCCGGTCATCCCCCGACGACGTACTTCGGCAACGTGGACTCGAGGGTTCGCCATTGGGACCAATCGTAATTGAGGACTACCTCGCCAGACACTGGGAGCGGAATGCCGCCCGCCGGATCGGGAAATCCCGGCAGGACCGCGCGGAAGTAGAACCGACTGATGTTCGATTGAATCTCGTCACGGTACAGGAAATCGATGAAGTCCATCGCCATCGGATTCGGATGGCCCTTGACGATGCCCGCCGAGAACATGACGGGGACGAGGAAGCGCTGCCCCCCGAGGAGGGGCAGATCGAACGCGACCCGCGCTCCTTGTTTTAAGTAGAACAACGTGACGCCTTCGTAGCCCAACGTGATGTCGAACGCTCCGTCGACGACGCCGAGAATGTTGGCGCGGGCATTGGCCGGCTGGACGACCGTCTGCGCCAAGGCTCGGGCCCCGGTGGCGGCGGAGACATTCTCGAAGAAAAGGACGGCATAGATGCCGTTGTTGCTCAGGAGAGGATGTGGAAATCCGAACGTCGTGTCGAGGGTCGCGAGATCCGGGGTGGGACTGAGCTGGGGGTCGTACACCTCCGCGAGCGGGCTCCATGCGAAGGCGTACCACAGGTGCCCTCCCGCCACGCTGCGACTCACGAAATTCGGCGGGACCGATGCGCTCCGCGCGATCTGGAAAGGCAGGAAATGGCCGGCGTCAAATCCTTCTTCCAAGTAGAGCGGGGACGCGTGGAGGAACAGATCGGCCTCGGGATGGCCGCCCGACATCCGAAGCCGGTTGTACTCCTCGCCCGCGCTCACGTAGACGAGGGTGACGTCCGTGCCCGTCGCTGCGTGAAACCGGGGGACGACGAGCGACTCGAGCAGATCCCGGAGCGCGGGCGTCGTGTAGACGATGAGGGTCCCCTGCTGGACTTTGTACAGGTCCGTGAGCGAGAGGGCGAGTCCTGCGGCCAGAACGAGGACGGCAATCGAGAACGCTCTACTTCGCATCGCGTTGCCACACCTCGATCCGCTCGGCCTCGGCTCCTTTCTTCACCATGACGTGGACTTTCTCTCCCCCGCGGACGTCCGGGATATGCACCGGGATCTGCGCGCCGCCGTCGAGCGTAATGTAGGGGGACCCGTCCGGACCCATCTGCACCGTGGCCTCCGCGAACAGGACCATCTTCATGAAATCCTGGATGAACGGGTCGGAGTTCTTCATCATCGTTTCGGGGGAACCGGAGGCGACCACCCGACCATCGTTCAAGACGATCATCCGCCGCGCGAACATGAACGCCTCCTCCTGATCGTGGGTGATGAACAGGGTCGTCACTTTCTGCCGTCGAATGATCGATCGGACTTCTTGCACGACTTGGGTGCGCATCGTCGCGTCGAGCGAGCCGAACGCCTCGTCCAAGAGGAGAATCCTGGGACCCACGCACAACGCGCGGGCGAGGGCGACCCGCTGCCTCTCGCCACCCGAGAGCTCCCGCGGAAATCTATTCTCTTTTCCCTGCAGGTGAACGAGGTCGAGCATCTCCGAAATCCGGGCATGCGCGATGTCGGCCGGGACCTTCCGCGCCCGCAATCCGTACCCGATGTTGTCCGCCACGGAGAGGTGGGGAAAGAGCGCGAAGCTCTGGTAGACGACCCCGATTCCGCGACGCTCCGTCGGCAGCTGGCCGACCTCCTGGCCGTCGATGAAGATCTCTCCCGCCTCGGGAGTCAGTTCCCCCAGGATGCACCGGAAGAGCGTTGTCTTTCCGCCGCCCGACGGACCCAAAATCGCGGCCAACTCGCCGTCCTGAAGTCCGAAGGTCACATCCTTCAGAACCGCGTGGCCGTCGATCGACTTGCTGAGCCCTCGGACCTCGAGGGTGGGCATGCCAACGGCCCGAAGGGGGTGGGGGTAGAAATACGTGCGGAATTCGGCCTGAGAATGCCGTGCCTGGATATCCTGTTTTCAGGGAGCGGCGAGCCGCGCGGGCAGGTCATGGTTTTTGAACCCGCGGGCGCTTGCCCTCCCGCAACGCATGACGTATTCGCAGGCCCAAGCCGCGCGACTCCGCAAGGCGCTTGCAGGTCGCAAAGAGATCACCGAGAAGGAAATGTTCGGCGGGATCGCCTTCCTCCTCGGCGGCAACATGTGCGTCGGCATTCACGGCGACGATCTCATTGTGCGGATCGAGCCCTCGACGACCGAGGCGATGTTGAGAGAACCGGGCGCGAAACCGTTCGACCTGGCTGGGGCCCGTGCCATGGCAGGCTGGCTCCTCGTGGCGCCGGCGGGATACCGGACGGAGGCCACACTCCATACTTGGGTTGCACGCGGGGTCGGATTCGCCTCGTCCCTGCCGAAGAAACGACCGGGCCGTAAGCGGTAATCTGGGCAACTGAATCCCCTGCGATTCGGATAGATAGTATGGTTTACAAGGTGTGACCATCATATACCCATATATCTATAAATATTGAATATGGGATATAGCTTCCGTATGACGAATCCCATACTGTCGGAACTCAGGGATGCATTGCTGACTCGGGCTCCGTTGGACGCCCTCTCACCCGCGGTTTGGCGACGCACCGGGGCGCTCAACACCTGGGGAACAAATGCGATCGAAGGGAACACGCTCACGCGCAAAGATGTCGAACGCGTCCTCCTGGAAGGACGGAGCGTGTCGAATCGACCGCTTCCGGATGTCCTGGAGACAATCCAGCATGAGCACGCCTTCGAGAGCCTCCTCCGGCGACGTCCCGATCCCGTCCGCCTCTCCACGGTCCTCGACCTCCACGAGACGGTATTCCGAGGCATCGCGCCGGATGCGGGCCATTGGAGGCGGTTGAACGTCCGGATCGCGGGGGTCCGGCACGTTCCTCCTCGGATGGAGAGAGTCGTCGGCCTCATGACCGACTGGGAGGAGAGTTACGCGAGGCAGGACTCGGAAGGCGTCGGGGTCTTCGCGCTCGGAGCGCGCATGCACTTTGAGTTCGAGTCGATCCATCCGTTCAGCGATGGGAACGGCCGCGTCGGTCGCCTCCTCCTGAATCTCCACTTCCTGAAACACAACTGGCCGCCAGTCCACATCTTGCCGCCGGATCGGGCTCGTTACCTTCGGTCTCTCAACGCAGGCCACGCGGGAGACCTCACGGGTCTCGAGGCATTCCTCACCTCCGCGATGGGGCGCTCCTTGCTCGACCTGCTCGACCAAGTCGGGACCGCCGAGGACGAGCTCAAGGCGTTGAGGAAGATTGCCGCGCGGGGCCCGTACTCCGCCAAGTACCTCGGTCTTCGGGCGGCCCAAGACAGACTACCGGCAATCAAGGTCGCGGGAGACTGGAAGACGAGCCCCCGCGCGCTCCGCCTCTATCGTCAGCAGGTGGGCCGTTCATGAAGCGCTCCGATGACGGACCCTGCGTCCGGACTGGGGAATCACCGGCGATCGCCGGCCCAAGAGTGATGCCCTCGGCCGCCCTGTCGGGAAGCATGTGGGCCCGCGAGACAGACGCGAAAGCGCCCGGTCGGCATGGAACGGTCGCCTCCGCAGGGGAGAGTGAGGTCGCATGACGACACAGCTGAGCTTCGCGACTCGCTCCGAAGGGCCCCTTCAGGAAGTCACGGAACGACGTCCGGGCCTCGCGATCGATGCGTATCCTCTGGGCCGACTCCTGCTCCTCCGCTGCTTTGGAGAGGTGGACGGCATTGATGTGGCAGCCGAGATCAACGGTCCCGGCGGCAAGGTCCTCCATGCGACGCGGACCGGGGACGAGGTCACCCTGTTGCTCGACGGCTCCGATCGCGAGGAGGAAATCATCGCGTCGCTCGCGGATCAGAGCGCGCACCTCATCCCTCCAATTCGTTGGCAGCGGGGCGAAGCGCGGGTGACTTTGGTCCTTGAGGACGGGGCCGACCCGCAAGCCCTGCTCGATCAGTTCCCGGGGGCCCGTCTCGTTTCGAAGCGCCGCCCCAGCCCGAGAGGCGGAGATCGGGTCGCCTATTCGTCCCCTCTCTTCTTGCCCAAGCTCACCGAGAAGCAGGCGCGGGCTCTCCTCGCGGCGTACGAAGCCGGCTACTACGAGTTCCCACGGAAGGCGACGACGGAACAGGTCAGTCTTTCTCTCGGCATCGCTCGGAGTACTTTCGAACAGCACCTGAATCGGGCCGAGCATCACGTCATCCGGGCGATGCTCCCGATGGTCCGTGTGCGGTCCGGCCGAGAAGACGGGGAAGCGTTGGAGGTCTACTCGAAGTTCTGTCGCGAACTCGGGCTATACGTCCAGCTCGAGGTCCTGGGGGATCGCGTCGCCGCGGTGAGGCTGGCTCGCAAGGCTCCGACGGAGACCGCAGGATCGGACCACCCATATCTGGCCCGGATCCTCGAACATGTCCACGCGGGGAACGGGGATCTGCGGGACATTCCGGTCGCCCTCGAGGTCGCGCCTTTCGAAAGGGAGGTCCTCGACTACCTACGGACGATTCCTCCGGGCGAGACAATCACATACGGGGAGATCGCACGCCGCCTGGGTCGACCGGGAGCGAGCCGCGCGGTCGGGACCGCCTGCGCGCGGAACCCGGCGGTCATCGTCATCCCGTGCCACCGGGTGGTCCCGAAGTCCGGCGGACTCGGGAACTACTCCTCCGAAGGCGGCCCCGAGACGAAGCGGAAGCTCCTCGAACAGGAGGGGGCAAGTTTGGCCCTCGCGATGAGGACGCAATCCACAGGGCGCAATCGGAACGACGGGCCGAGGAAAGCGGTCCCGCCTCGCCCGTGATCCCGCCTCGCCGACTA
>Ga0099827_10001747_pt1 | contig 11567 bp, 12 predicted proteins | sample CZO8metaG_FD_79339 | JGI IMG/M metagenome (GOLD analysis project Ga0099827, IMG submission 79339) | Vadose zone soil microbial communities from the Eel River Critical Zone Observatory, Northern California, USA - CZOApr15con1.8 metaG | ecosystem: Environmental > Terrestrial > Soil > Vadose zone ...
GGCTGCCGTCGGCTCCCCGGTAGAGCTTCGCATTCGCGGACCACGCGCTAGGCAAGGTCCTTCTCCGGATGTCCTCGTCCATGATGTCGTCGAGGAAGAGCGTGTAGAGGTGATACCACTCGAGCCACGTCGCCGCGCGTTCGAGACCGCGAGAGGGCCTCTCGCCCGTTAGGAGTCGATACGCCGCGAGGGCGAGGGCGTACCGGTAGCGCTTGCCTGCCGTGAAGAGACGCGCATTCTGCCGCATCGTCTTCGAAGACGGAAAGGCGCTTGCGGGATGTTCCGCAAGGTACTCGTCCCACATCGACCGAATCTGATCGTTCGATACCTCGCGATAGGGTCGCAGGAGGGATTCGAGTCGCTCATCGGCCGAGCCGCGGTTATCGGACGACATCGGATCACGCTTCGCGCGGCTCGAGCCAGCTTGCCGTCGGCGGGCTGAGGATCACGGGCCGTTCCTGAAGGTCGTTGATCGAAGTCGAGCCTGTGAGGAACATCGCGGCTTTGAGCTCCGCGACGACGGCCCGGAGCTCCGTCGCGACGGCGTCCGCGGAGACCCTCGCGGCTTCGAGCATAGGCTTCGCCATCCCCGCCATCGTGGCGCCGAGGGCGATCCCCTTTGCGACGTCGAGTCCGCTCCGCACGCCGCCCGTGGCGACGAGCGGCAAGCCGACGTCCGCCAAGCGAACCGAGGCGGGAGTCGGGATGCCCCAGTTCCAAAAGGTCGCGCCGAGGCGTTCCTTCAGGCTCGAGGCCTCCTTCCGCGCTCGGTAATGCTCCACGGCGGAGAAGGACGTGCCCCCGAGCCCTCCGACGTCGATCGCCTGGACACCGGCCTCCTTCAGCCGCGACGCCGTCTCGCGGGAAATCCCCGCGCCGGTCTCCTTCGCCATGAGCGGGAACTTCGCGGCGAGCGTCCGGATCGCCGCGAGGCATCCTTTCGCCCTTCGGTCGCCTTCCGGTTGCACGATCTCCTGGAGGAAATTGAGGTGGATGATCAGCGCATCGGCGTCGATCATGTCCATCGCCTTTTTTGCGTCCGCGACGCCGTAGGCCCGCTTGCCTCCCTGGGGGACGAGCTGGGGAGCGCCGAGGTTTGCGAAGAGCAGCGGCACCTCGTAGTCCTTCGCGACGGCGTAAGTCGACGCGAGCTCGGGCTTCTCCAACGCCGCGCGTTGTGAGCCGACGCCCATCGCGACGCCGACCTCGGCCGCCCCCTTCGCGAGATTCGCGTTGATCTCCTTCCCCATGCCGAAGCCCCCGGTCATCGACGAGATGATCAGGGGCGCCTCGAGTCGTTTGCCGAGGAACGTCACGCGCACATCGACGTCGTCGAGATCGATTTCCGGGAGGGCGTTGTGGACGAGGCGCACGTCGCTCCAGTAGTTGTATTCCGCCGAGACGTTCTCTTGCAAGATGATGTTGACGTGCTCGGCCTTTCGCTGCTCCGTCTTCGACGGTTCGGCCATCTCAGGAACCTCGGGTGACGCGCGTGCCGACGACCCGCCGGCCCCGAAGGGCATCCCGGACTCGGTTCTTTACGTTACCGTTGACGATGAGACACTCTCCCGTGTGATCGGCGATTTCGAACATGCGGCGCACCTTCGCCTCGATGCTGCCCGTGACGTCTGTTCGGGACGGGGACGTGAACGCGATCCGATCGAGATCTTTCGGCTGCACGACATCCAACAACTCGGCGTCGCGACGACGCTTCGGATCGGCCGTGAAGAGACCGTCGACGTCCGCGACGAACACCGCGCGCTCGGGGCGGAACGCGCGCGCCAGCTCGAGCATCATCAGGTCGCCGGAGCACACGCTGAACCCTCGACGCAAATCGCGAACCACGTCGCCGAAGGTCACCGGCGTGAAGCCCATCGAAGAGAATTCCAAGAACGGTGTTAGATCGATCGTGGCGACGGTCCCGTCGCTGAGGCTCAGGACGGTGGACGGCGGGATGGGCACCGCGGGGAGACCGGCCGCGATGAGACCGTTCACCACGAGGCCGTCGAGCTCTTTCACGTCTTGCTGGACGCGGGCTGCGGCGACTCGCTTCGCCGGAGACGAGCCGCCTCCGCTCAGATTGTACCGGCGAGCGAGGATGTGTCCGAAGGAACCCGCGCCGTGGACCGCGAGGAGCGGCTGTCGAACCGCGGCGAGTTCGGCCGCCAGCCGGCGAATCGCCGCTCGGCGGGGCGTTCGGAGGCGCGCCTTGTCCGTAATGACGCTGCCGCCGAGCTTCACGAGGAGCATCGCGACGCGGCGACGCGTCGCACCGCTCTTAATGCTTTGCCGTTGCGAGTCCACACCCGAGAAGGATTAAATAGCGCCCGCCCGTTCGAGCGACTTCCGAGACGATGACGCGCAAGCCCGGCAGCATGTATCGCGAAATCCGAGGGCAGGCGTACGCCCAGAAGAAGTACATGGGAGGCGTCCCCCAGATCCGGATCAGCCAATTCGACATCGGCGACTTGCGGACGCAGTTCCCGATCCACATTCATCTCGTCGCCGAGGAACAATGCCAGATCCGCCACATTGCGCTGGAGTCCGCGCGCATCTCTGCGAACCGGTACATCGCGAAGAAGGCGGGGAACGCGTACCACCTCAAGCTGCGACTGTATCCGCACAACGTGCTCCGCGAGAACAAGATCGCGACGGGGGCGGGCGCGGACCGCATCTCGGAAGGCATGCGCGCGGCGTTCGGCGCGCCCGTCGGCACAGCGGCTCGCGTGAAACCAGGAATGAAGATCTTCACGATCTCTACCACCGAAGACCACGTGGACGACGCGAAGGAAGCCCTCCGCAAAGGTGGTGTGAAACTGCCCACGCCGTGGCGCCTTTTGATTGAACGAGAGAAGAAACGTTAGGCTCGTTCGAAATCAGGTCGTAATCCTTATTGTCCCCGATCTCCGTGGGAAACCGGGAATCGGATTGCTTGCCCGCGTTGCATTCCCCATCGTAACTATGATACTCATGGCGGCGGGCGCAGGCTTCGCCTATGCGTCGGTCACCTGGACCGTGGAAGGCACCTTCTCGCTTTCCATCGAGGCGCCGGATGGGGTTCCATGGACGATCCTGGCTCCGCAGCCGGACGCGTCGTCGGTGGTCGAAACCTCCGGAGACGTCTCCTTGGGGACCCCGGTCCACACAATCCACGCGACGCTGGACACCATCACGGGGACTGGGTCCGCCGCAGTTCGTCGCATCTATCGGAACCATGTCCTCACGTTGAATCCAGACCCGTGGTCCTTGGTCCGGTCTCCTCAGCTGAGTGGTCGTGATGGCAATGGATTTTGGCTATGGCGCTCCGCAGGGGATCCAAGTCTGGTCATTTCGGTGTACGGATACACCGACAGCCGGGCGTCTCGCCTCGGCGACAGGTACGACGGTTCTGGTACGGGCTTCAAGGGAGACCTCGCTGAAGGCTGGACCTTGTTGGCGCAACTGTGTTGCGGGGACGGCGTCGGCCTGGTCATGTATCCTTCTACCGTGGACTTCAGCATCATCTGCTTCGTTCTAGGGGGCGTCTCTCTGGCCACCGGGCTGCGAACGATGGCACGGAGACATCACGCCGCGTGAAGACGCAGGTTTTTCTTCCATGCGGTGTCTCAGTTTCCTACAATGGGCGAAACGGACCGACTCCTCGAAGTGATCCGCGGCCGGAACGCGAAGACCGTCGGTCTGCAATTCCCCGTGGGCCTGCGGACGAAGGCCGTTGACCTCGCTCAAGAAATCGAAGCGGAGGCCGACGTCATCTGCCTCGTCTCCGCGGACCCGTCGTTCGGCGCGTGTGATGTCGCCGAGATGCCCGTCGACCTAATCGTCCACCTCGGTCACGCCCCGATGCCCCACCTGCGATACCGAAACGTCTTCTTCTACGACTTGCCAGGCCCGCCGCTGACCTCGATGGCGTTCATCGATGCGGCGGAACCTCTGCTCCCGAAACGGGTTGGCCTTCTCACCACGACGCAATTCCGGCATTGGCTCCCCGAGATCGCGAAGCGTCTGGAGGCGGACGGTCACGACGTGAGGATCGGCGAGCCGGATCGACGCGTCGCGTACGCGGGCCAGCTCCTCGGATGCGACTACTATACCGCGACGTCGATCGCACGGGACGTCGACGGATACCTGTACATCGGCACGGGCGACTTCCACCCCCTCGGAGTCGCCATCCTCGTCGACAAGCCGGTCATTATCGCGGACCCCGAACGAGAGACCGCGCGGGACCTCAAGGAGCTGCGAGACCATGTGCTACGACAGCGCCACGCCGCAATCGCCCGATCCCAGGATGCAACTGTCTTTGGCATCCTCGTCTCGAAGAAGATGGGACAAGCGCGAATGGACTTGGCCAGCCAGTTGAAGGCGCTCGCCGAGAAACATGGCAAGCAGGCCAACCTGTTCCTCATGGACCTGGTCGCCCCGGAGTTACTCGAGGGATACCGGGTCGACGCTTGGGTCAACACGGCTTGTCCTCGGATTGCGATCGAGGACATCTTGCAGTACAAGCAGCCGATACTCACGCCGCAGGAGTTCGAGATCGTCCTTGGCGAACGTTCCTGGAACGACTACGTGTTCGACGAAATCCGCGCCTAGTCGAATAGTCGCCGCCAAGGCGCTCGAGGTTTCTTCGAGGATCATGCGCCGGCTCGCCTTCGCGAGGTTGAAGGCTTACACCGCTTCGCGAATCGTCGCCAGGGAAGATGCCCGGAGGCACTGTAGCTCGTCCGTGGCCCGTGCGTAGTACGCGTCGCACCGGCGGACCGCCTCGGCAACCGATCGCGCGGACCTGGCGGGCCCGATATACTCCTTGATCTGCACCCGAGACGCCCCCTCCGTCTCGTAATGCCAGAAGTAGAGATAGTCTCGTCCGCGAACCGTGTGGAGGTACATGCCACAACCGACTTGCATGGGACCCTCATGATGTTATAGTTACTTAACTATAACTACTGGGTCCGCGAACGGGACATGCGCAAACGGCTTGCCCGATTGCGCCAATGTATGACGAAATGGTGGCCCCGAATCCTGAAAAGATGCCGCGCCGGACGTGGCGGATCATCGCGGCCTTCGCCCTCTCCGCAATCGTCGTCGCTTCCGGGTTCGTCGTCTGGGAGGTCGTACGGCCCCCGGTCGCTGTCCGAGGTCTTCAGCCTGCAGCAGTGGCGTCCGGGTGGTACCGTCACCGTGGCGGGTGCGATTACGAGCATCGAACCGGCGAACACGAGCTACGGTCCTCGGGTGTACCTCGGACTCGATGGCGGTCCTCTGTGTCACGGTGGCGGGAGCGTCCTCGGCGACCCGAACGTGAGCTACCAGCTGGGTGCCACGTTCCAGACGACCCTGCACTTCCAGGCCTACACGATCAACGGAGACCCGGCCGTCTCCGCACCCGAGCTCTATTGTCCATTCCCGTTGCTGCTCGGCTCGATCGGGAGCGTTGGCGGCGCGGTCAGCCTCCATACTGGCCTCCTTCTCGCGTACACCGGAACGGCGGCGAATGGGACGCTTCAATACGGTATCATAACCGGGAACGGGGCGGCCTACCGACCCGACAAGCTCTCCGTCACGCTCCGCAAGTCCACGCCGATCCGAGGTTCGAACCCGCGGCTCCCTGTAGGTGGCCCGGTGGACTCGGCCGCGCGCTGGAGCGAGCTGGGCGCGTTTTCGTTCCTCGCCACTACCGGGGCCTATTCCGAGCTCCCTGCGGTCGACAAAATGCGCTCCTTGGTGGCGGGGATCTCCGACAACGGCTCTCTTCGCTACGCCGACGTGAATCGCAACGGACTCCTCGACGATGGAGACCGCCTCGATGTCAGCCTCGGGGCCACGGGCTCGCCGGCGTCCTATGACACGTACCTTCTGATGATCGGCGGATCTCTCGCCTCGGATGAGACGTACGTCTCCGCCCAGCGGTTTATCGTGAACGGTCCGCGGGGTCCTCTCGACATCCCGCTGCGGGAGAGGCAGGAACCCTACGTCGCGTTGCACTATGACGGAGACCGGGTTGGTGCCACGTTGACTTCGGACATTGGCGTGAGCCTCCGATTCGGAACCGCACCGTTGATCTCGAGCCTCCGCTTCTACCTCGACCCCGGCGGCTCTTCCTCCTACGCAAAGGGCAATCTCTCCGACCTACCCATCACAACGAGAGACGGGGTCTCGCTCGCACTCGACGACACAAACGGAAATGGCCGGCTCGATAGTGGAGATGTCTTCCACGTTGGCAACCTCGCGAACCGAAGCTCCGTTGTCTTGGATCTGGGCCAAGGGGACGTCACCGAGGTCGGACGGATCTCGTGGGTCGTCGGCTATGGGGAGCCGATCGGTCGCTTCCCTCTGTATTGGTTCGCGAGCCAGGGAACGGGACCCTGGCGTGTGACGGCGAACCCCGCCTTCTGGAGCCCCGAGCTCGCCTTCAACCGGACCTTCCGCGGATCCCTCTTCGAAAATGGAGTCGCGGTCCTGACGAACGTCTCCCTCCGGAACGGAACGCTAGGAACCTTTGCGAACGGGAGCCTCGCCTTCACGGATGTCGATGGCGACGGCACCCTGTCCACCGGAGACCAGTTCATCGTGACCGGCGTCAGCAGCAATCAATACTTCCTCGAGCTCGCCTTGTTCTACGGTTATCCTCAGCGCGTAACACTGTGAGCAAGCGGCACGTACGGGCCTGATGGGGCCTTCATCGCCAAGGCTGCGGCTCGCAAGGCCTTTAGCATCCGCTCGCATGCCTTCCGTGATGGCAGAAACCGCGGTCGTCCTCCTGTCCGGAGGGATGGACTCCGCCACCGCCCTCGCGATGACGATCAAAGCGGGCCACGCCGTCATCGGCCTCACTTTCGATTACAGTCAGCGCCATCGCAAAGAGGTCGAGGCGGCAAAGCGTATCGCGACGCATTTCCGTGTGAGAGATCACCGCATCGTTACGATTGACCTCTCCGCCATCGGCGGGTCGGCCCTCACGGATCCGCGAATCCGGGTGCCCGAGCAGCGGCGGATCGAGGAGATCGGTCGGGGCATCCCGATCACCTATGTCCCGGCTCGAAACACCATTCTGTTGGCCTACGCCCTCGGCCTGGCGGAGGCCACCGCGTCGAAGTCCATCGTGATTGCGGCCAATCAAATCGATTATTCGGGATATCCGGACTGCCGTCCGGAGTACTACACCGCGTTCCAGGAGGTCGCTCGTCTCGGCACGAAACGCGGGGTCGAGGGAGACGTCATTGAGATCCGCACTCCTCTGATCCGGATGTCGAAGGCGGACATCGTCCGGAAGGGGACGGAGCTCGGTGTGCCCTGGGAGCTCACGTGGTCGTGCTATTCAGGCGAGCCAAAAGCGTGCGGCGTCTGCGATTCTTGCCAGCTGAGGCTCAAGGGTTTCCGCGAAGCCGGGGTCAAGGATCCTCTGCCATACGCCGGCGCGCGCACGCGAGCAAGGAACGCTTAATACGCGGGCTGCCCATCGGAACGGCGCATGGAGGCTCAAGTCGCCCTCGCGCATCGCAAGGGGAAGGACTTCCTCCTCAGCGAGTGCTACGTCTCCCTCCAGGGAGAGAGCTCCCTCGTCGGCGTTCCGACCGTTTTCGTCCGTCTGTACACGTGCAATCTCCGCTGCCGCTGGTGTGACTCGATGCACGCGGTCGAGGGCGGGGACTTCAGCCGAGTCGGGGTCGAGGAAGCGACGAAACGAATCCTGGAACTCGCGGGCGACGAACAGCCCGCTGGGGGCCGGATCCGCAACGTCTGCTGGACGGGCGGTGAGCCCTTGCTCCAAGCCGAATCGATCGCGCGAACGATCCGCCGCCTGCCCGAGGGCTTCGTTCATTCAATCGAGACAGACGGCGAGGTCGACATTGCCGCGTTCGATGCGCTCGTCCCGGAGGAGCGCGCGACGGGTCGGGTGCGGTACGTGATGGACGTGAAGTGCCCGGGCTCCGGGATGGTCGCGAACAAGGCCTACGGGAACCTCGGACGCCTCCGGGCGCACGATGAAGTGAAGTTCGTCCTCCTGGACCGCGCGGACTACGAGTTCGCGAAAGGCGTCATGACGAAAGCCGAGACGAAGGCGCAGACGATCTTGTTCTCGCCGGCGACGCCCGCCCATACGGTGGCGCTCGGACTCGACCCGGGACAGCTTGCATCTTGGATCCTCGAGGAACGTCTGCCCGTGCGGCTCCAGCTCCAGATGCACAAGCTGATCTGGCCCGGCCGCGAGCGAGGCATCTAGCCGCCCGCCCACTATGCCGTCGTCGAACAAGCTTCATACCGCGCCGCCTTTGCCATCGCGTGCGGTACGAGGAAATCGAGCACACGGCGGACGTCGGGATCCGCGCGTACGGCCGCTCGCTGAACAAACTCTTTGCGCACGCCGCGGAGGGGATGTTCAGCCTCATCGCAGACTTGTCGGGGGTCAAGGCCGTCGGCGAAGTCGAGGTTCGCCTCAGCGCCGAGGACATCCCGACGATGCTCCTGAAATGGCTGTCCGAGCTTCTCTACATCCACGAGACGCAGAACCTCTTGTTGTGCAAGTTCGACGTGGACGTGAAGGGCACGTCGCTTCGGGGTCGCGCACGAGGCGAAGCGATCGACAAGAAACGGCACGAGCTCAAACTCGTCATCAAGGCGGTCACACGGCATCGGCTCACGGTCGACGCGAAGAAAGGATTCGCGGAGGTCATCTTCGACATCTAGGGGTCCCATGCCGCTGAAAGGGGCGACGTTCGACTGGTGGGGGACGATCGCGGTCCTCCCTTCGAAGGAGGAAACCGCCGCGGTGCGGGAGCTGCGCATCGCCCGGCTCGAGGAGGGGCTGCAACGGATCGGAGTTCGCGTCGATCGCTCCGTCCTGCTCCGCGCCTACGACCGGCAGGGCGAGCTCCTCGAAGAGGCGTGGGCCCATCACCGCGAGCCGAGCCCCGAGCAGCAGGTCCACGCGTTCCTCCGATTCGCTCGGATCAGTCCGCGAGACCCTCGGGTCGCGTCTGCGGTCGGAGAGGCGATCGGCGGCGCGATCCTCGTCCGGCCGCCGGCACTCTTCCCGCACGTTCGTGAGACGCTCGATGCACTCAAGGGACGAGGTCTGTCGCTCGGCATGATCTCGAACACGGGCCGGACGTGGGGCCGGTACCTGACGAAGGCCCAGGAGGCGCTTGGGATCGGTCCCCACTTCGACGTCCGCGTCTATTCCGACGAACAGCGGGTCCGGAAGCCCGACCGACGGATGTTCGACGTTGCGTTGGCGGGCCTCCGACTCCGACCGCCCGATGTCGTCCACGTCGGCGATGTGGTCGACGCGGACATCGCGGGGGCAAAGGCCGTCGGGATGCGCGCGGTCTGGTTCAACACGGGCGCGTGGCCCGACGCCAAGGGCGACCAAGCGGACGCGGAGATCCACGACCACAGCGAACTGCCGACCGTCCTGGAGGCGATGCCGTGAAGGCGACCGCGATCGCCCATCCGATCCAGGGCCTGATCAAGTACCACGGCCTCGCGGACCCCGTCCTCCGGCTCCCGTTTCACGACTCGATCAGTGTGTGCACCGCACCTCTGTCGACCCGCACGACGATTGAATTCGGAGAGTTCCCACGGGACGCTGCCACAATCGATGGTCGGGACGTCACCGCGCGGGACATGGAGCGGATTCGCGCGGTCGTCGACCCGATTCGGGCCCAAGCATCGATCGACAAACGGTTCCGGATGGCCAGCGTGAACGACTTCACATCGAACATCGGATTGGGGGCGAGCGCCTCCGGGTTCGCGGCCCTCGCGACAGCCGCGGTGCATGCGGCGGGTCTGCCGAGCACGACCGAGGAAACCTCTCGATTCGCGCGCCGGGGTGCAGGGTCCGCCACGCGATCCGTCGCCGGCGGGTTCAGCAAGTGGAAGATGGGCCTCACGGACGAAGATTCGTACGCGGTTCAACTCGCGGGCGAGGACTTGCAGATGGCCATGGTCGTCGCCGTGGTTCCCGCGTTCAAGCAGACCGAGGACGCGCATCGCGAGGCGCTCTCCTCGCCTTTCTTCCAAGCACGTCTCGCGGAGATGCCGCGTCGCATCGCGGAAATGGAATTGGCAATCCGCAAACGGGACGTCGGAGCGATCTGTGCGCTCGCCGAGCGGGACACATTGATGCTCCACGGGACGACCATGACGGGAGCGGGAGAAATGATGTTGTGGAAACCCGACACCGTGCGTGTCATCGACGCCGTGCGAAGGATGCGCGACGAAGGCGTCCCCGCGTTCTATTCGATCGACACGGGTGCGACGGTGTACGTGAACACGTTCCCGGACCACGCCCAAGAAGTCCATCGACGAATCGACGAGCTCGGGATTCCCACGATCTCATGCACCGTGGGCGGTCCCGCACGACCGGATGACGAACATCTGTTCTAAGACGAACCGCGTAAGCGCCGGGCTCACCATTCGATTCGGGTGCGCTCGACGGGTCCGGCGACCACGAGAGAGCTCGCCGACCGGAGGATATACTTTCGGGCGATGTCGCGGACGCGATCCTCTGACAGGGCCGTCACGATCTCGGCGTACCGTTCCAAGAAGTCCATCCCGAGCCCGAAGTACTCCATCCCGTGGAGCTCGGAGGCTACCTCCGCGTTTCGCTCGAGCGACACGACGAGGGACCCGATCTGGTTGTCCTTCCCGTCGACGATCTCCTCGCGGGAAAAGGGCTCCGTCCGCAGGCGGTCCAGCTCGGCCCGGATCGACTCGATCGCCTTTCCGAGGTTCGAGGGATTCACGCCCGCGGCGATCGACCACATCCCGCCCGACGTCCGGGCATCGAGGCTCGAGAACGCGTAGTACGCCAGGCCCTGCTCGTCACGAAGGTTTCGCCCGAGTCGTCCGAAGAGGCCGATGCGACCGAAGAGCAGGTTGGCGAGGTTCAGTGCGTAGTAGTCCTCGTGACGGCGGGCGATGGCGGGTCCCCCGACCGCGATGTCCGCCTGTGACTTGTGCGGCATCGGAATCGAAACGGCCCCCGGACGGGACGGAGGCGGGGGCGGAATCGCCGGCACCGCACCTCCGTCGCCTTTCAATCGCGACAGAGGCCCGACCAAGGCGGTCTCGATCAGCTTGCGGTCGACGTCCCCCGTCACCGCGAAGATGAGCCCCTCGGGACCGCTGTGGGCTTCGTGGAACGATACGATGTCCGACCGTCGGATCCTCCGCACCCGTGCCTCGGAGCCTTTCGGATCGCGGCCATACGGGTGATCTTTCGGGAACACGAGGCGGGCCAGTTCGCGGTGGGCTCGATGGCGCGTGTCATCCGCCTCGATCCGCAGGTCGTTCCGCAATTCCTCTCGGACGCGCTCCACTTCCTTCGGTGGGAAGGTCGGCTGGGAGAGGCAATCGACGAGGAGGCGGACGGTCTCCGCCGCGTTCTCGCGGGTGCAGCGACCCTGGAACGAAAGCAGCTCGTCACCGTTCCGAAATTCGAGGGTGGCCCCGATCCCCTCGAGCCGGTCCGCGAACTTCGCCGCGCTCATGCGCCGCGTGCCGCTGAGCAGCAAGCGGGCCGTGAACTCCGCCACGCCGTGGTCGGACCCTGCGGCGGCCACCCC
>Ga0099827_10001750_pt1 | contig 11555 bp, 10 predicted proteins | sample CZO8metaG_FD_79339 | JGI IMG/M metagenome (GOLD analysis project Ga0099827, IMG submission 79339) | Vadose zone soil microbial communities from the Eel River Critical Zone Observatory, Northern California, USA - CZOApr15con1.8 metaG | ecosystem: Environmental > Terrestrial > Soil > Vadose zone ...
CTGCGGCAACGGCGTGCTGGCATGGGGCCTCGGGGGGTGCGCGCTGGGCGCCGCCCTGCTCGCGACGGGCGCCGGTCGCGCGGCCGCGCCCGAGGGGCTGCGCGGCGTGTGGACGGCCGAGCGCTCCAACTGGCGCGTCGAGAAGGGGGGGACCACGACCATCGTCCAGCTCTCGCTCCGGCGCGTCGGGGGACGAGGACACTGGGACTCCTCGCACTCGGTGCCCCTGGCCGAGCTCGACGGGCTGACGAGCGCGGCCATGGACGCGCCCTCGGCCGACGCTCGCTTCGCCTGGAAGCGCGACGCGGGTGCGTTCGCCTTCGAGGGGCGCTTCCAGGCGGGGGCGGGCGCCGGGCACTTCACCTTCACCCCCAGCGCGGCCTACCTGGCCGACATGCGCAGCCGGGGCTACGGCGACATCGACGAAGAGAAGGCGCTGAGCCTTGCCATCCACGACGTGAGCCGCGCGTTCCTGGGGGAGCTGGCGGCCCTGGGCTACGAGCGCGTCCCCATGGACAAGCTCATGGCGCTGCGCATCCACGGCGCGAGCACGGAGTTCATCCGGGGCCTCGCGGGGCTCGGGTACAAGCGGCTCGAAGTGGACCAGCTGGTGGCCCTGCGCATCCACGGGGCGAGCCTCGAGTTCGTCCGCGACCTCCAGGGCCTCGGCTTCGCGGGCCTTCCCCCGGACAAGCTCGTGGCCTTTCGGATCCACGGGGTCAGCCCGGAGTTCGTCCGTGCCTTCCGGGGCCTCGGTTACGACAAGCTCACCCCCGACCAGCTCGTCGCGATGCGCATCCACGGGGTCTCGCCGGAGTTCGTCGCGCAGCTCAAGGCCCTGGGCTACGCGGGCGTCGGGGTGGACGAGCTGGTCAGCCTGCGCATCCACGGGGTGACGACCGACTTCATCCGCCGCGTCCAGGGCCGGGCGTCCGGCAAGGCCGTTACCGTGGACCGCCTGGTCTCGATGCGCATCCACGGGGAGGAGCCGGAGTAGGATCGCGCCGGCGGACCTGCCTTGACCAGCCCGTCCCCTACCATCGCCACCTCAGGCGATGGTGCTAGCATGTCAAGAACGGTATCGCAGATGGCAGCGACGACTCGCTCGGTGGCGACGGAAATCGACCTTCTCCGGACGCCGAAGGACGGCCGGAAGTACGAGCTCGTCGACGGCGAGATCCGCGTGAGTCCGGCGGGAAGCCGTCACGGTCACGTTTGCGCCAGCCTGCTCTTCCGGCTCGTTGGCACCGTGAAGGAGCATGGCCTGGGATACGTGTTCGATTCCAGCACCGGCTTTCGTCTTCCCGGTGGCAACGTTCGCTCGCCGGACATCAGCTTTATCGGGCGCGGGCGCTTTGGGGCAGGGAAGTTGCCCGAGGGTTTCGGTGATGTCGTGCCCGACCTGGCGGTGGAGGTGCTCTCGCCGGAGGACCGTGCTCGTTACGTCCTCGACAAGGTGGGGGAGTATCTGCAGGCGGGTGTACGACTGGTGTGGGTCGTAGATCCCAAGCGCGAACGTGCGGTCGCCTACCGGTCGCTGACCGACGTCACGAACCTCGGCCCCGACGATCTCCTGGATGGGGGCGAAGTCGTTCCCGGCTTCAGCGTGAGGCTCAGGGAGGTCTTCGAATAGTTTCCGATCGGGTGCGTGATCGGCGACAGGGAGCAGGCCCCGGGGGACGCTCCCCCCCGGGGCCTTTGCGTCTAGAACTGCAGGCGCACGCCGATGCGGAGGATCCGCGGGCTCAGGATCTCGTTGATGTGGCCGAACGCGCCGGAGTCGGCGAACCGGTTCTGGGCCAGGATCGTGTTGCTGTTGAAGGCGTTGAACAGGTCGGCCGTGATCTGGAGCGACGCGTTCCCCGCGATCTTCTGGGTCTTGGCCAGCCGGAGGTCGACGTCGAAGACGCTCGGGTAGCGGAACGCGTCCACGCTGCCCACCGCCAGCCCGTTCAAGGGGCCGTCATCGCCCCCGTCAACCGTGACCACGACGGGGCGCGCGTAGCCCTGTCGTCCGAACACGCTGGCCGCGGCCTCGAAGCCCGCGCCGAGCTGATAGAGCGCGTTTACCGTGAACTGCCACTTCGCGTTGTAGAAGATGTCGCCCTTGCCGGAGCCCTGGGACTGGGGCGCGAAGCCCCCGCCGTCGATGCCCGGGCCGGAGAGCGCGCTCACGGGCAGGCCGCCGATGCCGATGAGGGTGCCCGGAGCATCGGTGTGCGCGGGGTTGGCATAGGCCCCGGGCCCGTCGTAGTGCTCCTTGAAGTCGATGTAGGCCCCGGTGGCCCGCACCATCCAGCGGTTGGAGAGGCGCTTGTTCAGGGTGAGCTCGAGGCCGTTGTAGGTCGTGTGGTAGTCCGGCCGGTTGGTCAGGAGGAAGCCACCGCCCGAAGCGGCCACCAGGGCGTCGTTCGGGGCGTAGCCCTGGGCCGTGTACGTCGTTCCGTCCACCACCACCGATTGCGGCGCGGTGGCCGTGTAGTCGGCCGACGTCATGCCGATGCGGGGCGTCCACTCGATGTAGTCGCCCGCCCGCTTGTAGGTGTAGGCGAGGTTGACCGCGAAGTTCGGAGCGATCTCCCGCTCGAGCCCGACGATGACCTCGTGGTCGCGGTTCGCGTGGTAGTTGGGGTCGATCTTGTTGGTCGACTGGAGGGCCGTGGGATGGGCAGGATCCACTCCCGCCGCGAACCGGAACTGGCTCAACTGGACCTCGCCGGGCTGGATGAGGCCGTCGCCGTTGGTGTCCGCCCATCCGAAGTCCTCGAAGACCGCGGCCACCGGGTTCGCGAAGAAGGCGTCGGGGTTGCCGCCGAGGGCCCCCGCGTACCGCGCGTAGGAGGCCCGCAGGATCGTCTTTCTCTCCCGGTCGAGCGCGTAGGTGAGGCCCACCCTGGGCGAGAAGTCCTTCCAGGTGATCTTTTCGGCGTCCGTGGAGCCCGCGTAGCTGACCGCCGGCAGCAGGCTGGGGAAGGCCGGGTTCGCGGCGACCGAGCTCGCTTCGCTCTTTCCCGTCTGGTAGTCATACCGGACGCCGACGTTCACGGTCAGACGGTTGGCGGTGTAAGTGTCGGCCACGTAGCCCTGGTAGTAGTCGTTCCGGTAGTTGATGACGCCGTCGCGCCACACCCGCACGTCGTGGGCGCCGTTGCTGGAGATGATTCCGCCGAGCTTGTCGCCGCTCCAGAGGGTGGAGGAGGTCACGGGGTTCCAGCGGTACCCGAAGCCGAACTTCAGCTCGTTGTTGCCCCCCAGGCCGGGCGTGAAGTAGGTCGCGTCCGCGTTGGCGATCTGCCAGGCCCGCGTGCTCCGGTAGGTGAGGTAGGAGCCGTGGGCCGCGTCGTTGACGTTGTCGATCGTGTAGTTCTGGTCGGTGCCCCCGCGGGGGGCGAAGCCGTAGCCCCAGTTGTAGAAGGCGTACTTGGCGTTCAGGAAGAACTTGGAGCTGAATACGTGCTGCTCTTCCAGCTTGAAGAGGCCGTGAAGGCCGCAGGGCACGTTGCAGTCCGAGGTCGGGTAGAAGTTGCCCTGGTTCCAGAGGAACGAATCGTCCTCGTTGCCGGCCTTCCCCGGGCTGCGCCCGAACTTCTCCTTGGCCCCGTTGTTGAAGAAGAACGACACCATGTCGTTGGGGGAGGCCTGCCAGTTCAGCTTGCCGTTCCAGTTCTTGAGGATGGTCTTGTCCGCGGTCTGGTTGAGGCGCCGGTTGCGGATGTCCTGCTTGCCGTAAGCCCCCCAGAACCACAGCTTGTCCTTGATGATGGGGCCGCCCAGGTCCGCCCCGTAGTCGTTCACCTGGTCGATGTGGTTCGCGGCGTCGCCTCCCTGGAGCCGGGGGTCGCCCACGAGCGCGTTCGGAAGGTTCGAGGACTGGAGCTTGTGGCTGCCCAGGAAGTCACGGATCGAGCCGTGGAAGGCGTTGGTGCCCCGCTTGGTCACGAAGTTGATTCCGAGCCCGCCCGTCTGGACCTTGATGTCGTTTCCGCCCGTGTTCACCGCGATCTGGTCGAAGGAATCGAAGTCCCAGTAGCTCGGGGAGGCGCCGGGCGAGCCCGAGTCGGTGAGGACGACCCCGTCCAGCACCCACATGGTGTCGTTGAGGTTCGAGCCCTTGCCCACGAAGTTCGACTGCTGGCCGCTCTCGTTTCCGGCGACGTTGACCCGGTCCACCAAGACCCCGGGGACGGTCTTCAGGGTCGCCCAAGGGTCGCGGGACTGCGGAATCTGGGCGAGCTCCTCTTTCGTCAGGGTGGTGGAGGTCCCCGATAGCTTGGTGTCCACGATGGGAGAGCTCCCCTCGATGGTCACCGTCTCCTGCACACTCGCGATGCCCAGCGAAAAGGAGAGGGTCACGCTCTGGCCCGTGTTGACGATGACGTTCCGCTTCACCGTGGAAAAGCCCGTGAGCGAGACCGTGAGGGTGTAGGTGCCCGGATCGAGGTTCAAGAACCTGAAGTCACCCTGCGATCCGCTGGTCGTGCTCCGCGCCCCGATGGTGCCTCCGGTCAGGCTGACGGTCGCGCCGGAGAGCACGGCCCCCGACGAGTCGTTGACCGTTCCGTACACGTTGCCGGTCGCGAACTGTGCCCGGACGGCCGGGACGAGCAGGAACACGCTCGCGATGGCAAGGCTTATTGCTTTCTTCGTTAACATGTCGGTCTCCTGGAATGAGCATGAACGTAGTTCACACAACGACGGACAGCGGAGAGAAGGCAAGAGACGCGCCAGGTTCTCGTCGCGCGGTCGCGGAGTCCGACCAGTCGCGATGACAGTGAGTTACGAATGGAGCCTCGACACCAGTTCCTCCTGCGATACAGCCGAATGGATCGGCTGATTCAAATTGGGAGCGGTCAATTTCTTGAAGGCCCGCGAGCAGGGGCGTTCAGGTGAAAAATGTTAAGGGGACGCAAAGAGCTCTCGTACTGACGGGAGCGCTCGCCCTCGGCCTCGCGGCCGCAGCAGCGTTCCTCCTCCGCCCGCAGGTGCGGCGCGAGCGCGGCCTCGATGTGCTCCTGGTGACGATCGACACGCTTCGGGCGGACGCCCTGGGCGTCTACGGCAATGCCCGCTCCGAGACACCGTGGATCGATCGCCTCGCTCGGGAGGGCGCGCGCGTCGAAGCGGCGCATGCGCAGAACGTCGTCACGCTTCCCTCCCACGCCAACATCCTCTCCGGACGCTACCCGCTCCAGCACGGGGTGCGGGACAACTCCGGCTTCCGGTTTCCCGCCGACACCGCGACCCTGGCCACCATCCTGAAGGCGGCGGGATACCGCACGGGCGCCTTCGTGAGCGCCTTTCCCCTCGACTCGCGGTTCGGCCTCGGACGCGGCTTCGATCGCTACGACGATCGCTTGGGCGACGCCGAGACCCACACGGCGTTCCACATGCAGGAGCGAAAGGGCGTGGATACGGTCGCCGCCGCGAGGGCCTGGCTCGAGTCCCAAACGGGAGCCCCCACCTTCTGCTGGGTCCACCTCTACGAGCCGCACTTTCCCTACGAGCCGCCGGAGCCCTTCTCCGCGCGGTTTCGGAACGACCCCTACCTGGGGGAGGTCGCGGCTGCAGATGACGCGCTCCGCCCCCTGCTGGCCCCCCTCCTGGACTCCGGAAGGAAGGGGCGGACCCTGGTGGTCCTCACCGCGGACCACGGCGAATCCCGGGGAGAGCACGGGGAGATGACCCACGGCATCTTCGCCTACGAGGCGACGCTGCGCGTGCCGCTCATCCTCTACGCGCCGCGGATCGTCCGCCCGGGCGTGATCCGCGACGAGGTGCGGCACGTCGACATCCTTCCCACCGTCCTCGATGCGCTGGACCTCCCGGTGCCGGCCGACCTGCCCGGCACGAGCCTCCTCGCCCTGGCCAGCGGCGTCGCGTCGCCGGCGGTCCGCGCGAGCTACTTCGAGTCCCTCTCGGCATCGCTGAACCGGGGCTGGGCGCCGCTCCGGGGCGCGATCAAGGACCACTGGAAATACATCGACCTGCCCGTTCCGGAACTCTACGACCTTGCGGCAGATCCCCAGGAGACCCGCAACCTGGCCGCGGCGAACCCGGGGCGTCTCGAAGCTTCGAAGGCCCTCCTCGCGCGCCTCCGCTCCCCCGAGAAGGACGTCGATCGCGTCGCGGAGAGCGCCCAGGCGCGGGAGGCGCTCCAGGCCCTCGGCTACGTTTCCGCGCCGGGCCGCGCCCTGTCCCGGGCACCCTCTGGCGTCGAGGACGACCCCAAGAACCTGATCGCGCTCGACGCCCAGGTCCAGAGCGTCGTGGAGCACTACCGGAACGGGGATCTGGAGGGGGCCATCCGGGTCGGGGAGGAGCTCGTGCGTCTGGGGCCCGGGATGCCCCTCGTGTTCACCCACCTCGCGTTCCTCTACCGCCAGAAGGGCGACCTCGAGGCCGCGGTCGACGCGGGCCGCCGCGCCCTGACCTTGAACCCCGAGGACACCGAGGCCGCGGGCCTGATCGGGGCCTACCTCGTGGAGGCCGGACGGCCGAAGGAGGCGGTCGAGCTTCTCGAGCCCTACGCGAAGCGCGCGGAGCCGGACCCCGACGTGCTCACGTCACGCGGCATGGCCCTCGCGGCCCTGGGCGACACCCGGGCCGCGCTCGAGACCTTCGAGCGGGCGCGGACCCTTGCTCCCACGAACGCGATGAACCTGGTCAACATCGGAACCACGTACCTCATGGCCGGCGACCGCGGACGCGCGCAGCAGGCCTTCCTGGCCGCGCTCGATCTGGCACCCGTACTGGCCCGCGCCCACAACAGCCTCGGGGTGATCGCCGCCCAGGAAGGCCGTCTGGAGGAGGCGGTTGCCCGGTGGCGTCAGGCTCTCGCGGCCGATCCCCGGGACTCCCAGACCCTCTTCAACCTCGCGACCACCCTGCGGCGCCAGGGCCGCGACGCCGAGGCGCGGGCCCTGTTCGAGCGCTACGTGAAGGAGGCGCCGCCTACCGAGGCCCGCGACGTCGCCGCCGCCCGCGCGTGGCTCAAGGCGCAGGCACCAGCCCGGCCTTGAGCTCGCATCGCCACTGATCTGACGACCACTTCGTCCGACCGGACCTGATCTGACCGGCCCGCCGACTACGATCGTTGCCTCTGGCGATGGTGCTAACATGCGAAACACGATGTCTGAGATGGCAGGGACGTCCCGCCCGGCCGCGACCGAAGCCGATCTGCTGCGGATGCCCAGCGACGGCTGGAAGTACGAGCTGGTCGACGGAGAGATCCGCATGAGTCCAGCGGGGGCCCGTCACGGCCAGGTTTGCGTCCGCTTGGTCCTCCGCCTGGGCGCCTTCGTTGAGGAGCGACGCCTGGGATACCTCTTTGACTCGAGCACGGGCTTTCGATTCCCTGGGGGCAACGTCCGTTTGCCAGACGTCACCTTCGTCGCCCGCGGGCGCTTCAAGTCCGAGAAGGTACCCGAGGGGTTCGGGGACGTCGTCCCGGATCTGGTCGTGGAGGTGCTCTCACCGGATGACCGGGCCCGGGACGTGCTCGACAAGGTGGGGGAGTACCTTCAAGCGGGAGTGCGCCTGGTGTGGGTCATCGACCCCAGGCGTGAGCGCGCGGTCGCCTACCGGTCGCTCACCGAGGTCACGAAGATCGGTCTAGACGATCTCCTGGATGCGGGCGAAGTCGTTCCCGGCTTCCGCGCGAAGCTGAAGGAGATCCTGGAATAGCGGCGGCCTCGGGCGGCCGCCCGGGGCTCAGGCCAATACGCCGGCCAGGAACAGCGACCCGAAGTGCAGGGTCAGCACGGCCTTGCCCTGGAACTTCCCGCTGCCGGGCGTGATGTCGATGAGCATGTGCTCGGCGGTGCCCTTGTCCGCGGAGAACAGCGATTCCAGGCGAACCGCCTTGGCGGCGTCCGGGGTGTCGGTCCGGGCGAGCCGGCCGGGGTAGAGCGCGAGGACCCAGTCCTTCTCCACGGTCTTGATCGCGCCGATCGTGTATTCACCCGCCGGAAGGGTGGCCTTGTCGGTCTTCAGCTCGGCGGAGAGCTTCAGGACCGGCCGGCGCGGGGTGACGAAGTCCCCGACCTTGGCGGTCTGGGCGTGCGCCTCGTTGGCCGGCGTGGTGTTGTAGGTGATCGTGACTTCCACCCCCTGCGGCAGGGTCACCGTCACCGTCTTGTTGAAGTGCGGATGGGCGAAGGCGACGCTTGCCACGAGAACGGCACCCAGGCCGAGACCGACGGTACGCTTCATGTGCTTCCTCCTTGGATCGCCCCTCGCCCTAATTAATACTTCAAGTCGGGGGTCCGCGCCGATGCGTCCTCACGGCAGGGGAGTGGGGGGGAGGGGAGCCAGGGGGTAGTCCGCGTCCAACCGGGCGGTGACGACGTTCGGTGACGACGTTCCCTCTTGCGTCCGTGCCGAGGATCTTGATCGTGATCGCGATGGGACCCCTCGGTGGCATCTGGACCTGGCCGAGCTGCGCCGGGTAGGTCAGGCGTCCCCGCGGCGCCAGCTCCGTGAGGCCGACCTGCTCCAGGGTGACCCGCTCGTAGGTCGAGGGACCGAACGCCTGCGCCGTCCCGCGGTCGAGGGCGCTGATCTCCATTCTCTCGAGGCGCACGCCCACCCCGGCCCGCTCCTGGAGCACGAGGTCGAACTTCAGGATCCAGCCGATGGCGATGCCGTGGGAGCGGAAGAGATAGGCCGAGGGCGTCTGGGCGATGGACAGGCTCACCTCCGCCTCGTCCCGGGAGCAACTCGAGACGGCCGCCCCCGCGGCGGCCAAGCCCAGGGCCAAACGGAGCCGTCGGCCGGTCAGGGTCATGGGAATACCTCCGGCCCGGGCATGAGCAAGACCCCGGCCAGGCTCGCGCACGGCCCAGTCCTTGCCATTCCGCAGGCGGGCGCCAGGGCGGGCGTTCGCTGCACGAACGGGTGTTCGAGGACCGAAGTGCAGCGTCAGGCTCCCTTCAGCCATTTGGACGCACCGGGCGAGCGGGTCGCTCGCGGCGAATCGGCACCACCCAGGACTCCACCCATTTCCGGTTGTCGAAATCCCAGGCCGCGACCGCCAGGTCTCGCGCGCCGACGCGAACCGCGAGGAACCGGTGGGACGAGTGGCGGGGGGCGCCGGGGCGGAAGACGGGGTGGCCTCGCCAGACGTAATGGCCCACGCGGTGCTCGTGGCCGTGGAAGATCGCGAGCACGTTGTGCCCCTCGATGGCCCGGGCGAACGCTTCCTTGTCGTCCTGCTCCCAGAAGTCGCTGTAGGGACCCTCGAGGGAGTAGTGGAAGAACAGGATCACCGGCTGGTCGGGGCCGAGCCGCTCCAGGCGCCGGGTCAGCCACTCGCGGGTGCGAGCATCGGGATACATGTCGAGGCAGAGGAAGTGCAGGTCGTCCCAGCTCCAGGCGTAGTCGATGCCGCCGTGACGCCTCTTGGCCTGCTCCTTGATCGGGGACTCGCTGTTCACGTCGTGGTTGCCGATGGCTTCGAACATCGGGTACTTGAGGAGGCCATCTTTGCCGGTGAGGCCGTAGACCTTCTCGAACTGGGCGAACTCCTCCAGGAGGCCGTTGTCGGTGGTGTCGCCCAGGAAGAGCACGCCGCGGGGGCTCGCGACGCGTCCGCCGATCTCGGCCGGGTACTCCGTTCCCGGCAGCTCGTTCATCTGCTGAACCAGGGCGCGATTCTGCTCGTCCATCCCGCGCGCGCCGAAATGCGAATCGCTGGCCACGAAGAAGGTGATGGTGGGAGGCTCTGCCGGTCGTGGCTGAGCGGCCACCGGGAGGGAGAGCCCGAGCCAGAGTACGAGGAGCGTCTTCCCGCGTTCTCTCAACCGCTCGAGACTCTCACACCCCAGGCGGGATCGACAACTCGCCGCTTGCAAAGAGATGTCAAAGGCCCGGGGAAGGTCCGGGCGATGTCGTGCGAAGACCCTTGCGATGTCTTGCGATTTGTCATACATTATTGGGCATATGGCGCGCGCGAGCATGACCATCCGGCTCGACTCCCAGACGCGGATCAGGCTGGCTTCGGCGAGCCGGCGCCGGGGCCGAACGCCCTCGGCGGTGGCCCGGGCGGCCCTCACGGCCTGGCTCGACGGCGAAGAGGGCACGGCGGGCATGGCCCCTTACGAGGCCGTCGTGGACCTCATCGGGTGCGTCCGGGGCGGCGACCCGAAGCGATCGACCCGGCGGGCCACCGAGATCCGCGACGCGCTACGACGCCGCGGCAGAAAGCCCGCTCGATGATCCTGGTCGATGCGGGCCCGCTGGTCGCCCTCGTCGATGCCTCGGACCAGCAGCACCGGGCGTGTGTCGGCGCGCTGCGGTCGATCACGGAGCCCCTGGGGACCGTGTGGCCGGCGATCTCGGAGGCCATGTACCTCCTCCTTGATGTCCCGCGCGGACAGCAGGCGGTCTTCGAGATGCTGGAGCGCAAGGCGGTGCGCATCCTGAGCCTGGACGAGAGCGACGTCCCGCGGATGCGCGAGCTGATGGTGAAGTACGGCAACCGGCCGATGGATCTGGCGGACGCAGCCCTGGTTCGGGTGGCCGAACGGGAGGGGCTGAGCACGGTCTTCACGGTGGATCGGAGCGACTTCGGGGTGTACCGCCTTCAGGGCAGGAAGACCATACGAATCATCCCGGCATCAAGAGGCTGAGCGCCGGGTCGGCCTGACGCATAAGCGTACATAATACTTATTATCGGAAGTTGATGCCGGCACGTCCCTCCGGGCAGGGGATCCTACTGATATAGCGACACTTACGCCTGTTCAGCCTCGGGGCGAACGAAACGGTAGCCGAGGCCGCGGACCGTCTCCAGGAGACGAGGGTTCCGGGGATCGTCCTCGATCTTCCGGCGCAGGCGCGCGAGGTGGCTGTCGATCGTGCGCTCGTATCCGGCATGGGCGGCCTCGCCGAGCCGATCCAGGATCTCGTCCCGGGCGAACACGCGGCCAGGAGACGCCGAGAGCACCTCGAGGATGCGGTACTCCATCGCGGTGAGATCGAGCGGCCGCCCGTCGCGAGAAACCGTCTTGCCGGCGGTGTCGATGGCGAGGCTTCCGAACCGACGCACCGCCTCCGGCGTTGGCTCGGCCCTCCGCAGGAGCGCGCGGACCCGCGCCACCAGCTCCCGCACGCCGAAAGGCTTGGTGACGTAATCGTCGGCGCCCAGCTCCAACCCCAGCACCTTGTCGATCTCCTCGCGCCGCGAAGTGAGGATCAGGATGGGCGTGCGGCGCGTGCGGCGCACGACACGGCAGAACTCCAGGCCGTCGAGGCCCGGCAGGCCGAGGTCGAGGACGATCGCGTCGGGCTCGGAGCGCGTGAGGGCCAGGAGCGCCGACTCGGCGTCGCGGAAGCGGTCGACGCCCAGCCCTTCCCGGGCCAGGCTCCCCTCGACCAGCTCCGCGATGCCGTCGTCGTCTTCCACGAGCTGCACGTGCTTCATCGCACCTCTCCTGCGGGTCCTGCCGCGGGCAGCTCGAAGACCACCCGGCAGCCGGGTCCCTCCTCGATGCGCAGGGCGCCGTCATGCCGGGCCACGCTCTCGCGGGCGATGGCCAGGCCGTGGCCGCTCCCCCGCC
>Ga0099827_10001751_pt1 | contig 11552 bp, 10 predicted proteins | sample CZO8metaG_FD_79339 | JGI IMG/M metagenome (GOLD analysis project Ga0099827, IMG submission 79339) | Vadose zone soil microbial communities from the Eel River Critical Zone Observatory, Northern California, USA - CZOApr15con1.8 metaG | ecosystem: Environmental > Terrestrial > Soil > Vadose zone ...
GCCAGTGCGCCCCCGATCGTGCCCTGCCCGGTCGCGCCGCCCAGGATCGGTCCGTAGTCCATCGGCTCGAAGGCGAGCTGCTGGCCCTTCGACGCGACCAGGGCTTCGGCCTCCGCCAGCGGCGTGCCGGCCCTGGCCGACAGCACGAGCTCCTCGGGCTCGTAGAGCGTTACCCCCGTCAACGCCGAGAGGTCGAGCGTGACATCGGTCTGCGCCGGCCGGCCGATGGCGCGCTTCGTACCCTGTCCGACCACCTCCAGCGCCTTGCCATCAGCCAGCGCCCATTGCACCGCCGCCTCGACGTCCTTGCCATCGCGGGATTTCAGGACGTCGGCCATGACAGCGTCAAAACCGCGGAATATCCGGGAACGGCACGCGGCCCGCGTGCACGTGCAGGCGTCCGAGCTCGGCGCAGCGGTGCAGGGTCGGAAACACCTTGCCCGGATTGAGCAAGCCCTGGTCGTCGAACGCGCATTTGAGCCGTTGCTGCTGATCGAGATCGGCCGGCGAGAACATCGCCGGCATCAGGTCGCGTTTCTCCACGCCCACGCCATGCTCGCCGGTGAGCACGCCGCCGACCTCCACGCAGAGCTTGAGGATGTCGGCGCCGAATTCTTCGGTCTTCTCGAGCTCGCCCGGCTCGTTGGCGTCGTAAAGGATGAGCGGATGCAGATTGCCGTCGCCGGCGTGGAAGACGTTGGCGACGCGCAGCCCGTAATGCTGCGACAGCTCGCGCATTCGTGCCAGCACCTGCGGCAGCTTGGCGCGCGGGATGGTGCCGTCCATGCAGTAGTAGTCGGGCGAGATGCGCCCGACCGCCGGGAACGCCGCCTTGCGCCCCGCCCAGAACAGCAATCGCTCCTCCTCCGAGCCGGAGACGCGGCAGGTGACGGCGCGGCAGGATTTCGCGATCGCCTCGACCTGGGCGATGAGGTGATCGACCTCGGCCTGCGGGCCGTCGACCTCAACGATCAGCAAGGCCTCGACGTCGAGCGGATAGCCCGCGTGCACGAACTCCTCGACCGCGTGGATCGCCGGCTTGTCCATCATCTCCATGCCGCCGGGAATAATCCCCGCGCCGATGATCCGGCTCACGCATTCGCCGGCGTCCTCGGAGGAGGCAAAGCCGACCAGCACGGCGCGCGCGCACTCCGGCTTCTTGAGAATGCGCACGGTGATCTCGGTGACGACGCCGAGCAGCCCCTCCGAGCCGGTGACGATGCCGAGCAGGTCGTAGCCGCCGGCGTCGAGATGCTTGCCGCCGAGCCGGACGATCTCGCCGGTCATCAGCACCAGCTCGCAGCCGGTCAGGTTGTTGGTGGTCATGCCGTATTTGAGGCAGTGCACGCCGCCGGAATTCTCCGCCACGTTGCCGCCGATGGTGCAGGCGATCTGCGAGGACGGATCGGGCGCGTAGTAGAAGCCCATGTGCTCGACCGCCTCCGTCACCGCGAGATTGGTCACGCCCGGCTCGACCACGGCGACGCGGTTGGCGAAGTCGATCTCGCGGATGCGATTGAACTTGGCCATGCCGAGGAGGACGCCGTCGGCGAGCGGCAGCGCACCGCCCGAGAGCGAGGTGCCGGCGCCGCGCGGCACCACCTTGATGCCCTCGGCATGGCAGAACGCGAGCACGCGGCTCACCTGGTCGGTGGTCTCGGGCAGGACGACGACCATCGGAAGTTGGCGGTAGGCGGTGAGCCCGTCGGATTCGTAGGCGCGCATCTCCCGCTCGGCGGCGATCACGCCCTCCCCCGGCACGATCGCCCGCAACGCCGCCACGATGCGCTCGCGGCGGGCGAGCACGGCTTCATCCGGGGCCGGCATCGTGACAGACACGGGAGGGGTCCTCGGCCGATCGGGGCGGATCGTTACGCCGTGTTTATAGCGTCAATCCCGGCATGAAATCGCGTCATCTTTGCAATATAAACCGGGGTGCCGGGGGCGGCGCGATCAATTGTCGTTTTGGGCCGTTGACACTGCAGGCGCTTAACGCCATTCGAGCATGGAGCCCTATCGGAGTGAAAAAGAGGAGAAAATGATGAGGAAGTGGGTGATTGCCGTCATTGCCCTTGCGGCCTCGACCGGGACGAGCCCGGCGCAGGACGCCGCCGCCGGCGAGCAGGTGTTCAGACGATTGTGCTCGCCGTGCCACGACATCGGCGAGGACGCGAAGATCAAGCTCGGGCCGCCGCTCAATGCCGTCGACGGCCGCAAATCCGGCAGCTTCGAGGGCTTCAATTATTCCCCTGCCAACAAGAATTCCGGCATCACTTGGGACGAGCCATCCTTCACCAAATATATCCACGCACCGATGCAGGAGATGCCCGGCACCCGCATGGCCTTCGTCGGCATCAAGAACGACAAGGACGTCGGCGACCTGTGGGCCTATCTCAAGCAGTTCGGGCCGGAAGGCCAGAAGAAGTAGGCCAGCAAGACGCCACCCGGACTCGGGTTGACCCGAGTTCGGCACTTTAGTAGCGGCCGAAGTCGGATATATCCGACTTCGGCGCGCGCGGAGGACGCTCCATGGTCAAGGACGTGGTCGTCAATCTTTCGGGTCGCGCCCCGCAGGATTTCGCGGCCGACTACGCGACCTCGGTCGCGGCTGCGTTCGGAGCGCACATCGCCGGTGTCGCGTTCCTGTACGAGCCGGTCATCCCCGACGGCACGCTCGGCGGCGTGCCCGTCGACCTGATCGAGCTGCAGCGCGAGGAGAACAGCAAGGCGGCCAACGGCGCCGTGGCCCGCTTCGAGGCGGCGGCGCGCAAGGCGGGGGTCGTGGCGGAGACCCGCATCCTCGACGCGACGTTCGGCGGCGCGGCGACGCTGCTCGCACGCATTGCGCGCCGGTTCGATTTGACCGTCGTCGGTCAGGCGCAGCGCGAGCACGGCGCCTCCGAGGAGCTGATGATCGAAGGGGCGCTGTTCGAATCCGGGCGCCCGGTCATCGTCGTGCCCTATATCCAGAAGCAAGGGCTCGCGCTCGAGCGCGTGCTCGTGTGCTGGGACGGCGGCCGCACCGCGGCGCGCGCCATCGGCGACGCCATGCCGTTCCTCGAACGCGCCAAGAGCGTCGACATCGTCATCGTCGCGGAAGAGCGCAAGAACATCGCGATCACCGGCGCGAAAATGAGCGAGCACCTGGCGCGCCACGGCATCGCGGTCAACGTCAAACGCATCGCCAAAGGCGATCTCGCGGTCGAGGACGCGATCCTGTCCTACGCCGCCGACAGCGGCGCCGATTTCATGGTGATGGGCGGCTACGGCCATTCGCGGCTGCGCGAGTTCATTCTCGGCGGCGTCACGCGCGGCATTCTCGCGTCGATGACCGTGCCCGTATTTATGTCGCATTGAACGCATAGCTTTTTTAAAGCATTGATATCGCGCGGAGATTTTCGGGGGAACTCCGCTTGGCCAACGGCGTTATCAGGCCACCTCCCCATCGCGTTGCTGCGTACAAATTCGCGTCGACCACAAATTCGCGTCGACCGCTTCTGAAACAAGCTCGGTGTGTTCCATGGACTTCGCGCCCCTCACAATGTCGAACAGGCAAGGTCGCGGAACGACTGGTGCCTTCACGTTCGGGATCGAAGAGGAATACTTCCTGATCGACGCGCAGACCAAGCTCGCGCCGCGCGACGTGCCGCAGCAGTTCTTCGAGGCCGCCAAGGCGGCGACCGACGGCCGCGTTTCGACCGAGTTCCTGCAGCCGCAAATCGAGGTGATCTCGTCGCCGCACAAGAACATGGCCGAGGCGCGCGCGGAGCTGCGCCTGCTGCGCCGGACCGTCGCCTCGGTGGCAAGCGAGTATGGCCTCGCCATTCTCGCCGCCGGCACCCATCCGACCGCGTTCTGGCGCCAGGCGCGGCAGACCGTGAAAGAGCGCTATGACACCGTCATGCACGACCTGCAGATGATCGGCCAGCGCGACCTGCTGTGCGGGCTGCACGTGCATGTGGAGCTGCCCGATCCCGGCGAACGCGTCGACGTGATGTACCGGATGCTGCCCTATCTGCCGCTGTTCCTGGCGCTCTCGACCTCATCGCCGTTCTGGCAGTCGCGGCGCACCGGGCTCAAGGGCTACCGACTCGCCGCCTATGACGAGCTGCCGCGCACCGGAGTGCCCGAGCTGTTCCGCAATGAGGCGGAGTTCGACGCTTACGTGGCGGCGCTGGTGCGCGCCGGCGTGATCGCGGATTCGAGCTATATCTGGTGGGCGATCCGGCCGTCGCTGGAGAACCCGACGCTCGAGCTGCGCGCGCCCGATTCCTGCACGCTGGTCGAGGATTCGATCGCGATCGCCGCGCTCTATCGGACGCTTGCGCACCACCTCCATTTTAATCGCTGGTGCAATTGCGATCTCGACGCGGTCGGCCGCGCCATCATCGTCGAGAACAAATGGCAGGCGCAGCGCCACGGCGTGCACGCCACCTTCGCCAGCGAAGGCGGCGCGGTGACGGTCGCCGACATGCTCGAGCGCGTGATCACCGACACCGCCGCCGACGCCGCGGCGCTCGGCTGCACGGCCGAGATCAACCGCTGCCGCGCCATCGTCGGCGCCGGAACCTCCGCCGACGCCCAGCTCGCGGTGTTCGCGGCGCACCAGGAGGGCGCGGATTACGACGCCGCGCTGCGCGCGGTCACGGAGTGGATCGCGGCCGCCACTTTGCAGTGAAGATGCGCGCGGTGCCGGTCGAAGCCGGCACCGCTGCTTTTTTTAGTTGCGCATGTCCTTTTCGGAAAACCGGCTCCCACTTTTCCGGGACATGCGCTATGCGCACTTCTTCATGGCTTGCAGCTTGCCCAGCGCGGCCCAAGCCGCATCCCAGGTCTTGAATCCGCCGGCCGCCACGACCCAGTCGGTGCCCGCGGGCGGACCATTGTCGTCATGCCAAATCTTGCAGTCGCCGTAGCTCCAGCGGACGATCTCCCAGTCGCCGTCGCCCCAAACCGGGTGGGGATGCGGGTGAGCGCCGCGATGCGCTTGCGCCGGACTCGAATACCACGAGCCCGGAATCAAGATCGCCGCAGCCAGCGCCGTTGCCAAAGCCAATTTGTTCATGGTGTCCTCCGCAATTGATGGATGAGCGGAAATCCTACAGTCCGATTTTCTGCGCCGATATTGCGGTTTGGACGGGATTGTCGATCGTCCCCAACAAAATTTTTCCGGGATTTACGGTACCACCGTCTGCACGATGATGCCGCGGGCGCGGGCATCGACCACCCCGAGGGCCCGCAGTGCAAATAAAGTGAGCATCTGCACCTGGGCGCGTGCTTTGGCCGGATCGCTGGTCGCCGCGGGCGCGAGCGGTCCGATCAACCCCTCGATCAGCGCGCCGACCAGCGCCGCGGCGGCAAGTGCCGCATCTTGATTGGGCAAGTGCCCGCCCGTGGTTGCCGTGCGGATGAGCTGCTCGAACTCGCCCGCGAGCGCGCGCGGGTACGAGGCGCGCGCGGCGGCGACATCCGGCTCGACCGGCTCGGCGATCAACGCGAAGGCGAGCCGCCGCCCATTGAGCGCCCGCGCGGCGAAGGTGGCGATCGCCGCCGCCAGCGCCGATAGCGGACCGGGCGCGGCCTTGGCTGCGGCCTCGAGTGCCGCCAGCTCCCGCTCCGACGACGCCGCCACCAGCGCCGCGACCAGGTCGGTCTTGGAGGGGAAATAGCGGTAGACCGTGCCCGCGGCGACGCCGGCGCGCTCGGCGACCGGCGCGATCTGCATCGCGGCCATGCCGCCCTCGGCCGCGACATCGTGCGCCGCCGTCAGGATCGCGTCATGGCGCGCGGCGAGCTTGCGGACGACATTGGCCGTCTGGCGGTAAGGCATGGCGAAAGCACCCGCGTCAAGAACTAAAGCATGATTCATAAAACCGAAAATAGCGTAAAGATGGCTAGTGGTCCGATTCCGAAGTTCGTAAGCACTTGCAGCACGTTCAGATACGAACTTCGGAATCCAAGGGCCACTAGCAACTTTATGATTCTAGTGCGGCTTTTGAATTTGAAGTTCCTAAACGGACTCGCGGCAAACTGATAGGAACTTCAAATTCGCCGCACTAGGGTCCGAGGCGGAATGATATCGTCATAGCAGGGACCAAGGGACGACAGGTGGAGGAACCATGCGCGTATTGATGTTGGCGTTGGCCGTATTGCTGGCGGCCGGGGCGGCCCAATGGGCGCAAGCCGCCGAGCCGGTGAAGATCCGGGGAAGCTGGATCGTGGCGCCGTCGGATTGGACGCCTTTGCTGCCGGAGAAGCCGGAGCTGATGAAGAGCAACGGCAAGACCTACACGTTCGAGCCGATGCGATTCCAGGGCACGCCGGCGGTCATCACCGCGATGGCGAACAACGAGCTCGAGCTGGGCAACCTCGCCTTCTCCTCGCTCGCGCTCGCGATCCAGAATGCCGGGCTCGAGGATTTGCGCATCGTCGGCGACCAGTTCAAGGACGGCGCCGAGGGGCACTTCAGCAATCAGTACTACGTGCTCAAGGACAGCCCGGTGCGCAAGGTCGAGGACCTCAAGGGCAAGGTCGTCGCCACCAATGCCGCCGGCAGCGCCGTCGATATCGCCATGCGCGCGATGCTGCGCAAGCACGGGCTCGAGGACAAGCGCGACTACACCGTGGTCGAGGCGCCGTTCCCCACCATGAAGGCCATGCTGGCGCAGAAAAAAGCCGACCTCGCCACGTTCGTGCCGCCGTTCGCCTTCGATCCCGAGCTTGCGCAGATCGGCCGTCCGCTGTTCAGCCAGAAGGAGGCGGTCGGCACCACGCAGATGACGGTATGGGTCGTGCGCAAAGGCTTCCTCGACAAGAACCGGGCCGCCCTGCTCGATTTTCTGGAGGATTCGGTGCGGGTGGTGCGCTGGTACGTCGACCCCAAGAATCACGACGAAGCGGTGCAGCTCGCGGCGAAGGTCACCAAGCTCAGGCCCGAGCTGTTCGCCGACTGGCTCCTCACCAAGAAGGACCACTATCGCAGCCCCGATCTCCTGCCGGACCTCGCGGCGTTGCAATCCAACATCGACGTGCAACGCGATCTCGGATTCCTCAAGGGGCCGATCGACGTGCAGAAATACGCCGACTTGAGCGTCGTGCGCGAGGCGGCGGCGCGGCTGAAGTGACTGCGGAGTGGTTGGCTCAGGAGGATAGACAATGTCACCCAGCACGTCTGCCGCGCTGAACAGAACCGCCAAACCGAACATCAAGCCAGCCGAGTGGGAGCAGCGCGTCAACCTCGCGGCCTGCTATCGGCTGGTCGAACATTTCGGTTGGACCGATCTGATCTACACTCACATCTCGGCGCGCGTGCCGGGCGAACCCGGCCATTTCCTGCTCAACCGCTTCGGGCTCCTGTTCGACGAGGTGACGGCGTCGAACCTGATCAAGGTCGATCTCGACGGCAATCTCATCGACGAGCCCGATGCCCCCATGCACAAGGCCGGCTTCGTCATCCACAGCGCGATCCACGGCGGGCGCGACGACGTCGACTGCGTCATCCACACCCATTCCAAGGCCGGCGTTGCGGTCGCCGCCATGAAGGACGGGCTCCTGCCGCTGAGCCAGCACGCGCAACTGTTCCACGGCCGCGTGAGCTATCACGACTACGAGGGGCTGGCGATCGACATCGACGAGCGGGCGCGGCTCGTGCGCGATCTCGGCGACAATCCGGTGATGATCCTGCGCAACCACGGACTGCTCGCGGTCGGCACCTCGATCCTGCTCGCCTTCTCGAACCTGTTCAATTTGCAATTCGCCTGCGAGACGCAGGTTTTGGCGATGGCCGGCAACGCCGTGCTCAACCTGCCGCCGCCGGGGGTGGCGGCGCACACCGCCAAGCTCGCGGTCGCGCCGGAGGCGCCGTTCGGCACGGAGTGGCCGGGGCTGTTGCGCAAGCTCGACCGGATGGATCCGTCGTACCGGACGTGAGTCGATTTCTCCGTAGGGTGGGCAAAGGCGCGCGGACAAACTACCGGACGCCGCAGCGCATATGATCGCGCGCGCCGTGCCCACGCGTGGCGAGGAATTTCGCCAATCACGCGTGGGCACGGCGCTGCGATTCCTGCGTGGCGCGCGCGGATTCTTGGACCGCGCCTTTGCCCACCCTACGGCGCCCGGGACACGAGAGAGTCACCCGCCTGCGCCTTTTCCCGAATCGCGGAGAGCGACATCGCGGGGGTGAGGGCCTCGGGGTCGATCTTGAGGTGGATGATCGCGGGCTTGCCTGACTTCTGCGCGGCCTCGAAGGCGCCCCAAAAATCCGCGGTCTTCTCCACCGTCGCGCCGTAGCCGCCGAAGGCGCGGGCATAGGCGGCGAAATCCGGGTTCTTCAAGCCGGTCGCCACCACGCGGCCGGGATAGTGGCGTTCCTGGTGCATGCGGATGGTGCCGTACATGCCGTTGTCGGCGACCACGATGATGACCGGCAGATCGTATTGCACCGCGGTGGCGAATTCCTGCCCCGTCATCAGGAAGTCGCCGTCGCCGGCGAAGGCGACCACAGTGCGTTCCGGCGCCAGGCGTTTCATCCCGATCGCCGCCGGCACGCCGTAGCCCATGGAGCCCGAGATCGGAGCCAACTGCGTGCCGTACCGCCGATAGCGCGAATAACGATGCACCCAGATGGAGAAATTTCCCGCGCCATTGCAGATGACGGCATCGGCCGGGAGTTTTTCGCGCAATCCCACAACAATTTCACCGAGATTGACCGCCCCGGGCAGCGCCGTGGGCTTGTCGGTCCAGGCGAGAAAATCGGCGTGGGCGTTGGGCGTTTCACCCGCCCACCGCAAATCGTTCGGCGGCTGCAGCCCTTCGAGCGCGGCGGCAAAGGCGGTCGGCGCCGCGTTGATCGCAAGCTGCGCCCGGTAGACGCGGCCGAGCTCCTCGACGCCGGGAAACACGTGGACGAGCGTCTGGCGCGGACCGGGAATGTCGAGGAGCGTGTAGCTCTGCGAGGGCATTTCCCCCAAGCGGCCGCCGATGAGCAGGATCACGTCGGCGCCCTTGACGCGCGCGAGCAGCCTGGGATTGGGCCCGATGCCGAGGTCGCCCGCATAGCAGGGATGCATCGGATCGAAGAGATGCGCGCGGCGGAACGAGGTCGCGACCGGCAAGGCGAACCGCTCGGCAAAGCGCGCGACCGCGGCGCAGGCCGCCTCCGACCAGCGGCTGCCGCCGAGAAGCACGACCGGGCGCTCGGCCGCCCAGATGAGCTTCTGCAGCCGGCTCATATCGGTTGCGCCCGGCCAGGTCTCGACCGGCTCGAAGGCGGGCGCGTCGGGCACGGCGATGCGCTCCACCAGCATGTCCTCCGGCAGCGCGATCACCACCGGGCCCGGCCGGCCGCTGGTCGCGGTGTAGAAAGCGCGCGAGATCAGCTCGGGAATGCGCGCGGGATCGTCGATCTCGGTGGCCCATTTCGCGATCGTTCCGAACACCGCACGGTAGTCGAGCTCCTGGAACGCCTCGCGCTCGCGCATCTCGCGGGAGATCTGGCCGACGAACAGGATCAGCGGAGTGGAGTCTTGCCGAGCAATATGCAGGCCCGCCGCCGCATTGGCAGCGCCGGGCCCGCGCGTGACGAAGCAGATGCCGGGCCGCCCGGTGGCCTTGCCCTGGGCTTCCGCCATGATGGCGGCCCCACTCTCCTGCCGGCAGACGGTGATGGTGACGTCGCGGTCGTGGAACGCGTCCAATGCCGCGATGTAGCTCTCGCCCGGCACGCAGAACATGTGACGCACGCCGTGAATGACGAGCTGGTCGATCAGGACTTCGGCGGCCGTCCTCGTGCCGTCATTGGCGCGCATCGGAGTCTCCATTGCCGCAACCCCTTGCGGTCACCCGCGGGCTTGACCCGCGGGTCCATCTTCTTTGAAAAGAATCGAATGCTTTTCTCTAAGAAGATGGATTGCCGGGTCAAGGCCGGCAATGACGGGGAGTGCTGTCAGCGTTTGATGGGGCAGAACTTGGTCGGGATCATCAGCGAAGTCCTCTGCTCGACCAGGTAGCCGGACTCGTTGAGCTTCTTGATGTAGACGAGCCATTCCGGATCGGCCCACATGGCGGTACGCCGGCGCGTGCGGTCGGCGGCGTCCTCGTAGGCCCAATCGTGCACGATGGTGTTGACGTCCCCGCTCTCGGCGAACATGTAAGCGATCGGCGCGCCGAGATGCCGGCTCTGCGCGGCGAGCCCGAACTTCTCGTAAATTTCCAGATGCGCCTGCGTCATGCCAGGCTTGATGCGGTAGGTTCGATGGTCGACGAGCACGTTGTCCTCCTCCTAGTGTGGCGGATTTGACGTTCCTACCAGTCTCGCGGCGAGTCCGTCGTAGGAACGTCAAATCCAAAGCCACACTAGAACCATAGAGTTGCTAGTGTCCCTTTGGTTCCGACGTTCGTAAAAGTGCGTGATGCAAAGTGATACGAACGTCGGAACCGGGACACTAGTGCGGCGCCAATCGCCGCGCCGGAGGATTGTTTCGGTTAGGCGCGGCCGAGGTCAATAGCCACAAATGAGCGATGGCCATTCCCAGGAGCCGGTCTTCGCGCTCCTTGCCGAGCCGGCGACCCATGGCGGCGCGGCGGTCAAGCGCATCGACACCCCCGCGGCCTCGGTATTCCTTGCCGGGGCGCGCGCCCTCAAGGTCAAGCGCGCGGTGCGCTTTCCGTTCCTGGACTATTCGACGCTCGCGGCGCGCAAGCGCGCCTGCGACGCGGAGCTCGCGGTGAACCTCGCGTTCGCGCCCGAAATCTACCGCCGCGTGGTGCCGATCACGCGAGCGGCGGACGGCAGGCTCACGCTCGACGGCGAAGGCGTGCCGGTCGAATGGGCGGTCGAGATGCGCCGCTTCGACGAGACCGCGACGCTCGATTGCCTGGCGGATGCAGGCGGGATCGACCCGGCGCTGGCCGACGCGCTCGGCCGCGCGGTCGCGGCCGCACACGCCGTCGCCCCCGTGGTAGAGGGTGAGCCTTGGATCGCGGCGCTCGCCGACTATGTCGAGCAGAACGACGCGGCGTTCCGGGAGATGTCGGAGCTTTTCCCGCGTGCCGGCGTGGAGGCGCTGACCACGGCGAGCCGCGCCGCCCACGCCCGCATTCGTGAGCTCCTCCTCGCGCGCGGCGAGCGCGGCCTGATCCGGCGCGGCCACGGCGACCTTCACCTCGGCAATATCGTGCGCATCGACGGCCGGCCGGTGCTGTTCGACGCTCTCGAGTTCGATCCGCTGGTGGCCTCGGGCGACGTGCTCTATGACCTCGCCTTCCTGCTCATGGACCTCACCGAGCGTGGGCTAACTCCCGCCGCCAACATCGTCTTCAATCGCTATCTCGCGCAGACGCAACGCCCCGAGGATATCGACGGCCTCGCGAGCCTGCCGCTCTTTCTCTCGGTGCGCGCGGCAATCCGCGCCAAGGTCACCGCGGCGCGGCGCGCGCGCGCCGCGGCCGGACAAACAGCCGCGATCGAGCGTGCCGCACGGAAGTATTTCGACTTCGCTGGCCGCTTCATTGCGCCGGCGCCGCCGGTGCTGCTCGCCGTCGGCGGCCTTTCC
>Ga0099827_10001754_pt1 | contig 11542 bp, 8 predicted proteins | sample CZO8metaG_FD_79339 | JGI IMG/M metagenome (GOLD analysis project Ga0099827, IMG submission 79339) | Vadose zone soil microbial communities from the Eel River Critical Zone Observatory, Northern California, USA - CZOApr15con1.8 metaG | ecosystem: Environmental > Terrestrial > Soil > Vadose zone ...
CCCAGCTCGGCACGCTGCAGGGGTTGGCCGGAATCTCTCCCGGACGAAACGTGCAGGTGAACCCGTACTCGGTCCTCGCCCGTGCGCGAATCCTTGACGAAGGCATTCCGGGACACGTGACGCGAGGCGACGAGCGCATCGGCGCGGATGCCAAGCTGATTCTGCACGACGCGTACACGCTCGATGCGACGGCGAACCCCGACTTCAGTCAGGTTGAGACCAACGATCCTCAAGTGACGCTCAACCAGCGCTTCGAGGTGTTCTTTCCCGAGAAGCGGCCGTTCTTCCTGGAAAACGCGGGGTTCTTCCAAACGCCCGTGACGTTGTTGTTCTCGCGGCGCGTCGTCGATCCCGCCGCAGGGCTGCGGTTGACGGGCAAGGCGAGCGGCTGGGCGATGGGGGCGTTCGCTATGAACGACCGCGCGCCCCTGCCCTCCGGGGACCCCGACGCCGGTCGGGACGCCTGGATCGGGGCGGCCCGCCTGCAGCGCGAGCTCGGCAACGAGTCCACGATCGGTCTGCTGGCGACCGACCGCGAATTCCTCCAAAGCGCGAAAGCAGACCGCATGTTCTCGGCCGACGGACGGTGGCGGGCGGGGAAGTACTGGCGCGTGAACGCGCAGCTCATGCGCAGCGAGTCCGTCCAGCAGGACGGCACACGGTCCGGCGACTGGGGTGCGCTGGGCGAGGTGTCGTTCAACAGCCGTCCTTTCGATTATAAAGGGATCTACCAGGAGTTCGGCCCTGCTTTTTCGGCGCCGCTGGGGTTTGTGAATCGGGTCGGTTTCCGGCGGACTGAACACGCGGCGGACTACACCGTCCGGCTGAAGAGCGGCCCGGTGACGACGTTGGGGCCCGCCGTGTCCGTGGACGCCTATTGGGATCACGAGACGGGCCAGCTGCTCGATCGGGACGCGAAGGCGCAGTTCGTGATGCAGCTCCGGGGCCACTCCAAGGTCCTGCTCAACCGGCACCAGTCATTCGAGCTGTTCGAGGGAACAGCGTTCCGCCCCGAAGCCACGGAGGCGGAGGTCGGCAGCGAGTGGGTGAAGTGGCTCGGGTTGACCGCATCCTACATCTGGGGCACCGCGGTGAACCACAACCCGGCGGCTGGCGTCGCGCCCTCCCTCGCGCGCGCGCGCCAAGCGGTAGTGAAAGTCACCCTGCATCCCACGTCGCAGCTTCGCCTCGACCAGTCCTACAACTATGTCGGGCTTCGGACCTCGGCAGGCTCCCGCATCGTCGGCGAGACGCAGTTCCGGGAGAAGCTGAATTACCAGTTTACGCCCCTGTTTTCGCTCCGGGCGATCGTGGACTGGACGGCGAGCGACGCCGATACCACGCTCTCCGCCGAGGACGCGCGGCAGCGGAAGTGGGGGATCGACGTCCTCTTCACCTACCTCGCGCACCCAGGCACGGCCCTGTACCTCGGCTACACCGACCGGTACGAGAACCTGCAGTTCCTTCCCGGCCCGCCGCGCGAGCTCGGTCCCAGCAGGTCGCCGGACATGTCCGTGGGCCGGCAGTTCTTCGTGAAGGCGAGCTATCTGCTGCGTTTCTAACGGAGGGACACATGACGCTCGCAGTCGCGTCGGATCTCATGGCCACACTGGAGCGGGAAGAATTCTGCGAAGCGCTCGAACAATTGTGCGTCTCAGAATGGCATTGGAGCGCAATGCAGGAGACAGGTATCCAACCCATTCGGAGCCGCGGGAATCGCTGCACTTCGACGCGCGACGCATCCTGACAACCATCCTCGATACGGCGCTGGCACCCGCGACGGAGGCGCTCCGGGCATGAGGCGACCGCGGACCGGCGTGCTACTTCCCACGTATTCCAAGCACAGCACCAGTCAAATGCCGAGTGTCGTTCGGACGCTCGCGGAGCTGGGAGCGGCGGTAGATGTCATCGTGCCCCCGGCCCCCGGTCGGCCGGTGGAGCTATCCAGCGTCCGTGTCGAGCACGACCTGTACATCCTCCACAAGATCAGCGGGCTCGCCCTCAGCCTCGCCGGGGCGCTTCACGGGCTGGGCGCCACAATCGTGAACCCCTACCCCGCCTCGGCTGCGCTGCGCGACAAGATCGTCGCCACTCGAACCCTCCAGGCCGCCGGCGTGCCGGTGCCGGCTACGTACGTCGCGACCGGCACCGACGCTTTGCTTCCCCTGTTGGAGGACGGGCCGATCGTGGTCAAGCCGTATCAGGGCGCGGGCGGCCACCACGTCCGAATCGTCCGGAGCGGCGCCGACCTCTTGGACCTCGGCCTCGGACGCGGCGCGGGGCGTGATCCCATCTTCGCGCAACGCTATCACGAGCCGCAAGGAGGCCGCGACCGGAAGCTGTACGTGATCGGCGATCGGTGCTTCGGAGTCATGAAGGTGTTCCCTCGACGCACTGCCGAGGAAAAACAGGGCGAGCCGTTCACGGTTTCCGACGAGCTGCGCGACATCGCGCTGCGGTGTGGCCGCGCGTTCGGCGCGGAGCTGTACGGCGTGGACATCATCGAGAGCGACGGGACGCCCTACGTCGTCGATGTCGGGACGACCCCGGGGTACAAGGGCGTACCCGACGCGCCCCGCCTTGTGGCCGAGTACCTCTACGCGGCGGCCGAACGGGCGCGGCGCATGCCGGCGCCTGCCGCTGCGCCAGCGTGAGGTCTCTATGCTGATTCCGTTCTTGTTGCTCCAGATCGCCGCTCCCCCTCCCGGGCCGTCGTCGTCCGGTGGGTTCGTCCCGCCGACCGTTACCGCGGTGCGGGTAGGCGCGGGCGTGGCGCTCGATGGCCGACTCGACGAGCCGGCCTGGGCGCTTGCGACGCCCGTGACCGCGTTCCTCCAGATCGACCCCGACGAGGGCGCTGCCGCGTCGGAGTCGACCGAGGTGCGGGTGCTGTACGACGCGGACGCCCTGTACGTCGGCGCGCGGCTGTTCGACGCCGAGCCTGGCAAGATCGTGCGGCGGCTCACGCGGCGCGACGCCTCGTCGCACAGCGACGAGTTCCGGGTGTTGCTCGACAGCTATCACGATTACCGCACGGCGTTCGAGTTCACGGTCAGCGCCGCGGGGGTCCGCACGGACGTGCTCTACGGCGGCGATGGCACTTTCTCCGACAAGTCGTGGGACCCCGTGTGGGAGGCCGCGACCACAGTGGACTCGCTCGGCTGGACGGCGGAGATCCGCATCCCGTTCACACAGCTGCGGTTCGCCCGCGTCGCGGACCAGGTATGGGGCGTGCGCTTCGTCCGCTGGATTGAGCGCAAGAACGAGCTGGCGCTCTTTCCTTTCGTGGCCCGGACCGAGAGCGGCATGGCCTCCCGCTTCGCCAGCCTGGTCGGGCTCGCGGGCCTCGAGAACCGCAAGCACATCCAGATCCTGCCCTACGCCGTCGGGAGCGGGACCTTCCGCCAGCCGACGGTGATCCGCAATCCGTTCGACACTCCGAACGCGTATGCGCACAACGTCGGTGCGGACGTGAAGTATGGCGTGAGCTCGAGCCAGACGCTGGACGCGACGGTGAACCCTGACTTCGGCCAGGTGGAAGTCGACGAGACGTTCGTGAACCTCACAGCCTTCGAGCAGTTCCTCCCCGAGCACCGGCCGTTTTTCACCGAAGGCACCCAGATCTTCGACTTCGGGGGGAACGGCGGCGGTGTGACCCGCTTCAGCGATCCGGCGCTGTACTTCTATTCGCGGCGCATCGGACGACCGCCGCAGGGGAGTCCGTCGTCGCGCGGCGCGTTCAAGGATGTCCCCCAGAGCACAACGATCCTCGGCGCCGCCAAGCTCAGCGGGCGCTCCGCCGGGGGATGGTCGGTGGGTGTGCTGGACGCGCTCACCGCCCGCGAGTACGCCACGGTGCTCGACACGACGACCGGCATCCGCTACCGCGACGAGGTCGAGCCGGCGACCAACTATTTCGCCGGCCGGGTTAAGCGGGACATGAACGGCGGCAACACGAGCATCGGGCTCTTGGCCACTGCCATGGACCGACGGCCCACGACGCCCGCGCTCGACATGCTGCCGCGCGACGCGTATGCCGCCGGCCTCGACTTCTTCCAGCGCTGGGGCGACAAGCGCTACGCGCTGGCGGGCAGCATCGGCGGCTCCTACCTCACAGGAGAGCCTGCGGCACTGCAGCAGGTGCAACGGTCGTCCAACCGCTACTACCAGCGCCCCGACGCACAGCGTTTCCGCTACGATCCTACACGCACATCGCTCGCCGGTGTAAGCGCCGACCTGTACCTGAATAAGGTCGCCGGGAACTGGCGATGGGGGGTGGCCGGACGCACCACCTCCCCCGGGTTCGAAGTGAACGATCTCGGGTTCCAGAATCGCGTGGACCGGATCTCGGCCGCCGCGGCGCTGGGCTACAAGTGGACCAAATCAGGCAGAATAGTGCGACAGGCAAATGCCTATCTCCAGGTCGCGCCGAGCTGGAACTACGACGGTGATCCCATCGACCGCAAGATCGTGGCGTTCGGCTACGCGCAGTTCCGCAACTTCTGGTTTGCCGAATGGTCCGTCTCCTATACGCCCGGCGTGGTCGACGACCGGCTCACCCGCGGCGGCCCGCTCGCGCTGAAGCCGGCCGGCTGGTTCACGAGCGCGAACCTCCAGACCGACACGCGGCGGGCGCTGGGCGCTTACGGGTTCGTCTCGGTGCAGCGCGACGCGGCGGGGGGGTGGGCTGTGAACCTCATTCCCCAGCTCACGCTGCGGCCCAGCGCGGCGCTGTCGCTGAACGCGACGGGGGGCTATTTCACCGGCCGGGCGGTGGCGCAGTTCGTCACCAAGGCGAGCGACTCCACGGCCGTCGCGACGTTGGGTACGCGCTACGTGTTCGCGGCGCTGTCCCAGCGCCAGGCCTACGTGACGCTGCGGGCCAACGCGACGTTCTCTCCGACGCTGAGCTTCCAGCTCTACGCCCAGCCATTCGCGTTCGCGGGCGCCTACAGGGACTTCAAGGAATTGCGGGCGCGCAAGACGTTCGCGTTCAATACCTACGGACGCGACAACGGGTCGACGATCAGCCGCGTTGGCAACAGGTACGTCGTCCAGCCCGACGGTGCGGTGCCGGGTGACACTCTGCGGTTCACGGACCCTGACTTCCGTACCCGCGCCGTCAAGGTCAACGCGGTACTGCGCTGGGAATACCGCCCGGGCTCAACGCTCTTCGTCGTGTGGACGCAGAGCCGGTCGGGGTACGTGCCGTATGATGCGGAATTCGACCTGCAGCGGGATTTCAGGCGGGAGCTGTTCCGCGACCGGCCCACCAACGTGCTGCTGGTAAAGTTGAGTTACTGGCTCAGTCGCTGACGCCGCAGCCCAAGACCTACGGCTTCCGGGTTACGCGTAGATTCGCAAAAACACCGGCGGAGCCGTCCCCGGCCCACAGCCCCACCGATCCGCGGGCCCGGTCGCTCAAATCGTTCACCACGAGCGCCGGAGTGCGTGCGTCGTTCACGAACACGCTCACCTTGGGCCGCTCCACCACGACGCGCACGTGGAACCATTGATCGCCGTCCGGCTCGGGAATCACGGGCGCCTCATATTGTCCGGGATGCTCGGACCGGAGCTTTTGCCAGGGGAACGCAGGGTGCGAGATGTACTGCACCGCGTGACTATGGCGCGTTGAATCCGCCGCGCGAAAATTGAACGGCCGGAAGTATACCGCCTCGTACGTCTGTGCATCCGCGACGTGGAAGGCTACGCCCACAAAGCTTCCCTGGACCGGTTGGGTGCGGCCGAGCAAATCGACTTCGATGGTGCCATCCCCGAAGTCATAGTCCTTCAGCCAAACGAGACCCATGATCGGGGCGACTTCGATCATCTTCAACGCGTGCTTGCCGTTGGTATCGATCACTGCGGTTGTGCGACCGGCAATCTGCCAGCGCGGATCCTTGCCGACGGCCGTTACATCCAACGTCTCCGGCGCCTGGACGAGGCACACGAGCATCATGAGCGGAACCATGGCGGATCTCCCCTTTCATCCTAGGTAGTGCGAAACTCTCTCATGCTCAACGTGGGCCTCGTAGGATTTGGTTTCGCCGGCAAAGTGTTCCACGCGCCCGTCATTCGCGCGGTGGACGGGCTGCTCCTCGGCACGGTCGTGCAGCGGCACGGGCCGCCCGATCCGCGGTATCCCGACGTCGAATTCGTTCGCAGCGTCGATGAGATGCTGAGCCGCAAGATCGACCTCGTCGTCGTCGCGACACCAAACACGTCCCATTATCCGATCACCAAACAGTGTCTGCTCGCCGGACGTCACGTCGTCGTCGACAAGCCGTTCACCCCGACGCTCGGCGAGGCGCAGGACCTGGTCCAAATCGCCAAACAGCAGCAGCGCATTGTCACCGTGTATCAGGATCGCCGCTACACCGGCGATTTCGCAACCGTGCAACAAGTGGTATCGGAGGGTGCGCTCGGCCGTGTCGTGCTCTTCGAATCACATTTCGACCGGTTTCGTCCGGAGCGGAAGCCAAACGCCTGGCGCGAAGAGACTTTGCCGGGATCCGGCGTCTGGTTCGACATCGGACCGCACCTGTTCGATCAGGCATTGCTGCTGTTCGGCATTCCGGACGCGATCGGCGCCGATATTCGGATCGAGCGCGAAGGCGCGCGGATCGACGACGCGTTCGACGTCACGCTGTACTACGCCCACGTGCGGGCCGTGTTGCGCGCATCGATGCTCGCCACGCCAATCGGTCCGACCTGGATCGTACACGGTACGAAGGGCTCGTTCGTCAAATATGGGATGGATCCACAGGAAGCCGCATTGAAAGAGGGCCGTACGCCCGACGAGCCGGACTGGGACACGGAACCGGCGGACCTGTACGGCACACTCGTTACGCCTGACGCAACGCGAACAGTCCCGACGCTGCGGTCGAGTTTCGCGCGCTACTATGAAAATGTTCGGGACGCGATTCTCGGCACGGCGGAGCTCGCCGTGACGCCGGAATGGTCGCTCGACGTGATGCGCGGATTGGAATTGGCAGCGGCAAGCAGCCGAGCCCGTCGCGTGTTACCATGGAGCGCATGAACAAATCCTGGGTCTACGTGCTCACCGGCGGCCTCGTCGCCGGCACATTCGACATCACCTACGCCTGCACGTTCTGGTGGCTGAAGCGCGGCGTCCTGCCGACGCGCGTGTTCCAATCGGTCGCCTCAGGCCTGCTCGGCGAGGCGAGTTTCTCAGGCGGCTGGCGCACCGCACTCCTCGGCCTCGCGGTTCACTATTTCATCGCGACATCGATGGCGGTGACGTACTACCTCTTCGGGCGGCGCTGGTCTGAGTTGTGGGAACGACCGCTGTTGTTCGGTCCCCTCTACGGCGTGCTGCTCTACTGGATCATGAACTACATCGTCGTCCCGCTCTCGGCGGCGCCGCCCGGCTCCAGGGATGCGCTGTGGATCACGATGAGCGTCGTCGTGCACGCGTTCTTGATCGGCACGCCATGCGCCCTCTTTGCCCGGCGCGCGATACTCGCCGGCCGCACCGGCGGCGCGGTCCCGCAGGGGGCGGCCGGTGCCTGACATCCTCCACGACTTCCCCATCTTCGCCACGCCCCCAGGCGGTGTTCGACGGGGTGAGCGTGTAGTATCGGAGATTCAAATCGACCCGGATGACCCGTGCCACGACCTTACATTCTCGACGAGCTGACCTGGAAAACCGTCCGCGATACGCGCTACGACGTCGCCGTCCTGCCCTGGGGCGCGACCGAGGCACACAATTTTCACCTCCCTTACGGCACCGACAACATCCAGGCCGACGACCTCGCCGCGCGTGCGGCCGAGCGGGCGTGGAGCCGCGGTGCAAAAGTGGTGGTGCTGCCGGTCGTGCCGTTCGGCGTGAATACCGGCCAGCTCGACATTCCGTTGTGCATCAACATGAACCCCAGCACGCAGGCGCTCGTGCTGCGCGACGTCGCGCTGTCCCTCGCAGGGCAGGGAATTCCGAAACTCGTGATCTTCAACGGACACGGAGCGAATGATTTCCGCCAGATGATCCGTGAGCTCCAGCCGCACGTCTCACTGTTTCTCTGCACGGTGAACTGGTACAAGGTCGTCGATCCGAAGGGCTTCTTCTCGGATCTCGGCGATCACGCGGGAGAGCTCGAGACCAGTGTGATGCAACATATCTTGCCGGAGCAAGTCCTGCCGCTCGCCGAGGCCGGGCCCGGCGCAGCCCGGAAATTCAAGATCTCGGCCTTCCGTGAGGGGTGGGCGTGGGCGCCCCGCCAGTGGCGCCAGGTGACTGACGACACGGGGTCGGGGAATCCCGCGGCCGCGACGGCAGAAAAGGGAAAACGCTACGTCGAAGCCGTGACCGCGAGGATTGCCGACTTCCTGGTGGCATTGGCGAAGGCAGATACGAGGAATATGTACGAGTCGATCGGCTAACCCCGGGGCGTCGCCCCGGGGTCAGCCGAGCGCCTAATCGCTCACTGCTCCGTCGCCGCCGGCGCCCCCAGCCAGCGCGCGAACCACGCCGCCACCTCCTTATAGAAGAAGCGGCTGTCCTCGCCCTTGAGAATCCAGTGGTTCTCTTCCGGCCAGATGATGAGTCGCGAGGGAATCTGCTGGCGCTGCAGCGCGGTCCAGAACTCGAGCGCGTTGTTCATCGGCACCCGGAAATCGCGTTCCCCTACGGACACGAGCACGGGGGTGTGCAGACTCGCCGCCCGCCGCATCGGGCTCTGCGTGCGCCAGATGGGATGGTCCTCCCACGGCGGGCCGCCGACGTTGCGCTCGCGGTCGTAGTTGAAATCGCTCGTCGCCCACTGCGTCTCGAGATCCCATTCGCCGGCATGGCTCACCAGCGCGCGATACCGTGTCGTCGTCACCGCGAGCCAGTTGGTGAGATGACCACCGTAGCTCGCGCCACCCGCGATCTGCCGGGATGCGTCAATGAAACGGAAGCGCTTGATCGCGGAGTCGGCCGCTTCGTTCAACTCGTTAGCCGGGCCCTCGAGCGGATCGAACTGGATGTCTTGCGAAAACTTCTCGCCATACCCGGTCGAGCCTGTGTAGTCGGTCATGAGAACGACGTAGCCGGGCGCGCCGAGCAGGTGCGGGTTCCAGCGTAGCCCAAAGTTGTCAGTCCACATGTTCGCGGCGCCGCCGTGGATCAGCACGAACAGGGGATAGCTGCGGGTCGAGTCGAACCCGGGCGGCAGGGTGTAAAAGCTGTGGATGCGTTTGCCGCGGCCCGAGGTGAACCAGAACTCGCGCAACGGCTGCCAGTCGATCCGAGCGGCACGCTCACTGTTGAACTTCGTGAGCGGCGTCCACCGACCGGTTGCCGGATCGATTCTGACGATCTCCGGCGGAGTCGTCGCGCTTTCCCACACCGCCGCCATCCGCGGCGCGGCCCTGGTGCCCGTCGCGACCTGCAGACTGCCGAACGTCCCGCTCGTCATCCCGCCGACCTCTTGCTCCATTCCTTCCGGAGCCGGCGCGCGGAACAGCCGCGTGTGGCCCGCATCCTCCGCCAGGAAGAACACGGTATGGTTGTCCGGCGCCGGGGTGTACGTGCCGACCGAATGCTCGGAGCCACCAGCGATCACTCGGGGAGCGGCGTTTCCTGCGTGCGGCCACGCCCAGGCGACCAGCCGGCGATTGTTGAACGTGTGCTCGTTAGTGGGCGTCATCACCGCATACAACGTCTTGCCATCCGGACTGAATTGGGGAGCGTCGTAGTCGTCCTTGCCCTGCGTGAGCCGTAACGGTTCGCCCGCCGTCGCATTCACGACCCATAGCGCTTGCACCACGTCGCCATGAGTCCAGTCTCCGCGATTCATGGTTGCGGCGAAGACGACGAGATTGCCGTCTGGCGTCCATGCGGCAGCCAGATCTTCGCCACTGTTGCCGAGCTGCCCACCGAACCCGCCGCCCTGTGTGAGCCGTGACCCGGCCAGGAGATCCCGAGGCTGCGCGTTCGGTTCGAACGATTGCACGAACAGATGCGGCCGCCGGTCGTCGAGCCAATGGTCCCACAGTCGAATCGGTGACGCGTCGTACACTCGGGCGTTGTACTTGCGGGCGCGCCGCTCGGCGGCCGCGGCACGGTTCGCCGAATCGGTCGCCGCACCCGGGTAGATCATACTCGAGAAGAGGATCGCGCGTCCGTCCGGACGCCACCGCGGACTCGACGCGCCCGTGGAGATGCTCGTCACGCGCTGGGCCTCGCCACCGCCGCTCAGGTCCAACACGTAAATCTGCGACGCATCATCGACCTCGCGCCGCGCGCTGAACGCGATCCGCCGGCTGTCGGGACTCCAATCCACACCACTCTCTCCGCCTTTGGTAGTCGTGAGGCGGCGTGGCTCGGCGCTGCCGTCGCTGGGCACGAGCCAGAGATCGCTGACTTGCTCGCTCTCCGTGTATGATGGCTCGGTGACGCTGAAGACGATCCAGCGGCCGTCCGGACTGATAGCGGGGGAGGCGACGCGCGTCATGAGATAGACGTCTTCGTGCGTGATCGTGTGGCGTTGCTGCGCCGGGAGCGGTGACGCCAACCAGACGACGCAAGCGAGGAATCGGATCGAACGCATCGGTTTCATTCGCCTAGCTCCTGTAGACATCGGTGCCCAGCATGCGGCGGAACGAGCGGGCGCGGATGAGGTCGCCCTTGCGTTCAGAATGCAGCGAGGGCCAACCACCTGCAAGCGTGGTTCAGAGCCGGAAGAGGTAGCTGAGCTTCACGAACAACGCGTCGCCGGTCCGCGTGAGTCCGCGGAAGCGAAACGCGTCGTCGTCGAGCATGTTGCTTCCGTATCCTGCGAACACGACGGTGCCGGGGATCGGCTGATAGCTCAGCAACGCATCGACGTGAAAGAGATTGGTCGCACTCGCCCTGGTGCGTGTGACGCCGCCCCCGCCCGGGCCGGCGATCAGAATCGGGGCGCCGGTGCGGGAATCATCCCGCAGCGAATCGGTCTGATCCTGGATGTACTGGCCCACCAGCCTGATGAACAGCGGGCGCGAGAGCTGATACTCGACCTTGGCCCGTGCGACGCGGCCGACATTCACGAGACTCTTGTCGGTACGGCGGTTGACCTGCTGCCAGAAATAACTCAGTGAGTTCCGCATCCGGTCCGTTGGCCGGTACGACAAGTCGGCGCTCAATAGCAGCAAGTCCGCCGACGCCCACTCGAAGAAGTTCTCGTCATGGCCTTGCAGGAAGAAGCCGCCGCCGCTGAAATGCTTCCACTGCGGCGTGCCGATCTGGATGATGTATTCGCCGTTGCCGATCGTCGGTTGGCCCACGAACGGGATGGTGTCGAGCCCACCACCCGATTTGGGGACCTCGAGTCGATAGCGGGCGTACAGAGCGGAATCGTACCCGAATGATTCCACGAAGTACCCGAAACCGATGTTCCACCCACCGCGCAGCGCGGCGTTGCCGTTGAAGTGCAGCTTCTGGTCCTGGATGCGCCGGCCGTGGATGAAGTTCTGATACTGCCAGATGCCGTCGACGATGATGTCACCCGTGAAGCGCTGCAACAGCGCGCCCGGCTTCCCGTAGGTCGTGTAGCTCGGA
>Ga0099827_10001755_pt1 | contig 11541 bp, 10 predicted proteins | sample CZO8metaG_FD_79339 | JGI IMG/M metagenome (GOLD analysis project Ga0099827, IMG submission 79339) | Vadose zone soil microbial communities from the Eel River Critical Zone Observatory, Northern California, USA - CZOApr15con1.8 metaG | ecosystem: Environmental > Terrestrial > Soil > Vadose zone ...
AGGAACCTGCCGTCGCGGTACACGAGCTCGCCGTCGGCGTACACCTCGCTGCCGTTGCGGAGGTCGCACACCATGTCCCAGTGCAGCCCGGACCGGTTCTTGCCGCCGGTCTCCGGGTACGCGGTGCCGAGCGCGAGGTGGCACGTGCCGCCGATTTTCTCGTCGAAGAGTGTGTTCTTCGTGTACTGCGTGATCCCGTCGTTCAGCCCGAACGCGAACTCGCCGACACGGCGCGCGCCGTCGTCCATCGCGATCATCTGCTCGAGGAAGTCCTGGCCCTGCGCCGCGGTCGCCTCCACGACCTCGCCGCGCTCGAAGCGAAGGCGCACGTCGACGACTTCGCGCCCCTGGAACACTGCCGGATACGTGAAGCGGATCGCCCCCTCGACACTGTCCTCCACCGGTCCCGTAAAGGTCTCGCCGTCGGGGAAGTTCTCGCCGCCGCTCGCGGGAATCCACGTGCGGCCGGCGACGCCGACACGCAGGTCGGTGTCTTCGGCAACGACTCGCAGCTCGGACTTCGTTCCGAGGACGCGTGCGACCGCCTCGACGTGCGTCGCGAACTCGCGCCAGCTCGCGATCGGATCGGGATCGTCGAGCAGGCCGGCGCGGTACACGAACCGCTCGTACTGCTCGAGGGACATCTCCGCGTCCTGCGCCGCCGCATTCGTCGGGTACTGCGTCAGCACCCAGCGCAGCTCGCCGGCCGCCGCCCGCTCGAGGTAGCGGTTGCCGAGCTGCTCGTGCGCCCGGCCGTACAGCGCCTGCCGCGACGGGTCGACCGTCGTCAGCCCCTTCGTGTTCGAGCTCGAGAGGAGGACGATCCTCACGTCCGCTTGCTCGAAGTCCTCCGCCCGGACCGGGTTGACCCATTCCAGCTGCTCGTCGTTGCCGTTGCGGAGCAGCGCTTCGATCATCGCCTCGAGCGACAGCCGAAGCTGCGGCTGCCCGCCCGCGCGAATAACGCGGCGGAAGACCTCGCGCACGAGCGGCCCGGCGGTGACAGGCGACTCGATCAACACGACGTCTCCCTCGCGCACATGCGTCGAATAGCCGACGAGGACGTCCGCGAGCTTGGCGTGGTACGTGTCAGGCATGTTCCGCCTCCGCGGGCTCGGCATCGCGGATGAACGTGCCGTTGCGCCAGATCAGCTCGCCGTCGGCGTACACCTCGCCGCCCGCGCGCAGGTCGCAGACCAGGTCCCAGTGGAGCCCCGACTCGTTCCGCCCACCGAGATGCTTGAACGACGAGCCGAGCGCGACGTGCACGGTGCCGCCGATCTTCTCGTCGAAGAGGATGTCGCCGGTGAAACGGTCGATCTCGTAGTTGAGCCCGAACGCGGCCTCGCCGAGGATCCGCGCGCCCGCGTCCATGTCGAGGAGCGATGAGAGATAGTCCCCGCCCCGTCCCGCCTCCGCCGCGACGACGCGGCCGCCCTCGAAGCGCAGCCGCACGTCCTCCACCTCGCGCCCGTTGAAGATCGCCGGGAACGTGAAGCGGATCTCGCCTTCCGTCCCGTCCTCGACCGGGCTCGTGAAGACCTCGCCGTCGGGCATGTTCAGCCTGCCGTCGGCCGGCTGCCACGTGCGTCCTTCGACCTTCAGGCGGAGGTCGGTGTCCGGCCCGGCGATGCGCAGTTCCTTCACCCGGTCGAGCTCGCGCGCCCGGCCCGTCAACTCGGCCGAGCGCGAGCGCCAGTGAGCCACCGGATCCTCGCCGTCGCGCACGTGACAGGCCGCGAACACGAAGTCCTCGTACTCGGCGAGCGACATCCCAGCGTCCTGTGCGTGCGCGCTCGTCGGCATCTGCGTGCCGACCCAGCGCGCGTCGCCGCGGTCGATCCGGTCCCAGAGGAAGTTCGACAGCTTGCGCCGTGTCGCGAGCAGGAGCCGATGCCGGTCGGGATCGAGCTGCGTGAACGAGCGCGTGTTCGCGCGGCCCCAGATGGTGACGACGGCGTCGACCGCCTCGAGCTCGCGCCACTGGCTGTCAGAGATGAACGAGAGCTGCCCGTCGGTCCCCTCCTCGAGCAGAATCTCGTCGAGACCTTCGAGAGACAGGTACGCGTACGGGTTCACGCCCCGGTCGATCGCGACGCGGTGCAGCGCGAGCACCAGCGGCGCCGCGACGTCGAGCCCCTCGATGCGCAGCATCTTCCCCGGCTCGATCGCGAGCGAGTAGTCGATCAGCAGCTCAGCGAGCCGCTCGATGCGCGGGTCAATCATGCCGTGTTTGTATCAGAGCGCTACTTGACGAACGTCTGCGTCAAGGTCGTCGTGCGCTCAGGGTTCACGTCGGCGGTGAACGTCACCTTGTAGGTGTACTTGACGCCCTTGGTGAGGTTGCTCCGCAGGTCGACATTGACCTTGTAGTACGCCTTCCCTTTGCCCGAAGTGGACTTCAGCACCTGCTTCGTCCGCGTGTCCGCCACGCTCGCGGCGTACGAGTAGTCCTCCGTGGCGGTGATCGAGAAGCTCGCGGACGAGAGCGGCTTCCAGGTCGCCGCGGCGTTGAGCACACCTTCCGTGTGCTTCCAGAGCACCTGCTCCTGCCGGCAGATCCGGAGCGTGTCGGAGATCGCCTTCTTCACCCCGTCGTAGGACGGCTTGTGCTCGTGGTCGACCCACTCGACACCGCTCTGCCAGGTGCCGAGGTCCGACTCGTCGATGATGTGGAAGATCAGGACTTCCCTGACGAGACTGTCGCAGAAGAAGTAGCGGAGCATCTTCGAGTAATCGTCCGACTGCACTTCGGCGTCGATGGGCGTGATGTTCTCGGTCCCGTGGTAGAGGTTCTTCTTCGAGTCGATGATCTTCGTCTGCCAGCCGATCTCGTCGATCTTGAACTTCAGCGTCGGCGGCGCCGTCGTCGGCGCGACGCCGAAGAGGTGCGGCAGTGGCTTCGGCGGGCTCGCCGTGTCGGTGATCAGGCCGCCGGGCTCGTCCGGGTAGATCGGCTGGTTCGTAGCATGGAAGCCGTCCCACACCGCCTGCTTGAGTCGATCGAGGTTCGGCACGCCCGCGTTCGGCCAGTTCTTGTAGCCCTTCTCGGGCGGGTCGGTGTCCTGGGTCGCGGGGTACGGGTGGTACGCGAACAGGTCCATGATCGGCGTCGTGCGGCCGCTCGCTGCGTACGAGGCCGCGACGTCGTGGACGAAGCGCACCGGCGAATGCGATTGGTTGCTGGTGGCCGTCGGCCTGTCGTTGCCGTTCGCACCGAGTGCCATCCCGATCACCGTGATGTTCGGGCTGACGGACTTGAGCGCGTCGTAGCACTTCGCGAGCGTGTGCTCGTAGTCGATCGCAGCGATGTCCATGTTCCCGGACCACTGCGGCTGCCAGAAGCGCTGCCGGTTCGGCTCGTTGGCGACGATGTACTGCGTCACGCGCGGGTAGTAGCGCTGCGCGACGAGCTTCATGTAGTCGCAGAAGGCCGCCTGGTTCGCATCGCTCGAGCCGAGGTCGGTCGGGTGCAGCGGCGCAATCGAGAACAGGATCTCGACGTTGTGCGCCTGCGCGACCGGCAGCGACGCGTCGATGAACGCCTGGTCGTAGACCTCCGCGGGCTTCGTGCGATCCCACGGGACGTTCCAGCGGTTCTCCTGCACGCCGAGGTCGTTCATGTCGTCGAACAGCTTGTAGTCCTTGTACTTCGGCGCGTCGTCGGTGAAGCCGACGAGTGTCGGCACCGTCGTCCCGCTCGGCGCCGCCGACACCGGGACCAGGGCGAGAACGAGCGCCAAAAGAATGAGACCCCACCGCACGAGCGTCACTCTCCCGGGTCCGAGGGTCCCGCCGGAAGGGCCGAGCGGCCCATTTCGACGCGACATCGGACCTACCTCCGGGTGAACGCCTTGCTGGTAAAGGTTGCCGTGCGCGCCGGGTTCACGGCCGATCGCAGCGTGACCGAGTAGACGTACTGGCCGGGCTTCAGCTTCTTCTTGAAGGCCACCGGCACCTTGTAGTATGCGTCGCCGCTACCACTCGCCGTCCCCACGGCGACGCCCCAGTCCTTCAGTGCGCCCTTTCCGGGGCGGACGACCGCGGCCGTGTAGGTGAAGTCCTCCGCCGCATTGACGGTGAAGGCGCCCGCAGTGCTTCCGCGCCACGTCACGCCCGCACCGTCGACGCCGGTCAGGTGCCGCCAGCCCACGGCGGCGCCTCGGCAGCCGCCGACGATCGCGCTGCGGATCGAGAACGCTGCCGGTTTGAACGTCCCATTCGCGCGGAGGAAACCCGTCTGCATCCGGCCGCGGTCGGCCTCGTCGATCCAGTGGAAGAACATCAGCGTCGAGACGTGCGGATCGCACTGGTAGCGCTGGACGACGTCGTTGTAATACGTCGCCTGTGTCGCTTCGTCGACCGTGTTCTCGTTCTCGGCGCCGAAGTAGCCGGGATAGTTCTCCGTGTTCGTCTGCCAGCCGGCCTCGTCGAGCACCCAGCGCACCACCGCCGGCGCGGCCACGCCGTCCTAGGCGAACGTCGGTTGCCCGGTCCCGTTGAAGGCGTCCCAGAACGCCTGCTCGAGCCGGTCGAGATTCGGGACGCCGGCGGCCGGCCATTGCATCCCCTTGCTCGGCGGGTCGTCCGCCGACGCCGGGTTCGGGTAGGGGTGGAAGCCGACGTCGTCCATGATCGGCACCGCCCTGCCGCTGGCGCGATAAGCGATGCCCAAATCGTGGATGAACATCACCGGCGACGTCGACGCGTTCGAAATTGCGTTCGGCTTGTCGTTGCCGCGCGGCGAGAGCGCGAGGCCGATCACGTCTATCGCCGGGTTGAATCCCTTCAGCGCGTCGTAGGCTGCCGCGAGCATCGACTCGTACGTCGCGGCCGCGACGTGCGCGCCCGAGGAGTCGAACTGCGGCCGCCAGAAGCGCGGCTGGTTCGGCTCGTTGCCGACGATGAAGTCGTGCACGGACGGGAACGCCTTCGCAAGCTGCACGCAGAACGCGGCGAAACGTGCGTTGCCGTGCGTCGACGTGACGCCGTCCGGGCGCGCCGGCGAGACGATCAGGACGATCTGAACGCCGTCCGCGTTCGCGGCCTTGATCGCCCGGTTCAGCGCGGCGTACTCGGTGATCGTCGTGGGTTGCGCATCATCCCACCAGACACTCAGGCGGACGACACTCATCCCGACACCGCTCAGCTGTGACAGGAACGCTGCGCCGCCGTCGTCCTCGCCCTTGGCGGTGTCGTCGGCGACGCCGACCTTGAGGCCGGCGCCCGCACCCCCGCAGAGCGAGAGCGCGGCGACCGCCGCAGTGAGGACCGCAGTGAACCGAAGCCGAGAGCCCATGACCCGTGTTCGAATCGGCGAAACCGGGCTCAGACTTGAGCGAGAACTGCGTCGACCAGGGTCGTCGCGCCGAAGCGAACCGGATCCCCGGCCGGGAGGCCCGTCTCCTCCTGGGCCGCCTCGATCGCCCGCCGCGCCTCGTCCTCGCCGAGGTCGCGGGTGTTGAGCGCGATGCACGCGACCTTCGAGGGCCGTGCGATCAGCGCGGTCCGCTCGTGGAGGTCGACCAGCTCCGACAGGGGCGGCATCGGAAAGCGCTGATCCTCGTTCACGTACGCCTGGCCGGCCTGGTGGCAGAGGACGAGCAGATGCGGCGCCGAGCCGTGGTAGAGGCCCAGCGTGACCCCCGAGTACTGCGGATGCAGGAGCGACCCCTGGCCTTCGACCCACAGCAGCTCACCCCCGCGCCGGTGCCCCTCGACGACGAGCCGCTCCGTCGCACCGGCGATGAAGTCCGAGACGACCGCGTCGACCGCGATCCCCCAGCCGGCGATCGCCATCCCGGTCTGCCCGGTCGGGACGAACTCGGACTTGACGCCGCGGCGCCGCGCCTCCCGGTCGAGCTCGATCGAGACCGTCATCTTTCCAATCGCGCAGTCGGAGCCGACCGTGAGCACGATCGTCGCCGGCACCTCGAGGTTCTCGCCGGTCGGCACGTTGAGGTCGGCGGGCGGTCGGCGCAGGTCGCGGAGCTCAACGCGGTGTCTTCGCGCGAGCTCGACGAGCTCGGGATCGTTGGTCAGGAACTCGTGCAGGCCGTTTTCCACGTCGAGGCCCTTGGAGATGCAGGAGTGGATCAACTCCTTCCACGCCGGCGGGAACCGGCCGCCCGCCGTCGCAACGCCGACGAGCGCCGTGTTCGGGTTGAAGCAGAGCGAGTCGTTGACGCTGCCGACGATCGGAAAGCCGTCCTGCGTCTCCCCCGGGCGCTCGGAGTCGAGCAGCGCGACGACCTTCTCCGGCGCGTAGCGCATGACCCCGCGCGCCGTCTTGCCGAAGTGCGGGTCGCCGCTTCGACCCTCAGCGAGGACTAGGTACCGCGTCTCGCGTCCCTGACCGCCGTCGGCTCCCGGCCGGCGGAGCCGACCTCCGCCGACGGCTCGCCCCGCTGGCGGGACGATGCTCTCCGGGTCCGTGTTACTCACACTGTCCCCTCCGGCCTCGCACCCCCAGCGGGGCGTCAGGAACGCGAGACGTTGATCCGAGACGCTTCATGCACGCCGAGTCCGGACGCGTCAGAAGGAAGCTGGACGCCGTCCGTCAACTGGACGCCGGGCCACGGATCCTCGGCGAGCAACAGGTTGCCGTCGAGATCGACGTGGTCGCAGAGGCTCGCCATCGCCACGCCGGCGGCGATGCCGAGGCCCGACTCGATCATGCAGCCGAGCATCACGCCGAGTCCGAGCGCGCGCGCCGCGTATGCCATGCGCACTCCCTCGCGGATCCCGCCCGACTTCGCGAGCTTGATGTTGATCCCATGTGCGCGTTCCAGACATGGCCACACGTCGGCCAGGTTGTGGCAATCCTCGTCAACAAATATCGGAACGGGCGAGTGCGCCTTCAGCTTGGGTCCGTCGTCGGAGCCGGCGGGCAGGGGCTGCTCGCAGTATTGGATGTCCATCTGCGGCAGATACTCCAGTGCCTCGTCGAGTGTCCAGTACTCGTTGACGTCCACCTGCAGCGGCAGGTCGGTGACGCCGCGAACGGCGCGGAACCGGTCGAGGTCCAGCCCGTCGCGCCCGCCGAGCTTCAGCTTCAGCCGGCGGAATCTGTTCTGCGCGGCGACCTTCTCCGCGCGCCGCGCCATGTCGTCGGGATCGCCGAGCCAGATCGTCCACGACGTCGGCGGCCCGGTGCGGCGCAGGCCGAGCAGGCGATAGACCGCCAATCCGGTGAGCTTGCCCTGCAGGTCGTGCAGCGCCGCGTCGATCGCGGCACGCGCGGCGAACTGCTCCGGCGGCAGCCGATCGAAGATCTCGTCGAGCTCGAAAGGGTCGTCGCCGAGTGCGTCCGCCTGCGCCTCGACGTAGGCGAGCGCCGACTCGGCAGTCTCGTCGTAACGCTCGATCGGCGCAGCCTCGCCGAAGCCGCTGTGGCCGTCGTGCGAGAGCTCGATCTGGACGACGTCAGCCTCGTCCTCAGACCCGCGCGAGATCGTGAACGTCTCGGCGAGCCGCAAGGTCGCGATGCGGGCGCTCAAATCCATCGCGGATAGACTAGGCCTTCACGCGCCTGTAGCTCAGGGGATAGAGCGTGCGCCGTCCGGACTACCGACGCAAATCGCGCTTCGCGCTCAATTTGCGTCGGGTCTTACGGTCGCTCGCGGACGCCGGCAAAGCCGGCATCCGCGGACCGGCAGGAACGCCGAGTACACTGACCACTCCCCGCGCCCGTAGCTCAGGGGATAGAGCGCGCGCCTCCGGAGCGCGAGGTCGCAGGTTCAATTCCTGCCGGGCGCATGACCGTTCTCCGAGAAATGGCTCTCGGCGGAGGCCGATTCATTCGGCCGCAGCCACGTCAAGCTCGATCACCGACGAAAGTTGAGCGCGAAGCGCGACTTTTGCCGGAAAGAGGTCGCAGGTTCAATTCCTGCCGGGCGCATCTCCGAACCTTGCACTCGCGGCACAGGAGCCGCTCGGGTGCGCCGCCGCGGCGTCTCCGTGAGCAGGATCCGTCCCAGGTGCTCCTCTTCCCCGAAGAGCAGGCACGCCAGCGCGAGCAAGACGACGGTGAGCCCGGCGAGCACCATGAGGTCGAACCGCACGGTGTAGTCCGCACCCAGGTTCACCGGATACAGCCCGTGCAGCAGCGGGTGGCGCATGAGATCGATGCCGTACGTGAGCGGGTCGGCGCGGACCAACGGCTGCAGGAACCCGGGCAGGCTCGACGCCGGGTACAGCGCACTCGAGAGGAAGAACATCGGGAACATGAGGAAGTTCATCACGCCCGCGAAGTTCTCGATCGAGCGCAGCCGCGAAGCGAGCAGCATGCCGAGGCTCGACAGCGCCAGCGCGGCGATCACAAGGGCCCCCAGGAACTCGAGCAGCGAGGTCAGGGGAGGACGCAGTCCGAGAATCCAGATCAGCGGGAGGAGCAGCACCGCTTGGAAGACGCCGAGCAGCGCCGAGCTGAGCGTCTTCGCCAGGACGGCGACTCCGCGCGGCAGCGGGGCGACGAGGAGCATGCGGATCGCGCCGAACTCGCGGTCGTGGACGGTGGCGAGCGCGGAGAGCATCGTGCTGAACAGCAGCACCATCCCGTAGATGCCCGGGAGCAGGAACTGCTTGTACGAGACGGTGCCCTCGGTCGGCACGACCTTCTCGAAGCCCGACCCGATCACGATCAGCCAGAGCAACGGTCGCGCGAACGTGCTGAGCAGTCGGCCGCGCTGGCGCACGAAGCGCAGGAACTCGCGCACGACCACGGCGACGACGGCGCCCGTCATGCCGCCGGCAGCTCCTGTTCGCGCCCGGTCACGGCGACGAAGACGTCCTCGAGCGTCGGCCGGCTCACGCGGACCTCGACGCCGTCCTGCGTCAGCGGCAGCAGCGCAGGCAGGACGGAGGCGGCATCGTCGACGATCAGCGACAGGCCGTGCGCGGCCGTGTGGGGCTCGATCCCCGTCAGCTCCCGCACTCGGCGCGCCAGACCGTCGGTGCGATCGGAAGTGAGCTCGATGCTCTCGCCCCCGAGCGCGCGCTTGAGAGTCGCCGGCTCTCCGAGCGCGACCACGCGTCCGTGGTCGACGATCGCGACGCGATCGCACGGATCGGCCTCTTCCATGTAGTGCGTGGTCAGGAAGAGCGTCGTATCCGACTCGCTGCAGAGCCGGCGCAGGAACTCCCAGATTCGACGCCGCTGTGTGGGGTCGAGCCCGAGCGTCGGCTCGTCGAGAAACAGGACCAGCGGGCGGTGGAGGATGCCGCGCGCGAGGTCGAGCGCGCGGCGCATGCCACCGGAGAACGAGCGCACGCGCTCACGCCGCCGCTCCTCGAGACCGAAGAGGCGCAGCGCCTCGTCGATGCGGAGCGCGCTCTCTTTGCGCGACAGTCCGTACAGCCGCGTGCAGAAGCGCAGGTTCTCCTCTGCGGTCAGGTCGAGGTCGAGCGTCGTCTCCTGGAAGACGACCCCGATCTGCCGGCGCACGCCGAGCGGATCGATCTGGACGTCACGGCCCGCGACCTGCGCGCTTCCGCGCGTCGGCTGCAGCAGCGTCGTGAGCATCCGGATCGTCGTCGTCTTCCCGGCGCCGTTCGGCCCGAGGAAGCCGAAGAACTCCCCCGGCCGCACGTCGAGGTCGATCGCGTCGACTGCGCGGACAGCGCCGTAGTCGCGTCCGAGACCGAGGGCGGCGATCGCGGGCGCTGCGGCCATGCGCTAGTTCCGGGCGGCGAGCTGTCGAGTCGTCCGGTAGACGAGCGGCGCCGCAGGGTCGCTCGACTGCGCCGCCTCGCGGGCCTCGACGACGAGCGAATGGTGCGGCGAGATGTGGCAGACGGGATCGGCGTTGACCGCGTCGCCCGTGAGTTGCAGCGCCTGGCAGCGGCAGCCGCCGAAATCGACCTCCTGCCGATCGAACGGGCAGCTGCGGCACGGCTCGGGCATCCATTCGGTGCCGCGAAAGCGCTGAAAGGCATCCGACTCGAACCAGATCTCGGCGAGCGGCCGCTCGCGGACGTTGTCGAACTCCAGGCCGGGGATCGTCGTCGCCGCCTGACACGGAAGCACGTCGCCGTTCGGTGTGATCACCATCGCCTCGCGACCCCAGCCGCCCATGCACGGCTTCGGGAACTCCTCGTAGTAGTCGGGCAGCACCCAGAGGATCTCCATTCGCGGCCCGAGCCGCTCCCGCGCGCGAGCAACCGCGCGCTCGCCCTCCTCGATTTGCTCCCTCGTCGGCATCAGGGCGGCGCGGTTGATCACAGCCCAGCCCTGGTACTGCGTGTTCGCCAGCTCGAGCCTGCGCGCGCCGAGGTCTTCGGCAAGCGCGATGATCGCCTCGATCCGGTCGAGGTTCTTGCGGTGGAGGACGACGTTGATCGTCAGCGGGAAGCCGAGCTCCCGCGCGAGGTGGGCCGCGTCGATCTTCCGCGCGAACGACGTCGTGCCGGCGATGCGGTCCGATTCGAGCGGATCGCTGTCCTGGATGCTGACCTGCACGTGGTCGAGCCCGGCCTCGCGGAGCGCGCGGGCGCGCTTCGGAGTGAACGGCGTGCCCGCCGTGACGAGCGTGCTGTAGAGCCCGCTCTCGGCCGACACTCGCGCCAGCTCCTCGACGTCCTTGCGCACGAGCGGCTCGCCGCCGGTGAACGCGAGCTGCAGGACGCCGAGTGCCGAGGACTCGCGGAACACGCGCGACCACTCGTCGGTCGTCAGCTCGTCGCGGTAACGGTCCTCACCGATCTCGAGCGGGTTCGAGCAGTACGGGCAGTGCAGCGGGCAGCGATACGACAGCTCCGCGATCAGCAGGAGCGGATTAGGTGTCGGCATCGACAACCAACCCCCGTCCGGCGATCGCGCCCACGAGGCTTTCGACGTCCGAGCGGACATCGGCCCCGTCGTAGCGGGAGCTGAGCTCGTGTGCGATGTCGTCGATCGTCCGCTCTCCGTCGCAGAGCTCGAGCACGTTGGCAGCGGTCTCGTTCAGGGTGAGCGCGCCCTCGGGATAGAGGAGGACGTGCCGCTCGCGCACGTCGTCCCACCGCAGCCGCACTCCCGGTGCGAGCTGTGGCCTGCTGAGGATCGTCTCGGTCACGCGTCGCTCGCCCCCGGCCGCGTGTCGCCGCGTTCGATCGCTTCGAGCTGCGCCCAGAGCAGGTCGCACTTGAACGCGAGCGCGGCGACCGCCCGCTCCTGCGACTCGCGCGTGCGGCAGCGCTCGACGACAACATCGAGCGCGTACTGCGCGTCGCGCGGCGCCTGCTCCAGCCTGGTGCGGAAGTACTCGAGGCCGGCCGGGTCGATCCAGGGGTAGTGCCGCTCGAGCGCCTCGAGCCGAACGCGGATCGCGCTCGGTCCGAAAAGCTCGGTGAGCGACGCGGCGACGGCCTCGACCCACGGCCGTGCCCGGCAGAAGTTCACATACGCGTCGACCGCATAGCGCACCCCGGGCAGCACGCGCCGCTCGCTCTCCAGCTCGTCCCGGCCGACGCCCAGCGCCTCGCCGAGGCGCAGCCAGGACTCGATCCCGCCGCTGCCGGCTTCGATGCCGTCGTGATCGAGGATCCGCTGGATCCAGACCC
>Ga0099827_10001756_pt1 | contig 11541 bp, 14 predicted proteins | sample CZO8metaG_FD_79339 | JGI IMG/M metagenome (GOLD analysis project Ga0099827, IMG submission 79339) | Vadose zone soil microbial communities from the Eel River Critical Zone Observatory, Northern California, USA - CZOApr15con1.8 metaG | ecosystem: Environmental > Terrestrial > Soil > Vadose zone ...
CAGCAGTGGTAGTCAGCCACCGCTGGTCGCGGTAATGCATCGCGATCTGTGTCACATTTGCGACGTCGCCCGACCGGGCCGGCAGCCTCGGTGCCTTCCTGATGCGGTAGCTAATAGGACCGAACAACCTCAGGAAGGCACCGAGGTCGCCAGAGCAACACCAGGTAGGCACCGAGGTGGTAGCTTCCCGGGACGGAACAGCACCGGAGGGGCACCGAGGCGGTAGCTTCCCTGCCGTCCGGGCAGAAAATACGCGTTAGCCTGATAAAAGTCAGGCCGCGACGCGATGTCACCGAAGGGGTCGCCCTGCGGAATTCTGGCCAACACCAGCATTAAGGTCGCTGACCTGCAGCAATTGCTTATTGTGCGAGCCTGACCGCGATCAGGTGTCGCCAGCGCTAACTAATCGGTTAGCTATTCGGTCCCAGCACAGCGACACCCGCGGATCACGCAGGATCGCCTTGCCCTTGATCGTCTCGGCCGAGGTCATGAACACGACCTGGTCACCGTCCAGATCGACCCAGACCGGCGCGACGTGCGGCGCCCCATCGGTCCTGACCACGGCCAGCTTCGCCGTCTTAGCCGGCGCCCCCAGCACGAACTCCTGTCACCAGCCCGGCGGCGCGTCGTTATAGCCCACGAACACAGGACTTTACCGGTTCGACCCGAAGTCTTGCCGGCGGCTCAGTTCAGCGGCCTGAACCGCGGGCCGGCGAGCCTGGTGTCCGATCACCCGGACAAGAACCTAATCCGTGAGCAGCCGAGTACGCAGTGTAGTGCGTTTGTTATCGGCCCATATCCTGTGCGTGCGGAGCCGTTCAAGGGGGCTGACATGTCCGGCGAGGAGATCAAGGTCAGGTCGAACGCGACCGGGCTGCTCGACTGGCGCCGCCAGGTGGCGGCCCTGTACGCGCGGATCCGGGCGAGCGACGACCCGCGGGCGACTCACCAGCTCTGGCTGGACGAGCGGAATCGATTGCTGCGCACCCATCAGGAATCACCGGTCCCCGCCGGCGAGAGGGCTGCATTCGCGGGCGTGCCGGTCGCGCCCTATGACCCGTCACTGCGATTCACCCTGGCCGTCGACACCGACGTCGAGCCGAAACGCCTCGAGGCGCAGACCGGCACCGACGGCAGGGTCGTCTTCGAACGGGCCGGCGTCGTGCACGTGCCCGGCATCGGTGACCTGGACGTTTGGTGGCTGGCCGGCTACGGCGGCGGCATCTTCGTCCCGGTCAAGGACACCAGCGGCGCGACCTACGGCGGCGGCCGCTACCTGCTCGACACCGTCAAGGGCGCCGACCTCGGCGGCAGCGACGGGTACCTGGTGCTCGACTTCAACTTCGCCTACAACCCGTCCTGCGCTTATGACCCCGCCTGGGCATGCCCGCTGGCTCCACCGGGCAATTCCGTACGTGTACCGATAAATGCTGGCGAGCTGATGGTTGGAAAGTAGGCGACATGGCCAGGCGAGGCGCACTGCAGCGCCTCGTTCCGGCCACGGCTGGTTGCGTTCTGCGGTCGGCGGCAGTGGCAACCAGGGACTGATCCTCCGATGGAACGGCAAGCGCTGGACGGGATTCGCGTTCAGCGCGCCCTAGCCATCAGTGCGCCTTGGGCAGCTCGAACGGCAGTCCGAGCTGCGGGAAGATCTCAGCGCCGAGCACGGCGCCGTCTTCACCAAACTTGCGCAGCAGCTCGCCGGTCTGGAAACCGGTGACCGCGGCGATCCGGTCACCTTCGAGGGTGAGCACGTCCAAGACCGAGGCCAGGTAACAGCCCTGGTCCTCGAAATAGATGTAGCAGCCGACCGCGAGCTGCCCGTTCGCGCTGGTCGTCCGGTGCTGCCAATCCAGCGCGAAGACGTGCTTGGTGAGGAAGTCGATGATCGGGGCGTGGCCGAGATACCAGGTCGGGCTGGGCGGCATCGACCAGGTCGCGTCGGCGGTGAGCATGCTGACCAGCACGTCGGTGTCGCCGCGCTCGATCGCGTCCGCGTAGCGCTGCGCCAGCACCTTGACCTTGTCGTCGCCGAGCGAGCGGAGCCGTGATTGCTGGCTCTGCGCGGGCAGCCGGCCGGCGATCGTCGCCCGGGCGCGCTGAAGCGCGCTGTTGACCGCGGGCACTGAGGTAGCCAGCTGACTGGCGGTCTCGGCCGCCGAGAATCCGACGACCTCCCGCAGGATGAGCACGGCGCGCTGGAGCGGCGGCAACTGCTGCAGCGCGACGACAAAGGCCAGCTCCAGGCTTTCCCGCAGCTCGTAGCGGGCCTCGGGCGACTGCTCGATCTCGGCGGTGAGCGTTCGGTCGGGGAACGGCTCGAGCCAGACCGGCTCGTTCACCGCCTCGGCCGGGGCAACGCGAGGACCCGCGGGTGAACCATGCCCGGCCGAAAGCTCACGCCGCCGCCTGTTCCTTGCTACGTCGAGTGCGGTGTTCGTGACGATCGAGTACAGCCACGAGCGCACCGAACTGCGGCCCTCGAAGCCGTCCAGCGCTCGCCAGGCCCGCAGCAGCGCGTCCTGCACGGCGTCTTCGGCGTCGGCGAACGAGCCGAGCATCTGATAGCAGTGCGCGGTCAGCGCGCCGCGATGCGCCCCGATCAGGTCATCGAACGCGCTCTGGTCGCCCTGCCTGGCTAGCTGGAGGAGGGCATGCTCATCGGCTCGGGATCGGCTGTCGACGCTCATCGTCCTGAGGCTAGCCCTTGGCCGGACGAGATGTCCTGTCCGGGTAATGTGAGGGCGCCTCATCAGCTACACTCAGCCCGCCAGCTGAGCTGAACCCGAGACCCTCCCCCCAGGAGCCCGCGAAGGCAGCCCCCCGCCTGGCCTTCGCGGGCTCCGTTTTGCCCTGGGCCAGGGCCGTCGGTGAACTGGTACTGTCCGGTCACGACAAGGGGGGAATGATGGGCATCAAAGCGATATAAGGGCGGGCGCGCACGCCTGCGAGATAACCAGGCCCGCTGCGGTCGTTCGACCCGCGCAGGCTCGGCGAGTGTCGTACGGCAAGCCAGCGAACCCGGCCAAGGCCTACGCGGCGTTGCTCGCCGCCGTGCATCACTGATCGGGGCTCTGCTGATCGGGGCTCTGCTGATCCGGGGCGGGGAGTGATCGGGAGCAGCCTCGGCGTCGGCGCCGGCCGGGCGAGCGCGAACTCGTCGGCGAGCACGAGCGCGGCCAGCACGACGACGACGCCCTCGATGATCAGGGCGGTCACACCGAGCGGCTCGAGCCAGTTGCCGACGTCGCCCGGATCGCCTGGCATGGCCACACGGAGAGTGAGAAAAGGTGAGCTGGCTCAGCTGGAGTACCTCGGGGAGCGGAGAATGAAACCCCGGCAAATTTTTCTCTCAAATGATGTCAGGTCCCTGCCGCTGGCCGAGGCAGTGGCAGTAGTAATGGCAGCGGCAGGGACGCTGAGTTCCAGCGGGGCACGAGCGCGAAAGGTGCCCCGCCGGAAGCCGGCCGGCCGTCAGCTCGGGCCGCTCCAGGATTTGCCGCCCCAGCGCTGGATCAGCGTGCGGGCATAGTCGGTAGTGCCAACCGCCCAGACGGCGCGGTAGCCGGCCGTGGCCGTCGGGGCTCGCTTGGATCGCGTGAGGTTCGTCATATGCGGTCATCCCTGTCGACGGCCGACGGTGGTGGGCCGCCGAGAGAATCCGGGCCGGGACAAGATGCCAGCGCGTGCTTGGCCCGCTAGCGCATCCCGGCCGATAGTAGACGCGCGGCTCAGGTGATCGGATTACAGCGGACGGCCGGATAATTTTCGGGCGGGCAGGCGACGACGTCGTGGACTATCCGTTGCTGTTTTGTCGGATATTTCACGGAATCTTGGCTGAGCTGCCTTATCACGGCGTCGATCACGTCGAACGCTTCGGCGTAGCCCGGCAGTGATGGGGTCTGATGCCAGGCCACGTACGCGTGTTCGTTGCGGCCTTCGCTGGTTTCGGCTTCGATCGTCAGGCTGCGGACGGTGGAGTCTGGCGGGAGGGGCCGGCCGGGCGGAACGTTGGGGAAATCGGCCCTTGCTAGTTCGGCCCACAGTTGGGTGAGGGCGGCGCGGTCGACGCGGCCCGTCCAAGTCCCGATCGGCTCGGCCGGTCCTGGACGGGAGAAGAAGTGGTCGAGGCGGGCGGTGCCGTCGGGTGGATCACCAGCTCGCTGCGTCCCCAGGGGTCGGTCGGGTTGTGCTCGTTCCCGACCCGGTAACGAATAGTGCGACCAGCCATGCGCGGAAGCTTAGGACTCGAACTCTTCCGGATTTACCCGTTCGGCCGGGACGGCGCCTTGGAGGAGAGTGAGCGCGGCGCCGGCTTGGCTGCGCAGGGCCGGGGTGAGGCCGGGAGAGTCGAGCAGTTCCCGGTAGAGCGTGATCGCTCGGTCCGGGGCCCATGCGCCGACGGCCTTGATCGCAGCGGCGCGGACGACCAGGTTCTCGTCGCCGAGTGCGCGTTCGATGAACGGCCGGGCGGCGGGGTCATTCTGCCGTCCGAGCGAACTCACCGCGTTGTACCTGGTCAGCCAGTCCTCGTCGGCGATGTGCGGCGCCAGGGTCGAGATCGCTCGCGGGTCCTCGACGTCGCCGAGAATGGCGAGCAGCGTGGTCGACATGTCCAGGTCGGCGATGCCGTCGACGAACGCCGATGGGGCCGCCGACGCCACGATCGCCAGTGCGGAGGACCATCGATCGATGGCGTCTCGCGAGGAGACTTCGGGTATGGGATTCGGCAGCGGATCGGCTGCCGTTCCGCCGTACCAGAGGCCGAGCAATCGCTGCACGCCTGCCTCACCGGTGGCGGCCAGTGACTCGGCCGATTTTCTGTCCGTCTGACGGAGGTAGGCGGTGATCGCCGCATCCACCGCGATGGTTTCCGGCATAGCGGCCATCGTAGTGAGATTGTGGCCGCGCCACGGCCGGTCCGCCGTACCAGTAGCGGTCGGCGAGTGGCTCTACGGTCAGCACGGCCGCGACGGCTAGAACCGCGCAGATGGTGACGACCGCCTGGTGAGCGGTCAGAGCCGCGAAGACCCCGCCGAGGACCGCGACGACTGGTCGCGTCAGCGTGAGGGGAGCGAGGATCACCGCGCAGGCCATGTAGCGCTGCCGCCATCCGAGCGTCAGATAGCAAGCCAGGGCTGCCAGCGCGAGCAGCCCGAACGGGCCGTAGATCATCAGCATAGCGATCCCGGCGCGAGTGAAAACCGCCGTTTCGGTGTGGCGTGGCAGCACGGCGGCGAGCGCTACTGCGATGGGCGGGACGAGCAGCACGGACAGCAGCGCGACACCCCGCGCGGCAGCCTGGAAGTCGGCCGCACGGTGCTTGATCAGGCCGGTCCGACCGGCCGATGACCGGAAGCCGGCGAAGGCGGCATCAAGAAACGCCAGAGCGAACAGCCCGGCCAATGCCAGCGCCGTCACGCCCGCCTCCTGCGGTCCGCCGTCGTCATGCCGCTCTCTCCGGCGCGCCCGATCCCGGCCGCCGTCCGACGATCGGCCGCAGCACGTCCAGCGCTCCCGATCGCCAATGCGCCTCTTCAATTATCCGGATCGCATAGCCGGGCGCTCCGGCGTACGCGGCCGCCTGAAGTACCGATGCCGGATGGGCCCGTCGCGCCGACATGACGCCGTCGTGCCGGGAGACCGGCTCACGCATCCGGATCTGGTGCAGCGCCCAGGCGCCCAGCGTCGCGAATACGCACGGCGAGATGTCCCAGTGGGCGAACGCAGCCACCTCCAGCCGCTCGTGCGCGGCGAAGAACTCCGCCAAGCCCGGCTCGGGCAGGTGATGCAGCAGTCCAGTCGACATCACTACCGTCCGGGGGCCGTCCTCGACGCCCACTCCCAGCTCCAGGGCGTCACCCGGAACGAACCGGCAATCCAGCGCCTCCCGCTCGGCGAGTTTCGAGGCCTGCCCGATCAGAGCGGGGTTCAGGTCGACACCCACGAGTTCGACATCGTCACCCAGCGCGGCCGTCGCGGCGAGCCAGCGCACGACGTAGCCAAGTCCGCAGCCGATGTCGACGACCCGGATCGGCGGCGGCGCCGTCGTCGGCTTTGCGCCCTCAGTTGCCGGGTCCCAGCGATCTGCGGCCCGCAGGTCATCGATTGTCGGTCCGAGCAGCGCAGCCACTCGACGGCCCATCTGCAGTTCTTCGCTTAGGCGCTGCAATTCGCAGTGCACCCGGAGGCCGAGTGCGTCCACGTAACCGGCATCGAGCAGGCCGTTCGCCGCGGGCATCCGCGAAACAATCCTGACGGCTCGGCGCTGGCCGGCCGCCGTTAGCGCCGTCAGTACCTCAGCCTTCGCAACCGGCAGTCGCTCGCCATCGGAATTGACCGGCCACAGCAAGTCGGTGATCTCCAGCCGGGCAACGCTCATAAGCCCCAAGTCAACCCCATCTCGACGCGGACCTGGAGTGGGCCCGTGATTGGCATCCGGACCCCGGTCTGCTGACGCGACCCCGCCGATCGTCAGACTGGAGGCCGCAATCGGCACACAAGAGCGGCAGCTGGCGCAGCAGAAGCGGCTGAGGCGAGACCGAAGGGAAGTGGTGCGGTGGCAGCGGAAGAACGGGACTGGCCGGTAACCGACGGCGTCCTGGAGCTGGGCAACCTGGAGGTCGAACGCGGCGGCGTCATCACCAACGCCCGCCTGGTCTGGCAGTCGCATGGAACTCTGAACGACACAAGGGACAACGTGATCGTGTATCCGTGCAGTTACACCGCCAATCACGAGGAACTGGCCTGGCTGATCGGTCAGGACGGCGTGCTCGACCCGACTCGTTGGTTCATCGTGATCCCCGACATGTTCTCCAACGGCTTGTCCACCAGTGCCGCCGATACGCCTGACTACCCGGCCGTGGTGACCATGGCCGACAACGTCCGCGCCCAGCACCGCCTGCTGACCGAGCACTTCGGCGTCACCAAGGTGGCGGCCTCCTACGGATTCTCGATGGGCGCCGGACAGGCCTACCACTGGGCCGCTCTCTACCCCGACCTGGTTGAACGCGCGATTGTCGTGTGCGGCAGCGCCAGGACCGCGATCCACAACAAGGTGTTCCTGTCCGGCCTGCTCCGCACCCTCGAGGCGGCGCCCGAGTACCAGGGCAACGGCACGTTCAGCGCCGAACCGGTCGCGGCGGTCCGCGCCTTCGCCCACATCTACGCCGGCTGGGGGCTGAGCCAGGACTTCTACCGCGAACGGCTCTACGAGACCGCCCTTGGCGCACCCGACCTGGGTGCCTTCTTGAAGAACGACTGGGAAGACTCCTTCGCCCAGCATCGGGCCGCGAACCTCTACGCTCAGGCGATCACCTGGCAAGAGGCCGACATCAGCTCCAACGACCTGTACCACGGTGATCTGGCCGCGGCCCTGGCGGCGATCGAGGCCAAGGTGCTGCTCGTGCCCGGCACCACCGACCTGTACTTCCGGGTCGCCGACAACGAGGCCGAACTGACGCACCTGCGCTACGGCGCGCTCGCCCCGATCCCGAGCATCTGGGGCCACCGGGCCGGCAGTCCCGAGGGCATCCCGGCCGACCTGGAATTCCTGACCAGCCACGTCCGCGCCTGGCTGGACCAGTGACCGGTGCCGGCCCAGGCCCGCCGCCCCGCCGCTTCGACGCGCTCCAATGCGACGTCGGACGGGTCGGCCTTGGCTGCGTCGGCATGTCCGCCGAGTACGCCCCAGCGCAAATCGACGACCAGCGGTCAAGGCAAGTCTTGGCCAGAGCGCTAGAGCTGGGGGTGCGATTCTTCGACACCGCCGACGTCTACGGACCGTTCACCAACGAACGACTCGTCGGCCGGGCGCTGAGCGGCCGCGACGACATCGTGATCGCGACCAAGGCCGGGCTGGTCATCGACGAGACCACCGGCCAGAGCCAGCCGCGAGGTGACCCCGCGTACCTGCGAACCGCCTGCGATGCCTCGCTGACCAGGCTCGGAGTCGACGTGATCGACCTGTACTACCTGCACCGGGTCGATCCGCGGGTACCGCTCGAAGACTCCTGGGGCGGGCTCGCCGACCTGGTCGCGGCCGGAAAGGTCCGCGCGCTCGGGCTCTCCGAGGTCACGGCCGCCCAGCTGGACCTGGCGCAGTCGATCCACCCGGTCGCCTCGGTCCAGTCGGAACTGTCGCTGTGGACCCGGGGCCCGCTCGATCAGATCGTGCCGTGGTGCGGGGCGCACGGCGCGCTGTTCGCCGCCTACGCCCCGCTCGGGCGCGGCTACCTGACCGGGAGCGTGCGGTCCGCCGGGTTCGAACCTACCGACATCAGATCAGCCAACCCGAGGTTCACCGCCGAGGCGATCTCGGGCAACCAGCCAATCCTGGCGGTCATCGAAACCGTGGCTAACCGCCACGACGCGACTCTCGGCCAGGTCGCGATCGCATGGACGCTGGCACAAGGCGAGCACGTCTTGCCCATCCCGGGCACAAAACGGCTCAATTACTTGGAAGAAAATATTGCGGCGGCTTCCTTGCCCCTAACCGAGGCCGATCTAGCGGCCCTCGACGCCGCACCCCGCGCCATCGGCGCCCGCTACTAGCCCGGCCCGGAAGCCCGCTGCCTGAGGCTATCGGCGACAGCCAGCAGCGCCCCGGTGCCGTAGCTGCTGCTGTAGATGTTGATGTCGATCCCCTGGTGCTTACGCATGGCCGCTCCCGGCGACAGGTCCGCTTCAGCCGATGATAAGCGTGAATCGGCCGGAAACGATCTGCGCGTCTGTCCGGTCGACCCGTCAGCAGCATCAGAGCCTCCCTGATGCTGTAGCTTCCCGGAACGCAACAACCTCAGGTGGGCACCGAGGTCGCTATTACGACATCAGGGGGGCACAGAGGCGGTAGCTTCCCAGGAAGGAACAGCACCGGTGGGGCACCGAGGCGGTTCACTTTGGCGGCCGGCCCGCCTGGCGGCAGTACGCTTGGCGCCGCCGACGCTAGGCGGTGAGGGCGTCGATCATTGCGATGCGGTGAGTCAGTCCTCGGCGGTGGTTGACGGCGCGCTGCAGGTCGAGCGGCGGGACCAGGATCTCCCAGTCCTCGAACTGGACCGGCTCCAGCCGCCGGGCCGCGGCTGGGCCGAAGTCGCACGGGTCGGGGTCGTCGACGTACGGTTTGACGCCGCCGACCCATTCGATCCGCGCGCCGCAGAACGCCCGTCCCCACCACTCGCTCAGCCAGTCCGCGGCGGCCGGCTCGGCCGGCTCGATTATCGCGTCGCTGAAGAGATCGCCCAGCGCGATCGCGTCGGCTGGCTCGCCGATCACGTCTAGGTCGCCCGGCTCGATCGGCGCGCCCCGGACCGCGAGCGCGGCACTGCCGGTCAGCCACCAGGAGACCGGCTGGCCGTCGGTTCGCTGGCAGAGTTCGCGCAGCGCGTCCCGCCACGGGATCGGTTCCAGCCTGGCGGCCTGCCGCAGCATCTGCTCGATGCAGGCGGTGAAGTTCTCCCAGGCTCGCTCCAGATGCGGAGTGTCGCCGCGATATCCGCGCCGCCACTCCGGTCCGGCGTGCTCGTAGTCCATCAGCAGGCGCTCGGCGGCCCGCTCGCATTCGGCGGCGATGCCGCCGACCGCGAACCACACCGTGCCCTGATCATCGGTCCATCTCCGGGTCGTCACGCTCATGCCGCGGAGTCTGCCAGCCCCTTACGACAAGACGTCAGTGCCGATTTCGGCCTGGGTTTAGGCCGCCGCGTCGATGGCGGCGCGCAGCAGCGTTGCGGCCTCGGGCACTCCAGTGGTCGCTGGGATGAACGGGTCCTCGTGCTCGATCGAGATCACGCGGGCGGCGGAACCGGTGATTACCGACACCAGTTCGGTCCACCAGGCGAGGTCGTGACCGCGGCCTGGAATCCCGAACGTCCACGGCATCTGGTCGGCCGGCTGGGGCCAGCGGGCGTCAAGCAGGCCGTTCAGCGCAAGGTTCTCTTCGTGGAAGATCGTGTCCTTGCCGTGCGCGTGGCCGACCCGCTCGCCGAGGGCGGCGGCGACCTTGTGTCCGTCCATGCCCATCCAGAAGAAGTGGCTCGGGTCGAGGTTGGCGTCGATCGACGGGCCCAGTGCCGCGATCCGGCCGAACGTCTCGGTGTTGAACACCGCCGTGCCCGGATGCAACTCAAGGCAGACTCGCAGTTGCGGGTTCTCGGAAGCCGCGAACTCAGCCAGGTCGGTCCAGTACGGCGCGACGTAGTCGGTCCACTGGCGCTCGTAGACACCCTCCAGATAAGGCAGCCAGCCGCCCGCGCCAAAATGCGGACCCCGGTCGCCGGGCTCCGACGGCGGACAGCCGGCCATGGCGACTACCCGGTCGGCGCCGAGCAGCACGGCGAGCCTGATCGCGTTGCGCAGGTCCTCATCGTGCTGGCGGGCCAGTTCGGGATCGGGGTGCAGTGGGTTGCCCCAGGCGTTCAGCGCGTCCAGGCGGAACCCGGGCTGCTCCACCACCGCCAGCCAGGCCTGGCTGGCGGGCTGGTCAGCAGTTCGGTCACGTCACAGTGCGGATGCGGTGCATAGCCCCCGGCGCCGACCTCGATCGCGGTGACCTCCGGCGCGGCCTGCCGCAGCCACGACAGAACTCGATCCAGGGGCCAGTCCAGGAAAGCTTCCAGCACGACGCCGATCTCCAGCGCCGGGCCAGATCGAGAGTCTGTCATAGTCATTCGTGCCTTCCGCCCGAGGTGTAGCGCTGTGGTACTGAATGACCAGTTTCATTCGGTAAACGAGGCCGGTCAAGATCCGCGATCACGCCTAGCTCGTGGTAGCCGCCCGCTCACGGGGAATCACTCAGAGAACGGGGAATCGGGGGGCACGCTCATGCCAGACGCACTAGAACCAGACCACGTCGGGCCGGTCGACATCGCGGTGATCGCGTTCGACGGCAACAAGTTCAACGGTGGACTCGCGACAACGCTCGCCGACCTGCAGGCGAACGGCATCGTCAAGGTCATCGACCTCGCCTTCGTCACCAAGGACGAACATGGTGCGACGCGGATCGTCGAGCTGACCGACGACGAGGTCACCGCCTCGTACTGGCAGATCGCCGATCGGCGGTTCGACCTGGTCAAGGAGGCCGATCTGGCGAGTCTGGCGTCCGCCTTGCCCCCGCAGTCCTCAGCTATGGTCGTGGCCTGGGAGAATGCCTGGGCGGCCAGCTTCGCCGCAGCCGTCAGCGAATCGCACGGGCAGGTGATGGCGTTCGAGCGGATACCCTTCGAGACCGTGCGACGTGCGCTGCAGGCGCTCGAAGAATAGGAACCCTTTTCATCTGCCCGGTTATCCGGAATCCGGGACGTAATGTGAATGCTCAATTAGTTGACCCGGATGCCACCGTTCGGTGTCAACAAAGTCGACACCTTTTCGATAGATCAGCTAATCTCGCCATTGACTAGACTGGCCGGTCTGGTCGTCCCGTAGCTTCTTCTTGCATCAGGTAGGGTAAGCATTCACCCCGCGTACTCCGAGTGATGTCGTGTAGTTCGGGGTTGCCGCGGTTTTACGGGGAGAGTGCCGGTGCGGGCGGTCGCCAGGGCGTGC
>Ga0099827_10001757_pt1 | contig 11541 bp, 10 predicted proteins | sample CZO8metaG_FD_79339 | JGI IMG/M metagenome (GOLD analysis project Ga0099827, IMG submission 79339) | Vadose zone soil microbial communities from the Eel River Critical Zone Observatory, Northern California, USA - CZOApr15con1.8 metaG | ecosystem: Environmental > Terrestrial > Soil > Vadose zone ...
ACGCGGTGCCGTCGTTGTTGACGACGAAGACATACGTGCCTTGCTGGCCTTGCAGGACGGCCTGGCTGGGAATGACAATCGCGTCGGGCTGCGTGCCCAGGACGAGCGTCACGCTGACAAACTCACCCGGCCAGAGCGAGCCGTCGCGGTTCGTAAAACGACCCTTGAGCAGGACGCTCCCTGTTGCCGTGTCCACCTGATTGTCGACAAAGGACAAGACGCCCTGCACGGCAGTGGCGGAGTCGCGTGCCGGCAATGCGAGCACCGTCAGCGCCTGCCCAGCCCGCTGGCGCAGGCCCGGCAGATTGACGGCGGGGACGGAGAACCGGACCAGAATGGGTCGCAGCTGGATGATCGACACGAGGGCATCGGTGCCGGCGCGCACGAGGTTGCCTTCGTGGAGCAGGATGCGTCCCGTGCGGCCACCGATGGGCGCGCGCACGGTCGCATATTCGAGGTTGAGACGAGCGATCGTCGCGGCGGCGGAATCGGAGCGTACCATGCCGGCGGCAGCGTCGGCCGTCGCCTGTTTCTGCTCGTAGTCCTCTTGCGTGACGGTGTTGGTCGCCGCCAGCTGGCGATAGCGGGCGGCTTCGCGTGCCGCGCTCGCCGCCTGGGTCAGATCACGGAGCAACTTTCCTTCGGCTTGCTGGAGCGCGGCGCTGTAGGGACGGGGATCGATCTCGAACAGGACTTGGCCGGCGGCTACCTCATCACCTTCGGTGAAATGAACATGCAGGATCGTGCCGTTCACCTGAGGCCGCACATCCACCGAACGAAGTGGCTCGACCGTCCCGTTTGCGCCCAGCTCGTACGGGACGGACCGGCGCTCCACGCGCGCGACGCTGACGGGGACCTTGGGAGCCGCACCGCCGTGTTGTGAGCCGCAGGCGGCTAGGCCCGCGAGGAGGGCGATCGCGGCAGACGGCAAACCGAGTCGAAAACGCACGATCTCTATACGCATAGCGTACCCATGGCGTCATTTAGACCCCGGGGGCGGATTTTTGGCTACCCCGCGGGACCATCAAGAATGTAGCCTCGGCCATGCTCGCCCGCGTCCGCTCCGCCGCCGTCCTCGGGATCGATGCGTATCTGGTGGACGTCGAGACGGACATCGCCAGCGGGTTACCGACGTTCGTGACGGTCGGGTTGCCGCAGGGAGCCGTCAAGGAGGGACGGGACCGGGTTTATTCCGCCTTGGCCAATACCGGCTTCACCTTCCCCCTCAAGCGCATCACCGTCAATCTCGCGCCCGCGGACATACGAAAAGAAGGGTCGGCGTTCGATCTGCCTATCGCGCTGGGGATTCTGGCGGCGACAGAGCAGGTCGCGGCGACTCGCCTCGGCAACATCGCGGTGCTGGGGGAGCTCGGTCTCGAGGGCGCGATTCGGCCGGTTCGTGGTGCGCTGCCCGTCGCACTCGCCGTCCGAATGGCGGGCGTCGAAGCCCTCATCCTTCCCAAGGAAAACCTTCCGGAAGCCGGCGTCGTGGAGGGTCTGAGAGTCCTGGGCGCCGCCTGTCTCGCGGAAATCGCCGACTTTCTGGATGGGAAGGCTGAGCTGCCCAGCGCGGAGGTGGATGTGGCGCGGCTGTTCGCAGAGCGCGCGAGGGACGATGTCGACTTTGCGGAAGTAAAGGGCCAGGCGCACGCGAAACGCGCGCTCGAGGTCGCCGCCGCCGGCGGTCATAACATCCTCATGGTCGGTCCGCCCGGATCGGGAAAAACGATGCTCGCGCGCCGGCTCCCCACGGTCCTTCCCAGGATGAGCCTCGACGAAGCGCTGGAGACGACCAAGATCCATTCCGTCGCGGGCACGCTCCCCCTGGGTGAGTCGCTCGTCGCCAGGCGCCCGTTTCGAGCGCCGCATCACACGATTTCCGACGCCGGATTGATCGGTGGCGGCTCCTATCCGCGGCCGGGAGAGGTCAGTCTCGCACACGGTGGCGTCTTGTTTCTGGACGAGCTGCCGGAGTTTCGCAAGAATGTGCTCGAAGTGCTGCGGCAGCCGATGGAAGACGGCGTCGTGACCATTGCGCGCGCGGCGATGAGCTTGTCCTACCCGGCGCGGTTCATGCTCGCCGCCGCGATGAACCCCTGTCCCTGCGGCTGGTTCGGCGATCCCCATCACACGTGCGCCTGCGGATCACTCGCGGTGCAACGCTACCTCGCGCGCGTGTCGGGCCCGCTGCTCGATCGCATCGATATCCATCTGGAAGTTCCGGCCGTGAAGTACCGCGCGCTCGTCGCCGACAGCGGCGGCGAGACGAGCGAAGCGATGCGGGATCGGGTGGACCGGGCGCGCGTCGTGCAGCGCGAGCGGTTCGCGCACCGGCCGGGGATCTATGCGAACGCGCACATGGCTCCGCGCGACATTCGCGCGCATTGCCGTGTGTCGGACGGCGCAGATGCGTTACTCAAGACGGCGATTACCCGGCTCGGACTGTCGGCGCGCGCGTACCACCGGATTCTCAAGATCGCGCGCACGGTCGCCGACCTCGACGGAGCGGCCGCGCTCGAGCCCAAGCACGTGAGCGAGGCGATTCAATACCGGAGCCTCGACCGCCGGGGTGTGGGGTAGCCCCCCCCGGGAATCGCCCCGTTGCGGTGCCGCGTCGACATCGAGCCCCGGTCCACCGCCGACGGTGTGGCGGCGGCACAACCCCCGCGGGCAGCCGCCCTGCAGGCTCCGGGCACACGAATTGCCCCACCTCACAGCGAGAAGGGAGCGCTTGTGAGGCGCAGGCCGTTCGCGTGGTGGGAAGATGCGATCATCGCCCTCGGGTGCTGGCTGGCAGCGGTGGGCGCCTTAGCCGCTGGTCGTCGCGATTGACGGAACCCCGCTCGTCCACCTAGGTATCGGTGGGGGCTTGGGAGGCACAAGCATGCCCGAGGTACCGCAATGGGCCCGTGTGCGCGGCGACATCAACTGCCATGTGCGGCGGGGTGCGTGGTACGAAGTCCTTCGCCTCACCCCGGAAGAAGCCATCCTCGAGGTAGATAATCGGGCCTTCAGTGTGCCCAGGTCCTCGCTGCAGATCGTGCCCGTGCGGCCCCAATCGTGGTCCGTCGTTGCGCGCCCGTCGGACGCGGTGATGGTTCCGCTGAGCTGGGGCTCCCGGTATGCGGTCTGCCCGAGCTGTCGCGATCGAGCACCACTGAGGGGACACCCAACCGAGATCCGGTGCCCGCGGTGCGAAGGCGTGTTTGCAGTGGCGTGGGATGATCCTTACTGAGGCGGCCTAGGCAGGCTCCGCTCCTGTCAGCAGGCGATTCGCGGATTGGAGTTGTTGTGGCTGCCCCACCACGACGAGCACGTCGCCTGCCGCAAGCCGGAAGTCGGCCTCCGGGGTTGCGAGATCGCTTTCGCCGCGCCGCACCGCGAGAACCAGCGCGCCAGTCTTTGAACGCAATCCCGTATCCGCCAGGGTCTTGCCGACGGCCGGAGCCGTCGCGCCGAGCACGATCCGTTCGACGTGCATCTGCGGCATCGCGCCGAGCGAACCGGTGAACGCGAGCTTCGGCGCTGCGGCCTCACCTTCGCCGGGACGCAACGCCTGATAGTGTGACGCCCGAATCCCACCGACCAGGTGCTCGATTTCCTCACGCGCAACGTTGTAGTGCGCCAGCACCCGCGCGAAGATCTCGATCGACGTCTCGAACTCCTCCGGGATGACGTCGTTGGCGCCGAGCCGGCTCAGCTCGGGGATCTCGATCACGTACCGCGTGCGCGCGATGATGTGCAATTGAGGATTCAGATCGCGGGCGATGCGTACCATGCGTCGCGTGGCGGCCGGATCAGAAATGGCGATCACGAGCAGTCGCGCCCGCTCGATCCCCAGGGCACGCAGGATCTCCTCGCGCGTTGCGTCACCGTAGAACGCCGGCTCGCCCTGACCGCGCGCCCGGCGGACGGTTTGCGCATTCAGCTCGACGATGAGATACGGAGCGTGGATCGCCCGCAGCGCCGCGGCCAGATTGCGCCCGTTCAACCCGTAACCCGCGATGACCACGTGGTCCGAGACGGGATCTTGGATGGGGGCGAATTCGCGTGGTCGGAATCCGGGCAGCAGGCGGTCCAGCGGAACGAGCTTCTCCAGGACGTCGAGGACAGCCGGTCCCCCTTGTAAGAGGAAGGGCGTCACGAGCATCGTGATGACGGCGACCCCGAGGAACTGCTGGTACAGGAGGTCCTGGAGCAGGCCGCTCGCGCGTCCTTCCTTTGCGAGCACGAACGAAAACTCGCCGATCTGGGACACCGCCACGCCCGCGAGGAGCGCGACCCGCCCCGAGTAGCCCAGCAACGCGGGCCCGACTGCCGCCGACAGCGACTTCCCGCCCATGATGACGGCGACCGCACTCAACGTTACGGCGATGTGATCGCGGATGATGTTCAGCTGCACGAGCATCCCAACCGCCACGAAAAACAGCGAGATGAAGATGTCGCGAAACGGCATCAGCTCCGCGAGTGCCTGGTGGCCGTAGTCCGACTCCGAGATGATCAACCCGGCCAGGAACGCGCCGAGCGCGAGTGAAGCGCCCGCGGCGGCGGTGCCGAGCGCCGTGAGCGTCCCGATCAAAATGACGGCGATCAGGAACAGCTCGCGGCTGCGCGTCTTGAGAATTTCGGCGAGCGCGCGTGGCACGATCGTCCGCGCCGCGATGATGACGCCCGCCACGACCAGCGCGGCCTTCCCCAGCGCGAGCGCCAGTCCCGCGATCCCGCCCTGCGACTTGCCGGCCAGGAAGGGCAGCACGAGCATGATCGGCACCACGCAGAGATCCTGGAAAATCAGGACACCGGTCGCGAGGCGCCCGTGCGGCGCGTCGATCTCTCCCTTGTCAGTGAGCACCTTGAGCACGATCGCGGTGCTCGAGAGCGCGATCAGAAATCCGAGAAACAACGCCACGCGCCAGTTGCCCAGGAAGGCAAAGCCAACGGCGAGCGCCGCCGCCACGGTGAAAGTCATCTGTGAGAATCCAGCGGCGAAGATCTGCCGCCCCATCTCCTTGAGCCGGCTCAAGGAAAACTCGATGCCAATCGTGAACAGGAGCAGGATGACGCCGACTTCGGCGAGTCCTTCGACGTCCCGCGGATCGGAGACGAGCGCGAGCGCATTGGGACCGAGCAGCATGTCGGCGACGATGAAGCCGGGGAGCGCGGGAAGTTTGAGACGATGGAACGCCAGAATTACCAGCAGCGAGCCGGCGAAGACGACGGCGAGATCGCGAAGGATGTGCAGCTCTTGCACGGTGGCCTAAAGGTAGGACGGCCCGTAGCTTTGGCCACCGTGCGCGACTGGCTTCAGAATCGTGTAGGACTGAGTCCCGAGGTGCAGACGCACCTGCTGGTCACGATCGTCGTGATCGCCGGGTTGTGGATCCTCGAGCGGCTCGTGCTTGCGGTGGTGTATCGGCGCGTCACGGATCCATGGACGCGCTACCGCTGGCGCAAGACGATCACCTATCTCACCCTCACAATCGGCGTCCTCGTCATCGGCCGGGAGTGGCTCGAGGGGTTCAAGTCGCTCGCCACGTTTCTTGGCCTCGTGTCGGCCGGTATCGCCATCGCGCTGAAGGATCCGCTGACGAATCTCGCGGGGTGGGCGTTCATCGTGTGGCGGCGGCCGTTCGAAGTCGGCGATCGCATCGAAATCGCCAAGCACAAGGGCGACGTCATCGATATTCGGCTGTTCCAGTTCACCTTGAATGAAATCGGCGTGTGGGTGGACGCCGACCAAAGCACCGGGCGCATCGTCCACATTCCCAACCAGCAAGTGTTTACCGAGCCGGTCGCGAACTACGACAAGGGCTTCAAATACATCTGGAACGAAGTGCCGGTGCTAGTGACGTACGAGAGCAACTGGAAGAAAGCGAAAGAGATTCTGACGGCGATCGCGTTCAAACACGCCGAGCATCTCACTGCCGAAGCCGAGCGCGACTTGCTCGCCGCCTCGCAGCAGTTTCTGATCAACTACAAGAAACTCACGCCCATCGTATACACGAGCTCGTCGGCGTCGGGCATTCTCTTGACTATTCGCTACTTGATCGAGCCCCGCCGGCGCCGCGGCACGGTCTCGGCCATCTGGGACGACATCTTGACCGAATTCGGAAACGCGAAGGATATCGATCTCGCCTATCACACGGTTCGGTCGTTCAGCAACCCCATCGAAGGGAAGATCGTGGGCACGCCTGAAGCCTAGCGCAGTGCTGTTCCCGTCTCGACCACCGCGCGGACGAGCAGGTCGAAGTCCTCGCGACGGCTGCGATGGTTCGTGATGGCGACGCGAATCGCGAACTTGCCGGCGAGCAGGGTCTGTGACGGAATAGCCAGCCCGCTCTCCTGAATCCGCAACAGAATCTCCTTGTTGATCTCGTTGAGCCGCTCGTCCGTTGCGCCGGGGACGGTAAAGCGGAAGCACACCACGTTCAGCGGCGCGGCCGCGAGCAGCTCGAGCCGCGGGTGCCGCGTTATGAGGCCGGCGAGATAGTACGCCTGCCGCACGTTCTGCTCGATCAGCTGCGCGAAGGCGTTCAGGCCGTGCGTCTTGAACGACATCCAGACTTTGAGCGCGCGAAAGCCGCGCGAGAGCTGCACTCCTCGCTCGGCGAACGGGAACCCACCAGCCGCGATGCCCCGATCAAACGCAGCGAGGTACGCCGGCGCCACGGTGAACGTGGCGCGATGGGCGGTCTGATCGCGCACGAGCGTACAGCCGACTTCGTAGGGCAGATACATCCACTTGTGCAGATCGAATGCGACCGAGTCGGCTTGCTCGAGCCCCGCCACCAGATGGCGCAGCGGAGGAGCGATGGCCGCCAGCGCGCCGAATGCGCCATCGACGTGAAACCAGACTTTCTCTTCCTGACAGATCGCGGCCAGCGCCCGCAAGTCATCGGTTGCGCCGGTGTTGACCGTGCCTGCGTTACCGACGATGCAAATCGGACGTCGTCCCGCGGCGCGATCCGCCGCCAGAATTTGGCGCAAGGCGTCGAGATTGATGGTGTAGTCGGCGGAGACAGGGATGCTGCGCAACGCCTCGTGGCCGAGCCCGAGCAGCTCGACTGCCTTGCGGACCGAGGAATGCGTTTCCGTAGACGCGTAGACCGTCAGCTGCGGCGCATCACCGTTCTGTAATCCGCGCTCCCGGATATCGAATCCCGCGCGCGCGTTCCGCGCGACGGCGAGACCGACGAAGTTGGCCATCGATCCGCCCGAGACCAGCAACCCATGCGTGCCCGCCGGTAGTCCCAGCAGCTCGACGAGCCATCCGATCACCTGATTCTCGACCACGGCGGCGGCATCGTCGAACTCGGCGACCTGCGGATTCATTCCCGACGCGAGCATGTCGGCGAGCATGGCGAGCGGCGTCCCCGTGCCGATCACCCAACCCCAGAAACGCGGATGGGTGTTGCCGGTAGGGTAGGGCAGGACGTCGCGCTTGAATTCTTCGTACACGGCCTCCGCGGGCGTCGGCTCGCGCGGCGCCGGCCCGGAGAGACGCGCGCGTACGTCGGCGGGGACGGGACGCCACACCGGCCGCTCGCGCGCCGTACGCAGATACTCGAGCATGTCGTCCACCATGCGGTGGCCGAGCGTGCGGAGCTCCTCCCAGCCGCGGGCGTCGGCGGGATCGAGGCTAATCTCCGGCGACGACGTCGTAATGCTCGACGCAGGGTTCGAGCTCGATGAGGAAGTCGCGGTCTTCTGAGTAGTAGCGGGCCTTCTCATAGTCCTCTCCGGCGAAGCGCCGGATTGCCTCGAGTGAGTCCCACAGCGACACGAACTTAAACTCGGCGCGATCCTGACGAATGCGGCGCAGCAGGTACACGCCCCGGTTACCGGGAGTCGCCCTGCATTCCCGAACGCCGGTACGCTCGAGGTAGGCCGTGTATTCGTCGGCGCGGGATGCGGGCGTGACGCCGTGCCAGATCCTGGCGATCAGCGTCCCACGCTTAGAGCCGGTCAAGCTCGGCGACCGTGAGCTCATTGTGAATGTTTCCCGTATTCAGTGTCGATTTGGGCTCGAACAGCAGGACGTGCGTCTCTTCATCGGCGATTGGTAGATGCTCGACGCCATGCGGGATGATTGCGAACTCCCCGGGGCCGAGGACGAGCTCTTTATCCCTTAGCTTGAGGCGAAGCCGGCCCTTCACCACCAGAAACAGCTCATCTTCCCGGTCGTGATGGTGCCAGACGAACTCGCCCTGGAGCTTCGTGAGCTTCACGAGGCTGTCGTTCACCTCGCCGACGACCTTCGGGCTCCACTGATCCTGAAAGCGACCGAACATTTCAGCCAGATTGACTTTGCGGATCGTCATAGCGCCGCCAGGAGAGTTTTGGTGTCGAGGACATCACTCGGCAGCTGCGGAGTCATATGGTCGCCTCTGGTTCAGGACTGGACGGCCCGAGTGAATCGGTTTCAGCCGGGCGTCCGGCCGTCTGGCCAACCGCCCGTCTGAGCTTATGCGAGAATTGAATCCAGACCACGGCGACCAGGATCATACTCATCGCCCCGAATGTGCGCGCATGAATCGGTTCCCGCAGCAACAGCCAGCCGAGTAGCACGGCGATCACGGGATTCACGTACGCGTAAGTCCCGACGATCGTCGCCGGGGCGTGGCGCAACGCATACGAGTATGCGCTGTAGCCGACGATCGACCCAAACACGACGAGGTACGCCATGGCGCCCACACCTCGGGCGCTCAAATGCCACGATGCCCATTCGCCGAGCGCCGTGCCGCCGAGCGCGACGGTCAGACCGCCCACGATCATTTGAACCGCGGCGCCCATGTACGGACTCGCGTGGGTGGGATGCCGTTTCGCGTAGACCGAGCCGATCGACCACGACGCGCTCGCGAAGGTCAATGCGATCGGGCCGCGCTTATCGGCTGCGAGAATTTCGGCCGGCGTCGCTCCGACCAGAAGTAGCGTGCCGAGGAAGCCCAGGAGCAGGCCGGCGATGATGCGCCAATTCAACTCGCCGGTACCGCCCGGAATGACGGCGTCGAAGAATGCAGTCCAGATCGCCACGGTGACGACGAAGATGCTGGCGATTCCCGACGCGATGTACTGTTCCGACCACACGACGAATGCGTTGCCGCCGGCGAGCAGCAGTACGCCCACGATCGCGAGCGTGCGCCAGTCGCTGCGGCGCGGGAGCGCGTCGCCGAGCGCCCGCGCGATGCCAAACAGCAGCAGACCGGCGATGAGGAAGCGCAGGCCGGCGAACAAAAACGGCGGCAGCTCCATGACGCCAACTTTGATCGCGAGATAGGTCGAGCCCCAGAAGACGCAGACGACGAGATACGCGATGAGCGCCTTGCCCTTGAGCGCGCTTCCCATCAGTCCGGCTCCGTCGCAATGAAGCCCGGTTTCTCGAACAGCGTGGAGAGCACGATCGTCGTACGCGTGTTCATCTGGGCGTTGGGGCCGCGCAGATCGCGCAAGATCTCCTGCACACCCTCGAGGTCCGACGCGACCACTTTGAGGACGTAGCAGTCCTCGCCGGCGACGTGATGACACTCGAGGACGCCGGGATGCTTTTCCATCTCGCGCATGCGGGGCTCATCGCCGACGTAGTCGCTGGAGCCGTACCGTACGGCGACGAACGCGGTGACCGGGAGGCCGACCTTGGCGCGATCGAGCTGCACGCGATAGCCGCGGATGTATCCCGACTCCTCGAGACGTTTAACACGTTCCATGATGGCGGGACGGGAGAGGCCGACTTCGTCGGCAACCGCTTGGTAGCTCGCTCGACCATCCTGCCCCAGAATGCGAAGAATCCTGCGATCGGTTGGGTCGAGCTCGGTCTTGGCGGGCATTTGGGAGGCTCTCCTGTGTGTTTGTGAACGCTTCGTAAGTCTAACCAGTTTTTCTCAGACGGAATATCCGTTTTGGGTGTGCGAATTGTCCTTTGATTAGGACAACACGCCGGAGTACTATTCCCGCCATGCAGTCTCTGCGCGCCCTCGTTCGAGAGCTTCCCTCAGTCTTGCTTGGCTATTCCGGTGGCGTCGATTCGGCCTTTCTGGCGGTCGTTCTCCGTCAGGAGTTGGGTCGGGAGCGCATGCTCGCCGTGATCGGGCGGAGCCCCTCATACCCGGAAGCTCAATGGCGCGCGGCCCACGATGTCGCCCTGCGCTTCGATGTTCCGGTCCTCGCGGTCGACACACACGAGCTCGAGGATGCCAACTATCTCGCGAACCCCACCAACCGCTGCTTCTTCTGCAAGACCGAGTTATGGTCGCGTCTCGTGCCGCTCGCACAGGAACGAGGACTCGCGGTTGTGTGTGACGGCACGAATGCCGACGACTTACGAGAACATCGGCCGGGCAAGGCGGCGGGCATCCACGCGGGCGTCCGCTCTCCACTCGCCGAGGCCGGACTGACGAAGACTGAAATCCGCGCGCTATCCCGCGAGCTGGGCTTGCCGACGTGGGATGCTCCCGCGGCGCCTTGCCTGTCGAGCCGCGTGCGCTACGGCCTGACGATCACCCCGTCCCGCTTGAAGCAGGTCGAGGAGAGCGAGGCGTTCTTGCGCGGGCTGGGGGTCACCGGTGATTTGCGCGTGCGTCACCTTGGCGATGTCGCGCGTCTCGAAGTCGAGCCGCAGTGGATTGCCTGGATCGAGAAGCGCCGCGCGACCATCGCGGCGCAGCTTCTCTCGTTCGGGTTCATGCAGGTCGAGATCGATCCGCGGGGTTACCGCCGGGGGAGCCTGTTAGAGCCTTCGTCGCCCTGAATTTTCCTGAAGCCGTTCGCCGCCAGCTCTGGGAGGCGCTCGCGCCGCTGCGGGAGCGCAAAGCACCCCTTCCCGTCAAATGGGTCCGTCCCGAGAACATTCACGTGAGTCTCAAGTTTCTTGGCGACGTCGACCAGACTCGCGAGCCGGAGCTGCACGCCGCCCTGCGGCAGGCCGCGAGCGGAGACACCCGCACGGAGCCTCGTCCACTCACACTGCACATCGAAGGGTTCGGCGTCTTTCCCGATTATCGCCGGCCGCACGTCGTATGGGCCGGCATCGCCCCGGATCCGGCGCTCGAGCTGCTGCAACATGGCGTGGAGCAGGTGTTCGCCCCGCTGGGGTTTCCGACCGAGGCGCGCGCCTTTCGGCCGCATGTGACCCTTGGTCGAGCGAAGCGTGATGCGCGACCGCGCGATTTCGACCGGCTCGAGCAGCTGCTCGACGCGATTGATTTCTCGGAGACCGTTACGGTTGCGGACGTCGATCTGATGGAAAGCACGCTCCAACCAGGGGGCCCCCCCCCGGTGTATCACGTGAAATACCATGAACGGCTGTCTTAAAGGAATCGTCCGGATCGGCTGCGCCGCTGTGCTCATCTGCGCGCTCGCACTGGTGTGGTGGTTCCGCGCGCCGATCATGCAGACGTTCGCGCACTGGTTCGGGCGCTCCACGGCGCTCCCCTCGGTCGCCGACACGGCCGTCGGTGCTCCCACGCCGCGGGCAACGGCATCGGGAAAAGAAAAAGTCGGCAGGCTGGAGACGAGCGTCGGACCCGATTCGGTCATCTTGACGCC